>Ga0335069_10007610_pt1 | contig 15606 bp, 14 predicted proteins | sample Lox_Sample_11_FD_206714 | JGI IMG/M metagenome (GOLD analysis project Ga0335069, IMG submission 206714) | Soil microbial communities from Loxahatchee National Wildlife Refuge, Florida, United States - Lox_Sample_1.1 | ecosystem: Environmental > Terrestrial > Soil > Wetlands | place: USA... | reverse complement strand
TACGAAGGAATTGATTGCCTTTTTGTGGTGGATGCATTCGGGCGACCCGATGTCAGACCATCGGCTTGGCGAGCGGTTTCCAGTGCAAGCATCGCGACGATTCGTGGCAAGAGCCCCGAGATGGCAATGATTCTTGGCAATGCACAGTGGGGTCCTTTGGCGGCTGTGAATCATATACCCTACATATCAGTGCCAATGGAGCGATTACCGAGGAAGACCACTGTCTACGCGCAATGGATGACAGAGCCTGCATTTGATATTCGCCAGGATAACTTCTATATCGCGCTCGGAGATAGCGATGTCGTATAAATACGCTCCATACCAAACTCGAAGGGGGCCTTCAAACCGAAGGCGGCGAGAAAAGCATGATTTTCGGTACGCCATTGGGCTGCGAAGGCCACTACATTTGGAGAGAGATGCGAACACTGTTGCTAAGTAACGTCAATATGCAACCCCTGGTGGCTTCTCTCAAACCGTGGGATGTCGTCTGTGGCGAATTCAACAGCATCTTGCTTGATCTCTCAAATTCAGCATCGGCCGCAGCATCTTCTGAGTTCGGTCGTGTTCTCTGTATTTACGATAGCGATACACTGATGGGCGAGACTTTCTATGGAAATGGCGACGCAGAGCAGTGTGATCTTCTTCTTGAGGCGGTAGAAGGGTTTTGCCGAGCGCATCCGGACAAAATTGTCATTACTCACACGTTTTGTTTTGGCACGGGACGTTGGCTAACTTATGCCGATTTGCTGCATCCTGAGTCTCTCCGCGCGCACGAGAACAGATTGAATATGCGGCTGGAGGAGATTGCACGCGCACACCCCAATCTGTTGCTGTTGGATATTGAATTGCTCTTTCGCAGGTACGGAGAAGATGCGCTGCTGGCCAATTCATTCTGGTACTCGGGGCGGATTCGCTATACGAACGTCATGTTTCGCGCGTTAGCCAAGATGTTGCACTCGGCGGCTGATGCGTATGCCAATCGATCGCGCAAGGTCCTGATTCTCGATCTCGACAACACTTTGTGGGGTGGGATTGTAGGAGAAGTGGGGCCACAGGGGATTGCACTCTCGGAGGATGGAGTTGGCCGCTGCTATCGCGACTTCCAACGTGCCATCAAATCTCTTCAGCGCATCGGAGTTCTGCTGGCGATCTCCAGTAAGAATAATCCGGGTGATTTAGATGAGGTATTCAGCACAAATTCCATGATGGTGCTTCGCCGTGAAGACTTTGTCTGCATACGGGCAAATTGGGAGCCGAAGCCGGCGAATATCTTGAATATTGCAGAGGCTCTGAATCTGGGCGTGGAAAGCTTTGTCTTCATAGACGATAACCCGGTGGAACGATCAATGGTCAGAACAGCCCTGCCAGGAGTTGCGGTCCCTGAATTGCCAATTCGCGTTGAGGATATTCCGACGTGGTTTTTGCGGGAGGTGGTTTCGGAATACTTTGGGAAGCTTTCGATTACCGCCGAGGACTTGGCAAAGACCGGTCAATATCGTGTGAATGAAGAGCGTCGTCAACTGTCACGTGCACTCGATCTGGATGCTTTTCTTGAAAACCTGCAAATCGAATGTGCTATCGATATCAATCCGTCGAGTCAGGTCAATCGCATTGCTCAGATGACGCAAAAGACAAACCAGTTTAATTTGACGACGCGTCGATACGAAGTCCCCGCGATACAGAGATTCCTCAACAGCCCAGATCACGCTGTTCTTCTCTTGGAATACAAGGACAGATTTGGCTCAGAAGGATCTGTGGGATTGGCTATACTGGATTTCGCAGAATCTCGAATCGATACGTTCTTGATGAGTTGCCGTGTCATTGGGCGCAGGGTTGAGGATCGATTGCTGGCCAAGGCATGCGATCTTTTCCGAGAGCGAGGCAAACGACGCATCGTGGGCGAATTCGTTCCGACCCAGAAAAACCAGCAGGTTCAAAGCTTTTATGATTCCCACGGCTTCTCTCTTTACCTGCAAGGCTCGGATGGCCATAAGCTGTATGAGAAGATGATCGCATGACGGCAAATCACGAAGAAGCGGTGGCGGCCTTGGTTGCGTCTGTTCTGAATCTCCCCATTAACACAGTCGCCGAAGATGCATCGATGGATAGCGTTCCCCAGTGGGACTCTCTTGCACAACTGAATATTTGCCTAGCTTTCCAGGATCGGTTCGGTGTTTCCATGGATATGGAAATGATTGCTGCTGCGACCAGTGTGGCGAAGCTCGCGGCCTTGCTGGGGGGGCCAACGAGATCATAGGCCAGGCAAGGAAGTCATCGATGGATGACTTGATGCATGCGCCGTAAAGAGTTGCAATGTCAGTTCGCCAAGAGTGGCAAAGCTTCCTGAGCAAAGAATAGATTCCAATTTGTGCTTGGTACTGCGAAGGCTGATATAAGACTTGAAGCGACGGCCGAAGGGCATAGGAATTCGAGGGTGATCCGGATCAATTTCACGAGGGTGTATGTACCACACCACACCCTGGCCTTCTTCCCTCACGCGTCTTGCCATCAATTGAATCAGCCAAAGGGGATATAGGCGGAGATAACCACCGCCAAAGAAACACTGTCGTCCGAAGGGCGTATCCGTCACGCTTATCGGGAATTCGGCGATACTCCCGGAGGGAGTTTCGATGAGATGTGGACGACGTGGAGCTTTTGGAATGCCGCCGTGCCCGTGAGATGCAGGGAAGACTGAGCTGTCGAACAAGAATCCGGCTTCGAGCAATTCCTCGAAGGCCCATAAGGTGTTGCCAGTGATCGAGAATCCGGGCGCGCGATATCCGCGGACGGGCATGCCCGTTGCATTTTCTATCGCAGTTTTCGATTTGCGAACATCGTCGCAAAACTGCGACGGGGTGAGTGCCGTCACCACTTGGTGTCTATATCCGTGGCTGGCAATCTCATGGCCAGCTTCGGCAGCTTTGCGAAGCAGGCTCGGAAATCTATCAGCTATCCAGCCGAGTGCGAAGCAAGTAGCTTTGATGTTGCAATTAGCAAGCAAATCAAGAAGTATTTTCAGGTTTCGTTCAACCCGAGATTCAAGCCTATCCCACTGCGCAATATCGGGAGTACTCGTAAGTTCGAGGATATGAAACCAATCTTCAACGTCAATCGTGAGGACATCCGGGGGAGCGCAGAAAGGATAGGTTGTCGTATGACTCAGGATCTCGTTCGATTTGAGGGGAGCGTTCCAACCGGCCATGAACCTGCCTCAAAAACACAGTGAACTCATCCAAGTTTATCGTAGCGACCTACATTGCGCTCCGGTTTATTGCCGCCGCGTGCTTCAGTTTGCAAAAGTGCCAAGCCGGCTTGCAGCAACTTCGGCTCGTCTTCGCGCACCAAGAGGAGGTTTAGCCTATCGGATCAAATGGGATGATAGAATCATGGGAAATTACTGTCGTTCCATGCTCGAAACCAGGAAGAATACTGCTTGACAAGGCTGGCCATTCTGGGAACCCGAGGAATCCCGGCTCGATATGGGGGATTTGAAACCTTTGCGGAGCAACTGTCCACACGCCTGTCCGCACGCGGCATAGATGTCACAGTGTTCTGTCCCTCACCTGACCCGAGAAGCGACGGAAGTTGTTGCGGTGTTAGGCTGAAATATGTCCGCTTTCCTACGCTAGGCAAATACTCTGAAATGTTTTGGGATGCGCTGTGCTTTTGCGTAGCGCGTAGATCGTTTGATGTTGTCTACATGCTTGGTCTAGGTGGAGCATTTGCGGCATGGGTTCCGAGGATGTTCGGCACTGCGGTGTGGGTGAATACCGATGGGATCGAATGGAAACGATCCAAATTCACCTGGCCTCAGCGGGCCTACCTTGCTCTGGCAGAGGGTTTAAGCGTTCTTTTTGCATCGCGCATTTTGGCCGATTCTACCGCAATTGCTGAATACCTGCGCAGACGATATCCCGGGCTAACTAAGGTTTCTACCATCGCGTATGGTGCGAATATTCCGACCGCCATCCCCGACCCTTCCCTAGTCGACGAGTGGCAGTTAAAGCCGAACGCCTACTATCTGGTTGTGTGCCGTCTGGAACCCGAGAATCACGTCCTTGAAATCGTCGAAGGTTTTGAGAAGTCGCATTGCTCTGCACCCCTTGTGATTCTAGGAGATATTGAGAACCCCAATCCTTACGTGCAGAGATTGCTTGAGAATGGCAGCAGGAGAATTCGGTTTGTGGGAACTGTCTATGACAAAGACCGATTGGCTGCGTTACGTTTCCACAGTCGTGCGTACATTCATGGTCATAGCGTTGGAGGAACAAACCCATCGCTGCTGGAAGCGATGTCGTGTTCGAACCTCGTTATTGCGCACGACAATCCATTCAATCGAGAGGTCCTTGGGCCGCATGGGCTGTATTTCATAACGACCAGTGAACTGAGCTCGCACATAGATGATATCGAGGCCGAAAGAATTGAGGTCGAGGCGCGCCGAATAGCGCTGACCGATAGAATTCGAGAACGCTATCGTTGGGATCATATTGCAGATGCTTATGAAAATCTTCTCAAAGATGACTCGTAAGCGTACTTGGAGTCCCTCTTGACGAGAGGTAGGGTGTGTCATCAGGTGTCCGCTTGTTTTTTAGTGGACACCTGATGAGTGTGTCTTAGGCTGCCTGGGAAGAGTGGGTCAAGAGCGATGCGGTCATGTTCCATGGCAGCAGGTCCTGGATCTGGCTGACGGGATAATCGGCGATTTGAGCCAGCACTGTACGCAGATAGTGTTCCGGATCGAGGCCGTTGAGCTTGGCCGAGCCGATCAGTGTGTACATGGCTGCGGCCCGTTCGCCACCGCAATCGGATCCGGCGAAGAGGAAGTTCTTGCGGCCCAGAGCGACTGCTCGCAGCGCCCGCTCAGCGGCGCTGTTGTGTGTGCCTTGACAAGGTGCATTTTCCTCCCCGGTGCAAACCTGGGCCGGCAAACTCTCGCTCCAGCCGGAGACACTCGGGGCGGGTCAAGAGGCGACGAATGACCTGAAGCACTTCGAGAAAAGGTCCCCTCGGGGGATTAGTGGTCCATGCGGGCTGCAACGCGAGTGAACGTCGAGCAGGCCTCGAAACAGCCAATGTGGGAGCCGACCCGCCATAACTTTGGGGAAGGCCGATGTCACCAATGAAGCGAGCGAGAAACGCAATCGGTGATTCCACCGGGGTGGTGACGGCGGCACGTGTGGGAGATGGAAGATGTGCAACAAGGGAAGTCTGCGACCGTGAGTCGAACTCAACGATGAACCCGTGAGGGCCAGCATCGGCGGACGCAGATGGCGGAGGGGCTTGTAGTACCGCTGAAGCCGGGTAATGCCGGTCGAGGGAAGGTGCCCTGACCCGCTTTTAGTGAGGAAAGCAGCAGAGAGTCAGGTGATTGACGATGAGTCTAGGAACACCGAACACGGCTGAGACGCTGCAGACCTCGTTACAAGCGAAAGCCAAGACAGAACCTACCTATCGTTTCTACTCTCTGTGGGACAAGATCTGCCGAGAGGCCACAGGGCGGGGTAATCTCGCCGCTGTTGGCTAACCTCTACTTCCGACGTTTCCTGCTGGCGTGGCAACTTCATGGCCATCAGGATCGGCTTGATGCCTACATCGTGAACTATGCCGACGACTTCGTCATCTGCTGCCGTACGGGTAACGCCGAGGTTGCGCTGGCGAAGATGGAAGCGCTCATGATGCGGCTTGGGCTGGAGGTGAACAAGGCCAAGACTCGGGTCGCCCGACTGCCAGAACAATCGTTCGATTTTCTGGGGTACACGGTCGGAGGCTTTCATGGAAAGGACGGGCGCATCTACATCGGCACTCGACCTTCGAAGAAAGCCGTGCGAAGCCTGCTCAAGCGAATACACGAACGAACTACACCTCAGTGGTACGCGGACACACCCCAGAGCACGGTGGCTCGCATCAACACGCTTCTACGTGGTTGGTGCGGGTACTTCAATCAGGGGCCGATCATGGCAACTCGTGATCGAATCCAACGATACGCTGAGGTGCGGCTCCGTCGCTGGTTGATGCGCCACTCTGGATATCGGGGAACCGGCCTACACACGATCATCGCGCACATAGGTGCAGAGTCGACCGGTCTTGGTCTTGCTGTAGCCCGGTGCAAGCACCGGCATGGGTGTATCGTCGGCGTGCAGCTTGCGGCCGGCAAACACGTGCTTGCCGATCGCGTCCACCAGTGGACTGAGCAGATCGCTGGCTGCCCCAACCCAGCCGGCCAGTGTGGAGCGCGAGATATCCACGCCCTGACGGGAGTGAATCTCCGACTGCCTATACAAGGGCAGGTGGTCAGCGAACTTGGAAACGATGACGTGGGCAAGAAGACTGGGCCCGGCAAGGCCGCGCTCGATCGGACGCGATGGCGCGGGCGCTTCAACCACTCGATCGCAACCCGTGCAAGTGAACTTCGGCCGCACATGTCGAATCACGCGGAAGCTGTCCGGAACATACTCCAGTTGTTCGGAAACATCCTCACCGAACTGCCGCAACTGAGAGCCGCAATCGGGACAGCAATCGGCTTCGGGGGTGTGGGTGAGGTGACCACTTCGCGCGAAAGATGTTCTGCTAGTGGCTTGCGTTCCGGACGCGGCTTCCGGCGCCAAGAGCGAGAAGGTCGTCCTCCAGCTCGAACAACTGGAGTTTGAGCTGGAGGAAGAAGAACTTGGTCCCCACAGGAAGCCGGATCACTTGCGCAGACTCTCCAGAATCGAACGCAACAGAACCGGATCGGCACCGCTCTCTACATGATCACTGCCCGACCAGCAAGTTCGATGTGGATCGAGCCTCCAGCCGCCTTCGCAGCTCCCTCTGGCTCTCTGCTCTCTTCTGAACTCGCTATCGTAATCGGGACCAGCGCCGAGCAGGGCTCACTCAGTTCGCCACGTTCAAACGCTCGACGCCACTTGAACAGTTGGTTCGCGTTCACACCCTGTGCCCGCGCAACTTCGGCCACACTGGCACCTGGCCGCAGCGTCAACTGCACAATCTCCAGCTTCTCCGAAACCGATCGCCACCGGCGAACTCGACGGCCGGAACTCAACTCCACTGCCTCAGACATGAGCCGATCTTCGGCTCTTCAATACATCCTCGCCAGAAGGGACTCGCCGTACGCTTACGATGACTCAGAGCAGGATTCTCTTGATCTGAAGTGACCGCATATGCGCGAACTGTCGTTGCCTTCATAAGTCTCGATTATTCCGCTTCGCTGCGAGGAGCTAGTGCCGGGTTGCCATCTTGCGGGAGAAGTTTCCGGAAGAGTTGAGCGGTCATGTCACCGATGTCGTTCCAGTTGTGTTCCCGACGGATGTACTCTAAGGCGCGTCGGGCGATTTCAACGCGTTCCTGGTCATGCTGAAGCGCTCGAACGAGAATTCGTGCAAGTGAGTCCTCTATTCCAAGAGAAAAGACGTATCCATTTGCGCCATCGGTGACTATTTCTGTCATGCCGGGAAGATCCGAGACAACGACTGCGCGCCCATATGTCATTGCCATCATGAGCACGCCGCTTTGATAGATGCGCCGATACGGAAGGGCCACTACGTCGGCTGCGGCGTAATAGTTCGCCACAGCGTCGTCCGGAATGAAGTTGATATGAAGGATACACTGCGATCTCATTCCAGCGGCGTCGATTAGAGAGGCGTAACGCGTAAACTCGCTCTTCCAGGGGCGCCCGGCAATGAGAAGTACGACGCCTCGTACCTCGCGAGATACGGCCGGGAGAGCCTCAATGAGCAGGTCGAGGCCTTTTACATCTTTGATCTGTCCGAAAAAGAGAATGACTTTTGCTTGCGGATCGATTCCAAGCGCGCGCCGCGCTTCTGCTGCCGGAGGCATCTTGCGGACACTGTCAAGGTAGTGTCCGTGAGCGATTACGCGAATCATTTGCGAGGGCACCCCGATGCTTTCCAGTTCTCGCAGGGACACCTTGTTATGGGCGATCACTGCATGGGTAGAGCGATAGACCCAACCGGTCATTTGTCTCTTCCAAGTGATAGGACCAGCCAAAGAGCTTACATCGTGTACGGTAAGCACGATTTTTCTGCGCAGCAGTTTCGCGAGCGTGATAACCACCAGTTCTGGAATCAAGTCGTTAAATACCTGATAGTGGCAGACTCGCTCGTGGCGAGAGACGGCACTTTTAAATACAGAAAGTGAGCCTCTCAGAAACCGGATCATTCGCACGAAGCGGCTGTCCCTGCCATAGATTCCGCGATAAAAGGGAAAGAATCCGAGTCCAGCAATCTTCGGATCGGCTGTTTCGTCGCAGGTGTAGAGGCTCACGCGACATCCTGCAGCCAGCAGTCCACGAGCCAAACCAAAGTCATAGTAATGGGCACCGCCGTGTCCACCAACGGGTTCAATCATCGCTATGGAGACGTCCTGCTCAACACCAGCGGCATCGATTTGTTTGCTCATAAGAACCTTAACTGCAAGCAGGATACCCCAGGCGGATGCAATTCAGATTCTGATACGATGAGATCAAGAGTTTCTTGTTGGGTTCATCGAGGATCACAGGCGGTTCCGACTGTAAAGGGCAGTTGCATCGATGCAAAGGACACTGAAGCAGAAGATCAAGTCCTCCCGCATTATGTCCAGGGTTGGGTGGCTGGCTTACAGAGAACTGCTTGTCTTTCGCAGCCATCATCCGAAGAAGGGATCCATCCCGCGTTTTAAGGGGGAACTGCGGATGGAGCCCGTCAGACTGCGCAGCTTTAGCGCATACAACGAGTGGTTACAACTGCGCAACGAAGAGGAGAAGCGCCGGGTTGAGATTGAGCAGTCTCTTGTCCCGGCGAATGGATCGCCGTTTTCTGTCCCTGGAACATGTGCACTTTGCTCAATCCCAACGCGGTTCCGTGTGGATTTCGATTACGGGAGTGTGGATTCAGATGGAAGGCTAGTTCCGAATTTTCGCGAATCACTTGTTTGCAGTCACTGCGGCCTGAAGAACAGAGTGCGGGGTGCGCTACATGCATTCATTGGGCAATGCGTGCCGGCCGAAGGCGCGGCCATTTACGTCACCGAGCAGCTGGGGCGTGGGTATAGTTGGCTACGTGGAAGATATTCAAATATATCCGGAAGCGAATACAGGCTTTACCCCGGTCCGCCTGGCAGCTCCGTACGCGGAATTCGCAATGAAGATCTCGGTGAGCTCACTTGGCCTAACGCGTCGTTCGATTTCGTCCTAAGCCTCGATGTTTTGGAGCATGTACCCAATGTCGAAGTGTGCTTCGCTGAACTTTTTCGCTGTCTCAAGCCAGGTGGCCGACTGCTCTTTACAGCACCGTTTGTCCTTGGATATGAGCGAACACTTACCCGAGCAACGTTAGACCCTCAAGGAAACATCGTTCATTTGCGGGAGCCTGAATATCATGGCGGCAACCTCGCTGATCCCGGCAAGGGAACTCTCTGTTTTCGTCATTTTGGGTGGGACGTGACGGAGGAATTGAGAAGGGTTGGTTTTCTCGACAGCGAATTATGGCTCTACTGGTCAAAGGAACTCGGGTACTTCGGCGGTTGGCAATCGCTTATAACGGCGCGCAAACCCTAACAGTCAACTGTGCGCGAAGGGAGACAGCTTAGTCGAAGCCTAGGGCGTGTCTCGAAGCCTTCCGAGTGACCAAAGTGCGTGCCCTCTCTCAGAGATCGATTATCATACCGAGTTGTGGCATTTCCCTGCTTTTAAATTCTTCCAGCAAGGTTTGCGAGGTGGTTTGGATCCACGTGATGCGTCAAGTCGCCTCAGAATTGGGACAAGTAGAATGGCTCAGAAAACAACTATAAGTTGGCTACGGTCCAAAGCTCCGAAGCAAGTGATCAAAATTAGAAACGGCATAACCATAGTCGTCCTTGTGTTTGGCGTAGTTGCGGTTAACCGGCCAATAACCTTCGCGGCACAACCGGGGGTTGCTGCCCAGCCCGCCGCGTTCAGGCCGGCTGGCGCTGAAACAGGCACCGGGGTTCTAGCGGCTTGCAGTCAGGCCGGCTCAACCGCGGACGCGCAGATTGATGCAGCAATCGCTTCTCTCGGCGAGGATGGCGGTATTGTCGATCTATCTTGCTACGGCGGTTCAACCCAAACTATCGCCGGAATCATTCACGTTCCAGCCCATGTCTGGATACGCGGTAACGGAAGGATCACAAAATTCCAGCCTACATCTGGGGCCGTTACCCCGCTTTTCAGCATAGACACGAACACTTCGCGCGTCAGCGGAGTATGGGTCGACATGGCGAACCTCGCGCGCGACACCTTCAATGGCTGTGTCTACAGCCTTGCGGGCAATTACCAACCCCTGAAGGATGCCAGTTCTGATCCGATGCAGGAATCCATCGAAGACTTTACCGTCACGGCATGGAATCAATCAACCGGCGCCGCTATATGCCTCACAGCAACGGGTATCGATAACTCGATTGCCGGTCTCAGCGTGCGACATGGGTTTATCAGCGGCACTCAGAACGCCCTTAATTTTCAGGAATCGGGACCGGGATGGATTAATGGCAATCAGATCTCCGACGTGTATATCAAGCAAGGCGCGGAACCGGGGGAATGCGGGATTTTACTGCATGCCACCGGAACCACTCCCGGCGGCATTGACCTCAATACATTTTCTCAGATGAGCCACGAGGATATCACTGGCATCAGCGAAGTCTATGCGGTCTGCATAATTGGAGGCGGCTTCATCCAGGCAAACACCTGGGAGGGGCAGATGGCGGATACTCCCGTTCCCGTGCATTACGACTGCTCTCCCAACTGTGGAGACAGCACCCAATATCAAGGGAATAGTTTTTCAGGAGCAATCAATGGATTCTGGGAGGATGGATCCGCTACTTATGATAATCACTTCGGGCTGTGGAATCGCCAGTACAGCATTGGAGGTCCACTGAGCGTGAACTCTATTAACATCGTGAAGGCGGGTGGGCTGCTATATCAGGGGAATCAGGTTTTTGGCCCCAATGGAGGGGGCTCGATCAGTCTCTATCCGACGGCGCACGGTGGAGCAGTCGTAGACTCCGACCCGAACGGCGGGTATGCACCGCATGACGCAGATTCCTATCGCGTTCACGGTAATGTGGCAATACCGCCTGTTATCACCGGCTTTCAAGGCAGCGGGACGGCGTTGTCGATTGCCAATGGCCCATTTACTCCCGGCAACCTGCGGATGACGGATGGCGGAGGCAGCGACGCAGATAGCGGGCTCCCGTTTAAACGTATCCCGGTCGCGTCCACGACCGCGCCGAAGGTGGGCGCTATTGCATGCATCAAATCTGCGGGCCCACCCATTGTGATCGGCTACTGCGTTACAACACCGTTAGCATCACCGCTACCTCGACCTCTGCCCGAATACCGGCTCAACGGCACGGCGCTTACTTGCGTTTGTGAATGAGCAAGTGGAATTGGGGCGGCTGGAACACGGGTAGTGTCCAGCTTTTTCGCACCTTCTGCAACATTGAAGAGCGGAAAGGTTGTTGGTTGCGCTCTCGCACCCAGCATAGGATGGGTGTCCGAATAAGGGATCATGGCCGCAGTCAGGCCGAATCGATGTGTGGTGGAGAACTTCTCCACCGAGGTTGATCCAGTAATGGACCGCTCAAGACCTCGGTTTCCAAACCCCTGGCTCCTGGGCACTGCTCATCGCAGCGCGAGGTGTATTTTTGTCTTGACAGAGCCTTCGACCTTATCGATGCGAAGAATAGGCTACGTTATCGGAACACGCAAACGGCTTCGAAATGTCCGGTGAAGGCTAGATCATGCTGCGCCGGCGGCCCTCCATCAAAGCCTATTCGCAGTCCGCAATACGTTTCTCCCTATTCTTTGTCCGAGACGCATGAATGAAGTCGCCCTATTTTTCGAAATACGACGGACCCCCACTCATCGGGGATCTCGATCAACAACTCAGGCTTGCCCCTCAGGAACTCGCTTGCTGCGCGCGAGATAGCGTGATCGGACTCTGGACTATTAAAGTCGTGCATAAAGAAGTAGCCTCCAGGGACCAAGCGAGGGTAGAAGAACTGGAGTGCATCGACTGCGGATCGATAGAGGTCGAAATCAAGCATCACAAGGGCAAACCGCTCATTTTCTAGTCCAGTCGCCGTTTGCGGAAAATACCCTGCCCGAAAAAGAACATTGTCCAGATTCCCGATGAGCTTAGCAACTCTTGCTTGCGATGTGTCTTTGAAGCGGTCATCTTCACCTGTCTCGAGAGCACCGGATGGAAAACCCTCAAAGGTATCGAAAAGGTAAAGCTTGCGACGCGGGGCTTGATGATGGATGAAACTGCTTGTGAGACCAGCCCAAACGCCGAGTTCAGCAAATGCGCCCGCGATACTCTCCGTCTCGAGGCGCTGAATAGCAAGGGCCAGAGTTGCATAGCGGACATCGTCGCCCATTGCCTCGATGCGGCTCTTGACAGCGGGAGAATAGGGCGGAAAGCGCATGGGCCGACGGAGAAACTGCATCGCTTTTCGTGCGCCTATTCGAAGGTACTTCTTTGCTGATGACGGAATCAATTGCATATCCTCAAATTAAGGAGATGGAGTGGCCAAACAAGATGAAGTGTGCGGCGGTATCATTGGGTCACCTCGAGCGGCGAGACTGTGGCATCCTCTTGCCGCTTGATTCTCAAAAAGTCAACCATCCCGCGAAACATGGCGAAGACTGCGTCGACACGCCCACCCAATATGAATGGAATTGCGCGTCGAGCCACATAGAAGGGAAAGAACACAGTTACAGTAATTCGGTCCCTTCCACGGGCATGCAGGTGGGCGTTTAGCAGCCTGTTACGGATCACGTGATAAGCATAAAAAGTCAACTTGGGGTTCGTAACGGACCAGAAGTCGCCTCGATCTTCTGCGGCCGAGCGGCTGCTTCCTTGAACACGATGGAGGATCAACGAGCGCGGAATATATCGAATTCGAATGCCCTTTTCATTTGCCCTCAGACAAAACTCCAGATCTTCTTCGTACATGAAAAAGCGGGGATCAAATCCTTGAAGCGTGAGAAGAGCAGAACGGCGCAGAAAGAGCGCGCATCCAGTAGCAAAGGTCACATCGCGTTCTGTCATCGCCAGATCGGCTGTCGCACTTCGATTGATTCCTGGTGTGACGGCGCTGACGCGGCGCCAATCTACCTCTCCTCCTCCGTACCAGAGTACTTCGGGGTCGCCTAGGTAGGCGATTCGAGGTACCATGATTCCGACTTCGCTCTGCGCGATCATCGCAGCTTCCAGTTGCTGGATGGAATCCGTGTAGATTGAGGCGTCATTATTGAGCAAGAAGAAGAATTCACAAGTCGTGTGTTTCAGTGCCCACTCGATGCCCAGGTTGTTGCCTTGCCCAAATCCCACGTTTTTGCTTGCTCGAATTAGCGTTATCTCTGGGGCAAACCCGAGCGCAGTTTGCAAGTCGGGATCGTTTGGAGTCGTATCGACTACGACGATTGTTACGGGAATAGCAGATGCGAGTAACGATTGCACGCAGGCGCAAGTATCGGTCGCCCCTCTGTAGCTCACAGTGATCACGCAAATTCTTGAGCGCTGCATTCTTTCCCCGCCCTGGTACTGACAAATCGAGTCGGAAACGACCGTTGTGAAATTCCAACCAACAAAGCAACGAAGAAGAGAGTCACTTCCGCTGTCCACACGCACGTACCGGTTTCCACAGTGTATAAAGCTGTGAACAAAAGGAATGCCTTGGTCGCGTCAAGAAGCGGGCTATGAAGAGAATCCGGAAGCGCGCTTGCTGCTCTCCAGGCAAACCGATATTGAAACAAGAATATGATCAAACCGAAAACGCCATAGGAAAACACAATGCCGACAACCCCGATATCTGCCGGGAAGAAGTTTTCACCCAGCAGCGTTCCGTATCCGCCCTGCCATTGGTGGCTGACTACCCCATTTCCGAGAAAAGGATGTTCCTGAATAAATGGAATCGCTGCGACGCTCTCAAAGATCCTGGCATTTGCCGAAGCATCCGTGGTCGTCGCGCTTCCCGTGAGCACTACCTTAAACGCATCTACAAAGCCTGCTATTCGTGTAGAAACCAATCCCGGGGAGACGGCATAAGTGGCGCCGGCCAGAGCTAAGCCCGCACAAGAAAACTTGGCTGAGGCGACAAGCGCTTTTGGAAGGCCACGGAGACGGTAAAGGAAAAAGAAGAGAGTGGCAGCCACGCAGACAGTCAGACCTCTACCTGAAGGACCGAGCGTGGTAAGGAAAAGAGCCAGTGCCAGTGGGTAATACCTGGTTTTCCCAGTCCTGAGGCCTAACATTGCGTAATAGAATACGCCGTACAGCACAAAAACCTCAGGGAACTTGAAGCTTGGTTGCTCTCCGGGCATTGGCCTCGTGACAAATCCGTCTCCGTAAGAGATAAAGTCGGATGGGTTCAGGAAAAGCCGCATCGCGGAGAACAAGGATGCTGTCCCCCATGCAAGAAACAAAAGCACGGACTCGATGTCCGCGACGTCCGCAACCCCAGATCCGAGTGCGTCCAGCAGAAGAAGTAAAGTCGCGACGAGCGCCATGGCCCGCTGAGTAAGGATCCCATAAATGATTGGCTGTCCAAAGACCAACTGCGCCCGACATGCCGCAATAAGTACGTCGGCTGCCATCAAAAGGAACAGGTATAACTCGAATCGGGAGAACCTTAGGCCAGTACGCATCTTCAAGAACGGATAGAGAAGCAGGACAGCCAGGAAGCAGAATATGAACCACGCCTCCTGCAAATCGGACATCCCAGGAAAATACTGAAACGTGCAGAATCCCATTACGAGCATCAGCGCGAGAACCATCCGCTGAAGGAGTAGGCGAATTCCCGTCGTCGGGTTGATTCTAGTAGTCTCGCTCACGGCTTACACTTCTTAATTCCATCGCTCTTCGCGCTGAGTCCTGAACCAAACATGTGTCGTGAGATTCTTGTTGCTTGAGGGAAACGGCCCGTTGCCGATTGCCCACCGATTGCTCCCACTCTGAGAGACGATGGCGGCGAGTTCGGAATATTCGCCGAAGCATTGCCTTGAGAGTCGCCCGAACGAAGAGAGGATTGTCCCCCCTTTGGATATACCTACAGCACTCCCGGCCCCAGCGGAGAATAAGCATTGCTCGCTCCAGGGGTGTTTTATACAGATCAGCAAATGCGGATTCCGCGGCAAGTATGTTTTCGAATCGGGAGGGGCTCATTCGTTCACTCAGGCGTAAGGTAGACAACTCATGATGCACGGCGAGATCCCCAGCGATGAATACACGCTTGCCAGCCCGGAAGGCACAGCGATGCAGGGTATGGTCGAGATAATCAAGCCAAAAGCGCGAATCAAAGCCGCCAATTCCAAGCAGGTATGATACCCGCCAAGTCGTGGCAGAGTTCAGAGCAGTGATTTCGCGGGCTGGAAATCCTGAGAATCCATTCGCGACGCTGTTGGGTCGCCAGAGACCCACATACGACGGGGAGATCGGCTTGGCATCCTCCAAAAGTTGAGGAACGATTGCGACGACTTGCTCGTTCTCCTGAAGTCCTCTTGTCAGGTCGGCCAAACGAGGAAGGATCGACACCGGGACGCGGCTGTCCTGATCCAGAATTAGGAGCCACTCATAGCCCTCAGTTTCGGCG
>Ga0335069_10007609_pt1 | contig 15606 bp, 18 predicted proteins | sample Lox_Sample_11_FD_206714 | JGI IMG/M metagenome (GOLD analysis project Ga0335069, IMG submission 206714) | Soil microbial communities from Loxahatchee National Wildlife Refuge, Florida, United States - Lox_Sample_1.1 | ecosystem: Environmental > Terrestrial > Soil > Wetlands | place: USA... | reverse complement strand
CCGTCAGGACATTCCTGGAGGATGCTTCTAGATGAGAATGTAGGCAAATGCCAAAGTACTCGCTAGGTCTCTGCAAGAACTGGTAGCGGGGGAGGGATTTGAACCCCCGACCTTGGGATTATGATACCCGTGCAGCACCTCAGCGCGGCTCAACAAGCCCAAATCAGTCCCAAGACAGCTATCTGTTAACTATCTGCGAAACATTGACTTTATCTCCGCAAATCTCTACATTTCTAAACATGGGGACACAGTCCTAAGCGCCCACCTTTTGTGTCCCCGGCGTGTCCCCAGCCAAAAGTCCCGTGCTCCAAGATCGGGGACACGACGTGCGGACACGCGGGGACACGGCGAGCACGGGACACGGCTACGGAGGCGACGGCATGCGCAAGCAACTTACAGCCGAGATGATCGGGAAACTCCGGCCACCCGCGACGGGGCGCATCGAGCTTTTCGACAGCATCGTGCCTGCGATGGCCGTGCGGATCACAAAGAACGGCGCCAAGACCTTCGTCGTGCGGGCGCGTGTCAAGGGTTGGTCACAGCCGATCCGCATGACACTCGGCGACGCGACTGCGATGAAGTTGACGGACGCGCGACAAGAGGCATCGGACCTGCTTAAGGAATGCCGTGCCGGCCGCGATCCTCGCGAGGCGCGCCGCGCCAAGGCCGCAGAGGCAGCCCATCAGCGCAAGAGCACCTTTGCAGTCGTCGCCGAAGACTTCATCGCCGATCACGTCTCGACGCTGCGCGATAAGGACCACGCTGAAGCCGAAATTCGCCGCTTCCTAATCAAGCCTTGGGGCAAGAAGCCCATTGCGTCCATCACAGACGATGACGTGGCCGAGCGTATCCGGGCGATCAAAAGCGAGAATGGCTCCCACGTCACGCGTAGGGTCCTGGCCTACGCGAAGATGCTGTTTCGCTGGGCCGCGGCTCCCGGCCGTCCGGGGCGCCTGAAGCACAATCCGTGTGCCATGCTCAGCGCTAAGCGCGACTTCGGGCTTGAGTTGACGCCGCGCCAAGTCGTGCTTACCGCCGATCACGTGCGTTACATCTGGCACGCTGCTGCATCGCTCAGCGAACCCTTCGGACCGTTCGTTCGTCTGCTGATGCTGAGCGGGCAGCGCCGCGGCGAAGTCGCTGGCATGAAATGGACGGAACTTGATCTCGACGGCGAGCGCGTTTGGAGCATTCCTGCCGAGCGTATGAAGGCTGGCCGGCCGCACGAGGTGCCTTTGAGTGCCGAAATGGTGGCGATCTTGAGGGAGCTTCGCGACGCACGCGACAAGAAGGAAAGCGAACGCGAGGAGACCCGTGCCAAGGGCGATTACGTATTCAGCACCACCTCCGGAGTGCGACCTATCAGCGGCTTCAGCAAGGCTAAGCGTGCCCTCGATGAGGCGGTTGCGACGCTGCATATGAAGGCGCGAGAGGATGCGCGCGCAAGCGGCAAGCACGTACACAATAACGAACTACCGACGTGGCGGCTTCACGATATCCGCCGTACCGTGCGCACTGGCTTGGGCGCCATCCCAAGCATTCCCCACGACATCCGCGAATTGGTGGTCGCGCACGTGCCGCCCGCACTCGTGACGACGTATGACCTGCACGACTATCGAGAGGAAAAGCGGCAAGCGCTGACGCTTTGGGCTGAGCGGCTCGCGCGTATCGTCGCGCCTAGCACGGGAGGAGCAGCATCATGAGTGCGAAGAAATCTACGAAAATCGAAGTGCATGAGACAGAAGGTGATGAGACCATCGCACAGTTCCGTCAGAAAACTGATGCGGCGATAGCTCGTCTTGAGGAAGGTCGGGAAGCGCTCATTTCGCCGCTCCGCGAACTTCATCAACGCGCTCGTCCCAACGTGCCATTTGAGGAGGATCGCGTTTGGCAAAGCATTGCGTTGGCCGCTCGATTAGTCCTTGCCCGTTTGCACGCGCAGAAAACATCGGTAGGTCCGACCTCGGAGGCACAACTCTACCGGAAGATCGCAGCTTCCCTCGAAACGACGCGCCATCTAATACAAAACTCGCCCGCGTCTACCGCGCTCGGTCCCGATATGGCGCACACATGGTGGGATGCCGTTGGCAAACACGGCGGACCCGAACGACAATGGGTCTGGATTGAAGACGAGTTCAAGACCTGGTTGGACGGTTTCGCCGACTTCGCGGCAGAAATGCGTAAAGGCGCCGATGAAATGACCCGGCCGAAAAATCGACCGCGCGGAACTTCAGCGACGATTAGTGCGCGCGAGGTCGCCGAACTGGCTTCGCTGTATGAGAATGCAACCGGCGCGGAGGCGGGCGCCGGCTCTGGAGGTAGCTTGTTCTTCAATTTCGTTCACTCGTTTCTCACACACCTAGACTATCCGATGTACGGACACCTAAACGAAGCGATCAAGTACGGGCTGCGACAGCGGAAGAAATCGGCCTCTGCGCCACCTTCACCCGAGGATGCGCACTAATCCCGCCTGCGGCTAAGCGGCGCCGGCCGCGTCGCGCGCCGCCACCTTTGAGGCAACCCACGCTTCCACCTCTTCGGTGATGAAACGCACTCGGGATGTGGCACCGTCGCCGAGACGTATCGGCTTCGGGAATTGGCCCTGGCGGACCATGCGCATGAGGTGCTCTGGGTGAACACCGACCTGCCCGGCTGCCTCGCGCTTCGACAATAGCTTCTGCATTTCCTGCCTCCATGTGCTCGGTGCCTACGGCGCGAAAGCTATCGCGGGGCATCACTCTCAACATTCGACAGCAGTCTGCGATTTTCTCGCGGGTGAATAACTAGCGGCTCGTCACACCGCTTATTCCCCCGAGATTTCGGCTTCGACCCAATGGTAGTTCTGCGATGAATGAAGTCGCAGAGATGGAGCGCACGAATGTCGAAGCCCGAACTCATACCCGTCATGGCGCTGCCGTACTTGTACGGCCTCAACCGCGCGACCGCCCATCGCATGGCGTCGGCGGGCAAGCTCGGCCCGCTCGTGCGCCCGCAGGGGCTCCGCCGTCACCGTATGGCGCACACCGCTGAACTTGAGCGCCGTTTCGGGCCGCTCTCCGAAGAGCGGATCGCAAACGCAATCGCCGAGCACCGGGGCAGCCTCCGGCTGGTGCGCCAGTTTCCACCCGTTCCATTCGTAGCCATCGAAGCCCGGCATGAGGTAGCGCTGTGAGTGCGGACGGGGGAACCATCCTTCATCGCGTTGACGCCGCGGCCGTCCGCACGCTCGCGGAGCGCTTGTGCAAGGCAGCAGGCAACATCGAGGGCGACTTCGTCTTCGCGACGATTAAAGATACAGGACTAAAAGTAGCACCCTTGCACTACGTGATACCCAACGGGCCCAATGCGGCCGAGGAAATTGTTGCGCTCGTCGAGCGCGTCGGCGGCAAGCCCCATACCAACAGCTATTACGCCGGCGCCCTCTTCAAGTCGGGGGCCGTCACGTCAATTGCAAGCCGCACGAAGGGGAACGTTGCCGCTGTGCTCTGTGCGGTGTGCGACTTCGATGGCAAGCACGATCCGGCGACGCGCCATGAGCGTTTGCCGATGCCACCGACAGCCGAAGTCGAGAGCAGCGCCGGTAACTTCCAGTGCCAATATTGGTTCGACCATGCTGTACCCCCCGCCGAGGCAGGGCCGACGCTTTATGCGCTCACAGGATGCGCCGGCGCCGACGACTGCAAATCCACCGAGCACCTATTCCGTTTGCCCGGCACCTGGAACTGGCCCGACCCGAAGAAGATCGCAGCCGGCCGGTCGCCTGAGCCCTTCAAGACCCGTTGGAGCAGTCCGCCCGAGGAATGGGACAACGGCGTAAGCCACGACGATCTGCGCGCAGCCATCGTCGCGAAAGACCCGAAGGCGTTTGAGTGCGCTCAGTCGGTCAGCGCGGCTTCCAACAGCAACGCGAAATTCGAATGGGCCCAACGCAAGAAGCCGGCCGAGGCGGCAAACCGCGAAGCCGAAGCCGATGTCATTGCGGGCCTCTCGGCAACTGAAGACAAGAGCGGCGACCCGGTAAACCGCAGCGACGCGGCAATGTCATTTTGGAGCAAGCTATATCACCGCAACTACAGCCCCGATGAAGCCGTAGCCCTCGCCGTCGAACACAAAGAAACGTATGTGATGTCGCACTTCGCGGATGACGAGAAGCGCATCCGCGAGGACGTGCAGCGCGCATGGCCGAAGATAATCGCGACGGCGAAGGAACGCGCGGCCAAGGAGAGCACTTGGGTCGAAGAGATGAACCGTCAACACGCGGTTGTCTTATTTGGCAACAAGACCCTGATCGCGACGTTCATGCGGAACGGATCGATTACCTTCAGCAGCCAGGAGGATTTCAAGCTGCGCTATGCAAACCGGACGCGTCCCGTCGTGAACGATGATGGCGAAACCGAGTGGCGCCCGATAGCACCGGCATGGCTTAAGCACAAAGGGCGGCGCGAAGCCCTCGACCCCGGCGTCGTGTTCGATCCGAGCGCCGCCGTCGAGGAACCCGGGATGCTCAACCTATGGCGCGGCTTCGCCGTCGAACCGAAACCCGGTGACTGGTCGCTGATGCGGGCGCACATCCGCGACGTGATCTGCTCAGGAGATGAGACCCTGGCCGCGTACTTCCTCCGCTGGATGGCGTACGCCGTCCAGCATCCGGGCGAACCGGGGCACGTCGCGATTGTTCTGAAGGGAAAACAAGGCGTCGGCAAAGGCATCGTCGTGAACACCTTCGGTGAACTCTTCGGGCGCAACTACCACCACATCACGCACAAGGAACAGCTTATCGGCCGTTTCAACATGGGCCTCGCTACATCCGTGGTGACCTTCCTTGACGAGGCGCTGTGGGCCGCCGAGCGCCAAGCCGAGGGGAAGCTGAAGGCGATCATCACCGAGCGCGAACTCGTGATGGAAGCCAAGAATAAGGACGCGATCATGGTGCGGAACTGCACGCATCTCATGATCGCGAGCAACAACGAGTGGGCCGCCCCCGTCGGTATAGACGACCGGCGTTTCTTCGTGCTCGCCGTCCCGGATACCTACAAGGGCGACTTTGCCTATTTCAAGAAGATCGCTGCGCAGATGGATGCCGGTGGCCGCGAGGCCATGTTGTGCGACCTGAAGACGATGGACCTAAGCGGCTTCGATCCCCGCGTGATCCCCGAGACCGCGGCGCGTATCGAACAGAAGGAACGGTCGCTAACCGGCACAGAGGCGTGGCTGGCGCAAGTGCTGCACGAGGGACAGATCAATCAGTTTCATCGCTGGGACGATGAGAAGCCGCTCGCGATGGGCAAAGAAGAGGTTTATTTGGCCTACTCGAAGTTCAGCGAGGGACAGCATGAGTGGAAGTTGGAGGCTATGCGGTGGTGGGCGCGGCGGCTCAAGAAGATGTTGGGCGCCTCCATCTATCTGGAACATCGCCCGTGTGCGAATGGCGTACAGGGACCGCGCCAAATTCAATTCGCCCCGCTGGCAGAGTGCCGGGCGGCCTTCGACACCTACCTGGGCGGCGCCGTCGATTGGACAGAGACCACGGAGGAGGACCTCCGCGGGATCGGAACGCCAATCCGGTTATCCAATCATGGGTCCGGGAGCGTGCCATGATCGGTGTGCAAGAAACCGCTGCGGCTCTGGGGTTTGTCCGCTCATGCCGGTCAAAACGATCATTTTCGCTCCAACATTGCCCAGCTTTTTCATCTGGCGCGGATGCGGCGGGGGCACGCGGTGCACAAGCGGGAAAGGGCGTTTTTCCATACGATATTAAATATGATTGGATTGATCGGAATGATCGGATCAGTTCAACAGCCACAGCGGTTTCTTACAGTCCGATCATAACTGTTCCCCAGGGAAATGATCGGGATGATCGGACTGTTGTTGCGCGTGTGCGCATACGTCGGACGGCGCAGCGGCAAGTGAGCCGCTCAGTACTTGCTTCGCACTCTGCGCATCACGGAAGCGGCCAAGCGTCCCTTCGAGCTTCCGGGAACCCGCATTTTTCCCTCGGTGATGGGTTTCCCCGGTTAATAGGTTTTCGGACCTCCCCTATGCCTTTTGTGCCCACCGGTCATCCTCTTCCGGCGCGAGCACAGCCCCCGTCGTACTGGCTCCCCGGCTGGACGGCGGGGGTACACCTCCCGATACCTCTTGTGCCCGCCAGCAAGCGGCCCGGCCGCGGTGCGCATCGATCCTTGCGGCCGACGGAGAGTGACCCATGAGCGTCCTTACGAAGCTGAAGCCAGCCCCCGGCGGTAATTCCACGATGGAAACATCCTCGGCCATCGCCGAGCGCATTCGTGCCACCGAGGCCGAGATCGCCCGCCTCGACGGCGACCTTGGCCAGACGGCGCTAGCCGAGTTTCTAGGTGCCGAGGGCGCCACAGAGAAGGCCACCGCGCTCTGCCAGCAAATGGAAGAGCAGCGCACGATGCTCACGAAGCTGAAGAGCGCACACATTGCTGCCCTTGAGCGCGAGGAAATTGAGCAGCGTCGTGTCCGTGCACAGCTAGCGCGGACACAAATCCGAAACGTCAAGGAGTGCCTTAAAGCGCGTGACGAGGCCGCCGTTGCCTTGAATGGCACAGTTGCCGAGGTGTGTCGCCAGTTCCGAATTCTCATCGACAAATCCGCCAAGGCAAAGGCCGCATGTCCCCTCGACATGAAGTGGCCCAACGACGCGCTCTGCGATTTTGGCGATCTGCGGCGCCTGACGGAGGAAGCCCTGTGGAAGCATGGTGGCAATCCGGCCATCGGCGCCCGCGATAACTTCCCTGGTGGCAAAACGAGTGTCCTATTCGCGGGGCAGCCCGAGAACATTCCCGATCTGGCAGAAACGATAAAGAAGGCGTCTTCGCACGTGCTCGCGGCCCTTGAGGGTTCGGTCAAGGGGTAAGGCAATGACTGCGGCTCAACAGATTTCGCACCGTAGCGGCATACCAGCGACCATCACGTGCGGTCATGATCCCGCGCGCGTTCAATTCCTCCGCAATGCCCTTGAGCGTCGTTACGCCCCCCGCTTGGATATCTTCGACCACGGGCAAAATGTCTCGCGCGTGCTCATCGGCGTTCGCCTTGATGGCCGCCACGGCCGCCTTGTTCCCGAGCCCGCGAAGAGCCCGGGCACCGTTCGGATTACCGAACACGCGGCCCTTGGCCTTGGCTACGCGCATGGCGTTGCGCGTGCGCTCGCTGATGATCTTGCGCTCGTGCTGAGCGATTGCCGCGAACAAGTGGATAGTCAATTCGTTAGCGTCGGGCATATCGGCGCAGACGAAGCGCACCCCGCCCTCTTGCAGATCGGCGATGAAGCGCAAATTGCGGGACAATCGGTCGAGCTTGGCAATGACCAGCGTTGCGCCCGTGACCTTGGCCCGGTGCAGCGCGTCCTTCAGCTTGGGCCGATCATCGCGCTTACCGCTCTCCACCTCGACAAATTCGCCGATGAGCCTGCCACTACGGCTGGCGATGAAGTCATTCACGGCTTGGCGCTGCGCTTCCAGCCCAAGCCCGCTGCGACCTTGCTTATCTGTGCTCACACGCACGTAGCTGATGAATTTCGCCGTCGTCATGTGCTTACGTTCTCCATTTTCGTTCCGATAGCGCATCGCGCTCCGAACCGTACGCTATTTTATAAGCTCTCCGAGCACGGCTTACAAGCACAGAAAGCTCAGAAACCCGCTATTTTAGGGCATTTCTTCGCTGTCATCGGCGTCGTGGTCAATCATTCGATGCGCTCACGCTCGCTCGGGAGTAAGGGCGCAACTCTTCACGACTTGAACGCGCCGACGCTCGTGGCCACGGGTCGCTTGGTCGAAAAGACCGGGGTGGGGTGCCGGCACCCCCGGCCTTCGCTTGCGCGCGCGCTGCTTGAGGGAGCCAACCCCGCCGAGACACGAAATGAAAAACTCGGACCGCCCGTGCGCTCCGCCGAGACGCAAAATGAAAACCTCGGCTCCCTATCGCGGCGGACAGACACGTAAAGGATAGATGCGATGACTACCTTACCAACACAAACCGCACGAGCGCCCCACCCCGCCTTGCAAGAGATAGACGAGAGTTCGCTGGGGCGAGCGATGTTGGCACTCACGCCACCGCGCCGCGCCTTCGTCCGCGCCAAGGTTCTCTTCGGCGTCAACAATAAGAAGGCCGCCGAGATGGCCGGCTATTCACCCGCATCGTCGCACGCGCTGGAAAACCGGGGCTACCAATTGGCCCACGATCCACTCATACAAGAGGCTCTCCGAGAAGAGAGTGTGAAGATGATGCGGTCAGAGGGTATCCGTTCTCTCCACACCCTCATCAATCTCCGCGACGATGCTAGCGTGGCACCGCGCGAGCGCTTGCGTGCAGCGGTGGAGATCATGAACCGCTGCGGCCTCCACGCCGTCACCGAAGCCCATGTGTCCGTCGAGCACCGCATGACGGATGTGCAGAAAGATCGCCGCATTCTAGCTTTGGCCGCTGAGCTTGGCCTAAGCGATAGCGAGGCGAAGAAGCTGCTCATTGCGCCCTTGGAGGCGACGAAAATCGCCGATGCTGAATTTACGGTCGTGGAGCCCGCGACGGACGAAGAGCGCGCGGCCGCTGCCAAGCGTGAGAAGCACGCGGCGCAAGAACGTGCACGTTATCACCGGACGCCGGAACAGCGCGAAGCGCATCGCCGGCAAGTGAATGAGCAGCGACGCCAGCGCGGTAAGCACGAATATGCGGAGCAGTCCAAGGCGCGTAGCGAGGCAATCACCTTCGAGGGCCTCGAAGACGTGCTCGATTTACCCTCGACACCCGACACCGCAGCACAGGAGTAAGCCATGACTGACACGACCCCCACCTCGGCAACACCACCGCCGGCCCAATCAAGCGGATTTACCGCGGGTCAAATTGGAGCCGCACGCGAACAATGGGTAAAGGCTGGGCTAGACCCGTCGAAATTTGACGCCGCATTGAAGCCGAGTACCCCTCCGGTGCTCTCTTCAGAGACCGCCCAACACCCCGTCATGGATAGCGCCGGCCTGAAACAGCCGTCGATGTCAGACGTGCAAGCACACGAAATGGCAGATGCACTCGTCGCCGCGGGTGTGCCGGCGGATGCCGTTACGGCAGCCATGAAGGCTGATGGTCTCGATGTTCCGGAAGCTAAGACGCCGGAGCAAATCGAGCATGACAAAGGTTTCGGTTTGGAACGCGCATTCCATCCTAGCGAGTATCGGATCAACTACGTCGATAACGGTGGGCGCGCCATGTCTCCCGCCGCGCTCGTGGAGTTGAATGCGCGGGCGACGCAATGGCTTGCAAACCTTCGAATTGATCCGGCCCTTGGTACGGGGCTCATCGAGCACGCCTTGCGTGTCGGGTATCTCTTTCCGCGAATGAGCGATGCTCAGCGCGGGTTATTCAAGCGCGAGCAGGTCGCCATAGCGGAGCGGCGGCTCGGAGGTTCGGAGCAAGTGAAGGCCGCGGCTGCGAACGTCAATCGCGCGCTTTCCCTCGGCGATCCGGGCTTCGCGAACACGCTCATGGATAGCGGCGCTCTTCATGACAGCTTCATCTTCCAAACACTCGCGAACCACGGCGCGCGATTGATGCGATGGGCCGAGACTGCGCCAAAGAAAGGAGACCTCCGATGAGCCGCAAAGACGAAATCCTCACCATCCTTGAGGAGCAGGTGAAGGCGAAGCGGGAGAATAAGCTGAAGAGCTTTGTTCCCTATCCGCGGCAAGCGGAATTCATTGCAGCTACGCACGATCACACGGAAGTCGCGTTGCGCGCGGGCAATCAGCAGGGGAAGTCGGAGACGGCCGCATACTTCGTCGCAGTAGTCGCGACCGGTCTTTATCCGGAGGGATGGCAGGGCCGCCGCTGGGATAAGCCCGTTCGCATTTGGGTCGCAGGAGAGAGCACGACGGCGGTGCGCGACGTGATCCAACGTAAGCTGTGCGGGCCGCCCGGCGACGACAGCTTGCTCGGAACCGGCTTTATTCCGAAAGACACTTTCGTCAAGACGATCCTGGGGCACGGTGCCGGCGGAGCCTTTGATAAGGTGCTTGTGCGGCACGCCAGCGGTGGCCTCTCTGAAATCCGTTTCCTGTCCTACGACATGGAGCGCTCAAAGTGGCAGGGAGAGAGCATTGATCTTGTGTGGTGTGACGAAGAGCCGCCGGTTGAGCACTACGAGGAAGCGATTGCTCGGACCATTGCCACGAATGGCCTCATCATTTCTACCTTCACGCCGCTGAACGGGCTCAACCTCATCCTACCCCGCTTTAATGAGCGCACGGCCATCGCGGGGCGCCTGCGCAAGCTGATTGCAATGCGCATGGACGACGCGCTTCACCTCCAAGACCCGGCGCGTCGCGCGGCATTGCTGGCGACGTTCCCCGCGCACCAGCGCCGCGCGCGTATCGACGGGTTGCCTTTGCTCGGCTCCGGTGCTGTCTTCGAGGATGTGCAGCAAGAAGACCTGATGGACCCGATCCGAGTTGTCGGTGACGATATCGTGCACGAGCGCATCGGCGCTTTGAATACGCGCGGGTGGGTGTTCCTGTGGGCCGTTGACTTCGGCATCGATCACCCGTTCGCGGCGGTACTGCTGGCATGGGATCGCGACAGCGATACGGTTTACGTGCTCGCGGAGGTAAAAATCAAAGGCGGTGTGCCTGCAATCCACGCCTCGCGCATGAGGGCCATTGCCGCAAATGTCAGAGTGGCATGGCCACATGACGGCACACAACGCGACAAGGGCTCAGGAGAACAGCTGGCGCAAATCTACAAAGGGGAAGGCTTGCAGATGCTTCCTACTCACGCGACGCATCCAACAGGCGGATATTCGCTAGAGGCCGGGATCGCCGATCTACTCGTGCGCATGAAGTCCGGCCGCTTCAAGGTAGCCTCACATCTCACCGAGTGGCTAGACGAGTTCGCCGGATATCACCGCAAAGACGGGCTCATCGTGAAGGTCAATGACGATCTCCTTAGCGCAACACGCATCGGCGTGATGCAGATACGCTCCGCCACGAATGTTGCACTCGGTAGCCGTATCGTGCAGCGCCGACGGAGCGAGCGAGCGAAAGGTGTCGATGACAATCCGCTCGATTGGTAAGCGCGACGCATTACCGACGACACCGCAAATGCTGGCAAAATTTTCCATCGCACGTTTCCGCGGTACGACTGGCGTGGGAACAGGCGCCCTAAGTCGAGGCTGACCTCGCTGGTTCCGGCTCCCTAGACAGCACGCCGGAAGCAAAAATGTGTGGGGGGTTACCTGTCGTTTACTCCGATTTGAATGATGGTAATGGAATTGTCCTTATCGTCGGGGAAAATTGATGTGCCCAAAGGCGTCGTCCCTGCACTCAAAAATGCAATGTGGGGAGAGAGTATCGTATAGTTTTCGGACCTGAGAAATGTATCGATCTGGCTAGCAAATTTATCGCGCTCTGGATCACCAGTCAGAACCATGATCTTTATCTTGTTTGTTTTTGGAATATAGGTGAGCAATGCATTTTTCATCAGGTCGTCCAATACACGATCCGGACGGCGGTTTACGACCGTATTTGTCCCACCGGTCTGCCCCTGGGTAATGATGCCCTGGTTATTTGAAACTGTCTGAACCGAAAACGAAGCTGTCCCGCTTGTTGCAGTCTCAGGTCCACCAAACAATTTGGCACCTCCCCAGGTCAAGATCGCGACTGCAACGAGCCCCGCAGGGGCGAACCTCATCCAACCTCGAAGACGCCAGCGCATGCTAGTTGTCCGCGCGAGCGCTTCGTCCGTCGCCATTATGAAGGCTGCTATGGCTATGCAGCCTACTTCGATAGCTTCGATCATCGTTTACTTTGAACTTGCGGCATGCCGCTTACCGACTAAGTGCCGCGCACGCATCCTTGAATGCGGCGAAGCCCTTTGTGAAGCCGTCCGACGACACCGTCACACTGACCAACTCGTGGTCTTCTTGCGTTGGACGGCCGCTAAAGGAAAAGGTCACGTTCTCATGATCCCGCTCGGCCTGCTGAATGAAATTCACTGTCTGTGCTTCGTCATTCGAATTGTTCTGCCAGATGTTTGTGGTTGACCACCCACCATTCCACCAAGTCTGGCTTATCGAAAGAGACGGGTTCCCTTGGTAAACAATTACGACGGTAACGGGGTCAGAATTAGTTCTGTTTTCAAAAGGGCTCACCTGCACCACGAACCCCTTCTGTTGGCGGCCACATAAAAATGAGACTGTTTGGGCGCGGGCCACATTGCCGGGACCCAATTGGTAATCGGCGTCTTCCGCCTCAAGATAGATCAATCCGCCGTGATCACTAAATGATCGAAGTACCCACTTTCCGAACTCCGTCATTTTTGGTTCATCGGTTGCTAACGCCGAATTGCTCACAGTGAGAGGAGGCAGGAAGATCACCGCTGCGCAGGTCGCTAGCATGAAGTTCAACCAGTGCTTAGGCACGATCATTAGAATTGCAAATCGCAATTGCTAGTTGGGCCAAAGCTGCCCAAGCCTCCCAGAAGTATGAGCCCACGGATCGACGCCCAAAGGCTGATCGAGCTTAATAGGTGTGTCTTGGCATCTAGTCATGCGGCTCCGGCACCGGCGCCGCGAGGTTCTGATGTAGAGGTTGGCACTTCGGGCCGCCACTCACGCGCCCGCCGTTCAGCCTCAGCGATCTGTTCAGGCACCATCCCGTTGCCGATGAGTTCCCGAACTTCTGCCGCATTTCGTTGGTCCTCGCCCTCCAACCGCGGCGCGGCGAGCGTCACCCACATGTACGCCTCAATGAATGCCGCCGAATGATCCTGCTCATCCTCGAACATCGCATAAAGCATGATCGCGAGATTTAGCTGACCGGAGGCGCTTCCTTGCCGAGCGGCACGCAATGTCCATTGGAATGCTCCACGGATGTCGCACGGGACGCCTTGGCCCAATCTATACATCTGCCCTAGGCAGACTTGGGCATCGCTGTAGCCCTGCTCTGCGGCTAGCTGAAACCATTTGGCGGCTTCCGCCAAGTCCTGGTCAACGCCGTGCCCGCCGCGCAAATATAGCTGCCCGATGTTATATTGCGCCTGAGCCAATCCTTGGTCGGCGGCTCGACGGTACCATTTCATAGCTTCACGGTGATCGTGCCGGAACTCCGGCTCCTCCAAATATAGGTTTCCGAGGGCAATTTGGGCACCAGCATGACCCTGCGCAGCAGCGCGCATGTACCACTTCGCGGCTTCGTGGATGTTCCGGGCCGGTGGATTTGGGCCGAGCCGATAGATATCCCCAACCTCAGCCTGCAATTCGGCACCGCCTCGGTCCGCATGGTCCACCAAATCCTGGAATGCCTTGCGTGCCTCAACGTCCACCGTTCGCGTGGCTATTTCGATCGCGGCGTCCGACAATTCGCGCTGTAAGAGCATCTCTGCGGTTTCCGGCGTAATGACGGAGCTGAGGTCCAATGCCTTCTGCTTGGCCTTCATGAGCGCCGGGATTTCTGACAGCTTCATACACCCGACCGCATCTTTGACCTTTTGCATGGCGCTAAGTTCAGTCACGAACGGGCCGCGCTCATCAAAGCCGATGTAGAGGGTATCCACCATGTTCGCGAAAGGCTCCACGCCCTCTCGTTCCAAGAACGTGATGAGTATGCTGAATGCCATCCTCGTTATGGTGGGATGGTCGAGCGCCATTGCAATCCCCGCCTCCCCTACGCCTCGTAGCTTGGTTTGGACTGATAGCGTGTCGATCCACCCTGCGTGCCGGCAAAGGCATTATCGAGTTGAGCAGTCGCTGTTTCATCCAAGTGGAATTCCATCCAAGTTCCGTCCCCTCTCTTCATACTCACGCGCCGGGTAGGTCTAGATGCCGACTGTCCCTGAGGAGACACAGCAATCTCGTATTCGCCGATGATCACCTCGATAATCCGCTCGGGCTCGCTCATTGCGCTACCACTCCTAGGGGGTCCAAGGACGCCGATGCTGCCCGCATCGGTCCCCATGATGTCTCTCTCTCGCGCGCGCGCACCAAAAAGGAAGGCTACTGGCATGGGAAAGCGTCGATAAGCGCGTATAGGAGCACTATCTCAATTGTCTGCTTGCCCAGCGCGGGCATGAGGTTCCGGTGGTCACGTAGGTAATTATCAAGGAGCTGTTGATAGTTTTCAGCCGTCAACGGCAATTTTGCCGGAACGCAGAACGCTGGCGTTCGGCCTTTGGTCTCATCATTGATTGCATATACGAACATGCCCCGGCCAAGACCCGTCACGTAATCGCGCAACTTCTCTGAGGCTCCCGGTTCTTTTCTTAGATCCAAATAGTCCTTTACCGACACGTCCGCGTAAGCTGCGTTTGCGATGCCAAAAACTGCTAACCCAACGGCGATTGGCCTGAGCATGATCGCGCTCTTAATTGCGAAAGGGCGGCAGTGTGGTGGTCAATTTTTCAACCAACCTCGCTCGATTAGCGTCCGCGCATGTGCGCTCGATTATCAGCGGGCTTTGCTCTCATACCGATTTTTTAACCCAATGAGTTTGGCATGCAGCCACGCGCTGCTAAGAAACAGCCAAAATGTAACCGCTGCAAGAAATACAAATGCAATCACGTTCCAAGGGAATTTGAGGGGCACCATCGAAATGATGGCGCCCTCAATGGCGACTGCAAAGCCAAGTACGATGTAGATATACGTCCAGCTCTGCGGGCCGCGTATTACCTTTGCATCTACCGTTATCTTGCTATCCACGCGCAGCCCCCTCTACCCCAGCGTTCTCCCGCTTTTCAAATGATGCGGGCCGATCATTGTACCGTCTTCGGGCCCTCGACGAGAGCCGGGTCCGGCGTGCGATGCGGATGACGCCAAAGACCAGTGCCCTGCGAGCACGTACAATGGACAACCTTGGCATCAAACGGCGGCTGGTGAACGGCGCAGCTAGCGTCGTGCGCGCAGCAGTACACTCGCCTTGGGAGGGGTCGGTCCTTCCAATTTGCCGGCTTGCCCACCGTCATGCCGCTCGCTCCGGGATCGGCATGTTGTGCAGGCGTCGGAATTCGTCCATGCGGCGCTCGACAGCCTTAAGCGCCTTAATCGCGCTAACCTTGGCTGCTTCTTCTAAGCTGTCGATGGGGACAAACCGACCATGCCGCTCGTGAGCGGCCGCGTTCGCTTGCGCCTCAGCGTCTTGCGCGGCTCTAAACTCCCGACATAAGCCAAGCCATTCGGCGGTGGTCCGGTCGTCGTGCCCATAGACGGCATCGTGAGCGATGATTTCGGGCTCTACCCCGAGAACGCCTTGCCCGAGGCGCTTACGGTCTTCCGCCATTCCCCGTGCTCCGTGTCGACGGCCACAAATTCGGGCCGTTCCGCACGACATGGTTAATGGCGCGAGCGGTTTCAAGGGAAAGCGCGTCCCGCTACCGGATGCGCTGCCCCTGGCATTCTCCGATCCGTGTCCCGAACCGTGTCCCGGGCCACCATATAGGACCGGAACGGAACTTTTTTTCTTGTAAGTCTTTGATTTTGTGGTAGCGGGGGAGGGATTTGAACCCCCGACCTTGGGATTATGATTCCCCTGCTCTAACCAACTGAGCTACCCCGCCACCGGGAGCGCACGCATATAGGTGATCGGGCGCGGAGCGTCAAGC
>Ga0335069_10007607_pt1 | contig 15610 bp, 15 predicted proteins | sample Lox_Sample_11_FD_206714 | JGI IMG/M metagenome (GOLD analysis project Ga0335069, IMG submission 206714) | Soil microbial communities from Loxahatchee National Wildlife Refuge, Florida, United States - Lox_Sample_1.1 | ecosystem: Environmental > Terrestrial > Soil > Wetlands | place: USA... | reverse complement strand
ACGGCGTGAGCGTGCTGGAGCAAGCGCTCAAAAAATCAGGCCGTCGCGTCGGCGCGCCCTTCGCTGGGCACGGCATGGCGGCGCAGGACCACCGGCGCGCCGCCGTAAACCTTCTTGTTGATCCACGTGGACAGCGCCGAATCCATATAGGTGGCATGACCGGGAAACCAATCCACCAGCGCCTCCGCGAGACGCTTCACGGCCGGCGACTCGATCGTGCCGGCCAGCGCGCGCGAATAAACCCGCTGCACCGTATCGAGCACTCTCTGATGCTCGTCCAGATGGCAGCCGGCCGCGGGGAACCCGGTGCGCTCCATCCACTCGCGTTCGATCTCGAAATGCGACACCAGATGTGTGTCGAGCGCCGCCAGGCAAGCGAGCATCGACTCCGGCGTACACCGCCCGAGCGCCGTCACGACCTCGACAAATGCTTCGTGCGCCGCGTCGATCGGCGCATGTCCGAGCACCATCGCGTCGCTCCACACGAGTTCGTACGCCGTATCGGCCGAAAGCCCCGCCTCCTGAGAAAATTGCGTCATCCCGGTTCTCCATTGAGCCGCATCGCGCCGTTCCTGCTCATTGGCCGACGCGCAAGCGAATAATCGTCGACGATATCTTATCGGGCAGGCGTGGTGCACACATCCGTGTTTGCGCAAGGTTTGTTCACTCAGCGCGGAAATGGCGACGTCGAGGCCCGCCGGGATCGCCAGCGTGACGCGATGGTCAGCGACCGCATATTCGGCGTAGCCGCCGCCCGTCACCAGTGCGCAGACGAGGTCGCCGCGCTTGAAGCGGGTCACGGCAGAGCCCGTGTCGACCACCTCGCTCGCAATCTCGAGGCCGGGAATGTCGGACGGGCCGGGCGGCGGACTGTATTGGCCCTTCCGCTGGTACGCGTCGGGCCCGTTCACTTATGCGCCGACATCGGTCGGCGAGGTGGTGGTGCGCGCGGCGGAGAAGATGGAGCAGCCGGCGATCGGCGCGCTGCACGACGCGCCCCCCTACATCCGCGTGCTGCTGAATACGTCGACGCAGGTGCTCAATCTCGCGAAGCGCGAAGCGGATATCGCGATCCGCACCGGCCTCGGGCCTGTTCACGCCAATGAATGAATCGCCCGGCACGCGCGCTGGCGTGCCGGGCGATTCAGCGCCAGATCCGGCGCATCAATGCCGGTGATGGTGCTTGCCGTGGCGATGGTATCCGCGGTCGTAGCCGTCGTCGCGCGAATAGGAATTGCGCTGGATATTGCCGCCCAGTGCGGCCCCTGCGCCACCGCCGACCGCCGCGCCGAGGAGGCCGCCGGTGCGGCCGCCCATCGCGTTGCCCGCCGCGGTGCCGACGCCGCCACCCACCGCGCCGCCGACGATCGCGCCGGTGCGCTCATGACGATTGGCCGTCAGCGCACCGCCGGCGCCGCCGCCGACCGCGCCGCCGATCACCGAGCCGGTCTGCCCGCCGAGCGCGCCGCCGACCGCCGCGCCGGCGACACCGCCGAGCGCGCCGCCGAGCGCATTGTTCATATCGCTAGCCGATGCCGGCAAAGCCGTCAGCGTGGCGAACGCCGCCACGACGAGGGTTGGGGCTACCTTGTTCCACATGCCCGGTTTCTTCCTTATGCGCAAACGATTGATCTGATTGATGCAGCCGCTGTCGAATGAGCGATCGAGCCAGCAAGGCCGATCGGCCCCGCCCGCCGAACGATCGGCGATTTCATTTCAACCAGCTTGCGGCGAAGAATAGCATCGCTCCCCGCCGCGACAATCGAACAATCTGGTAACAGATTGTTCGCCGATTCGCGAAATCAGCGGCCGCTCAGATCCCGGCGCCGGTCAGGCTTCCCCCAGCGCCGCCAGCGGATGCGCGAACAGCTTCCACGGCGACGTCAGGAAATGCCGTACCCGCTCGCCGCGCACCTCCGCGAGCGACATCGGCGCCCAGCGCGGCTTGCGGTCCTTGTCGACGAGATGCGCGCGCACGCCCTCGCAGAAATCGCCTTCGTCGATCGCGCGGGCGACGATGCCGAGCTCCATCCGGAACGATTCCGCGAGCGACATCTGCCGGCCGCGCAACAGCGCGTCGCGCGTCACGCACAGCATCGTCGGCGAATAGGTGGCGAGCGCGTCGAGCGTCGCCTGCAGCCAGTGGCGATGCTCGCGCGTCAGTTCGTCGCAGGCGAGCTCCTGATGCAGCGTCGCGATGATCCGTTCGACGCTCGAGCGCTTGTCGAAATGGCGCACGATCCACGACATCTGGCCGTCGAGCGCCGCATGCGGAACGATGTTGCACGGCGGCGCGAACACGCGCCGCAGCTCCGTCAGCGCGTCGCCGTCCCATTTCGCGCTTTCGACGCGCATTTCGAACGTATCGAGCCACGACGACGGCACGCACAGATCCGCGAGCCTCGCGGTCAGCGCATCGGCGCCCGACAGCATCGCGCCCGTCAGGCCGACGTACAGCTCCAGCTCGACCGGCATGCGCGCCAGGAAGTGCGTCGCACCGACGTCCGGCAGGAGGCCGATGCGCGTCTCGGGCATCGCGATCTTGCTGCGCTCGGTCGCGACGCGCAGCGCCGCACCTTGCGCGAGCCCCATGCCGCCGCCCATCGTGACGCCGTCCATCAGCGCGACGACCGGCTTCGGAAACGTGTGCAGCGCGTAGTCGAGCCGGTATTCGTCGACGAAGAACGCCAGCCAGCCCGCCTCGCGCTGCTTCGCCATCCGGTACAGCTCGCGCACGTCGCCGCCCGCGCAAAAGCCCTTCTCGCCCGCGCCGCGCAGCACCACGGCGACGATCTGCTCGTCGGTGCGGCAGCGCTCCAGCAGCGTGGCCAGTTCCCGCACCATCGCGTGCGACAGCGCGTTGAGCGCCGCGGGCCGGTTCAGCGTGATCAGCGCCACGCGGTTCAGCACCCGGAACAGCACCTCGGGTGCGGCTTCGGTAGCGGCATCATGCGTCGTCATCGGCGTGCTCATCGTCCTTCGTCTCCTTCGATTGTCCATTGCGGCGGATGCTTGAGCGTCACGCACGCAATCGCGCCGTCGTCGACGTAATCGAGTTCGATCATCACGCGTCCTTTTTCGGTGCCGGTTGATAGAGGCGGATCACCGCCGAGAAATCGAGCTGGCCGTCGCCGCGGCTGCTCATCGTCTGGTACAGCTGCTGCGCGAGCGCGCCGAGATAGACCGGCTGGCGCGCCTGCTTCGCCGCGTCGTTCGCGAGGCCGAGATCCTTCAGCATCAGGTCGGCGCCGAAGCCGCCCGTGTAGCCGCGCGACGACGGCGCGGTCTCGATCACGCCCGGATACGGGTTGTAAGTGTCCGAACTCCAGCAGCGGCCGGTCGACGTGTTGATGATGCCGGCCAGCACCTTCGGATCGATGCCGAGCGCGGCGCCGAGCGCCATCGACTCGGACACTGCCGCCATCGAGATGCCGAGCACGAGGTTGTTGCAGACCTTCGCGACCTGGCCCATCCCGGTCGCGCCGCAATGGACGATGTTCTTGCCCATGCCGGCGAGCACCGGCTTCACGCGCTCGAAATCGGCGTCGCTGCCGCCGACCATGAAGGTGAGCGTGCCGGCTGCCGCGCCGCCCGTGCCGCCCGAGACCGGCGCGTCGACGAATGCGCCGCCGCGTTCGCGCACCAGCGCGCCGAACGCCTGCGCGCTCGCCGGATCGATGGTGCTCGAATCGATCACCATCGCGCCCGCGTCGAGTCCGGCCAGCACGCCGTTGTCGCCCGTCAGCACCGAGCGCACGTGCGGCGCGGCCGGCAACATCGTGATCACGAACGCAGCGCCCGAGGCCGCGTCGCGCGGCGACGCGGCCGGCTGCGCGCCCGCGTCCTGCAGTGCGCGCAGCGCGTCGACGCTCAGGTCGAACACACTGACCTGATGCCCCGCCTTCAGCAGATTCCGCGCCATCGGCGCACCCATGTGGCCGAGGCCGATAAATCCGGTTTTCATCGTCGTCTCCAATGTCGACCACAGTTAGCGCTTTAGCGCTTACTGTGGCCCCATGCTTTGCGGTCGACCGGGGTGAGCGCTTCATCGCCCCCCGGTCCCGTGTCATGCGCTCAGTGCAAACGGATCGTGGTGTTCACCGCGCCGGCCTTCGCGTCGTCGTCGTCGAACCAGCGCGCGGTCACCGTCTTCGTCTGCGTGTAGAACTGCACGACCTGCTTGCCGTACGGGCCGAGGTCGCCGAGCTTCGAGCCGCGCGAGCCGGTGAAGCTGAAGAACGGCACCGGCACCGGGATCGGAATGTTGATGCCGACCTGGCCGACGTCGATCTCGCTCTGGAACTTGCGCGCCGCCGCGCCGCTCTGCGTGAAGAGACCCACGCCGTTGCCGAACGGGTTCGCGTTGACGAGCGCGATCGCGTCGTCGAGCGTGTCGGCCGTCAGCACCACCAGCACCGGCCCGAAAATCTCGTTCGTGTAGATCGACATGTCGGTCTTCACGTCCGCGAAGATCGTCGGGCCGATGAAGTTGCCGGTGTCGTAACCCGGCACCTTCACGTCGCGGCCGTCGAGCACGAGCGTCGCGCCCTCCTTCACGCCCGCGTCGATCAGCGACAGCACGCGCGCCTTCGCCGCGCGCGACACGACCGGCCCGACATCGGTGCCCGGCTCCGCGCCCGCGTTGACCTTCAGCGTCTTCGCCTTCGCGGCGATGTCGGCCAGCCAGTCGCCCGCTTCGCCGACCAGCACCGCGACCGAGGTCGCCATGCAGCGCTGCCCCGCCGCGCCGAACGCCGCGCCCACCAGCGCGTTGACCGTCTGCTCGCGGTTCGCGTCCGGCAGCACCACCGCGTGGTTCTTCGCGCCCATCATCGCCTGCACGCGCTTGCCGTGCTCGCTGCCGACGCGATACACGTGCGTGCCCACCGCCGTCGAGCCGACGAACGAGATCGCCTTGATGAGCGGATGCGTGCAGATCGCATCGACGACTTCCTTGCCCCCGTGCACGACGTTCAGCACGCCCTTCGGCACGCCCGCCTCGATGGCCAGCTCGACGAGCTGCATCGTCGACAGCGGGTCCTGCTCCGACGGCTTCAGCACGAACGTGTTGCCGCAGACGATCGCCATCGGGAACATCCACAGCGGGATCATCGCGGGGAAGTTGAACGGCGTGATGCCCGCGCACACGCCGAGCGGCTGGCGCAGCGTATAGGTGTCGACGCCGCCCGCGACGTTCTCCGCGAATTCGCCGAGCTGCAGCGTGCCGACCGAGCACGCATGCTCGACGACTTCGAGGCCGCGGAAGATGTCGCCTTCGGCGTCGGGCAGCGTCTTGCCCTGCTCGGCGGTCAGCGTCTTCGCGATGCGCGACAGGTTCGTGCGCACGAGATCCTGGAACTTCAGCATGATGCGCATGCGCGCGGAAATCGGCGTGCTCTTCCACGACTCGAAGGCAGCCTGCGCGGCGCGCACCGCCGCATCGACTTCGGCCGCGGTCGCGAACGGCACACGCGCCAGCACCTGCTGGGTGGCCGGATTGACGATGTCGCGCCACTCCTGGGTGGCTGACTCGACGAATTCGCCGTCGATCAGCAGCTTGACCGTCGGCACGTCTTGCCCCGTACGGGGCGTCGGATTTGCGTTCATCGCTCAACTCTCCTTGCGATGGCCGGCCGCGAGCAGCGCTGCGCGGCCGGCCGGTTCATGTCGATAGCGGGCGGCCGCCGCGCGTGTGCGGCAGCCCCGGCCCCGCGGTCATTTCAGTTCGGCGGCGAAATCCTCTTCCCAGTACTCGCCCGGCATGCGCGCACTCGCGTCTTCGCCGCGCTCGATCTCGCGGCGGCGCAACTCGACGCGGCGGATCTTTCCGGAGATCGTCTTCGGCAGCTCGGCGAACTGCAGCCGGCGGATGCGCTTGTACGGCGCGAGCTTCTCGCGCGAGAAGCGGAAGATCTCGACCGCGAGCGCGGCGCTCGGCTCGTAGCCCTGGCGCAGCGTGACGAAGGTCTTCGGTACCGACAGGCGCAGCGGGTCCGGGCTCGGCACGACCGCCGCCTCGGCGATCGCCGGGTGCTCGATCAGCGCGCTTTCCAGCTCGAACGGGCTCAGCCGGTAGTCGGACGACTTGAACACGTCGTCCGCACGGCCGATGTAGACGAAATAACCGTCGTCGCGGCGCATCGCGATGTCGGAGGTACGGTAGTGGCCGTCGCGCATCGCATACGCGGTCGCGTCGGGATTGTTCGCGTAGCCCTTCATCAGCCCGACCGGACGCGGCACGTCCGGACCGACCGGCAGCGCGACCTCGCCTTCGCCGACAGGCACGCCGTCCGGGTCGAGCAGCGCGATCCGGTAGCCGGGCATCGGCCGGCCCATCGAGCCGGCCACGACCGGCTGGCCGGGCGGATTGCCGATCAGGCAGGTGGTCTCGGTCTGGCCGTAGCCGTCGCGAATCGTCACGCCCCACGCGTGCTTCACGCGCTCGATGATTTCCGGATTGAGCGGCTCGCCCGCGCCGACGATCTCGCGCAGCTTCACGTCGAACGACGCGAGCGGCTGCTGCACCAGCATCCGCCAGACGGTCGGCGGCGCGCACATCGTCGTCACCTGGTACTTGACGAGCGCGTCGAGCACAGCCTTCGGCTCGAAGCGCGCGTAGTTGAACGCGAACACGCACGCCTGCGCGTTCCATGGCGCGTAGAAGCAGCTCCACGCATGCTTCGCCCAGCCGGGCGAGCTGATGTTCCAGTGGATGTCGCCGGGCTGCAGGCCGACCCAGTACATCGTGCTCAGGTTGCCGACCGGATAGGTACGGTGCGTGTGCTCGACGAGCTTCGGTTTCGACGTCGTGCCCGACGTGAAATACAGCAGCATCGGATCGTTCGCGTGCGTGACGCCGTCCGGCTCGAACGCGGCCGGCGCCGCATAGCCGTCGTTCATCGACAGCCAGCCCGCGCGCGGCGCGCCCGCGACGATCTTCGTCAGGTCTAGGCCCGGCTGCTCGAATTTCGCCGCCTCGTGCTCGTCGACGATCGCGAACTTCGCGCCGCCGATCTGCACGCGGTCGCGCACGTCTTCGGCAGACAGCTGCGTCGTCGCGGGCAGCACGACCGCGCCGAGCTTCATCGCGGCGAGCATCGCGTCCCACAGCTCGACGCGGTTCGGCAGCATCAACAGAATCCGGTCGCCGCGCGCGACGCCCACGCCGCGCAGCCAGTTCGCGATCCGCGACGAGCGCTCGGACATCTGCGCGAACGAGTAGCGCGCGCCGTCGCTCCCCGCCACGTCGACGATCCACAGCGCGGGGCTGTCATTGCCGCGCGCCATCGGGTCGAAGTAGTCGAGTGCCCAGTTGAACGTATCGAGCACCGGCCATTGAAACTCGCGGTACGCGGTTTCGTAGTCGGTGCGATGGCGCAGCAGGAAATCGCGTGCGTCCAGGAAAGCCTGTGCCGTCATTTTGTCGTCTCCATGTCGGTCAGCGTAAGTGCTTCAGCACTTGTGCTGACCCACCCAATAGGGCGTCGACCCGAGTTGGTGCTTCAGCACTTACCCACGTCAGAATGCCCGGCGGCCGCTTACCGGTCTCTGCCAGGCACGCTTGCTGCCATTGCGGCGAACGGCGCGGCGTCACAGCTGCCGCGCGATCACCATCCTCTGCACTTCGCTGGTTCCCTCGTAAATCTGCGTGATGCGCGCATCGCGATAATGGCGCTCGACTTCATAGTCGGCGAGATAGCCGTAGCCGCCGTGGATCTGGATCGCCTCCGAGCACACCCGCTCGGCCATCTCCGACGCGAACAGCTTCGCCTGCGACGCTTCCGACAGGCACGGCAGCCCGGCCGTGCGCAGCTTCGCCGCGTGATGCACGAGCAGGCGCGCGGCGTTGATCTGGGTGGCCATGTCGGCGAGCTTCTGCGCAATCGCCTGATGCTCGTTGAGCGGCTTGCCGAACTGCACGCGCTCGCCCGCATAGCGGCGCGCCTTGTCGAACGCGGCGCGCGCGATGCCGACCGCCTGCGCGGCGATGCCGATGCGGCCGCCTTCCAGGTTCGACAGCGCGATCTTGAGGCCTTCGCCGCGCGTGCCGAGCAGGTTCGATTCGGGGATCGTGCAGTTTTCGAGCGTGATCGGGCAGGTATCCGACGCGCGGATGCCCATCTTCTTCTCCGGCTTGCCGACGATGAAGCCCGGCGTGTCGGTCGGCACGAGGAACGCGGAGATGCCGCGCTTGCCCTTGTCCGGATCGGTGACCGCAAAAACGATCGCGAGGCCCGCGCGCTTGCCGTTGGTCACGAACTGCTTGGCGCCGTTCAGCACCCACTGCCCGTCGCGCAGCTCCGCGCGGGTGCGCAGGTTGTGCGCCTCGGAGCCGGCCTGCGGCTCGGTCAGGCAGAACGCGCCGATCGTGCGTCCCGCCGCGAGGTCGCTCAGCCAGCGCTCCTGCTGCGCCGGCGTGCCGAAGGCCAGAATCGGCCCGCAGCCGACCGAGTTATGCACGCTCATCATCGTCGAGCACGCGGCATCGCCGGCGGCGACTTCCTCGATCGCGAGCGCGTAAGCGACGTAATCCGTATACGAACCGCCCCATTCCTGCGGGACGATCATCCCGAGCAGGCCGAGTTCACCCATCTGCGCGACGATCTCGTCCGGCAGGCGGGCGTCGAGATCCCATTGCGCGGCGTTCGGCGCCAGCACCTCGGTGGCAAAATCGCGCGCGGCGTCGCGAATCATCCGCTGGTCTTCGGTATAGAGCTCGTCCATGGCGCTGCTGTCTCCTGGCGGCCGGCTTGACGCGGCCGCGTAATGTTTTGATGGATAAAGTGTAGGCAAGCGCGCGACACTGTTCGATGCTCGCACCGCTCATTTACACTGAGCGTTTTTGCCATAACGGCGCCGCGCGCTGCTCGACGAGCCGAGCGCGTTCTATCGCGCATTCCGCAAATGGAGCGCGCGCAGTCCCGCCGACTACCGCGACGAGGCGCTGCGAACGCGGGCCGGATCGCGCTTTGCGCAGAAACCGCCTAATCTTTAAACATCGGGCCATAGCCCTTTTTTGGCGGGGCGGAGGGCGCGCGGTCGCGCGACCTCCGGCCGTCGCGATGCGCTTTCATCCTCTCTGGCAGCCGCCGGCGCACGACACGCCGGACCGTCACCCGCGCCATCCGCTTCCCGCGCGGGTCGCGCGCGCCGCGCTGTTCGCGGCGCTGCTCGTCGTCTGTGCCGCCGCCGCCGCGCCGCCGTCCGCGCCCGCTGCCTCCGCGCAGCCGCCCGTCGTCGTGATTCCGGTCAACGGCGCGATCGGGCCCGCGAGCGCGGATTTCATCGTCCGCTCGCTCGGCCGCGCGGCACGCGAGCGCGCGCCGCTCGCGATCCTCCAGCTCGACACGCCGGGCGGCCTCGATACGTCGATGCGGCAGATCATCAAGGCGATCCTCGCGTCGCCGGTGCCGGTCGCCGCGTTCGTCGCGCCGAGCGGCGCACGCGCGGCGAGCGCCGGCACCTATATCGTGTATGCGAGCCACATCGCGGCGATGGCGCCGGGCACCAACCTCGGCGCGGCGTCGCCCGTGCAGTTCGGCATCGGCGGCGGCGCGCCCGGCAGCAATCCGGCCCAGCCGTCGGGCGCGAAGCCCGCGTCCAGCGCGCTGCCCACCGACACTGCGTCGACCGAGATCCGCAAGGCGATGCAGGACGCCTCCGCGTACATCCGCGGGCTCGCGCAATTGCGGGGCCGCAACGCGGCATGGGCCGAGCGCGCGGTGCGCGAGGCGGTGAGCCTGTCCGCCGACGAGGCGCGCGCGCAGCACGTCGTCGACCTGATCGCGCAGGACCCGGCCGATCTCGCGCGCCAGCTCGACGGCCGCACCGTCACGACCACCGCGGGCGCGCAACGCATTGCCACCGCACATGCATCGCTCGACGTCGTCGAGCCGGACTGGCGCAACCGTTTCCTCGGCATCATCGCGGACCCGAACGTCGCGCTGATCCTGTTGACGATCGGCATCTACGGCCTGTTCTTCGAATTCGCGAATCCCGGCTTCGTGCTGCCGGGCGTCGTCGGCACGATCTGCCTGCTGGTCGGCCTGTTCGCGATGCAGCTGCTGCCCGTCAACTACGCGGGCCTCGCGCTCGTGCTGATCGGCCTCGCGTGCCTGATCGCCGAGGCGTTCCTGCCGACCTTCGGCGTGCTCGGCTTCGGCGGGATCGCGTCCTTCGCGATCGGCGCGCTGATGCTGATCGATACCGACGTGCCGGGCTACGGCATCCCGTGGCCGTTGATCGCGGGCCTTGCGGGCGGCGGCGCGCTGTTCGTCACGGCCGTGTCGAGCGTCGCGCTGCGCGCGCGGCACCGCCCGATCGTCAGCGGCGCCGAGGCACTCGTCGGCAGCATCGGCGAAGTGCTCGACGACGGGCTCAAGCCCGACCAGCCGCCGACTGCCGCCGGCCACCCGCCGTCCGCCGCCGGCTGGGCGCTGATCCACGGCGAGCGCTGGCGCGTCGCGTGCCATGCGCCGCTCGCGCCCGGCTGCCGGGTTCGCGTCACCGGCCGCAGCGGACTGCTGCTGACCGTCGCGCCGCTCCACGAAACGCCGTCATCCCAAGGAGAAAAATCATGATCGGCTACACCTTCGGTTTCAGCAGCATGCTGATCGTGTTCGCGGTGCTGCTCGTCGCATCGTCAATCCGCATCTTCCGTGAATACGAGCGCGGCGTCGTGTTCATGCTCGGCCGCTTCTGGAAGGTCAAGGGGCCGGGCCTCGTGCTGATCATCCCGGTCGTGCAGCAAGTGGTGCGCATCGACCTGCGGACCGTCGTGTTCGACGTGCCCGCGCAGGACGTGATCACGCGCGACAACGTGTCGGTGAAGGTCAGCGCGGTAGTGTATTTCCGGGTCGTCGATCCGGAGAAGGCCGTGATCCAGGTCGCGCGCTTTTTCGATGCGACGAGCCAGCTCGCGCAGACCACGCTGCGCGCGGTGCTCGGCAAGCACGAACTGGACGCGCTGCTCGCCGAGCGCGAGCAGCTCAACGCCGACATCCAGAAGACCCTCGACGCGCAGACCGACGCGTGGGGCATCAAGGTGTCGACGGTCGAGATCAAGCATGTGGACCTGAACGAGACGATGATCCGCGCGATCGCGCGCCAGGCCGAAGCCGAGCGCGAACGGCGCGCGAAGGTGATTCATGCGGAAGGCGAGCTGCAGGCGTCCGAGAAGCTGCTGCAAGCGGCGCAGCGGCTCGCGCAGCAGCCGCAGGCGATGCAGTTGCGCTATCTGCAGACCCTCACGACGATCGCCGCCGACAAGAACTCGACGATCGTGTTTCCGTTGCCGATCGATTTGCTGACGGCGGTGATCGATCACTTTGGCGCACCGCGCCACAACTGACGCCTCCCCGCACTGTGCGCTGTCCCGATCCGAGACGGCACGCCCCATTCGTACAAATCCTCACCTGAAAGCCCTGGCACGCTCCGCCTAACCGCATATGATAATTACATCATTCAATGGCACATTAAATGCTGAACGAATGGCTGCAGGACCACGGCGTGCGTGACTGGGGGGCGTCGAAGCGGTCGTGACGGGCGCGGCGCATGTGCCATGTGCTACGTCACATCGCTTCGCGACCGGGACCCGACAACGTGCGGCACGCGGCACAACGGACGCACGTCCGCGTGAAATGCGTACAATCGCGGCTTCATTTCCCCAGGAGGTGCCGCGATGGCCATGAAGAAAACCGATCTCGAGAAGAACAAGGCACTCAAGCTGACCCACGCGATGAAGCAGTCGTCGTCGGCGCGCTTCGGCAAAGGCGGCGAAGCGACCCAGCTCGACCGCCGGGCGCAGCGCAAGCTCGACCAGGAACAGGGCCTCGTGCCGTTCGCATGCAAACTGAACGCCGAGCTGGTCGAGCAGCTCAAGGCGCGCGCGGCCACGCATCCGGACGGCATGACCGGCCTGCTGACCGAGCTGCTGAAAGGCGCGCTCGACCAGGCCGACGCGTAGGCCCCGGCTACCCCGACGATTCTCGTTGACAGTGCCACGACGCAACGACACACGCTTCGACATGCAAACGCTCAAGCCCATCGCCATCGCGATTAATCACCCAGTGAACGTCATTCACGGCGAGTCACCGGGAGAGCTTGTGCGTTAGCATCTGCAGCAGCGCTGCATGTCACAAGGCCTCGCCGGAAACGGATGAGGCCTTTTGTTTTGGTGCGCGTGATCCGCCCGGCTCAACGGATGGAGATGACGATGGATCAAGCCAGTCAGTTGTTTGTTCGTCCCGATCTGCGCCGCCATGACGCGATCGCCCTGCCGAGAGTCGTGATTCACTTCGCCGTCGCACCGCACGCGACGATGACGTGGCGCGCGATCATGCGCGTAGCACGCCCCGCACGCGCAACCGCATGCCCGGCCTCGCCGGCGCGATCGGCATGACGCGTGCGCGCATGGCACGCCGAAACGTGCCACGCGATGCCGCACGAAGCGCAAGGGCAGCGTCAGGTGCTGGCCGCGAGCCGCGGACCCGCCGCACGGGGACTGGCCTCGACCTCCGGCTTTTGTTGCGGCTGTGCGCTGACCCAAGGCTCGATGCCTTGCCGCTGCACCTCCTCGAGAAACAATACCCGCGTACGCCAGTAATCCGCCTGTAATTTCGCGTCGATGACACGCTGTTCCGCGGTGAACAGTTCCATCCGCGCATTGACGAGCATCGACGCAGCGGTTTTCTCCGGCGTCGGGGCGTGCCGCATTGCCCAACGGCTGATCCAGTTCAACATGCTGACCTCCGTGATGACGGACGAACTCGCATTGGGCAATCGATCTGACCGCGCGCGCTTGCCCGGACACGCGACGGTTGCCTCCGCATCGTGCAGCCGGACGATCGCCGGCTGCCTTCCCCACGACAGCGATGAACCGCCCGGCATGCACGCGAGCGGTTTCAGTATCCTAGAAACAGTTCTCGATTTATGCGATCCGGTTTTGCATTCATTTACACACAAAAACCACAGCCCCGCAGATGCGTGAAAATGCCAGTTGCGCAGTGTGCGCCTTCAGTGCAGCATAGCCGGATTCCATCGCGGCACACCGGGATCATCCGACGAATCAAGCCCGCCGTAACGTCGCGCGGTGCATCTGTGCCGATCGAGCATGACGCTCGTCGATGGCAGAAATATGTCGTTTCCCCGCAATCTGGGACAGGCAAAAACCAACGCAGAAAATCCGCTGCGTCAGCGCCACGGTCGCGCCTTGACGCCCGCAAAGCGTTCCGCGAACCTTCCACGCACCTGAATCTCCCGCCCGATATTTATCTGCAATCCGAAATATCTTCGCCCTTGGTTATTTTCCAGATCCGGTCCTGCCGCTTCATGAATACCAGCACGTCCACTTTGTCCTTCGAGCCGAGCGCTTCACGGAAACCCGACTCTTCCAGAATACGGCCGTAATCCTTCGCTGAGTTTGTCCGCTGCAACGCTATCCCACCCCACTCGATTGCCTTGCGTACGTATTCCGCACGTCTGCCCACGCTCTTTGGCGCGGCGATTCGATCGGCATAGTTCGCTGCGCTGCTTCTGTCGCAAGCCATTCGTTTTCCTTTGTTTTCACAAGGCAATTTCTTTCAAAAACAATACAAATACACGACAAATTGCCTTCCCGCCCAGATCTACGCGCTCGACAACAGCCGTTTCCGCCCCCGACCCGGAATATGCCGATGCGCCGTCAACACATTCCGATGCCGGTCCACCACGGCCCGCGACAGCCACAAATATCGTCCAGCCCCTCTCCGCTATTACAATCCCGCCGTTAGCCGAACCCTAGTGGCTGATTAAAGTACCGCCGCGTCTCCCGTTCGATACCTCGACGCGGCATGCAACACGACAATCCCAACGGAGAAACGCCTTCATGGAATCCATCAAACGGTATTTCGGCTTCGCTGAAGCCGGCACCGACTTGCGCACCGAAATACTCGCGGGCGTCACCACCTTCCTGACGATGGCCTACATCATCTTCGTCAACCCGTCGATCCTCGGCGACGCCGGCATGCCCAAGGCATCCGTGTTCGTCGCGACCTGCATCGTCGCCGCGCTCGCGTCGCTGATCATGGGCCTCTACGCGAACTACCCGATCGCGTGCGCGCCGGGCATGGGGCTGAACGCCTACTTCGCGTACACCGTCGTCAAGGGGCTCGGCTTCACCTGGCAGGCGGCGCTCGGCGCAGTGTTCATCTCCGGCTGCCTGTTCCTCGTCGTCACGCTCTTCCGCGTGCGCGAGGCGATCGTCAACGGCATTCCGAAATCGCTGCGCATCTCGATCACGTCGGGCATCGGCCTGTTCCTCGGCATCATCTCGCTGAAGACCTCGGGCGTGATCGTCGGCAACCCGGCCACGCTCGTCACGCTCGGCGATCTGCACAAGCCCGCCACGGTCCTCGCGATCCTCGGCTTCTTCACGATCGTCACGCTCGATTTCCTGCGCGTGCGCGGCGCGATCCTGATCGGCATCCTCGCGGTCACGATCCTGTCGTTCTTCTTCGGCGGCAACGAGTTCCACGGCGTATTCTCAGCGCCGCCGTCGATCGACGCGACGCTGTTCAAGCTCGACATCGGCGCGGCGCTGTCGACCGGCATCGTCAACGTGATCCTCGTGTTCTTCCTCGTCGAGCTGTTCGACGCGACGGGCACGCTGATGGGCGTCGCGAACCGCGCCGGCCTGCTCGTCGAGGGCAAGATGGACCGCCTGAACAAGGCACTGCTCGCCGACAGCTCCGCGATCGTCGCCGGCGCGCTGCTCGGCACCTCGTCGACCACCGCGTACATCGAAAGCGCGTCCGGCGTGCAGGCGGGCGGCCGCACCGGCGTCACCGCGATCACCGTCGCGGTGCTGTTCCTCGCATGCCTGTTCATCGCACCGCTCGCCGGCGTCGTGCCGGCGTACGCGACCGCGCCCGCGCTGCTGTACGTGTCGTGCCTGATGCTGCGCGACATGGTCGACGTTCCGTGGGACGACGCGACGGAAGCCGTCCCCGCCGCCCTCACCGCGCTGCTGATGCCGTTTACGTATTCGATCGCCAACGGCGTCGCGTTCGGCTTCATCTCATACGGCGGCCTCAAGCTGCTGACGGGCCAGGTTCGCCAGGTCAAGCCGATCGTCTGGATCATCGCGGCGGTCTTCCTGTTCCGCTTCTTCTATCTGGGCAGCGAATAAGCGCACGTGCCGCGCGCATCCGGCCCGCGCCTGCGGCAACCGGGTTGCCCGCTCCGCCGAACCGGCATGTCGCCGCGGCCAGGCCGCCTCCACCGCCCATTGTCCGGCCCGGAACCGCGCGCCGCCTTACTCCGCCTTACCCCGATTCGGCGACGCGGTTCCGGCCACGCCCCCCCCGAACGCCCCGCCGCACCGCTGTCACCCGCCACAGGACGACCGTGCGCGCCGCCCGCACCTGCAGCCGGCGCGCCGCGAATCGCGCCTCGCAAAAAAAGAAAGCTCGTCGGGCCATTCGATTCTTTTCGACGAAAACGTTTGCGTAAAATGGCGGATTAGGACAGGCCGTTTCTCCTCCTGTAGAATTTCTCCATTAAATGAGTTTCATCAAGATTCGCGCTTAACACGTTTCGCTACCGGTTCGTGTTTGGCTCAAGAATGTGCAAC
>Ga0335069_10007606_pt1 | contig 15611 bp, 16 predicted proteins | sample Lox_Sample_11_FD_206714 | JGI IMG/M metagenome (GOLD analysis project Ga0335069, IMG submission 206714) | Soil microbial communities from Loxahatchee National Wildlife Refuge, Florida, United States - Lox_Sample_1.1 | ecosystem: Environmental > Terrestrial > Soil > Wetlands | place: USA... | reverse complement strand
TTCAGCGATCCTGCGCCGCTGTTCCCCCGCGCAGAAAAGGACGCGATTGAACATATGCAGAATCTGGAGAACCAGAACAACAAGACCGCGGTGGAAGCGGCGACCGGCAACGAGAAGACCATGGCGCCCACGCAGGCGCCGGCGTCCACGTCCGTCGTTCCAACCACCACGACGGGCAGGCAGAGCAACGTGGAGACGGAGAAACTCACGCAAACCACGGCGGTTCCGCACGACAGCGAAAAGCCGGTGGACACGGCCAAGGTTCACGCCGTGCCCGAGGAGTTGGCCAGCGCGCGGGTCAAGACCGGCGTGACGCCGGCGCCCGCGGGCGCACCGCTGAGTCCGCCCGTGCCATCCACGGAAAAAAGGGAAAACCCTCCTGAAGCTCCGTCGCAGCCGGCGCACATCACCATTGACGATTTCGCCAGGGTGGATCTGCGCGTTGCGCAAGTTCTTGTGGCGGAGCGAGTCCCCAAAGCGGATAAACTGCTCCGGCTGGAGATCGACCTCGGATACGAGAAGAGGCAGATCCTGGCCGGCATCGCGCAGCAATACGAGCCAGAAAAGCTCATTGGCCGCAAGATCGTGATCGTGGCCAACCTGGCTCCCAGAAAGATGCGCGGCCTGGAATCGAACGGCATGCTGCTGGCCGCCTCCCTGCCTCCCGACGGCGCGCCGGTGCTGGCAGGATTCCTGGAAGACGTCCCGCTGGGCGCGCGGCTGAAGTAGCCCATCGGATCACGGCCGGCAACCTGCATGCGAGATGGTAGATGACGGAGGCTGATCTCGAATACCTGAAGTCGCATATCGACCAAGCCGTCGAAATCGTCACCTGTGGTGGAGATCGGCTGCTGATAAAAGTGATTTCCGTATTCGATGAGGACGCCGATTCTGACGTGTTTCTCTGGGATATTACAGGTGGCCAGGTAGAGGCTGATTCACAACAGTCCCAGGGCCAGTCCCTCCCGTTAGCGGAGATCGTTGCCGTGCGGCCTGCTTAGCTCATAGGCAGCTCTGGTATACACATAAAACGTGCTATGCTTACACATCGAGGGTGGAGTGTATGCGCACCAACATCGAGATCGATGACAAGTTGCTCAGGCAGGCGATGAAGGCGACTGGTACGACCACCAAGAAGGCCGCGGTTGAGGCTGCTCTGCGCAAGGCTGTCCAACTCAAACGACAAGAACGCATCAAGAGATGGTTTGGCAAGATTCAATGGGAAGGCGATCTGGATGCAATGCGCGAGGCCCGTTTCACCGATAGGGCAGAAGAGCGCGAAAAACTGGAACGAGCTGGCTAACTCGGACACGTTGCATACCGCAGAAAAGACATTCAAGCATGGTGATCGTCGACAGCTCAGTATGGATTGACGCTCTCTGGGGTACGACAAACCGCCATACAACCTGGCTGAAGATGGCCATTGGATCTGTCGATCTGGGCCTTACGAGCCTGACGCTCTGTGAGGTTCTGCAAGGGGTACGCCTTGAATCGCAGTTTCGAGGTTTTAAGAACGATCTGCTGCAGTTTCCCGTGTTCGACGCCGTCAGTTCGGAGTTGGCGATCACTGCAGCCGCGAACTTCCGGAAGCTTCGTCAAAAGGGCATCACAGTTCGCAGAACGATTCACTGCATCATCGCCACATTCTGCATTGAATCAGGGTATCAACTGTTGCACAGGGACCATGACTTCGATGCATTCGCAAGTCATCTCGGGCTGGTGATCATCGATCCGCCTGCAATCCCATAATTCCTTTTGATTTCGAGGCCCTTCTTGCTGATCGATTCTCACGCGCATCTGGACAGCCATCGCTACAACGACGACCGCGAGGCCATGCTGCGGCGCGCGCACGAGGCCGGCGTGGGAGTGGTGCTGTCGATCGGCATCGGCGAAGGCCCGGAGGAGATGCACCAGGCCCGCGATCTGTGCCGACAGTTCAACGGAAAGCCCGGGATGCCGCGCCTCTATGCAAGCGCCGGGATCTATCCCCACTCGACCACTGAGGCGGATCATGCGGCGCTCGTGAAACTTGACCAACTCCTGGCCGACCCCGACGTCATCGCCTGCGGCGAGATCGGCCTGGACTACTTTCACCAGGGCGCCCCGCACGACGTACAGCGCGAGGGCCTCATTCGTCAGCTCGAGGTCGCTGCGTCGCGCAAGCGCCCCATTCTGATTCACTGCCGGCCGAAGGATGGCGCCTGCGACGCCTGGGATGATCTATTCGCGGTTCTGGAAGAGCATTGGGCAAAAACGGCTTTGGGCGGAGTCATGCACTGTTTCGGCGGCGAATGGGAGCAGGCGCGCCGCTCGCTCGACCTCGGTTTCCTGATCTCCTTCGCCGGAAACCTGACCTATCCCAAGGCGCAGCCGCTGCGTGATGTGGCGGCGCGCGTGCCGCTGGATAGTGTGCTGGTGGAGACCGATGCCCCCTGGCTCGCGCCCGCGGCTAATCGCGGTAAGCGCAATGAGCCCGCGATGGTGGTGGAAACGGCCCGGGTTCTGGCCGAACTGTTCGGCATCACACAAGACGAAATCGCCGCCGTGACCACCCGCAACTTCTGCCGTCTGTTCCCGGGCATTTTCCCAAACGGCGCAGGATAGGTCGGGGTACCACGAAGTGGTCTTTGTTCGTGGGCTGGAGGTAACATGCGTGTTTGGCGGCACATGGACCGATAGCCATTTTTTTGATTAGGCAAAGCCTTTCGCGAAGCTGAGGACAGCCTCCCCGCCCCGGCATGGGAAACTAGGAGTGGACCGGGGTTGCGATTGCTGGCCCCACTGAGGAACGACTATGGCGCAGGACAATTCGTTCGACATCGTGAGCAAGGTGGACATTCAGGAAGTGCGGAATGCCATTGACCAGGCGATGAAGGAAATCCGCCAGCGCTTCGACCTGAAGGACTCCCACTCCGACATCAAGCTCGAGGGCAGCGACACCATCCAGTTGTCGTCGGCCGGCGAATACAAGCTGGAGGCGGTCAAGGAGATCCTCGGACAGAAGCTCGTGAAGCGCGGCGTCTCGCTGAAGAATCTTACCTACGGCAAGCTGGAGCCGGCCGCGGGCCAGAGCGTGCGGCAAAAGATCAGCCTGCAGCAGGGCATTCCCACGGAGAAGGCGAAAGAGATCGTCAAGCTGGTGAAGGATTCAAAAAAGAAGGCGCAGGCCAGCATTCAAGGCGATACTGTCAGAGTATCGAGCAAAGATCGCGACGAGTTGCAGGCCATCATTGCCTTGCTGCGCGGCAAGGACCTGGGTCTGGATTTGCAGTTCACGAATTACAGGACGTTCTAGGCCATCCTCGATTTGAGAGGTTTTGAAAGGGCACGACCTTAGTCGTGCCGCAAACGGGCCGGAATCAAGACGGGCTTTAGCTGCTGCGGGATGTTTTTACGCGGCGATAACCAGGAAGAGAATTGAGCACACTGGCAATAGCGACGGCGAGAGAGGTCTTTGATCTGCTGCGGGACGACCTCGTGGCAATCGAACAGGAGCTGGGCCGCGACGCCGCCTCCAGCGTCAGCACCATCACCGAAATTGCCGAGTACCTGCGGGAAGGCGGCGGCAAGCGCATCCGGCCTTCCGTTCTTTTGCTGGCGGCGCACATGCTGGGCTACTCGGGCCCCAGCGCCATACGGCTCGGAACGGTGGTGGAAATGGTGCACACCGCCACGCTGGTCCACGACGACATCATCGACGGCGCCGACACCCGCCGCGGCCGCCCTTCCGCCAATACCAGGTGGGGCAATGAAAAGTGCGTGCTGGCCGGGGACTGGCTCTACATGCAGGCCTTCCGCGTCGCGCTCGAGGAACAGAACCTGCGCGTGCTGGACTTGCTGATCGCCCTCACCCAGCAGATGGTCGAAGGCGAGCTGCTGCAGATCCAGAAGCTGGGCAAGGCCGTCTCCGAGGCCGAGTACTACGACCTCATCTATCGCAAAACCGCGTGCCTCTTCATGACCTCGATGCGGCTGGGCGCAGTGCTCGCCGGGGCAACCGAGACGCAGGAAAACAACATGGCCACGTACGGGCGCGCGGTAGGACTGGCGTTCCAGATTGTCGACGACGTGCTCGACCTGACCGCCACCGAGGAAGTGCTGGGCAAGCCTGTGGCCAGCGACCTGCGCGAAGGCAAGGCGACGCTGGCGGTGATCCACTCCATCGACCACGGCACCGCCGCCGACCGGCAGACGATCCAGCGCGTGCTCGACGACCGCAGCTTTGAGAACGTGTGCCGCGAAGACATCCAGGAAATCCTCAAGCGCAACGGATCGGTCGCGTATGCCATGAGCGTGGCTGACCGCTACGCGGAACAGTCGCGGCACGCGCTCTCTTCCCTGCCCGATTCCGATTACAAGCGCGCCCTGCTGTGGGTGCCCGATTTCGTGGTGGCGCGCGAAAAGTAGACTTCCCCTTGGAGATCGCCATGCAGGAAACCTGGGCGGCCGTGGATCGCTACTTCGGCGAGTTGCTCGCTCCGGAAGACGAGGCGCTTACGGAGTGCGTGGAGGCCAACCGCAAGGCCGGGCTTCCTTCCATCGACGTGCCCGGACTGCTGGGCAAATTTCTCGACCTGATGGCACGCATCTCGGGCGCGCGGACAGTGCTTGAGATCGGCACCCTGGGCGGATACTCCACCATCTGGCTGGCCCGTGCGCTGCCTGAGGGTGGCCAGGTCGTCACGCTCGAAATCGATCCGCGCCACGCCGACATCGCCCGCAAAAACCTGCAGCGCGCCGGCGTGCTGGACCGCGTTGAAATCACCTTAGGGCCGGCGCTCGAGACGCTCAGCGCATTGTACGAAGGAGCGGTTGATCCTTTCGACCTGGTTTTCATCGACGCCGACAAGAAGAGCCTCCCCGAGTACCTTGACTGGTCGCTGAAACTGTCGCATCCCGGCACGGTGATCATCGTTGACAACGTGGTGCGCGACGGCAAGGTTCTCGACCCGGACAGTGCCGACCCCGACATCCAGGGCGTGCGCCGCATGACGGAGATGATGGCGGCAAATCCGCGCCTCAGCGCCACGGCCTTTCCGACGGTCGGCGCCCGCGGCTATGACGGGTTTGCGATTGCTGTGGTGCTGAGCTGAGCGGCCGACATCCAACCCCAGATCCTTCGGCTGCGCCTCAGGATGACACGCGGGGAAACGATCGTGTTTGTGGGAACTCTGTGAGAGTCCCTGGTAGTTACGACGCCATCAGTTGCTTAAGCGCCACTGTGTACTGGTGGGGCAGGGGCATGCGCTTGAGGTTCTCGTCGCAGACGACGTGGATCGTTTCGCCTTCGGCCAGGAGCTTCGGCTCTGTCCCGTCGTGGCCGGCGCGGAGGATGCGATAGGCGAACTTGAGCACTGACTCCCGCACCAGCGCGGGCCGGGTCTCGATCAGGATTTCGTCGTCGTAACGCGCCGGGTGGCGGTAGCGGCAATTGGCTTCGATCACCGGGAGGATCAGCTTGTGGTCCTTCTCCATCTGGCGGTAGGCCAGGCCCAGCGAGCGCAGCAACTCCACGCGCCCCAGTTCAAACCACACCAGGTAGTTGGCGTAATACACGATGCCCATCTGGTCGGTTTCGGCATAGCGCACCCTCTGGCGCGTGATAACAGACATTCTTTCTCTCGATCAGATGTCAGGTTTCAGGTGTCAGGTTTCAGGGTTCAGAAACCGGCCATCACTGTCGGCGCGGGCTTCTCTGATCCCTGACTCCTGATCCCTGATCCCTGTCTTTACGGTTTGACGTGGTTGAAGATGGGCAGCTTGGTCACGTCGTTGAACATCACGAAGGCGAAGAAGACCACCAGCACCACGAAGGCGGCCTGGTAGATGCGTTCCTTTACGTTGATGCTGATGTCGTGGCGCAGCACGCTCTCGATGAGCAGGAGCAGGATCAATCCGCCGTCCAGGATCGGGAACGGGAGCAGGTTCAGGATGCCGAGATTGATACTGATGGCGGCGGCAAGACCGAACTTCGGCAGATAGCCCCGCATCTTGAACGCCTGGCCGGCCATGCGCGCGATGCCGATCGGGCCGGACAGCTGTGAAACCGCCACCTTGTGCGTAAACAGGCCGCCCAGCACCTCGACAATCAGGAACGAGTTGTCGCGGCAGAATGTCTTGGCCTGAACGATGGCTTTGCCGAGAGGCAGCGGGTCGTGGTGAGTGGGCCCGGTGGGCGTGAAGCCGAGCTTCCAGCCCCCGTCCAGTTTTGCGGGCGTGGCGACCATGGTGAGGGGGGCGCCATTGCGCAGTACGGTCAGCGTAATCGGCTTCCCCTGGCCGGCGTTCATGTAGGCCAGCAGGGTGAAAACGTCGTGGAACTCGAGGCCGTCCACCTTTACGATCTGGTCACCGTCGCGCAGGCCGGCTCTCTGTGCCGGCGTTCCCGGCTTGACATCATCCACGCCGATCGCTCCCAGGTTCGTCTGGGGCCAAAGACCGGAGTCGGTGATGTCGAAGTCGTGCCCCTTGGGAACCGGGGGAATGTGAAGCGACAGGTTGACCGGCTTACCGTCACGAACGACCGTGACCGGAAGCGTCTGGTTCTCGTTGAGGGCGGCGCGGTTGGCCACCTGCGTCCAGTCAGGGCTTTCTGCCGGACCGAACTGGCGAATGACATCGCCCGTCTGCAGGCCTGCCTGGGCTGCGGCCGATCCGGGCGTCACCCACTCGATGGCGGTCTGGGTAACCTCGTGGATGGGAACTTCGTTGATCCAGAAGTAATAGCCGATCATCAGGAGAAACGCGAGGATGAAGTTCGCCACTGGGCCGGCGAGGCCGATCAACACGCGTTGCCATCGCGAGTGCGTCGTGAATGCCCCGGGATCGTTGCCGTGCTCTTCGGTGTCCGTGGGGCTCTCGCCGGTCATCTTTACGTATCCGCCAAGAGGAAGCAGGCACACCTTGTAGTCGGTCTCTCCGCGCTTGAAGCCAAAGAGCCGGGGGCCAAAGCCGATGGAGAAGGCCTCGACGCGCACCTTGAAGAACTTGGCAACGGCAAAGTGCCCGAATTCATGAACAACGACCATCACCCCGATGAGGACCACGAACGAGATGATGTAAATGGCGAGGTCTTGAGCAGCTGGCATACCTTGAATCACTTGTCCTTCGGCGGTCGCTTGTCTATACGGGATCTACGCAATAAACGTTCCCGCGAGCTGACGCGCCTGCCGGTCCACAGCCAGCACCTCGGCGATGGTCGCCGGGTGCGCCTCCGGCGTGGAAGCCAGCACTCCTTCAATTGTATCCGGGATTCCAGTGAACGGGATGCGATGTTCAAGGAATGCCTCTACCGCCACCTCGTCCGCGGCATTCAGAGCAATGCAGTGGGCGCCGCCCTTTTCGGCGGCCTCGTAGGCCAGGCGCAGGCACGGAAAGCGTTCAAAATCCGGTTCTTCGAAGTCGAGATGGCGCAGGGCGGCCAGGTCGAAGGTGAGGTTTGACTCGGGCCGCTCCGGGTAGGCCAGGGCGTAGAGGATGGGCAGGCGCATGTCCGTGACCGAAATTTGCGCCAGGATCGAGCCGTCGATGTACTCCACCAGCGAATGGACCGTGGACTGCGGGTGGACCGTCACGCGAACCTTGGACGGCGGTACGTCGAAAAGACGGCACGCCTCGATGATCTCCAACCCCTTGTTCAGCATGGTGGCCGAATCGACGGTGATGCGGCGTCCCATCACCCATGTCGGGTGCTTAAGTGCCTGCTCGGGGGTGATGGTGGCGAACTGCTCAAGGGGCGTATCGCGGAACGGCCCGCCCGAGGCGGTCAGCCAGATGAACTTCACTTCCTGGTGGCGGCCGACGCGCATGCACTGATGCACGGCATTGTGTTCGCTGTCGATGGGCAGGATGGGGACATTGCGCTCCCGGGCGGCGGCGGTAAGGATTTCGCCCGCGGCCACCATGCACTCCTTGTTGGCCAGGCCGACCGGCTTGCCGGCAAGGATCGCGGCGTGAGTGGCCTCCAGGCCGGCGACGCCGACGATGGCCGAAACCACGAAATCGGCTTCCGGCAGCGTCGAGCAGGCGACGGTCCCTTCGGTTCCGTAGACGACCTCGATGCCGGAGACGCCAGCCTCCCGCAAGCGGGAAGTCAGCCGGCCCGCCAACTCCTCGGTCGCCATGGAGACGATCCTGGGCCTCCAGCGCCGTACCTGCGCAAAGGCTTCGTCCAGGTTGCGGCCTGCCGCCAGGGCGGCGACGGAATAGCGGTCGGGAAACTGTTCGACGATGGAAAGAGTGCTCTGGCCGATGGAGCCGGTGGAACCGAGGATGGCAAGTCGTTTCAATGTCTTAGAACGAAACTCTGGCTATCAAAACCGCTGGTGAATAAGTTGAGCGTACCATAGCGCCGGGGCGGCCAGCAGGATTGCATCCACGCGGTCGAGAATGCCTCCATGGCCGGGCAGCAGGGTTCCGGAATCTGTCACCCCCGCCGAGCGCTTCAGCGCCGATTCGGCCAGATCGCCTACCTGGGCGGCAATGTTGATGATGACCGCAAGGATAAGCCAGTACCACCACACCTCGTCCGCATACGACAGCGCCACCGAGTTCCAGCGGGCCAGGTACGACGCAATCGCCAGGAGCAGGCCGGCGGCCAGCATACTGCCAAGAACCGACGCGATCGAGCCTTCCCAGGTCTTTTGGGGGCTAAGTTTTGGGGCCAGCTTGTGCCGGCCGAACGGGCGCCCGACGTACAGAGCCGCCGTATCGCCTGCCCAGACGGCGCACAGCAGCAGAACCACCAACGACGGGCCATTGTTCTGGGAGCGAAGCGCCGGCAGCGAGATGAGTGTGAAGCCCGTGTACAGCAGGCAGAATGTAGCCGCCGTAGCATCAGGAAGCGCGCGTTCGATGGGGCTCGTAAAGGTGCACACCACCAGTAGCGCGAGGATCAAGATTCCCAGGGTGGATGCGGTCTGGTCAGGCCACTCAAAGTTCGCCGCAAACAAGGTCACGACGGCGATCATCACCGCAATCCGCAGCGGAGCTGCACCCTTCTGTTGCGCCAGGCCGAGGAACTCCCAGCCGGCAAGTGCCGCCACCAGGGCGGTCGCCGCCGTAAAGAGCCACTGCCACGCGGGGGGAAGAAACACGAGAACCAGAACCAGGGGAATGAGAACTATTGCGGTAAGTACACGTTTCATCGATGGGTTGAGGATACAGCACCCGGTTCAAGGAGTTGCATGGGCTAAGAGTTCTACAGTGACGCCGGAGGCCGCCGGGGCACGCCGCAACGGTCTGAGAATCTCCCTTCCTTTGAGTCTTGACACCGACAGTGCGCGCGGAGTTAAGAAAGAATTGTCAGCAATGCTCAAGACCATATTTCCGTCCGGCATGTCGCCCGCCCACTTCCGAGTGCGGTTTCTGGCGGCTTCAATCGCGTGGCTGCTCCCTCTCCCTGCCGGCATGGGGCTTGCAACGGGGCCGCTGGCACCTGCGCAAACGTCGGCCCATCGATTCAACCCGGCCCGGAGCAACGCAACCGCGGGCGAGTTCCCGCCGATGTCCGCGGCGCCTTTGCCGCACGGGGAAGGCGCGCGGCGCATGGGGCAGGAACTGCGCGCCATCTTTGCTGCTAATGACTGGAAGTCTGATCCCAACAAGCAGACCGAGCGCATCACCTATCTACAGGTTGTGCTTTCCCACAATCTTCCGCTGAACGATGAGATCACGGTGCGTATGGAGCTGGCCGACGAGCAATTACGGGCCGGATTCAGCGAACGCGCCGTGGAGACGATGGAGACCCTCATCCAGCGCATGCAGCCCAAGCTCAACGAGGTGACGCGCCAGCAACAAGCGGAGATTCACCAGTTGCTCGCGCTTTGCTACCTGAGGATGGGCGAACAGCAGAACTGTGTCCGCGCGCATAACGCTCTGTCCTGTAACTATCCACTGCGCGGCGGGGGCCTGCACACTCTGCGCACCGGCGCCGAGTCCGCTATTCGCGAGTACACCACGGCATTGGAATTGAACCCGGGATGCAACATCTGCCGCTGGCTGCTGAATATCGCTTACATGCAGCTCGGGCGGTATCCGGTGGGCGTGCCTGCCAAATGGCTGGCGTCGGAAAGCATCTTTGCGTCCGAGTACGACATCGGGTACTTTCCGGACATGGCGCCGCTGGCCGGTGTGGATGTGTTCCAACGCTCGGGCGGAGTGCTCATCGAGGACTTCGACGGAGACGGGCTGCTGGACATCTTGTTTTCTTCCTCCGGGCCGCTTGATCCTATGCATTTCTTTCATAACAACGGGGACGGAACATTTGCCGACCGTACCCGTGAGGCGGGGCTCGGGGAGGAAATCGGCGGCCTCAACATGGTGCTCACCGACTACAACAACGACGGCCACCCCGATGTCCTGGTTCTGCGCGGGGGCTGGTTTGGCCAATTCGGACAGTACCCCATGTCACTGCTGCGCAATAACGGCGACGGGACCTTCGACGATGTCACGGTAGAGGCCGGCCTGCATTGCAACGGGCCCGGTCAAACCGCCGCCTGGGCTGATTACGATGGCGATGGCTGGCTCGATTTGTTCGTAGGCCACGAGTCTGCGGCCGGCGAGGTCCACCCCTCGCAGCTCTTCCACAACAATCGCGACGGCACGTTCACCGAGGTCCCGGCTCCGGGCAGCGGCAAGAGGGGCGTGCCCGGCGCGCTGGGCGCAGACCTGGGATTTGTGAAGGGGGTTGCGTGGGGGGACTACAACAACGACGGCAAGCCGGACCTTTATGTCTCCACCATGTTCGGCTCCAGCTTTCTGTTTCGCAACGACGGCCCGCTCGATCCAAAGCATCCTGCGAACGGACAGTGGAAATTCACCGACGTTACCGAACAGGGCGGACTGGGCGGCAAGCGCTACACGTTCCCCGCATGGTTTTTCGACTACGACAACGATGGGTGGCTCGACATCTTCGCAGGTGGCTACTCGACCACTTCCATGGAAGACGTGGGCGCCTCTGCGCTGGGCAGGCCCAACCATGCATCCACTTCCGTGCTCTTCCACAACAATCATGACGGCACCTTTACGCCGGTCCCGCACGCCGGAGGCCTGGACCGTTCGATCATGGTGATGGGCGCCAACTTCGGCGACCTCGACAACGATGGCTGGCTGGACGTGTACACCGGCCTCGGCGAGCCCTCGTATGAAGCACTACTACCCAAGCGGATGTATCGCAACGATCGGGGAAGGCACTTTCAGGACGTGACCGTGAGCGGAGGCTTCGGCAACCTGCAAAAAGGCCATGCCATCGCATTTGCCGACCTGGAGAACAACGGCAATGAGGACGTGGTGGAGGAGTTGGGGGGCGCCTATCCCGGAGACGGCTTTCACTCCGTCCTGTATCGAAACCCTGGCCACGGCAACCACTGGATCACGCTGATCCTTGAAGGGGTCCGAAGCAATCGAGCCGGGTATGGCGCCCGCATCCGGCTCACCGTCGAAGATGGCTCTTCGCGGCGGTCCATCTATCGCGCTCCGGGATCGGTATCGAGCTTCGGAGGTAATCCCCTGGAACAGCACATCGGGGTCGGCAGCGCCACAAAGGTGAAGGAGATCGAAATCTGGTGGCCGGCATCAGGCTTTCGCCAGCGCTTCACCGCAGTGGACGTTGACCGCGCATATCGCATTTGCGAAGATGGGTCGGCACTGCAACCGGTGGCGCGCAAGAGTTTCGAGATAGGCAAATCGAAGATCGCTCCCGCGGCCCACGAACACCATCCATGACAGACGGGTGAGTTTCGCCTCAGCTCGCCGCGATCTTCACCCGCTCGGCTTCCTCGTCCGTGATGCCGACCGTATCGCTCAGGCCGCCGAAGCGCCGCTCGCGGCGCTGGAAGTCGGCGATTGCTTCAAGCAGGTGGATGCCGCGGAAGTCGGGCCACAGGCGCTCCGTGACGTAAATCTCGGCGTACGCGATCTGCCAGAGCAGGTAGTTCGAAATGCGCATCTCGCCGGAGGTGCGGATGAGCAGGTCGGGGTCGGGCATATGGGCTGTGTAGAGATGACGGTGAATGTCGGCCTCGGTGATGCGCTCCGGCGAAATGTGCTTATGCCGGATCTCCGCGGCCAGCGCGCGGAAGGCATCCACGATCTCCGAGCGTCCGCCGTAATTGAGCGCCAGCGTCAGAGTCGTGCCGGTATTGTGGGCCGTGGTCTCGGCGGCCCAGGCCATCTTGTCCTGCACCTCGTGCGGCAGCTCGCGGGTGCGCCCGATATAGCGGATGCGGACATTGTTGTCCATCATGCGCTGCACGTTGTTCTCGAGGTAGGTCTTCAGCAGGCGCATCAGGAAGTTGACTTCGCTCCTGGGCCGTCGCAGATTGTTTTCGAGAGAGAAGGCATACAGGGTGAGCCAGGGCAGACCGATACGGGAAGCCGTCTCGGTGACGAGCTGCACGCTTTTAGCGCCCTGCTGGTGACCGAGGAAGCGCTTGAGCGAGCGATTTCCGGCCCAGCGGCCGTTCCCGTCCATGATGATGGCCACGTGCTCGGGAAGACAATCGGTCTTCAGCTTTTCATAGACGGCACGCTCTTCCGGTGTGAGCTCATGGATGCGCGACCTGTCTGCTGAGTACAAAGGACCTGCCTTATGCCAATTCTCGCGTGCGGCTCCCGGTTAGAGCCCGAAGCCGGCCGGAACCCGCATGGGGTGGCGCCCGGTTCATGTTCTCCGGGCAACGAGCCGGGCCCGGACAAACTTCCCGCCTCCGCCACAGCAAGTGTCAACCTGACGGAAAGATGATCAGTATCGACCCTAGCACAACTACCCGGGGGTCGCAATTTATCCATCGGCCAGGAAGGCGCCGTGCTTCCCCGGCCGGAACCCGTCTTGTTTAGATGCCGAATTTGCCCCAATTTTCGCACAGAAGAAAGGGCAATACAGGATAGAATTCGCGCCATGATTTTCGGCACGCATCTGCTCCTCTACAGCCGCGATCCGGAAGCCGATCGGGCATTCTTTCGCAACGTTTTCGGGTTCCCGCATGTCGATGCGGGCGGGGGGGTGGCTGATTTTTGCCCTGCCGCCGGCGGAGATGGGCGTCCATCCCGCCGAGGGCAATCTGACGCAGTCCCATGCCGGCAACGATCTGGCCACCGGGACCCTCTACCTCATGTGCGACCACCTCAGCCAGACACTCGAGGACTTGGCCTCCAAGGGCGTCGACCACACCGAGCTTCACGAGGCCGAATGGGGAGTAGTCACGAGCATTCGATTGCCCGGCGGCGCAGACCTGGGACTGTACGAGCCGAGGCACGCGCTGGCAGTGAGGACGACAGCTTTGAGCCCCAGCATTTAGCTTTTAGCCTGACATTCTGCACGCTGTAAGGTTGCATTTTTTGACAGCTCTCACTCACCCTCGATCCCCGAGGGACCGGCGCGCCGCTCGCGCCGGGTGTTGCCTCGCCCCGGCGAGCTACGCCGTCCGGCGCTGGCCCGTGGCCCGGTCGCGAATGGCCCCGTGCAACAGCGTCCTCTGCAGCGAGTCCAGGCGCGGCAGCAGCGCGGCAATCTCGGCCAGGAACGGATCCGCCAGGATGGCCGCTACCTCCTCTTCGCGACGGCTGCGCGCATCCCGCACCAGCTGGGAGACATCCACTTGCAGTGCCTCCGCCAGCCGCTCGAGCGAACCGAGCGTGGGAATCGCTTTGCCGTTCTCGATCTTGGAGATGTACGTGCGAGGAACCTGCATGCGGCTGGCCAGTTGGCGCTGGCTCAGATGACGCGCCTTGCGGATGTCGCGTACCTGGGCTGCCACGTGCAGGCCTGCGTCCGCCGCGGAAAAGGGCGTCGGCGCCGGCAGAGGCTGCGGCCCAAGCATAATCGGCTCCTCCACATCGAGGGGCCTGTGACATCTCCTGCAAAGGGAATTGCTGGTCCGGTACTGCACCAGGGTGCAGTGTTCGCAGCGCACGACTTCGCGCGTCTCGACGCGAGTCTCAACACACGCAAGAGTAGTGGCCATGGATTGTTCGCGGATCGCCAGAGCGGGGCGCCCGCGGCGCTTTTCAGCACCGTTACATGTGCTAATTTGTGGGGAATGAACCATAATTGTCAAGTAGAAACTTAGGGTCAGCCCTAAGTTACCCCCATCATAACCGGAAAAACCCGAAAAAACACGAACCAAATGCAGCAACAGGGAGTTTTTTTTGATGACAACCGGAGCGAACAGTGATAAGCGGTACAGGCGCGATCAGGCGTGGCAGCTTTTGACCGAGTGGACCGAGAGTGACAGCCTGCGAAAGCACGCGCTGGCCGTGGAAGCGTGCGTGGTCGCCTACGGCGAGCAGGAAGCCGACCGGCTGGGACTTGCGGGCGAGGAGCGGGCGGCTTTCCTGAATCTCTATTCGACCACTGCCCTGCTGCACGACTACGACTACGAGCGCCATCCGTCGCGCGAGGAGCACCCGTTTGTGGGTGTTCGCGAACTGGAGCGCCAGGGCTGGCCCGAGCAGTTACGCACCGCCATCCTGGGCCACGCCGAGTATTCCGGCGTGCCGCGCGTTACGCATCTCGACAAGGTGCTGTTCGCGTGCGACGAGCTGGCCGGATTTTTGACGGCGTGCGCGCTGGTGAAGCCGGGCAAATCGATCGCGGAGGTCGAGGCGCCCAGCGTGCGCAGGAAGATGAAGGACAAGGCTTTCGCAAAGGGCGTCAATCGCCAGGATATGATCCAGGGCGCGGCGGAACTGGGAGTCGACCTCGATGCCCACATCGGCTTCTGCATCGAGGCGATGAAGAGGCGGTCGGCGGAGCTGGGACTTTGAAGGGCAGGAATCGAAGGACCAGGAAAGACCAGAATCCGCTGCACGATTGGTCTCGAATTCCCTCGCTCCCTGGACGGCCGGGGCCGTTGTTCGCTTCTCAGCGGCATGATTCCCTGGTGCCTCGTTCTCCTGGTCCCCGGGGTCCCTCGGTCGCTGTCTTTGCGCTACGATAAACATCACCCGGCGCGGAATCGGCAGCAAAACCGCCGGGAGGAGATGGTCATGCCGCAGTTCCGTCATATCCTCATCAACTCGGCCCATGGCGTTGCCACCATCACCCTGAACCGTCCGGACAAGCGCAACGCGCTGTGCCCGCTGCTGATCCACGAATTGACGCAAGCTCTCAAGGAGTGCGAGACGGGCGATTGCGGCGTGGTGATCCTCACCGGCGCCGGGCCCGCCTTCTGCGCCGGGCTCGACATGGATCACCTGGCAACCATGAAGGCGCATACGCCTGAGGATGCGCGGCGCGATGCGGAAAGCATGGCGCGAGTGCTGCGCACGCTCTACGACTTCCCCAAGCCGGTGATCGCGGCCGTCAACGGGCATGCCATCGCCGGAGGCATGAGCCTGGCCACCATCCCGGATTTCACCCTGGCCGTGCACGAAGCCAAGTTCGGCTTTACCGAGGTGAAGGTCGGCTTTGTGCCCGCGGTTGCGGCCTCATTCCTCCTGCGCCAGATAGGCGAGACGCGCACGCGCGAGTTGCTGCTCTCCGGCAAGATGATCAAGGCACACGAAGCCCTGGAGATGGGGCTGGTATCCCAGCTGGTGAACGCAGAGGAGTTGATGGGCACGGCGCAGGCGCTGGCCCAGTGCCTCCTCATGAACAGCCCGCAGGCCAT
>Ga0335069_10007605_pt1 | contig 15613 bp, 12 predicted proteins | sample Lox_Sample_11_FD_206714 | JGI IMG/M metagenome (GOLD analysis project Ga0335069, IMG submission 206714) | Soil microbial communities from Loxahatchee National Wildlife Refuge, Florida, United States - Lox_Sample_1.1 | ecosystem: Environmental > Terrestrial > Soil > Wetlands | place: USA... | reverse complement strand
GCGGGCGAAAGCGCAGCTTTCGCCCGCGTTAGAGTCTTTTGATGATCTCCTCCGCCTCGTCGCGGGTGAACGCGCGGAGGGTTTCGGTCTGCTCGGCGCCGTGGTGCTGGAGCCGGCTGACGATCTCGAACGCGGTCTCGTCGTCGGGCGCCTCGAAGATCTCGACGACGTCGTAGCGCCCGAGCGTCACCCAGACGCCGACGAGTCGGCCGCCGGCCTCGGTGATCTCGCGCTCGCCGTCCTCGACCCGGTCGCGCCAGGCGGGCAGGCCGGCGCGTCCCTGCGACGTCCAGCGGATGAGCGAGATGTAGAGGGCCATGTTGCAATCCTGACATGGCGGCACCCGCTGGTGCGGGAATCGCCGGAGCGGCAATCCGCGCACCACCCGATGCCCTTCCCCGGACGGCCGGCGACGATGGAGAGCAGGAGCGATGCCGGGCTACGTCATCACGGGCGAGACCACCCTGACCTTCGCCGACGCGGCCGCGCGCGTTCGCGACGCGCTCGCCGCGGAGGGTTTCGGCGTGCTCTGCGAGATCGACGTCCAAGCGACGCTGCGGGCGAAGCTCGGCGAGGAGCGCGAGCCCTATCTCATCCTCGGCGCTTGCAATCCGCCGCTCGCGCACCGGGCGCTCACCGCGGAGCCGGGCCTCGGCGTCCTCCTGCCGTGCAACGTCGTCGTCCACGTCGAGGAAGGGCGGACCCGTGTCGACGCTGTCGACCCGGGAGCCCTGCTCGGCCTCGTCGAGCGCGACGACCTCGGACCGGTCGCCGCCGAGGTGCGGGAGCGGCTCGAGCGCGTCGTCCGGGCTGTGGCGTGATGCTCGAGCTCTTCCAGACCGAGTGGTGCCGTGGCTCCCAGCGCGTCCGGCAGCGTCTGACCGAGCTCGGGGTGGACTTCGTCGCGCGCCAGGTGCCGGAGGATCCGGACGACCGCGACGTGCTCGAGTTCCACACCGGCGTCCGCAGCGTGCCCGTGCTGATGTTCGAGGACGGCTCCGTGATCGTCGGCACCGAGCGGATCCTCGACTACCTCGACAACCTCCCGGAACGGCCCGACGCGGATGCCCACCGCGAGAGGGCGCAGCGCTCGCTCAGCAAGCGCTGCGCGGAGGTAGCGTCAGCCACCGAGTGCGGATCAACGCCTACCTTGCCCGCGCCGGCGTCGCCTCGCGCCGCGGCGCGGACGCGCTGATCAAGGGCGGGCACGTCCGAGTCAACGGCGAGCCGGCCCGGCTCGACACCGTCGTCTCACCCGGCGACCGCGTCGAGGTCGACGGCCGGCAGGTGTCGGCGCAGCGGCTCACGTACCTGCTGCTCCACAAGCCGGTCGGCGTGGTCACGACCGCGCGCGACCCGCAGGGCAGGCCGACCGTCGTCCAGCTCGCCCCGGCCGAGCCGCGGGTCGTCCCGGTCGGCCGCCTCGACGCCGACACGACCGGCGCCCTCCTCCTCACGAACGACGGGCCGCTCGCGCACCGGCTCGCCCACCCGCGCTACGGCGTCGAGAAGGTCTACGAGGCGGAGGTCGAGGGCGACCCGGGCGACCAGGCGCTGCGCCGGCTCTGCGAGGGCATCGAGCTGGAGGACGGCCGCACCGCGCCCGCTCGCGCCCGCCGGCTCGGCCCCGGCCGGGTCGAGCTCGTCCTCCACGAGGGTCGCAAGCACCAGGTGAAGCGGATGCTCGCCGCGGTCGGGCATCCCGTCGTCCGGCTCCACCGCAGCGGCTACGCGGGTCTGACGCTCGAGGGGCTCGAGCCCGGCGCCTGGCGCGAGCTCGAGCCGGGCGAGGTCGAGAGCCTCCGCGCCGCCGGCCGCCGCTGACGCAAGAAACGCACCAGCTAGTAACAACTTCGTCCTGCGAAGAGCTGCCCCGGCTTGTCACGATGCGGCCGCTGCGGAGGGCCTGTCAATCGACGGAGAGGGGAATCATGAGATTCGGTTGGAGGATCGCCGCATTCGCGCTTCTCGCAACGGTCTCGCTCGTCGGAGCGAGCTACTCGGCTGCCCGCGTCAGCGCCGGACCACCGGCGCCCCCGGGCCCCCGGCCGGCCTGCCATCTCGGAAACGGCGTCCAGCACGTCGTCATCCTCACCTTCGACAACGTCCACTTCTTCCGCGACAACCCGAACGTCCCCTCGGACCTCGAGATGATGCCGAACCTGCTCGACTTCTTCGAGCAGAACGGGACGTTCCTCTCGAACAACCACACGCCGCTCATCGCCCACACGGCCGACGACATCCTCACGACGCTCACCGGCCTGTACGGCGACCGCCACGGCAATCCGATCGCCAACAGCTACCAGGCCTACAACCAGGACGGCACGACCGATCCGGCAAGCGTCTTCGCCTACTGGACGGATCCGATCTTCGACACGGCGAAGACTCCTCCGGGAATCAACCCCGGGCACGACACGAACCCGGCGATGGTCTACTCGCCTGAGCCGCCCGCGACGGCGGCGCATCCGGTGGCTCCGAACACGATCACGCCGGCGCCGTGGGTGCCGTTCACGCGTGCGGGCTGCAACGTGGGTGGCGTCTCCACGGCCAACATCGAGCTCGAGAACACGGCGGTCGACATCCCCAAGGTCTTCGGGAACCCCTCGCCGGAGCTGAGCCAGCTGACCGCCGACCCGGACAGCTTCAAGGACCAGGAGACCGCCGACTACGTCGGCGTCGCGGTCCACTGCGCGAAGGGGAGCAGCTTCTGCGCGAACGCGAAGGGGATCAAGTTCGGCCAGAGCACGCCGACCTCCACGGAATCCCCCGACCTGCTGCCGGACGAGCCGGGCGGCTACAACGGCTTCGACGCGCTGTTCGGCCACCGCTACGTCGCGCCGCAGCTCGGCGCGGGCACGGCGAACGTCGTGCACAACGGCTACGAGGTCACCAACTCGGCGAAGAACCTCGTCGACCTGAGCGGGAACCAGATGAACGGTGCGTTCCTCGGCACCCCGGGTTTCCCGGGCTTCAGCTCGATCAACGCCTCGCAGACGCTCGCCTACATGGCCGACATGCAGGAGTCGGGCGTGCCCGTGACGTACGGCTACATCTCCGACATCCACGGCAACGAGCACATTCCGGGCGTGACGGCGTGCAACGGCGCGCCGGCCGCGCTCGGGAGCGGCTCGGCGTGCTACGTCGCGCAGGCGCAGTACTACAACGCCGCGTTCGGGACCTTCTTCCAGCGCCTCGCCGCCGACGGGATCACGCCGGCGAACACGCTGTTCGTCCTCAGCTCCGACGAGGGCGACCACGAGGCGGGAGCGAACGTCGGACGCGCGATCCAGCCGACGCCCGCGAACTGCGACGGGGCCACGGTGAGCGGGACGACGGTGACGCCGGACGTGGCCTGCACCTACCCGGCGGGAAGCTTCGGCGAGCTCGCGGGCAACGTGACCGGGCTGCTCAAGACGGAGACGGGCAACGCGACGCCGTTCTCCCTCGAGACCGACACGGCGCCGGAGTTCTACCTCACCGGCAACCCGTCCCCGTCCTCGGCGACGGTGCGCCAGTTCGACCGCGACGTCGGCTCGCTCACGGCGACGAACCCGTACACGGGCCAGACGCAGAACCTCACGAACTACCTCGCCGATCCGGCCGAGATGGCCATCCTCCACATGATCGACGCGGACCCGGCGCGCACCCCGACGCTCGCCATGTTCGCGAAGCCCGACTACTTCCTCTCGCCCGGGGCGGCGAACTGCAACAGCCCCTGCGTGAGTCAGAACACGGGCTTCGCCTGGGATCACGGCGACTATGCCGCCGAGATCGACACGAACTACCTGGGCCTCGTCGGCCCGGACGTCAAGCACCTCGGCCTCGACGGGTCCGGCCCGCCGAACGGGCCCAACTCCGCCGGGCCCAACAGCGGGCAGATCACCGTGCCCGGGAGCGGGACGACCGGGACGTGGGCCGACGAGACCGACATCCAGCCGACGCTCGTGTACCTGGCCGGGCTGCACGACGACTACGTTCCCGACGGGCGGGTCATCGGCGAGGTCCTCGGGAAGCCGTCGCCGCTGACGTCGCCGACGCTCGAGCAGCTCGGCCAGTGCTACAAGCAGCTGAACTCGAGCGTGGGCGAGTTCGGGACGGACACCCTGATGGCCTCGACGACCGCGCTCGAGAGCTCGAGCCCGAACGACAGCATCTACACCTCGACCGAGACGTGGCTGCGCAACCTCGACCAGCAGCGGGACACGTTGGCGGGGCAGATCAAGGACACGCTCGACAACGCCGAGTTCGGCCCGCTTCCGCCCCCGGGGCCCCCGCCCGGCCCGCCCGGCGACCCGAAGGAGCTCCTCGGGGAGTGCATCTCGCTGCTCGCCCAGGCATAGGCGGTCGACGGTGAGCAGGTAGCAACGGCACCTTCACGCGAGGCAGGGACCCGGGCGGGGTCCCTGCCTCGCGGCGATTCTGCGCCGACGTGCTAGAGCCCGCGGGGGCGCGCGGCGCCGAAGAGACGCCCGGCCTCCGGTCGCGCGAACCCCATCCTGTCGTACATCGCCTCGAGCGTGGGCTCCGCGACGCGACGGGCCTTCTCGGCGCCGACGCCGAGGAGCCGCTGCAGCTCCCGTTCGTCGGCCCGCAGCTCCTCGTAGCGCGCCCGGATCGGCTCGAGCAGCGCGACGACCGCGTCACCGACAGCGTCCTTGAACTCCCCGTAGCCCGCGTCCCGGAACCGGCGCTCGAGCGCCGAGACAGCCTCGCCCGTGGCGACGCTCATGATCTCGAGCAGGTTCGAGACGCCCGGCTTCGCGTCGGGGTCGTACCGGACGTCGCGCTCGGAGTCGGTCACCGCCGAGCGGAACTTCTTCCGGATCGCGTCCGGCGTGTCGGTGACGTAGACGGCGCCCTGCTCACCCGAGAGCGTCGTCGACATCTTCTTCGTCGGCTCCTGGAGGTCCATGATCCGGCCGCCTATCTCCGGGTAGACGCCCTCGGGCACGCGCAAGGTCTCGCCGAACCGGTAGTTGAAGCGCTCCGCGACGTCGCGCGCGAGCTCGAGGTGCTGGCGCTGGTCCTCCCCGATCGGGACGAGGTCCGTCTGGTAGAGGAGGATGTCGCCGGCCATCAGCACCGGGTAGGTGAACAGGCCGGCCGAGACGAACTCCTTCCCCTCCGACTTGTCCTTGAACTGCGTCATGCGCCCGAGCTGCCCGTAGCTCGTCACCGCCGACAGCAGCCACGCCGCCTCCGCGTGGGCGGTCACGTGGCTCTGGCAGAACACCGTCGAGCGGTCTGCGTCGAGCCCGGTGGCGAACAGGAGGGCCGCGAGGTCGAGCGTCGACTCGCGCAGCTCCTGCGGCTCGTACTCGACCGTGATCGAGTGCAGGTCGACGATGCAGAAGAACGCGTCGCCCCGCTCCTGCGTCTCGACGTACTGGCGGAAGCCGCCGCTGTAGTTGCCGAGGGTCTTGCGGCCGGTCGGCTGGATGCCGGAGAACACCCGGGGCTTCGTCTGGGGTTCGATCTCGGTCGCTGTCGCTGTCATGTCGGGCTCCTGACGAGACGAAAAGACCTCCGCGCGGGAGGTCTCGGAGGAGCGGGCACGGCTCGAGGCCGGGCTACCGCTCCGGCTGCCGCCACCACGAGGTTGCGCGCAGAGTTGTCACGGGTGAAGAGATTACCTGGCTCTACACTTGGAGGCCATGGCAGTCACGGGCGCACCGGAGCTCCTGATCGTGATGGGGGCGCACGCTACCCAGGAGCAGGTGGACGAGGTCGTCGCGCGTCTCGAGGAGGCGGGCTGCTCGGCGCTCGTCACGCCCGGCCGGGAGGCGACCGTGATCGGCGCGATCGGTGAGCGCGAGCTGCTCGCGGCGCTGCCGCTCGAGGGCTACGCGGGCGTCGAGCAGGTGCTGCCGATCCTCAAGCCGTACAAGCTCGTCTCGCGCGAGCTCTCGCCCGACCCGACGGTGATCGAGGTGCGCAGCCGCCGCATCGGCGACGGCTACTTCGGGTTCATCGCCGGGCCGTGCACGGTCGAGACGCGCGAGCAGACGCTCGAGACCGCGCGCGCCGTCGCCGCCGAGGGCGTGACGATGCTCCGCGGCGGCGCATTCAAGCCGCGCACGTCGCCGTACGCGTTCCAGGGGCTCGGCGAGCAGGCGCTCGAGATCCTCAAGGAGGCGCGCGAGGAGACGGGGCTGCCGCTCGTCACCGAGCTGATGGACCCGCGCCACGTCGAGGCGGTCGTCGGCGCCGCCGACGTGATCCAGATCGGCGCGCGCAACATGTCGAACTTCTCCCTCCTCTCCGAGGTCGGCCGCGCCCCGAAGCCCGTCCTGCTGAAGCGCGGCCTCTCCTCGACCGTCGAGGACCTGCTCATGGCGGCCGAGTACATCGTCAAGGAGGGGAACTCCGAGGTGATCCTCTGCGAGCGCGGGATCAAGACCTTCGAGACGGCGACCCGCTTCACCCTCGACATCGGCGCGATCCCTGTGCTGAAGCAGGAGACGCACCTGCCGGTGATCGTCGACCCGTCGCACCCCGCGGGCAGGCGCGACCTCGTCCTGCCGCTCGCCCGCGCCGCGGTGGCGGCCGGCGCCGACGGGATCATCGTCGAGGTGCACCCGCGGCCGGAGGAGGCGCTCTGCGACGCGGCGCAGCAGATCCCGACCGCCGAGTTCCCCGACTTCGCCGCCGAGATTCGCGCGCTCGCGTCCCTGATGGGGCGCACGATCGGTTAGGTGCCTCCATCCACCGGGCTTCGGATCGAGCCGGCCGCGGCGGTCATCGGGCACGTCGCCGTGCCCGGAGACAAGTCGATCTCGCACCGCGCCGTCCTGCTCGGTGCGCTCGGCGAGGGCGACACGCGGGTGAGCGGCTTCGGCCGGTCGCGCGACACCGAGGCGACGGTGCGCGCCGTGCGGGCGCTCGGGGTCGAGGTCGAGGACGTCGCGGTCGACGAGCTCGTCGTCCACGGCGTCGGGCTGCGCGGCCTCCGGGCGGGGGAGGTCGACTGCGCCAACGCCGGCACGCTCATGCGGCTGCTCGCGGGGATCGCGGCTGGCCAGGACGGCGTGTTCGTCCTCGCGGGCGACGAGTCCCTGAGCACGCGGCCGATGGAGCGGGTCGCCGAGCCGCTGCGCCGGATGGGCGCGACGGTCGAGACGTCGGACGGCCACGCGCCGATCCGGGTCACCGCGGCCGGGCGGCTGCGCGGCATCGACTACCGGCTGCCGGTCGCGAGCGCGCAGGTCAAGTCGGCCGTCCTCCTCGCGGGCCTCAACGCGGAGGGCCCGACGACCGTCGTCGAGCCGGCGCCCTCGCGCGACCACACCGAGCTGATGCTGGAGGCGGCGGGGGTGCGCGTGCGGCGCCGGCCGACGTCGGTCACGGTCGAGCCCGCCGCGGCGCTGCGGCTCGGCGAGGTGCGCGTCCCCGGTGACTTCTCGTCGGCGGCGCCCCTGCTCGTCGCAGCCGCGCTCGTGCCCGGCAGCGACCTCACCGTGCACGACGTCGGCCTCAACCCGAGACGCGCCGCGCTGCTCGACGTGCTCGAGCGGATGGGCGCGCGCGTGTCCGTCTTCAACCGGCGCCGCGAGGGCGGCGAGCCGGTCGGCGACGTCCAGGTGCACGCGGGCGAGCTCGTCGCGACCCGCATCGAGGCGGCCGAGGTGCCGGCGCTCGTCGACGAGCTCCCGCTCGCCGCGCTGCTGGCGTCCCACGCCCGCGGCGAGACGGTCGTCGGGGGTGCGCGCGAGCTCCGTGTCAAGGAGACCGACCGCATCGAGGCCGTGACCGACGGCCTGCGGGCGGTGGGGGCGCGCATCCACTCGCGGGAGGACGGCTGGACGATCACCGGCGTCCCGGCGCGCCTTCGCGGGGGCCGCGTCGACGCCCGCGGCGACCACCGCATCGCGATGCTCGGCGCGATCGCCGGCCTCGCCTCGCGGGAGGGCGTCGAGATCGAGGGGGCCGAGGCCGTCGCTATAAGCTTCCCCGGCTTCTACGAGCTGCTCGAGTCGGTGACGAGACGGTGACCCATCCCCACGACCCACCGCCCTTCGCATGATCGTCGCGATCGACGGGCCCGCCGGAGCGGGGAAGAGCACGGTCGCCCGCGCGCTCGCGGTGCGGCTCCGCTTCCGCTACCTCGACACGGGCGCGATGTACCGGGCGCTCACGTGGCTCGCGATGCAGCGCAGCCTCGACCTCGGCGACGCGGACGCGCTCGCGCGCCTCGCCGGCGCGGAGCCGGTCGTGTTCGACGACGAGGAGCGCGTCTGGATCGCCGGGACGGACGTGACCTCGTCGATCCGGGAGACGCGGATCGACCGGATGGTGCCGGTCGTGGCGCGCCACCCGGCCGTCCGCGAGGTCATGCGGGAGCGTCAGCGTCAGCTCGGGCACGAGGGGAACGTCGTCATCGAGGGTCGCGACATCGGCACGGTCGTGGCGCCGGACGCCGAGGTGAAGGTCTACCTGGTCGCGGCTCGGGAGGAGCGTGCCCGCAGGCGGAGCGCCGAGCGCCCGGACATCGGCGCCGACGCGCTCGCCACCGACCTTCGCGCCCGTGACGAGAAGGACGCCGAGCGGATGCGACCCGCGCCGGACGCGACCGAGATCGACACCACCGATCTCCGGGTGGAGGACGTCGTCGACCGGATCGAGGCGCTCGTCCGCGAGCGCATCACCGCGTGAACACCGTCGATCTCGTGTGGGCCGTGGGCAGGCCGGTGATCGGCATCCCCACGGAGCTCATGACGCGACTTCGCTGCTATGGACGGGACCGGATGCCGCAGCAGGGAGGGCTCGTCGTGGCCCTGAACCATCTCCACTGGATCGACATCCCCGCATTCGGCTACGTCTCGCCGCGCAACCTCTACTTCGTCGCCAAGGCCGAGGCGCACGAGACACCGCTGCTCGGGCCCTTCATCCGGCTGTTCGGCTCGTTCTCGGTGCGGCGCGGAGAGTCCGACCGTGAGGCGGTGCGGCGGATGCGGGAGGTGGTCCGCTCCGGCGAGGCGCTCGGCGTCTTCGTCGAGGGGACGAGGCAGCGGACGGGCGTGCCCGGACACGTGCAGCCCGGGGCGGCGATGGTCGCGCTCCAGGAGGACGTTCCGGTCGTGTGTGGCGCGATCGAGGGCTCCCAGACGTGGAGGCTCGGGAACTTCGCGCCGGTCTCCGTCGCCTGGGGGGAGCCGATGCGCTTCGAGGGCCTCCCCAAGGGGGCGAAGGGCTACCGCGAGGCCTCCACGGAGATCGAGCGGGAGATCCATCGGCTGTGGGTCTGGCTTCGCGATCTCCACGCTGCGGGCCGGCCGGAAGACGCTGAGCCTCCGCGCCGCCGGCACGCCGCCTCGGTCACACTTCCGTAACGGGGTCTGACCCGGGTCTGACCCCGCCCTTGATGGCGGCGCGTCCCCCGCGCCGCTCTACCCTTCTCTGCGAATGGACGAGCTCGAGGAGATCCGCGAGGCTCAGCCGTCGCCGCTGCTCGGGGTGGTGGCCGTCGTCGGCTTCCCGAACGCCGGGAAGTCGACGCTCGTCAACCGGCTGACGGCGACGCGGGCTGCGGTCGTCCACGAGACGCCCGGCGTCACGCGCGACCGCAAGGAGCTGATGTGCGAGTGGGCCGGCAAGCGGTTCGTGCTCATCGACACCGGCGGCGTGGACGTCGCGGACCCGACGCCGATCACGCGCTCGATCGTCGACCAGGCACGCGAGGCGGTGGCCGAAGCGGATCTCGTGCTCTTCGTCGTCGACGCACGCGCGGGCGTCGTGCCGGGCGATGAGGAGGTCGCGCAGCTCCTCCGCGAGTCGCACAAGCCGGTGCTCGTGCTCGCGAACAAGCTCGACGACCCCCGGCACGACACGCTCGCGCTCGAGCTCCACCGGCTCGGCCTCGGCGAGCCGATCCCGCTCTCCGCGCTCCACGGCCACGGCACGGGCGATCTCCTCGACCGGATCGTCGACGAGCTCGAGGCGCTCGGCCCCCTCGGCCGTCCGGACCTGCCCGAGGACGCGATCCGGGTCGCGATCCTCGGTCGCCCGAACGTCGGCAAGTCGAGCCTCGTGAACGCGCTCCTCGGGCGGGAGCGCGTGATCGTCAGCGAGGTCCCGGGCACGACGCGCGACGCCATCGACAGCGTGCTCGAGCACGGCGGCCGGACGTTCGTCCTCGTCGACACGGCCGGCCTCCGGCGCAAGCGCAGGCACCGGCAGGGCATCGAGTACTACTCGGAGCTGCGAGCGCTCGAGGCGGCGGACCGCGCGGACGTCGCGCTCGTGCTCGTGGACGCGTCGGAGGGGATCGTCGAGCAGGACCTCGCGGTCGCCGACGTCGCGCGGAAGGCCGGCTGCTCCACGCTCGTCGTGCTGTCCAAGTGGGACGAGACCGCCGTGGGGATCGAGGACGTGCGCGGCGAGCTCCGGCGCCGGCTCCGCCAACGCCCGCCCTACATCGCCGTCTCGGCACACACCGGCCGAGGCCTCGAGCGCCTGCTCGACACCGTCGCGGAGCTCTTCGACCGTCACGTCGCGCGAATCCCGACCCCGGAGCTGAACCGGGCCCTCGCCGACCTCCGGTCGGCCCGCCAGCCCCCGTCGCGAGGGGGGAAGCGGCTCAACCTCCTGTACGCGACGCAGATCCGCGTCCGCCCGCCGCGCCTCCGGGTATTCGTCAACGACCCCGGTCTCGTCACCCGCGACTACGGCTACTGGGTCGAGAACGAGCTCCGCGAGCGGTTCGGGCTCGAAGGGGTCCCGGTCTCGATCGACTTCGTCCGCCGCTCGTAGCGCGGCGCCGCGGGCCGCGCGGCGGTGGGCGGCGCGGGCACCCGGCTAATTTACACGGACCACCCGATGCCCGGGCGCCCCACCGGGACCGTCGCCTTCCTCTTCACCGACATCGAGGGGTCGACGCGGCTGCTCCAGCAGCTCCGCGAACGATACGACGAGGTCCTCCAGACCCATGCCCGGCTGCTCCGCTCGGCGTTCGAGCGCTTCGACGGACACGAGGTCGACACGCAGGGCGACGCGTTCTTCGCGGTCTTCCCGCGGGCGCGGGACGCGGTGGCCGCCGCGGTGGCGGCGCAGCGCGCGCTCGCCGCCGAGCCCTGGCCTGACGGCGCCGCCGTCCGCGTCCGGATGGGGCTCCACACCGGCGAGCCGCTCGTCGGGGGCGAGCGATACGTCGGCATGGGCGTCAACCGCGGCGCCCGCATCTGCGCCGCGGGCCACGGCGGCCAGGTGCTGCTCTCGAACACGACGCGCGAGCTCGTCGAGGACGAGCTGCCGGACGACGTTCGCGTCGTGGACCTCGGCGAGCACGAACTGAAGGACGTCAAGCGGCCCGAGCGGATCTTCCAGCTCGAGATCCACGGCCTGCCGTCCTCCTTCCCGCCGCTCCGGACGGCCGAGTCCTCGGCGTTCGAGGGCCGCGAGGGCGAGCTCGCGCGCGCGGCGGAACGGGTCGCGTGGCGGCGGCTCCGCTCGCGCCGCGCGTTCGTCCTGGCGGGCGTGGCGGCGGCGGTCGCCGTCGCAGTGCTCGTCCCGCTCCTCGCGCTGGGCGGGTCCTCCTCGCACGCGGTCGTGGCCCCGAACTCGGCCGTCGCCCTGGACGCGTCGGGCTCGATCGCAGGGGTCGTGCCGGTCGGAGCCCAGCCGGCGGCGATCGCCTCCGGGGCGGGCGCGTTGTGGGTCGCCAATCTCGCCGACCAGAGTGTCACCCGCGTCGACCCTGGCTCGAAGGAGGCCGTGCGGGCGATTCCGATCGGCAGCCCGCCGGCGGGGCTCGCCGCGGCGAGGAACGCCGTCTGGGTGACGGGCGGCACGGGCGAGGTCTCGAAGATCGACCCGACGTACGACCGCCTCACCACGGTGTGGTCGGCGAAGCCGGTCGGGTCGGGCTTCTGGGGGCCGACGACGGTGCGGCCGACGCTCGAGGCGTTCGGGTCGCTCTGGGTCGTCGACCCGGACGGCGACGTCTCGCGCCTCGACCCCGGTTCGGGGCGCGTGACAGGGTCGGTCGGGGTCGGCAACGATCCCGCCGCGATCGCGGCCGGCGCGGGCTCGGTCTGGGTCGCCAACAGCTCCGACGGCACCGTGACGCGGATCGACCCGACGACGCTCGAGACGACGACGATTCCCGTCGGCCACGGCCCCGCCGCGGTCTCAGTGGACGCCGCCGGCGCCTGGGTCGCGAACGCGGGGGACGACACCGTCGTGCGTGTCGACACCGGGACGAACGCGGTCAGCTCGACGACCCCGGTGGGCGTAGGGCCGGCAGCTCTGTTCGCCACGCCGACCGCGAACTGGGTCGCGAACGCGGGCGACGGCACCGTCATGCGCCTCGACCCGCGCACGGGCGAGAGACGGACGACGACCCATGTCGGCGGAACGCCCGACGCGCTCGCGCTCGCGGCCGGGCGGGTCTGGGTGACGGTGGCTCCGGCTCTTCCGCGCCCACCGGCACGGGGCGGGATCGCACGTCTCGCCGCTCAGTTCGACTTCGCCTCGCTCGACCCCGCGCTCGACCTGAATTCGCAGGTCCTCTATGCGACATGCGCGAACCTCGTCACGTATCCCGACAAGCCTGCGCCCGAGGGGTCGCAGATCGTCCCGGAGGTCGCCGAGGCGGTGCCGACCCCGACGCACGGCGGGACGATCTACACGTTCACCATCCGTCCGGGCTTTCGCTTCTCGCCCCCCTCGAACGAGCCGGTGACGGCAGCGACGTTCAAGGCGACGATCGAGCGTGTGACGAACCCCCGCCTGAAGTCGCCGAACGCGTCGTGGCTCAGCGGCATCGCCGGGTACGAGCGGTATGTGACGGGCAAGGTGCGCGGGCTCTCCGGCGTCGTCGCGCACGGACGGACGCTGACGATCAGGCTCTCGAAGCCGGACGGCGCCTTCCTCAGCCGCCTCGCCGGGAGCGTCGCCTGCGCCGTTCCTCCAGAGACGCCGGTGGCGCGGAACGGGATCAACGACGTTCCCTCGGCAGGCCCCTACTACATCGCCTCCTACACGCCCCGGCAGCAGCTCGTCCTGCGCCGCAACCCGAACTATCACGGCGGCCGCCCGCACCACCTGGACGCGCTCGTGTACACGATCGGCGTCGACCCCTCCCAGGCGGTCAAGGAGATCGAGGCCGGCACGGCCGACTACATTCCGGGGGGCATCCCGGCAGGAGCCGCGGCGACGCTGGCGGCCGAGTACGGCCCTGGCAGCAAGGCCGCCGAGGCGGGCCACCGGCAGTACTTCGTCAACGCGGCCTTCGGCGCACGTTACCTGCACATGAACGCGTACAGACCCCTGTTCGCGAGCGCGCGGCTGCGCCGGGCGGTCAGCTACGCGATCGACCGGGAGGCCCTCGCCGAGCAAGGGCAGCGATTCCCCGTCGCCGTCTTCAGCGGCGGTCCGCCGACGAGCGACTACCTGATCCCCTCGATCGCGGGCGCACGGAACTTCCACCTCTATCCGCTCCGTCCCGACCTGCGGCGGGCGAAGCGGCTCGCGGGCCACCACCTGCATGCGACGGCGATCCTGTACGCCGCCAGCGTGCCGCCGTGGCCGCAGGAGGCGCAGATCATCCGCCGCGACCTCGCGCCGCTCGGCATCCACGTCGAGGTCAGGCAGTTCCCGCTCAACGAGTTCTTCGCCCGGGTTTCGCGGCGCGGCGAGCCGTTCGACCTCGCCGTCTCCGGATGGTCGTTCGTCTCAGCCGACCCCGGAGACGTCCTCTCGATCTTCGACGGGAGCCCGAGCGGCACCGTGACCCTTCCGCATTTCGACGATCCCGCCTTTGACCGCAAGCTGCACGAGGCCGAGAGCCTGTCGGGTGCGACGCGCTACCGCACGTTCAGCCGGCTCGCCTACGAGCTCGAGCGCGACGACGCTCCGGCGGCCGCGATCGCGACCGGCGCGAGCCAGGACTTCTTCTCCGCCCGGATCGGGTGCCAGGTGTACCAGCCGGTCTACGGCATCGACCTCGCCGCCCTCTGCCTGCGGCGCTCGAAGGCATAGCCTTCGACCCCGGTGAGATTCCTCGTGGTCGGGGCGGGCTCGTGGGGCACGGCGTTCACGCGCGTGCTGCTCGACCGCGGGCACGAGGTCGTGCTCGCCTGTCACACGCCGGAGCAGGCGGAGGCGATCTCGGCCAACGGCTGGAATCCCCGCTACCTCCAGAACGTCGACCTGCGGCGCGCGGTGCCGGTTCCCCTCGCGGACGCGCCGGGGGACGTCGACGTCGTCGTCGTCGCGGTGCCGAGCCGCGCGTTCGCCGAGGTGGCCGCGACCTTGCCCGGCAGCGCCCCGGTGCTCTGCCTGACGAAGGGCCTCGACCCGGAGACCGGCGAGCGGCTCTCGACCCGCGTCCGCGGCCGCTCGGTCGCCGTCCTCTCGGGACCGAACATGGCGGAGGAGATCGGCCGGAGCCTGCCCACGGCGGCGGTGATCGCGAGCGAGGACGGCTACCTCGCAGGCCAGCTCCAGTACGCGATCAACTCGAGCCTCTTCCGCGTGTACGTCAACCCCGACGTCGTCGGCGTCGAGCTCTGCGCGGCGGCGAAGAACGTGATCGCGCTGGCGGCCGGGGGCGTCGACGGCCTCGAGCTCGGCGACAACGCGAAGGCCGCGCTGATCGCGCGCGGCCTCGCCGAGATGGCCCGCCTGGGCGAGGCCGCCGGCGCGAGGCCCGAGACCTTCGCGGGCCTCGCAGGGATGGGCGACCTCGTCGTCTCCTGCTGGAGCAGTCACGGCCGCAACCGGCACGCCGGCGAGCTCATCGCGCAGGGCCTCACGCCCGAGCAGGCGGTCGCCGAGATCGGCCAGACGGTCGAGGGACTGACGACCGCGCCCGTGCTCCGCGACCTCTCGCACCGGCTCGAGGTCGAGCTCCCGATCACCGAGGGCGTTTGCGCGGTACTCTCTGGTCAGAGCCTCGACCACCTGCTGGCGAGGCTGATGGGTCGAGAGCCGACGGAGGAGTAGAGATGCGAGCACGCACGATCCTCGCGGCAGGCATCACGGCGGCGGTCGGATTCGCCGCGGTCGGCTACGGAGTCGTCCAGGCGGGCACCGGCTCGGGCGACTCGCTCGGCGCGGGCGCCGCGCTCGCCCCGGCCGACGCCGCGGCGTTCGTCGCGGTCGACTCCGATCTCTCCTCCTCTCAATGGCAGACGGTCCACGCCCTGCTCGCGAAGGTGCCGGGCAGCGACGCGCTCGTGGCGAAGCTGACCCAGGAGTTCGAGCAGAAGACCGGCCTCAGCTGGGCAGGCGACGTGAAGCCCGCCCTCGGCTCCGAGGTCGACGTCGTCGTGCTCCCCGCCGCGTCCGGCGGCAAGCCGGAGGCAGTCCTGCTCACGCAGCCGGCCGACCCGTCGAAGCTCGACGCGCTCGTGCAGAAGCTCGCCGCGGCGGGCGGACCGGCTCCCGTCACTGCGCAGGTAGGGGGCTGGACCGCCGTGTCCGAGAGCCCCGCCGCCCTCGGCGCGGTCACGGGCGCCTCGTCGCATCTCGCCGACAGCTCCGCCTACCAGGAGGCGACCGGGAAGCTCGGCCCGGACGTGCTCGTCCAGGCCTACGCGAACGGAGCGGAGGCGCGGCAGCTCGTCGCCGCGGTCGGGGGCCACGTCGGCGCGAGGGCGGGCGACGTCGACTG
>Ga0335069_10007604_pt1 | contig 15614 bp, 13 predicted proteins | sample Lox_Sample_11_FD_206714 | JGI IMG/M metagenome (GOLD analysis project Ga0335069, IMG submission 206714) | Soil microbial communities from Loxahatchee National Wildlife Refuge, Florida, United States - Lox_Sample_1.1 | ecosystem: Environmental > Terrestrial > Soil > Wetlands | place: USA... | reverse complement strand
GCGCCTGAAGGGACGCGGCCGCCCGATCGTGCCGGCTAGGCGGCGCGCCGAGATCGTCGCGGCGCTCGAGTGCGTGGACTGGGTGGTAGTCTTCGCCGAGAACACGCCCCTCGCACTGATCCGCAGCTTGCGTCCGGACGTGCTCGCGAAGGGCGGCGACTGGCGGCTCGAGGAGATCGTGGGACGCGCGGAGGTCGAGAGCTGGGGCGGTCGCGTGGTGCGCATCCCGGTCGTGCCGGGCGCCCGCACGACCGCGCTCGTGGCTCGGATCCGCGGCGCGTGATCATGCCGGGCCCTCGCGCTCGCTGTTCGCTCGCGCTCGGGCTACCGGCCTTCGCTCGGCAAGCCTTTGCGATCTCCGCTCGGCTGCGCCTCGCTGCGCGCCGGACGGCTTGCCTCGCTGCGCGTCGGCCGACCTGTGGGTCGGCCTCCTAGCCGATGGAGCCGGTCCGCACGCTTCCGGCGAGCGCTCCCGGTCGGACGCTCCAGCGGCTCGCCGACGAGATCGGCCGCGTCGTCGTCGGACAGCGCGCGCTGGTCGAAGGCCTGCTCGTCGCGCTCCTCTCGAGCGGGCATGCGCTCGTCGAAGGCGTTCCCGGCCTCGCCAAGACCACCGCGATCCGCACGCTCGCGCACGCGCTCGGACTCGGCTTCGGGCGCATCCAGTTCACGCCGGACCTGCTGCCGGGCGATCTGCTCGGGACGCCCGTCTACGAGGCCGCGCGCGGGGCCTTCGTGGTGCGGCGCGGTCCGATCTTCGCGCCGGTGCTGCTCGCCGACGAAATCAACCGCGCGCCGGCCAAGGTGCAGTCGGCGCTGCTCGAGGCGATGGAGGAGCGGCAGGTCTCGATCGGCGACGAGACGCACCCGCTGCCCGAACCCTTCTTCGTGATGGCCACACAGAATCCGGTCGAGCTCGAGGGAACCTATCCGCTGCCCGAGGCGCAGATCGATCGCTTCCTGGTGAAGCTGCAGGTCCCGTATCCCGAGAGCGACGAGGAGCGCGACATCGTGCTGCGCGATGCCGAGGGCCCGGTGCATGTGGCGCAGGTGGCCGACGCGGCGGAGCTCGCGGGCCTGCGGCGCGCCGCGGCGTCCGTGCACGTGGCGCCCGCGCTCGTCGACTACGCGGTGCGGCTCGCGCGCGCGACCCGGGATCCGGCGGCCGCTGGCGCGCGCATCGCCGACGCCTCGGGCGCGCCCGCGCCCGCGCACTGCGTCGCACTCGGCGCGTCGCCGCGCGGCTCGATCTACCTGGTGCGAGCCGCGCGCGCCCGAGCGCTGCTCGACGGACGCGACTACGTGACGCCGCACGACATGAAGCGGGTCGCACCCGACGTGCTGCGACACCGCGTGGTGACGAGCTACGAGGCGGAGGCCGCCGGCATCACGGCCGAAGGCGTGGTGCGCGCCGTACTGGCGGCGGTCGAGACCGCGTAGGCCTGCGGTGCCTCGTGCCGCCCGCGCCGAGCCGCCGCGCAGCGAAGACCTCGCCCGCGCGGCCCGGCTGTTGGTGGTGCGGAGCCGGCGAGAAGCGACGGGCCTGTTCGCGGGCAACTACGCGAGCGCCTTCCGCGGCGGCGGTCTCGAGTTCGAGGAGTCGCGACCCTACGTGCCAGGCGACGACGTGCGCACGATCGACTGGAACGCGACCGCCCGTCACGGCGAGACCTACGTGAAGCGCTTCCGCGAGGAGCGCGACCAGACGCTGCTCTTCGCCTTCGACTGCTCGGCCTCGATGCGCTCCGGAAGCGGCAGCTCCTCGCGCGCCGGCACCGCCGCGCACGCGCTCGCGCTGCTGGCCGCGTCGGCGGGCCGGGCCGGCGATCGCGTCGGCCTCGTCGCCTTCGACGACCGGGTGCGCGCGTGGATCCCGCCCGCGCGCGGTGTCGCGCACGGACGCCGCGTGGTGGAGACCGCGCTCGCCTGTGCCGCGGCGGCGCGCGGCGGTACGCAGATCGGCGCCGGGCTGCGCGCGCTGCGGCCCGAGGCGCGCCGGAGCTGCGTGCTGGTGCTGCTGTCGGACTTCCGCGACGAGCGGCTGCTCCCGGACTCCGGGAGCCCCGCGGCGCTGCGCGCGCTGATGGCGGAGCAAGGCCCTCGCCACGACCTCGTCGCGGGCGCCGTGCTCGACCCGACCGAGCTCGCGCTGCAAGCCGTGGGCTCCGTCCGGATGGCGGACCCCGAGCGCCCCGGCGCCACCTGGATCCTCGACACTGGAAGGCGACGCGTGCGCGAGGCCTGGCTCGCGGCCTGCGCGGCGCGGCGCGAGCGCGTCGCCGCGGCCCTGCGCCGCGCCGGCGGGGACCTCTTCTGGCTGCGCACCGACCGGAGCCCGCTCCACGCTCTCGGCCGCTTCTTCCAGGAGCGCGCGGCGAGGCGCCAGCGCGTGTCGCGATGAGCGCGCGCAGTCGGCCGCATCTCGCGGGCGCGGCGCTCGCCGCCGCGCTCGCGCTCGCCTGCTCGAAGGAAGCTCCGCGCTACGGCGCGCCCGCAGAGGAGCGCGCGGCCCTCGTGCTCGAGCCGCCGCAGGTCGCGCTCGGCGACGTGGCGGACGTGCTGCTGTCGGTGGTGACGCGCCCGGGCGCGCGCATCGCGCCGGTCGACCCGCCGAGCGCGATCCCCGGCTTCTGGTTCGTCGAGCGCGAGGAGCTTCCTGTGCAGAAGGAGCCCGCGCGCTGGATCCATCGCACGCGCCTCCGCATCCGCGCAGTCGAGGTCGGCCACTTCGAGTTTCCGGGCGGCGAGGTTCACGGCGAGAACGAGGAGGGAGCGGCGCTCGAGGTCCGCTACGAGCCGCTCGCGCTCGAGGTGCTCTCGAGCCTCTCAGACGGACCCGAGCGACGGACGCCCTTCGGTGTGCGGCGTCTGCCGGCGCCGCCCGTCGGCGGCGCGAGCGCGGCGGTGGCCTTCGGAGCGGGCGCGGTCGTGGCGCTCGGCGCGGTCGGCGTGGTGTCGCTGGCGAGGCGGCGACTCGCGCTCCGCCCGGTCGTCGCTCGGCCGACGACCGCTCCGTCCGCGCCCGCCTGGGTGATCGCGACGTCGGCGCTCGCCGACGCGCAGGCGCTCCGCGAGTCCGACCCGCGCGGCGCCCTCGACGCCGCCGCGCGCGCGCTGCGCCGCTATGCGGAGGCGCGCTTCGGCGCCGACGCTCCCGCGCGCAGCGTCGAGGAGCTGCTCGCCGCGACGCCGCCCTTCCTGATGACGACGCGCTGGAGCGCGTTCGTGTCGCTGCTCGCATCGCTCGACGCTGCGCGTTTCGCGCCGCGTCCCGACGCGGAGCGCGCGGCGCACGCCGAGCCGCTGCTGCGCGCGGCGCGCGACTTCGTCGACGAGACGACGCCGCCGGAGTCGCGCCGGTGATCGGCGCGGCCTGGCTCGGCGTCGACGGCTTCGCGCAGCCGCTCGTCTTCTTCGCGTGCGCCGCCGCGGTCGCCGCCTCGTGGCTCGCGACCCGGCGAGCGCCGCCCGCCGCCTTCGAGTGGTCGGGGCTCGAGGAGGCGCGCCGCGCCGGTGCGAGGCGCCGCGATCCGCTGCGCGCCACGGCGCGCGCGCTGCGGATCGGGGCGCTGATCGCGCTCGCGGGCCTGCTCGCCGGTCCAGAGGGCGTCCACCGCGCGCCGCCCGAGCCGGGCCTCGGGCTCGATCTCACGCTCGTGCTCGACGCATCGGGCAGCATGCGCGCGCTCGACACGCAGGCGGGCGACACCCAGCGGAGTCGCATCGATCTCGCGCGCGACGTGGTCGCGCGCTTCGCGGGCAAGCGCGCCGGCGAGGGCGATCGCGTGGCGCTCGTCGTCTTCGGCGACAGCGCCTTCACGCTCTGCCCGCTCTCTTCCGACGGCGCGCTGCTCGCGCGCGCGCTCGAGCGCGTGACGCCCGGCATCGCGGGAGAGGCGACCGCGCTCGGCCAGGCGCTCGCGCTCGCGGTCAAGCGCGCGAGCGGCGGATCCGACGCCGCGCCGAGCGTCGCTCCCGGCGTGGGCCGCGCCGTCGTGCTGCTGACGGACGGGCGCCACAACACCGGGTCGCCCTCGCCCGAGATCGCGACCGAGCTCGCGGTCGCCGCCGGCGTGCGCGTCCACGCGGTCGGCATCGGCACGGCGGGCGAGGAGGTGCCCGTGCCGGGTGCCGGCGGCGCGCTCCACTTCGAGCGCCAGGACGTCGACGCGCCAGCGCTCGAGGCGATCGCGAAGGCGACCGGCGGCCGCTATTTCGCGGCGCGACGCCCGTCCGATCTCGAAGCGGTGTACGACGAGATCGACCGGCTCGAGCGCGCGGAGCACCCGCGTCCGGCGCGCGTCCGCAAGAGCGAGCGCCCCGAGCCGCTGCTCGCGGCGGCGGCTGGATTGCTCTTTGCCGAGATCGCTCTCGTGCGGGTCTGGCGCAGGCGGCTCCCGTGACCGCGGCGCTCTATGCGCATCCGGAATGGCTGGCGCCGCTGGCGGCGGCGGTCGCGGCGGCGGCGCTCGGGCTCGCGCTCGCGCGCGCGGCGTCGCGGCGCCGGCGCGCTCGACTCGGCGCGGGCCTCGCGCTCTGCGGCGGCTCGCGCGGCAGCGATCTCGCGCTGCTCGTCGCGTTCGCCGCGCTGGCGCTCGCGCTGGCCGGACCGCGCATCGGATCGCGCACCGAGCGCGTCTCGGCATCCGGGGTCGACGTCGTCTTCGTGCTCGACGTCTCGCGCAGCATGGAAGCGCGCGACGTGCCGCCCTCGCGCCTCGAGCGCGCGCGCCGCGTGGTGCAGTCGCTGCTGGAGCGGCTCGAGCCAGCGGATCGCGCCGCGCTGGTGGCCTTCGCGGGCCGCGGCCTGCTGCTGACGCCGCTGACACCGGACCGCGACGCGCTGGCCGAGCTGCTCGCCGGCATCGACACGGGGCTCGTGGCGCCGAGCAGCTCCCATCTCGACGAGGGGCTGCGCGCGGCGCTGTCGGCCTTCGAGGCCGGCTCGGAGCGGCCGCGGGTCGTGTGGCTGCTCGGCGACGGCGAGGATCCCGAGCACCGCGGCGATCCGGGCTCCGCGGAGCTCGCGCGCGCCGACGTGCGCGTACTCGCGGCCGGCTTCGGCACCGAGGTCGGCAGCACGCTCGACGATCACGGCACGCCGCTGCTCGACGCGTCGGGGCGGACCGTCGTCACGCGGCGCGATCTCCCTCGCCTCGAGCGACTGACGGAGGCGACGGACGGGCAGCTCTTCGCGGCGGACGCCTGGGGCGAGATCGATCTCACCGCGGCGGACGCGGCGACGCATCGCGACGCGGGCACGAATGGCGCACCCGGCGAGCGGGTGCTGCGTCGCGTGCGCGCCGTGCCGGTCGTGCCGCTCGGCGCGCTGGCCTTCGGCCTGCTGCTCGCGGAGGCGTGGCTCGAGGGCGCGCGCTTCGCGCTGCGGCGCCGCACGGGCCTCGCGTTCGCCGGCGCCGCGGGCGTGCTCGTCGTGGCGTTGCCGGCGCCGGCCGGCGACGGCGCGCTCGCGCCGCTAGCGAGCTTCGAGCGCGAGGCGCGCCTTCATCGCGGCGATCCGCACGCGTTGATCGAGCTCGGCGCCGCGCGCCTCGAGCGCGGACAGCGAGACGCCGCCTCTCGCGCGTTCCTGGCCGCGGCGCTCTCGACCTCCGACGCGCAGGCCGCCGGCGTCGCGTACTTCGACCTCGGCGTCGCCGCGCTCGAGAGTGGCGACTACGCGGCCGCGCGCGCGGCCTTTCTCGACGCGCTCGCGCTCTCGCCGCGCGACGAGCGCGCGCGCTTCAACCTCGAGTGGACTTTGCAGGCGCTGAAGCAGCAGGCGCCGGTCGCGAGCCCGGAGCCGCCCGAGAAGAAGGAGCCCGAGCGCGCGCCGGCCCCGCCGCCGCCGCAGCCGGAAGAGACGAGCGAGGATTCGCAGCAGCAGTCGGCGCCGCCTCCGGCGCTCTCGCCCGAGGAGCAGCAGCGTTGGCTCGCGCGCGTCCATGACGATCCAGGCCGCGCGCTGCGCGCCGCGGCCCGGGGAGAGTCGCCGGGCGCGCGGCGCGAACCGGGTCCCGCCTGGTGAGGGCCGCGCTCTCCATTCTCTGCGGGCTCGCGCTCGCGAGCGGCGCGCGCGCGGACGCGCCCGCCTGCCGCGCGCAGGCGCGGATCGAGCCGGAGCGCGCGGTCGTCGGACAGCAGGTCCTCTACCGCGTGCACGTGCTGCGACGCGACGACGTGTCGGAAGTGGAGTGGGAGGAGCCGCCCGCGTTCCCGAACGCGCGCGCGGAGGCGCTGCCGCCCGAGCCGGACGCGGACGTGCCCGACGAGGGCTTCCTCTACCACGCACAGGACGAGCTGCGCGCGGTCTTTCCCGAGCGCGAGGGGCGCCTCGCCCTCGGCGTCGGCGTGCTGCGCTGCCGCACGTCCGGCGGCGGCACGCAGCCAGTGCGCGTGGCGCCCGCCTCACTCGACGTGCGTCCCTTTCCAGCGCAGGGGCGTCCGGCCGATTTCAGCGGGCTCGTCGGTCCGGTGCTGCTCAGCCTGACTGTGACTCCGGAACGTGTCGCGCTCGGCGGGTCGGTGCGCGTGGCGCTAATGGCGCGCGGGCCCGGCAACCTGTGGCAACTCGACGATTCGCCGCTGCGCCGGGCGCTCGGCGAGGTCGAGGTCTTCGCGCGCCCCTCGGAGCTCGCGCTCGAACCCGGTCGCGGCCTCTTCGTGAGCCAGCACTTCGCGCTCGACGCCGTGCCGCGCGCGACCGGGCGGCTCCTCGTGGCGCCGCTGCGCGTGCCCTACTTCGATCCCGAGGCGGGCGTCTACCGTGTGGCCACGACGGAGGAGGTGCCGGTGGTGGTGGAGGAGCGCGCCGTGGAGGCGCCGATGCCTGGGGAGCGCGCCGAGGCGCGAAGCGAACTGACGCCTCCCGGTGTCGCTGCGCCGCGCGCCGGCTGGATCCCGTGGGTCGCCGCGGCCTGCGCGCTCGCCGGCGGAGCCGGTGCGCTGCGCCTGCGGCGCCGCCCGGCGGACGCGGCGGGCGAGGCGCTCGCGCAAGCCGCGAGGGCTCGCGCGTCCGGCGATCGCGCGGGTGAGCTCGCCGCGCAGGCCCGCGCGCTCCGCGCGGCGCTCGCGCGCGATCTACCCGGCGCCGGCGCGCTCGCCGTCGAGGAGCTCGAGGCGCGCGCCGAGCGTCCCGCAGCGCGAAAGGCGGCCGCCCTGCTCGCCGCGCTCGAGCGTGCGCGCTTCGCGCAGGGCGCCGCGCCGCCCGCGGCCGACGAGATCGGGCGCGCCGTGCGCGCGCTCGGCGCCGGACGCGCCGCGCGCGCGGTGCTGCTGCTCTTCGCGCTCGGCGTCGTCCTCGGGACCGGCTGCGCGAGCGGCCTGCACCGAGGCGACCCGATGACACCGGCTCGCCTCGAAGCCACTCTGCGAGCGAAGGCTGGAGACTTCGAGAACGTCGAAGGGCAGCTCCGCTTCACCTTCGGCGGTGTCCGCATGGTGTGCGTCTACGACCTGCACGCGGACCGCATGCGCATCATTGCCTCCGTGACCGACGAGTCCACCCTCACGGAGGAGAGCGAGCGAATCCTGCTCCGCGCGAACTTCACCAAGACCTTCGACGCCCGCTACGCCCTCTACGACGGCATTCTCTATGCCGTGTACCTGCACCCGCTCTCGACGCTCGACCCGCGCGAGCTCGAGGATGCGCTGCCACAGGTGGCGCGGCTCGTCCGGAACTACGGCACCACCTACTCGGCGGGCAAGGAGAAGCGCTAGCGCTTGCCCGCGGCGAGCAGCGCCTGCGCGCGCGCGAGGTCGTCGGGCGTGTTGACGTTCCAGAGCGCGTGACCCTCGGGGTCGAGCGCTGACTGCACGTCCGCGGGCAGCACGCAGGTCTCGAGCTCGGCGAGGAGATTGCGTAGCGCGAGGCGCGATCCGTCCGCGAGCAGACGCCGCGCCGGGGCGAGCGCGCGCTCGCGCCGGTAGACGGCGCAGAGCGGCTGCGGACCCTCGGCGTCGCGCGCGAGCACCGCGTCCGCCTCCGGCCAGGCGCAGAGTCCGAGCAGCAGCGCTTCGTGGACGAGCGGCAGATCCGTCGCGACGACGAGCACGCGCTCGGCGCGCGCCGCCGAGAGCGCACCGACGAGACCGCGCAGCGCGCAGCGCGGGCCCGGCGGATCCGGCACGCGTCGCCCCGGCGCGCCGGCGGGCGGGTTGCCGCCGACGAGCAGCACCTTCTCGCAGAGCGAGGCCAGCCGCCGAGCCAGCCGCGTCGCGGCCGGCTCACCTTCGAAGTCGAGCGCGGCCTTGTCCCGGCCCATGCGCGAGGAGGCGCCGCCGACGAGCAGCGCCGCGTCGATGTTCCCGAGCCGGCCCTCCGTCACTCGAAGCCGGGACCGTCGGCGGCGAGAAAGTCCTCGTCGAGCACTTGAACCGTCACGGTGTCGCCGGTGCGGAGCTCGCGCGCTTGTGCCGGGAAGATCAGCAGGCCCTGCGCCTCGCAGAGCGAGCGCAGCACGCCGGAGCTCTGATTGCCCGTGCTGCGCGCGACGATGCGGCCGCCCTCGCGCGCGAGGCGCACGCGCACGAAGTGGAGCCGCCCGGGCGACTTCCGGAGCGGCTCGCCGAGCGTCGCCTCGACCTGAGGCCGAAACCAGCGCGTGTGACCCGCCATGCGCCGGAGCGCCGGCCGCACGAACTGCTCGAAGGTCACGACCGCCGATACCGGGTTCCCGGGCAGCGCGAACACCAGCGGCCCGCGGCCCTCGAAGCTGCCGAAGGCCAGCGGGTAGCCGGGCTTGATCTCGACGCCCCAGAAGAGCAGCCGGCAGCCGAGCTTCTCGAAGACGCCGCGCGCGTAGTCGCGATCTCCGACCGAGACACCGGCCGACGACACGATCGCGTCGGAGGCGAGACCCGCGCGCAGCCTTCGCTCGATCGCCTCCGGATGATCGGGTGCGATCCCGAGATAGACGGGCAGGGCGCCGAGCTCGCGGCAGAGCGCGGCGATCGACCACGAGTTCGAGCTGACGATGCGGCCGCCCGCCACGTCGCCGTCCGGCTCGACCAGCTCGTCGCCGCCCGAGAGGATCGCGACGCGCGGACGCTGGTGGACCGCCACGAAGCCGCGGCCGAGCGAGGTCAGCATGCCGACGTGCGACGCCGAGAGCCGGGTCCCGGGCTCGAGCACGCACTCGCCGGGCCGGACGTCCTCCCCCGCTCGGCGCACGTGGTCGCCGGGTTTCGGCGCGATGCGGATCAGGGCCCGCTCGCCCTGGCGCTCCGTATCTTCCTGACGCACGACGCTGTCGGCGCCCGGCGGAATGGGCGCGCCGGTGAAGATCCGGGCGACCGCCCCGGCGGGCAGCGGGCGCGTGCCCGGATCGCCGGCCGGCACCTCGAAGGCGATCGGGAGCACGGCCGGGCGCGCGGCGGAAGCAGTCCGCGCGTCGTCCGCGCGCAGCGCATAGCCGTCCATCGCGGAGTTGTCCGCGGGCGGGAGGAGGCGCGACGAGACCACCGCCTCGCAGAGCACCCGGCCGACCGCCTCGGAAATCGCGACCGTCTCGGCGCCGAGCGGCCGCACCTCACCCTGGATGATGCGGAGCGCCTCCGCGGCGGAGATCCCGGTTCGCACGCGCCCACCTTAACCCGATCGACCCGGAGCCGCGTCGACGCTCCAGAGGTCGGCGGCTAGGATGCCCAATCATTGAGCAGCGAGACCGTCCGTGTCGCGCCCGACCTCCCGCCTCCCACCGACTCGACCGCCCCCCGGAGTTCCCTCGTGTACCCCGACGTCCGTCCCCAGCTGGTCCGGCCGATCGCGATCCGCGGCCGCATGCTCGAGAACAACCTCGCGCTCGCGCCGATGGCAGGCGTCTCGAACCTCCCCTTCCGGCTGATCGCGCGGCAGGCCGGCGCGGCCCTCGTGTTCACCGAGACGGTCAGCGCGCGCGGCCTCGTGATGGAGGGCCGCAAGACCCGGGCGCTGCTCCGCACGTCGCCGCGCGAGTCGCCGTGCGCCTTCCAGCTCTTCGGCTCGGAGCCCGAGATCCTCGGCGAGGCGTGCCGGCGTCTCGAGGGCGAGGGCGCGGTCTGGATCGATCTCAACGTCGGCTGTCCGGTCAAGAAGTTCATTCGCAACTGCGCGGGCTCGGCGCTGCTGCGCGACCTGCCGCGCGCCGGCGAGATCGTGCGCGCGATGCGGAGAGCCTTCCGCGGCACGCTCTCGGTCAAGATGCGGACCGGCTGGGACGAGCGCTCGATCGTCGCCCCCGAGCTCGCCCGCATCGCGGCGTCCGAAGGCGCGGAGCTCGTCTCGGTGCACGGCCGCACGCGCGCACAGTTCTACAGCGGCCACGCCGACCGCGGCGTGATCCGCGCGGTGGTCGAGGCGGTGCCGGATCTCCCCGTGCTCGCGAACGGCGACGTGACGTCCGCGGCCGAGGCCTTCGCGATGCTCGCCGAGACGGGCGCCGCCGGCGTGATGATCGGCCGCGGCGCGATGGGCAATCCCTGGATCTTCCGCCAGGTGCTCGCGCTCGCGTCGCGGCGCGAGGCCGCGGAGCCGAGCCACGCGGAGCGGCTCGCGACGATCGAGCGCCACATCGACCTCATGTCCGGCTGCTTCGAGGACGCGGACGTCCTCGCCAACAATCTCAAGAAATACGTGGCCGCGTACTCGAAGGGGCTGCCCGGCAGCGCGGCCTTCCGCCAGCAGGCGCTCGAGTCGCCGGACCTCCCGAGCCTGCTCTCGCACACGCGCCGCTTCTTCGGCGATCTGGCGGAGGCCGCCTAGCATGGCGCGCGAGCCCCGCGGCGTGCTCGACGCGCTGCTCGACGGACTCGTCGTGCTCGACCCCGAGCTGCGGATCGAGATGCTGAACGCCGAGGCCTGCCGCGTGCTTGGCGTCTCGTCGGAGCTCGCCACCGGCCAGCCGTTGGCGCGCGCCGGCGCGGGCGCGGAGTTCCTCCGCATCGCTGGCGCGGTGCTCGAGTCCGGCGGCACGCAGGTCGAGAGCGAGCTGCGGGTGCACCGCCGCTTCGCGGAGGACCTGGTGGTCGATGTCGCGGCCTCGCCTCTCTTCGAAGACGAGTCGGGAGGACCTTCCGGCGTCGTGGTCGTGCTGCGCGACCGCACGATCCAGCGAAACCTGCAGGAGTGGGTCAGCGAGCGCGAGCGCCTCGACGCCTTCGGCGAGATCGCCGCCGGCATCGCGCACGAGGTGCGCAACCCGCTCGGCGGCATCCGCGGCGCGGCGGAGATCCTGTCGGCGCGCGCGGGCGACGCGCGCTCGCGCGACGCGGCCGCGCTGATCGTGCGCGAGGTCGATCGCATCGCCACGTTGGTCGACGATCTCATGATCTTCAAGCAGGGCGGCGCGCTGTCGCTCGCGCCGCTCAACATCCACCGCGTCCTCGACGACGTGCTCGACCTGCTCTCGATGGATCCCCTCGGCGCGGGCGTGAAGCTGACGCGCGAGTTCGATCCGTCGATCCCGGAGATCCTCGGCGACGCCGATCGCCTGGTGCAGGTCTTCCTGAACCTCGGGCGCAACGCGCTCCAGGCGCTCGACGGCGAGGGTCGCCTGCTGATCGAGACGCGCACGACGCTCGACCACCGGCTCGGCACCGCGACCGGACCGCACCTGCCGGGCGTCGTGGTGACGGTCGAGGACGACGGGCCCGGCATTCCGCCCGAACTGCGCGCGAAGGTGACGACGCCTTTCTTCACGACACGCCGCGGTGGCACTGGGCTCGGCCTCGCGGTCGCGGGACACTGGGTCGCGCGCCACGGCGGGACGCTTCGCATCGGCGACGCGCCGGGCGGCGGCACGCGCGTGCGCGTGTCGCTGCCGCTGCGCCGGCCCGAGCCGGAGGCGGCCGCGTGAAGCCCGCGCCTCGCGTGCTAGTGGCCGACGACGAGCCGTCGATCCGCTTCGTGCTGCGCGAGGCGCTCGAGGAGCAGGGGTGCGAGGTCGTGCTGGTCGAGGACGGCGACGCCGCGCAGGAGGCGCTCGCCGCGGGCGGCTTCGACCTCGCCTTCCTCGACATCCGCATGCCGGGCCCGTCCGGGCTCGAGCTCCTCGACCGCATGCGCGCGCAGCAGAGCGACACCGCCGCCGTGATCATCACCGCGCAGAACACCTTCGAGAACGCGGTCGAGGCGATGAAGCGCGGCGCGCTCGACTACCTGGTCAAGCCGTTCGAGCTGCGCGAGGTGTCCGCGCTGCTCGAGAAGGCGCTGCGCGCGCGCGAGCTGCAGCGCGAGGTCGAGCGGCTGCGCCGCGAGAGCGGGCGCCGCGCGCCCGGCGGAGACGCGCGCTGGGTCGGGCGCAGCCCCGCGCTGCTCGAGATCTTCAAGACGGTCGGGCGCGTGGCCGCTCGCGACGTCCCGGTGCTGATCACCGGCGAGAGCGGCACCGGCAAGGAGGTCGTCGCGCGCGCGATCCACGCCGCGAGCGCGCGGAACACCGGTCCCTTCATCGCGGTCAATACCGCTGCGATCCCGCGCGAGCTGCTGGAGAGCGAGCTCTTCGGCCACGAGCGCGGCGCCTTCACCGGCGCGGTCGCGTCGCGCGCGGGTCGCTTCCGCGAGGCGGCGCACGGGACGATCTTCCTCGACGAGATCGGCGATATGTCGATGGACCTCCAGGCCAAGCTCCTGCGCGTGCTCCAGGACTCGGAGGTGACGCCGGTCGGTGGCAGCGAGCCCGTGCCGATCGACGTGCGCGTGCTCGCCGCCACCCACCGCGACCTCGACGCGGCGGTGGCCGAGGGGCGCTTCCGCGAGGACCTGCTCTACCGACTGCGCGTGGTGCCCCTGCAGGTGCCGCCGCTGCGCGAGCGGCGCGAGGACATCGGCGCGCTCGCGGAGCACTTCGTCGCGCGCTACGCGGAGCCGCTGACCGGCGCGCCCCGCTACCTCTCGCGCGACGCCGTCGCCCTGCTCGAGCGCCAGCGCTGGCCGGGCAACGTCCGCGAGCTCGAGAACGCGATCAAGCGCGCGCTCGTGCTCGGCGCGGGCGAGGTGCTGACGCCGCAGGACTTCGAGTTCCTCGAGGAGACGGCGGCGCCCGCGCAGGGCAGCTTCAAGGACCAGCTCCGCGCCGAGATCGAGAAGGCGATCGAGTCGGGCGGCGACGACGTCTACCGCCACCTGCTCGAGCGGGTCGAGCGCCCGCTGATCGAGACGGCGCTCCTTCGGACCGACGGCAACCAGATCCGCGCGGCGCGCCTGCTCGGCATCAACCGCAACACGCTGCGCAAGAAGATCGCCGACCTCGGCATCGCCGTGCCGGGCCGCGACTAGCAACCACCCCGCGCTGGAGATCGCAACGGTGGACGACCAGCGCCTGTGGGGCCTCCACGTGCTCGCGGACGACGACCCCCGCTGGCGCCGCGATCCGGCGGCGCAGGCCGACGCGGCCTGCGCGGGCGGCGCCGCGGTGGTGCAGCTGCGCGCCAAGCGCGCGACCGACCGCGAGGCGCTCGCCTGGGCGCGCGCGATCCGGAAACGCACGCACGCGGCGGGCGTGCTCTTCTTCGTGAACGACCGCTTCGACCTGGCGCTCCTCGCGGAGGCCGACGGCGTGCACCTCGGACAGGGCGACCTGCCGCCGGACCGGCTGCCGGCGGACGCGCGCGCGCGGCTGCGGGTCGGGCGCTCGACCCACACGCTCGAGCAGGCGCGCGCCGCGCGCGACGAGCGCGTGGACTACGCGGCCTTCGGCCCCGTGTTCGGCACGAGCTCGAAGCTGGCGGAGCATTCGCCGCGCGGGCTCACCGCGCTGGCGGAGGTCGCAAAGCTGCTGGCGCCGCTGCCGCTCGTCGCGATCGGCGGTATCGACGCCGCGCGCGCGGCCGCGTGTCGCGAGGCCGGCGCGGCGGGCGTCGCGGTGATCGGCGCGGTGGCCGGAGCCGACGATCCCGTCGCGGCCACGCGCGCGCTGGTCGCGGCGCTGCGATCCGGAGCCGTGTCGGCCGCGTGAGCAACGCCGGCGCGCGCGCGGTCTCGGCGGCGGGCTTCGCCGTGCTGCTGCTCCTCTCGTGGGCGCTCTCGTCCGATCGGCGCCACGTGCCCTGGCGCGTGCTCTTCTGGGGCGTCGCGATCCAGCTCGCTCTCGGGGCGCTGCTCCTGCTGACCCCCGTCGGCACCGGCTTCTTCGCCGCCATGGACGGGCTGGTCGACGGGCTCTCGCGCGTCACTGAGGCCGGCGTGCGCTTCGTGTTCGGCTCGCTCGCGGACGCGGGCTTCTCCTTCGCTGTGCACGTGCTGCCCATCATCGTGGTGATGGGGAGCCTCTTCGCCGTCCTCTATCACCTCGGCATCATGCAGCGCCTCGTCGACTGGATCGGCATCGCGCTAGCGCGCACCATGGGCACCTCGGGCGCGGAGAGCCTGTCCGCGGTGGCCAACGTGCTCCTCGGCATGGTCGAGTCGGCGCTCGTGGTGCGGCCGTATCTCGAGCGCATGACGCGTTCGGAGCTCTTCTGCGTGATGACGGTCGGGATGGCCGGCGCGGCGGGCTCGGTGCTCGTCGCCTACGCCGCGATGCTCGGGCCGGGCTACGCCGGCCACCTCGCCACCGCGAGCCTGCTCTCCACGCCGGCCGGCATCCTGGTGGCGAAGATGATGGTGCCCGAGCGCGAGCGCCCCGTGACCACGGGCGGCGGACACGCGCAGATCGAGCGACTGGGGATCAACGTCTTCGACGCAGCGGCGCAAGGCGCTGCCGAGGGAATGCGGCTCGCCGCCTACGTCGGCGCGATGCTGGTGGCCTTCGTCGCCCTGATCGAGCTGCTCAACGCCGGCCTCGGCGCCATCGGCGCGCCGCTCGGCATCGAGGGTCTTTCGCTTCAGCGTGTCTTCGGCGTTCTCTTCGCGCCGTTCGCGTTCCTGATGGGGATCCCGTGGTCGGAGTCGCTCGCGGTCGGCGGACTCCTCGGCGTGAAGACCGTGCTGAACGAGTTCATCGCCTATCAGGAGCTGGCTGCGCTGTCGCAGCAGGGCGCGCTCACGCCGCGCTCGGTCGCGATCACCTCCTACGCGCTGTGCGGCTTTGCGAACTTCGGCTCGCTCGCGATCCTGCTCGGCGGACTCGGCGGGCTCGTCCCCAGCCGACGCGAGGAGGTCGCGCGCTTCGGATTGCGCAGCATCGCGTCGGGAACTCTCGCATCGTTCATGACCGCTTGCGTGGCGGGAATGCTCCTGTGATGCGCAAAAGTTGCCGATGAGTGAAGGCCTCGTGAGCTGTCCAGGTGCGAATCGATCGTGGTAGAAAGCACACGAACTGAACGATCGAGCCGAGCGGTCGCGCTGCGACGGCTGCTCCTCGCTACGTCGCTCTGCGCGTGCGCGGTCGGCGCGCAGCGGGCGTCCGCGCAGTCGCAGCGCTTCGAAGGCGAGACCTATCCGGTGAGCTCCTTTCGCATCGAGTACGCGCTCGACGCCCCGGGCCAGCCCGATCCCGCGGAGCTGCTCGCCACCGAGATCGAGATGCGCGTTGCGGCGGGCGGCTTGCTGCCGCCGAACCCGGCTGCGCAGAGCGCGCACTTCCGACTCGACGCGGTACCGCCCGGTTCGCGCTTCTACCCGGCCGGCCTGCGCTACGTGAACCGGATGCTGCTCGCCGAGTTCACGAAGCGCGGCATCGGCGGTGTGCTGATCA
>Ga0335069_10007603_pt1 | contig 15614 bp, 12 predicted proteins | sample Lox_Sample_11_FD_206714 | JGI IMG/M metagenome (GOLD analysis project Ga0335069, IMG submission 206714) | Soil microbial communities from Loxahatchee National Wildlife Refuge, Florida, United States - Lox_Sample_1.1 | ecosystem: Environmental > Terrestrial > Soil > Wetlands | place: USA... | reverse complement strand
GTCTTCCCATTGACGTTTCATCGAGGTCATCAGCTTGCTTTTGTAACCGCAATTTCATTGCTCGGCGCCGGCTGGCTCTTTGCCGACGGCACCCGCACCTGGGAACAGTCGAAGTTCGATGAGCTGATTAAAGGGACGGTGCATGGCGTTGCCATCCGCAGCACCGGCGGACTGGAATTGGCGCCATCTTTCAAGCCGATCTCGACCACCCCATCGACTTACATTTGGTCGCTGGCAGCCGATACGCAAGGCGACGTATATGCCGCCTCCGGTTCGCCGGCGAGGGTCTATCGCATCACGCCGGATGGCAAGTCGTCGATCATCTTCGAGCCGCAAGAGTTGCAAGTGCAGGCCATCGCTGTCGACAAATCAGGCGCGATCTTCGCCGCGACCAACCCTGATGGGAAAGTTTACAAGCTGACGCACGGAGCAGCAGCAGCGAAGAGTAAGTCCAGCAAAGGAGCAGAAGACTCAGGCTGGTCGTCGTCGGTTTATTTCGATTCGCAGACCAAATACATCTGGGACCTCGCCGTCGACGCGTCGGGAAATCTATTCGTAGCAACTGGCGATCAAGGTCAGATCTTCCGCGTCACGCCGCAAGGCGAGCACACGGTATTTTTCAAGAGCGACGAGGCCCACATTCGAGTCTTGGCACTTGATCCAAAGGGCAACCTGATCGCGGGGTCGGATGGCAGCGGGCTGATCTATCGCATCTCGCCGACCGGAACAGGTTTCGTCCTATACAGCGCGCCCAAGAAAGAAACCACGGCGCTGGCCATCGATAAGGATGGAACGATCTATGCCTCCGGCACGGGAGAGAAACGCACTTCCGGCATCGCCACTCCACCGTCGATCAGCATCACGTTGGCTCCGGGCGGCGGAGCGCAGCCTAACGCTCCGGCACAAGCTCCCGGAACGAATTCAGCGGCGGCCATTCCGGCCCTGAGCACGGCTGCGGGCGGATCGGATCTGTACCGCATCGCGCCGGATGGATCAGCTAGCCGCATTTGGACCTCGCGCGAAGACCTCGTCTATTGCCTGGCATTCGATCCTTACGGCACGCTGCTCGCGGGCTCGGGCAATCGCGGACACGTTTTTGCGATCCACGGCGAAGGCCGCTTCACCGATTTGGTCACCGCCAGTGCGAGCCAGGTCACGGCGTTCGCGAGCGCACCCGGCGGAGGTCTCTACACCGCGACCAGCAATCTGGGAAAAATATTTCTGCTGGGAGCAGCCCCGGCGGTTGAAGGCACCTACGAGAGCGACGTCTTCGACGCCCACATCTTTTCTTTATGGGGGCGAATGGAATTTCGCGGCGCCGGGAACGTGGAACTCTTTGCCCGCAGCGGCAACGTCGACAATCCTGACCGCAACTGGAGCGACTGGAAGCCGGTCGACATTAATAAAGACGAGCCGGCCGGAGTTCCCTCGGCGCGCTTCGTGCAGTGGCGAGCAGTGTTGCGGGCGAGCAATCCGGTCCCTCGCTTGGACAGTGTCGTCTTAAATTATCTTCCCAAAAATGTCGCACCGGAGTTTGACGACGTGACCATTCAGCCCGGCGTGCGTTATCAATCGTTACCAAAGCCCGCGGGGAACGAAAACGCGCCTGGGCAGCATTTTGATACGCCGCCACCCGCAATTCCCGATCGGGATTCGATCGGGATACGTTGGGGCGTGCATGACGACAATGGCGATCAGATGGTCTATTCGGTTTACTACCGCGGCGATGGCGAAAGCCGCTGGTTGCTTTTGAAAGATGGCGTCGAGGACAAGTTCTACTCATTCGACGCCTCTCTGCTGCCGGATGGCGGCTATGCGGTGAAGGTAGTTGCGTCGGACGCGCCATCGCACTCGCCCGGAGATGCGCTGACGGCTGAGCGGGAGAGCGCGCGCTTCGAAGTCGATACCACTCCGCCACGAATTGAAAACCTGGCCGCCGTCATTGAGGGCAACCAGATCCACGTCACGTGTCGCGCAGTCGACAGCTTCTCGTCGGTGCGTCGCGCAGAGTATTCAGTCGACGCAGCGGATTGGCAGTTTGTCGAGCCCGTCGGACGGCTGTCGGATTCCAAAGTCGAGAGCTACGATTTTCGCGTGCCGCTTCCGGCGGGATCGCCTGAGCACGTAGTGGTCGTCAGGGCATACGACGACTACGAAAACATGAGTTCGGCGAAGACAGTGATTCGGGGGAAGTAAAAACCTTTTAACCACAGAGGACACTGATGTTCACAGTGAAACCTCCGTGGCCTCTGTGTTCTCTGTGGTGAAGGTTTTACGTTTCTTCGAAGCCAGCCATCTGATCGGCCCGGCGTAGCTCAGGGAAGCGCCAGGCCCAGATCGCAATCACTACCAGCGTCCCAACTCCACCCAAAATTACCGCCGGCACCGTCCCGAACCAGTGCGCGGTTACGCCGGATTCGAATTCTCCCAGCTGGTTCGAAGCTCCGATAAACAGCATGTCAACCGCATTGACACGGCCGCGCATCTCGTCCGGCGTGCCCAACTGCACCAGGATCGCGCGGATAACCACGCTCACCATATCGCTCGCGCCAACCAGGAACAGCGCGATCATGGACAGAATCAGGTTGTGCGATAGGCCGAAGATGATCGTGAATACACCGAAAGCCGCCACGCACCAGAGCATAGTCGGGCCAACTTTGCCTTTCAGCGGGCGATGCGCCAGCAGAATAGCCATGGTGGCTGCGCCGACGCCAGGCGCGCTGCGTAACAATCCAAGCCCCCACGGGCCAGTGTGTAGAATTTCGCGTGCATAAACAGGAAGTAGAGCTACAGCTCCGCCCAGAAGTACGGCGAACAGGTCTAGCGAGATCGAGCCAAGAACGACTTTTTGTTCCCAGATGTAACCGAATCCTGCCAGCACGGTTTTCAGGTTGATCGGAGTGCGCGGCCGCGGCTTCTCGCGAGCCTGGATCTTGATCATGGCCACGACCGATCCCAGCGCAACCATGATGGCGCAGGCGTAGACAGCAGCAGGCCCGTGAAAGAATGCGTAAATCAGGCCGCCGAAGGTCGGCCCGAGAATCGTGGCCGCCTGGAATACGCTGGAGTTCCACGCCACGGCATTGGAAAAATGCACTTCCGGCACAAGCTGCGGCAACAGAGCGCGACTGGCGGGAAAATTAAAGCAACGAACCGTTCCCAGCAGCACCGCAACTACATAGATTGGACGCGGCGAGCGAATCCCCTGAATTGCAAATAGCAGGAGCATCGCCGAGCAGACGGCAAATCCTGCGTAGCACCAGATCAACAGCCGGCGACGATCAAAACGGTCGGCAGAGTGACCGGCAGCCAGAAAGAATGCGACTCCGGGAAGGAACTGCGCCAGGCCAACCAGTCCGAGGTCGAGCGGCTGCTTGGTAATGTCATAAATCTGCCATCCGATGGCGACCGATTGCATCTCGAGCGCGGCTACGATAAAAAAGCGCGCAACCGCGTACAGCGTGAAGTCGGGATACTGGAAGGCCACGCGTCCTGCAAGCCTGGGGTCGGGAGCCGAAGACATGAACTCTTACTGTGCCATAAGTTCGCGCTACGCGGCGCGAATGGCTGAAAAAGAGAAGATGAAACGAATCGCGAAAACGACTCGATGATTTCCTGGCTCAATGCGATCGGCTGGCTCGCGTGCGTGGTTTACGCGACCGTGCCGGGTTTCTGGTTCATGGTTCATCCCTGGGCTGCCTTTTGGCGCGCCCGGCGACGATCGCCATATATCGCGCTGCTGCCGGGATGGATGGGGATGTGGTTTGTGCTTGGTTTGATCACAGCCCCTGTGCGGAAGGTTGAACTCTATTCCGCATGGTGGCCTTGGATTTTGTCGCTTGTTTTGTTCAGCGTTGGCGCGTGGCTCTATGTTCATTCCAGCAAGAACTTCTCCGCGCGCCAGCTTGGGGGGCTTCCTGAAGTCATGGTGGGACATTCAGAGCAACGTTTAGTTACTACCGGAGTTCGTTCTCACCTACGGCATCCAGTTTACGCGGCGCACCTTTGCGAAATGCTCAGCTGGAGCCTGGGGACTGGTCTGGCCGTCTGTTACGGGCTGACTGCGTTCGCTATCGTGACGGGCGCGATCATGATCCGCATGGAAGATCGCGAACTGGAAGCAAGGTTTGGAGAATCCTTCGCCGCATATAAAAGAAATGTGCCCGCAGTCTGGCCGAAGCTGCGCTGGCGGTAATGACCTCTCAGGTTTAACCCTGGCCGCTAAGCACGACGCCATGCGCTTGCTCCCACGACGAAACCGGGCTCACTGCGCCACAGTCGAGGCATCGCGTCGCCGCGAAGACGTTTTGACAATATGGGCAAGTCGCATTGCTCGCGAAGCTGTCGAATATCTGGCCGCACTGGTTGCATTTCCAGTAATCTCCGATGGGTGGCGCGGTATTGCAGCGCGGGCACGCGAATCCGTCGCGGCGCGGCAGTTTGGCCAACTGTGACAAAGCCCTGGCCTGCTTTAACCCTCCCCAGCAATTCATCAGCATAAAAACTGCGACGACGCCAAGCCACGCCGATTGCTGCCACAAAGCCAAGCCGATGAATCCGGCGATGCCAATGAACCCAAAAATTGTCGCGACCATCAGGCTGCGAGCGCGTCCCAGGACGAACCAAAGCAGCGAGCGCAGAATCTGTCCGCCATCCAGCGGATAGATGGGAAGAATGTTGAAGGCCAGAAGGCCGAAGTTGATGTACCAGACGTTTCGAAGCAGCGCGTGAAGTTCGGGATAGCTCTGCCAAAAGCCCATTGTGCGGCCGACCAGACCGACGGCCCAAATCACAAAGAACAGCACTACGTTGACCAATGGCCCGGCGGCAATGCTCCACAGAGTCGCGCCCGGACGCTGCGGCGGATCGACGTAAGCCACTCCACCGAGCGGCCACAATACGATCTGATTTGCGTTTCCTCCCACCTGGCGGCAGGCCAGCGAGTGGCCGAATTCATGCATCAGCACGATGAGAAACAGCGCCAGGTACTCGATCACGTTGTAAGTCACGGATGAGTAACTGCGTCCGCGCCCATTGATTTCATAGAATGCGACGAGGAACCACGACCAGTGCAGGAAGACGGTGATCCCGGCGGCCTGGAACAGTCGAATTGATCCCTGATGAGTGGGCATGTGGGAGAGTTATAGCACAAGGCGGCCGGCTAGTCGGCATGTCCGTGGTGAGGGTACCAGTAGTCAGGAGTCGGGAGGCAGTAAGAAACCGAATCCTTACTACTCAAGCGACGTAAGGACTGATTCCGCCGTCCCCAGCTAACCAATTCACCGGCCCATAGTCCATAGTCATAATCAGTTACATTGATCTGCGAGTCAAAAGGAGCCGCACTTGAAAACCCGCTTGGCAGGAATGTTGTTATTCGTTTTATTGTGTGTACCCAGGGTTGTTGCTCAAGATAATTTGCCGCTTGGATTGTTTGAAGGATACGACGGCGAATGGAAGCACGTTTCTGAGCAGCTGATAGCGTTGGCGGAAGCGACTCCCGCGGATAAATTCGGCTGGCGTCCGGCGGAAGGAGTTCGGTCCACCAGCGAAGTGTACATGCACATCGCCTATGCGAACTTCTTGTTGCTGAGCCAAACCGGACCCAAAATGCCGGAGGACTTTAAGCGGGAAATGCTAACCAGCGTCACCTCGAAACCAGAAGTGATCAGCTGGCTGAAGCGTTCGCTTGAGGCCGTGAAGACTGCCCACGTGGCCGAGACCCCCAAAGACTTTGAGCGCAAAGTAACTGTCTTCGGTCGGGCTGCGAACGTGCAGGGAGTGTTCCTGCGCATCATCGTTCACGACAACGAGCACATGGGGCAGTTGATCGCTTATGCGCGGATGACCGGGGTCAAGCCGCCGTGGGCGGACAAGTAAAGTACTCAGGATTCACGCGGCTGCGAACCACCCGTTCCGCAGCCGCGCCATTTCGCCTTAATGCTCGAACCGTCTAGATTTGATACCCCTGCTTCCGCGACACTTCCTCCGCCGTATAATCCACTCGTAGCCGACAACCAACGACGCCCTTGAAATTTGAACTCTTCATTGCCTCCCGCTACCTGCGTGCCAAGCGCCGACAGGCTTTCATCGGCGTAATCACTGCCATCTCGATAACTGGCGTTGCTGCGGGGGTCGCATCGCTCGTCGTTGCCCTGGCCATCAATAACGGCTTCCGCCAAGACCTGCAGGACCGGCTGCTGGGCGCGAGCTCTCACATCAGCCTGCTGCGTATTGAAAGCGACGGCATCCGCGACTGGCGTGCCCTCATGGATCGGCTCGCGAAGCAGCCGCATGTTGTCGCCGACGCTCCCGCGCTCTACGAACAAGTCTTGATCTCGCGGGGACCGCGAGCGCGAGGCGCAGTGCTGAAGGGGCTCATTCCGGCCGATGAGCGCAAGGTTAGCGACTTGCTGAATACCATCAAGAGCGGATCGACGGACGCATTGGATGAAAGTCCCGTTAAGAATGAGAATTCCGCGGGAGAGGGCGCCCGCGCCACATCACCCGACGATCTTGGCGGTGTAGAGCAGCGAGTTGCCACGATGCCTCCTATCATTCTGGGCAAAGACATGGCTGACGATCTTGGCGCGACCGTCGGCAGCGTCGTCCTGGTCACCAGTCCACAAGGCGAACTCACTCCCTTCGGCATGGTTCCCAAGTACACGCGGTTCCGCGTCGCGGGCATCTTCAATTCTGGTTTCTACGACTTCGATTTCTCCTGGGCATTCGCGCGACTAAGTGACACACAGCGCCTGTTCGGCCTGGGCGATGAAGCTTCCGTCATCGAATTCAAGGTCGACGACATCTATAAAGCAGGAGAGATTTCCAAAGAAATCGAGCAAGCTGCCGGCCATGGCTTCATGACCACCAACTGGATGGAGCAGAACAAGGCCATCTTTCGCGCGCTGAAACTGGAGCGGTTGGTCACGTTCATCACTATCGGGCTTATAGTTTTCGTCGCCGCGTTGAACATCCTCATTTCGCTGATCATGATGGTGATGGAAAAGACGCGCGACATCGCGGTCCTGATGTCGATGGGTACGCGCAAATCGCAAGTGCGCCGCATATTTATCTCGCAGGGAGTTCTGATCGGCGTGATCGGAACCGCGATCGGCCTGACACTTGGCTATGCGCTATCGTGGTTCGGGGGGCATTATCACGTGCTGTCGCTTGCGCCTGAGGTTTACTCCATTGACTATGTACCGTTTGCGCCGCGGGCGATCGATGGCATTCTAGTCGCAATTGTGGCGGTTGGAATATCTCTTATTGCGACGATCTATCCTTCGTGGTCGGCGGCGCGGGTTCTTCCCGCCGAGGCCTTGAGATATGAATAAAGGTTGCCTGAGGGGTGACCGCAATCACATCCAAAGTTGACCCGATTCTCGTACAGTTTTCTTACGAATACTCCCCTTCGCTCTAAGGGAACATTCGCGCGCGGCCCGTGTTCTAATGGTTGGCGTAAGGCCGGGACGGCGTTCGCATGGCCCGCCCCCGCCATCCTTGAGACGAGGAGCGCCCCAGTTGCATCTAAGTAACGAGACCATTTTAAGGGTCGACGGCTTGCGCAAGGCATTTCGTTCCGGCAAGTCGGATTTGGTGCTCTTTGAAAATCTGTCCTTCCAGGTTGAGAAGGGAGAAATGCTGGCAATAGTCGGCCAGTCTGGCACGGGCAAGAGTACCCTGTTGCACATCATGGGCGCTCTTGATAGGCCTTCCGCGGGTGACGTATACTGCGCGAACTTGCATTTGAGTACCCTATCGGAAGAGGCCGCCGCCGAATTTCGGAACCGCGAGATCGGCTTTGTCTGGCAGTTCCACTACTTGCTGCCGGAGTTCACCGCACTGGAAAACGTTGCTATGCCGCTGCTGCTGCGGGATCGTCCTCGGCAAGAGGCGCTCGACGAAGCGAAGCGGTGGCTCGGGCTAGTGGGGCTCGAAGGACGAGCTGAGCATCGCTCGGGCGAGCTCTCCGGTGGTGAGCAACAGCGGGTGGCACTGGCGAGAGCGTTGATCACGCAGCCCAAGGTTTTGCTGGCAGATGAGCCGACCGGAGATTTGGACAACCGGACCTCCGACACGATCTTTGAACTGATTGCCCGGCTGCATCAGGATTGTCAGTTGACCTCGCTGATTGCGACCCATAATGTTATGTTCGCTCGGCGATGCGACCGGGTATTAAGGCTTGAAAACGGGCGAGTAGAAGAGGTTGCGCCCAGTCAACTGGCGGTGTAGCACGATGCGGCAATTGACTTTTACCCCGGGTCATGACGAAATGGGAAAAACGCAATGTGGGGTACATAAGTTGCAAGCTCTTGCGGCACTGGGTGCGCCGGTGCCTTTAGTAACTCACGACGAAGGACAGAAGTCACGATATTCTAGGGTGTAACGCGTGGCATAACGATTGCACACCATGGTTTGGGGTCGCGAGAGTTCAGGGGGGTAGGGTTTTTATGTTTGAACGTTATACGGAGAAGGCCAGGCGAGTCATCTTTTTCGCCCGGTACGAAGCCAGCCAATTCGGATCTCCTTACATTGAAACGGAGCACCTGCTGTTGGGATTGCTCCGCGAAGACAAGGCCCTGACCAACCGGTTCCTGCGCTCTCATGCCTCGGTGGAGTCCATACGCAAGCAGATTGAGGGGCACACCACCATTCGCGAGAAGGTTTCGACCTCGGTCGACCTGCCGCTGAGCAATGAGTGCAAGCGGGTTCTCGCCTATGCCGCCGAGGAAGCGGAGAGGCTTTCGCACAAACATATTGGAACCGAGCATCTTCTTTTAGGCCTGTTGCGCGAAGAGAAGTGCTTCGCGGCCGAGATTCTGCACGAGCGCGGGCTGCGTCTGTCGACCATCCGCGAAGAGCTGGCGCGTACCAGCCAGGAAAAGGCGCAGCCGCAGCGCCAGCGTGAGTCTTCGCTGCTGAGCGAGTTCTCCCGCGACCTGACCCAGGCCGCGATGGATACGCAACTCGACCCGCTGGTCGGACGCGAAGGTGAACTGGAGCGCGTGGTTCAGATCCTATGCCGCCGCACCAAAAACAATCCGGTGCTGATCGGCGAGCCCGGCGTTGGCAAAACCGCCATCGTCGAAGGCTTGGCGCAGCGCATTGCGGACGGCGAAGTTCCTTCGTTCCTGGCCGACAAGCGCATTCTGGCACTCGATCTTTCCTTGATCGTCGCCGGAACCAAGTATCGCGGCCAGTTCGAAGAGCGTCTCAAGACCATCATGAAGGAGCTGATGGAGTCGCAGAATTCCATCATCTTCATCGATGAGCTACACACATTAGTCGGCGCCGGTTCGGCTGAGGGTTCGCTCGACGCTGCCAACATTCTCAAGCCCGCGTTGTCGCGCGGCGAGATTCAGTGCATTGGCGCGACGACCCCTGGCGAGTATCGCAAGTCGATTGAGAAAGACCGTTCGCTCGAGCGGCGCTTCCAGGCTGTCAAAGTTCCACCGCCAAACGAGTCCGACGCCACGAAGATTCTGTTCGGGATCAAGGACCGTTACGAAAAGTTCCATGCGGTTACCTACACCGACGACGCCATCAATTTCGCGGTGTCGCATTCGAACCGCTACATTCCCGACCGCTTCCTGCCGGACAAGGCAATCGACCTGGTCGACGAAGCCGGAGCGCGCGTCAAGCTGCGCCAGACTTCGTTGCCCGAGGAGATTACCGAAGTCCAGAAGCACATCAAGTTCATCGTCCATCGTATGGAGAACGCCATCGCGAACCATGAATTCGAGAAGGCGCGCTTCTATTCCGACGAAGAACGCAAGGAGCGCGAGAACCTGCGCGCTCTTCGCGAAAAATATCATCTCGATGAGTCCTCGACCGGCGTAGTCGGCCGCGAGGACATCGAGGACGTGGTCTCGCGCTGGACCGGCGTGCCCATCACCTCGATCAAGGAAGAAGAATCGCAGAAGCTGCTGCGCATCGAGGAAGAGTTGCACAAACGCATCATCTCGCAGGACAAGGCGATCCTGGCTCTTGCCCGCGCCATCCGCCGCTCCCGTGCCGGCCTCAAGAGCCCGAACCGGCCGATTGGCTCGTTCCTGTTCCTGGGCCCGACCGGCGTCGGCAAGACCGAAGTCGCCCGCACCCTGGCGCAGTTCATGTTCGGCAGCGACAAGTCGCTGGTCCGCTTCGATATGTCCGAGTTCATGGAAAAGCATTCGGTCTCGAAGCTGATTGGCTCGCCTCCGGGATACGTGGGCTACGAAGAGGGCGGACAGCTGACCGAACGCGTAAAGCGCGCACCATACTCAGTCGTCCTGCTTGACGAAGTCGAGAAGGCGCACCCCGACGTGTTCAACATCCTGTTGCAGGTATTTGAGGATGGCCAGTTAACCGACGGCCTCGGCAACACCGTCGACTTCAAGAATACGATCATTATCATGACCTCGAACATCGGAGCGCGGCACTTGCAGAAGCGCGAGGGCCTGGGCTTCCAGTCGTCGAAGGAAGAGATGATTTCGGAAAAGATCGAAGATCTGGTCAAGAACGAGGTCAAGCGCACCTTCAATCCTGAGTTCCTGAACCGTCTGGATGAAATCATCCTGTTCAGCGCACTGGGCGAGACCGACCTGATCCAGATCCTGGAGTTGATGATCAATCAACTGAACCAGAACCTGGCGCAGAAGTCGATCACGGTAACTGTCACCGACGAAGCCAAGAAGTGGATCCTGAACCAGACGCTCGGCGACCGCAGCTACGGCGCTCGTCCGCTGCGTAGGGCCCTGCAGAAGTACATCGAAGATCCGCTCTCGGAAGCTCTGATCCAGGGCACAATCACCACCCGGCCGGCGTTCATCGAGGTCTTCCTCGAGGACAACAAGCTGTATTACCGTCCGGTGGACTCGGAGAAGGCCGAGGGAGTGCTGCTCTACGAGAATTAGCCTTTAGCTTTTAGCTCTTGGCTATCAGCTTTCAGCCGTCAGCAGAGATGCTGGCGGCTTTTGTTTTGAGCAACACTTCGCCACGGATCTTCACGGATTAACACGGATTTTTTACGGTTTATCCGTGTTGATCTGTGAGAATCCGTGGCTGCTTTTCTTTGCGACCTCTTCTAATCCCCGGTAATCTTAATCAATAATTTCAGCGGCGAATCAAATGGAGGAATGTGTGATCGAAAAAGTGAATATCGCGGAGAAGTTTGCCCAGGTAAAAGAATATTGGAAGCCTTACATAGCCGCTGAACTTAATGGCCAGATGGTGGAGCTGGACAAGATCAAGGGCGAATTTGTCTTCCACCATCATGACAATGAAGACGAAATGTTTCTGGTTGTGAAGGGCCGTTTCCGCATGGAGTTTCGCGATCGCAACGTGTGGGTCGAAGAAGGTGAATTCATCGTGGTGCCACGCGGTGTCGAGCACAAGCCGGTCGCCGACGAAGAATGTTGGTTCTTATTGTTCGAACCGTCGTCAACCTTGAATACCGGCAACGTGGTGAATGAAAGGACCCATCACGAACTCGAGCGCGTTTGAGGCGGCCGCAAGGTTACAATGCATCATGCAAGTGACGGTCTACACCGCCTTTTGGTGCCCTGATTGCCGAATCGCCAAGCGCTTTTTGCAAGAACATAACATTCCGTTCAAAGAAGTCGACATCGAAACCACGCCCGGTGCTGCTGAAGAAGTAGTCAAGCAAACCGGCAAGCGCGCCATCCCCCAATTCGTCATCGATGGCGAGTGGGTCCAACCGTATCGGCAAGGCGAAGGCTTTCTCTACGACGAGATGGAGAGGCGCCTGGGCGTGGGAAAGCCCTAGAAATCGACATTCCGTAGGGCGTCGGCCTTTCGTACCCTAGGAAACCATCCGCCAGTGCGAGAGCATAAAGGCTCGCCACTGTCTGGCCGACGCTGTCCCCAAGCTCCGGTTCAGCCTTCTTAAGTCTATGGCCGAGAGCGATCCTGTACGAGAAGAGCCGGTGTGTGGTCTCTGGCAAAAGGCCGTTGAAGTCCTTCTCGGCATTTTTCTGCTCGCTTCGGCAGTTCTCATCGCCCGCTACTACCCCGCTTCAGCGAAGACCGAACTGGAGCAACAAGTACAGAACCTCACGCACGAAGTTCAACAGCTGAAGCAGGAACAGGCCATGCCCTCGCTGGTGCTGAACCGGTATCGCAATTCCATCTGCTACATCTTTGGAATTTATCGTGTCGGATACGAAGGCAAGGCGCCGCTGCTGCGCGCGCGCATTTCGGGAACCGGATTCGTGGTGGCGGACGGGCTGTTAGCTACCAACCGCCACGTCGCCGAGCCTTGGTATGAAGATCCGGATTCCACGGTTCTCCTGCGCAAGGGCGCAGCCCCGAAACTGGAGAAGCTGGTCGCGTTCTTTCCCGGTCAGCCCGCGCCGGTCGTGGTAGCGCCTGCTGCGTTATCAGATCAGGCTGACGTTGCAGTGCTGCAAATCGTGGATCAGCACGCTGGCAGTGAATTCCAGCCATTGCCACTGGCCGAAAATGCCCCTAACCCGGGCGAACTGGTTTCAGTAGTCGGTTATCCGATGGGTGTGCTGGGCATGGTAGCGAAGTCGCCGCCCGCGGTTTATCAACGGCTCGCTTACCGTCGAGATGACATCGGTGCGGCCAACGAACTGGCAGCGCTCTCGTTGATTCGCCCCTCCGCCACCTGCGGACATCTAGGTGACGTTGTTGGTGACAAGTTGATTTACGACGCTCCTACCGCGCATGGTGGCAGCGGCGGCCCGGTCTTCGATTCGCAAGGGGAAGTGATAGGAATTAACGCCGCATTTCTGGACGGCTTTTCCGGCGGCACCATGGGAGTCTCAGTACGCGCGTTGCGGCCCATGATTGCTATTGCGCGCGCCCACAACCACGCCGCAAAACACTAGCTACATTTCAATCGGCTTTTCATCCGCCGGCACAGACCGGCCGTTCTTGCCCAAGCGGGCGAATCGTCGCTCCCACAATTTCGCTGGTTCCTGTAATTCCTGCAGGTGTTCCCAGTCTTTGGACTTCAGCAGATCAAATGCAGTCAACATTCCCGCCAGTTTGCCGGTCGAACGCTCCAGCACTGGACATCTTCCTAAGTTTTCCTGCACGAAGCGCAGGGCGATGTCGTGCAGAACCTCGTCCGCGTAAACCAGAGGATAGGTTGCATCGGCCAGGGACGCAGCCGTCGCCTCGGGGCTGGCCGCGAGCAAATTACTGCGCCGCAATATCCCCGCAAGGTTGCCCTGCTCGTCAATCACCGGCACGGTACCGTGCTCCATCACTTCGGGGAGAAAATCCTGCACTCGCTGCTGAGCGGAAACTGTGTCCAGGTTGGTGTTCATCACGTCGCGCACTCGTAAAATCCGCATCGGATCGACCGTGTAGGCATCGGGGACCAATGTGCCGCGTCGCACCAGGCGTTCCGTATTAATGGTGGTGCGCATAAAGTAGTGCACCGCGAGATCAGCGACAACCGCCACCAGGAACACCGGAAGAAATGCGTTGTAAGCTCCGGTGACCTCCAGCATGAAGAGAATGGCACTCGGCGTAGCGCGATAAACGCTGCCGAACAGCGCCGCCGTTGCCACCATGCCGTAGAGTCCGATGGGCGAGGAGTTGTGCAGGACAAGGTGAACCAGTTGTCCAAAGGCCGCGCCCAGACTTCCGCCGATCATCAGTGCAGGAGCAAATGTTCCGCCGGACCCTCCCGAACCCAAAGCCAGCGCAAATGCCGCCAGCTTGGCCAAGCCTACGCCGATCAGCGAATGTAAGGGTTGCGGACGACTGAGCGTGTCAGCAATAACGGCGTATCCGGTACCCAAAACCTGAGGATAAAAGATTGCGATTGCGCCAACGCAGAGTCCGCCCAGCGCCGGCACCAGCGGGAACCAAATCTTCAGCTCTTCAAAAAACTCCTCGCAGATATATAGGGTGCGAGTCATCAGCCACGCCAGGCCTGCACAGCCGATTCCCAGCAGAACGAAAAACACCAACTCGGCAGAATGGAAGTGATAACTGGTCTCAAGTGGAAATACCGGCTCGCCGCCACGGAATCCCATGGCCACCATCGCACCCGTCGCCGAGGCCAGCGCGATCGGAATAAACGATCGCGCACGAAACTCAAAAACCAGAAGCTCGATCGCCATCATCACGCCGGCGAACGGAGTCTTGAAAACGCCCGCCAGTCCTGCCGCTGCTCCGCACGCAAGCAATGTGCGCCGTTCTGATGGAGACGATGAGATCAGCTGCCCGAGGATCGAACCTAAGGCGGCGCCAGTTTGAATAATCGGTCCTTCAGCACCGAACGGGCCGCCGCTCCCGACCGTGATTGCGGCGCTCAGCGGCTTGAAAAATCCGACGCGCGGCTTGACTACGCTGCCCTTGGTCAGCACGACTGCCATGGCTTCGGGAATGCCGTCACCCTTGATTTCAGGAGAGAAGTAGTGAATCAGCAGCCCGACCGCGAGTCCGCCGGCCGCGGGCAGGAAAATCAGCCACCAATGATGCGGCGCCTGGTTCGGAGGCAGATACGCGCTGCTGAACTTGCCGTAGAAAAACAGGTCAGTTAAAAAGTTGATGGCACGTAACAATGCTTCGGCGACAAGTCCGCCTGTCGCACCCACCACGATTCCCAGCAGCGAAATCACCAACAATCGTTCACTCGGTACAGGACGCTTCTTGCCTTGTGTCTTGATTTCTGGCGACAACCTTTACCTCTTTCTGGTGGTACTTTTTGCCGTGCCTATCCGTCGCACCACGCGCGACAGCGCAGTCAACAGCATCGGACCGGCGGTTCGCAGCTCGGCCCAGTGATGCAGCGCCAGTTCGCGCAAAACCTTCTCGCCCTTCGGAGTCAAGGACAACAGAACTTCCCGCCGATCTTCGATGCCACGGTACCGCTTCACATAACCGCCTGACACCAGCCGGTTGGCCAATTCCACCGTGCTGTGATGGCGGATCTTTAATCGCTCCGCCAGGTCGCCAATCCGCGGCCGCAACCCCTTGGGCAGTCCTTTAATGGCCAGCAGTAACTGGTGCTGGTGCGGCTCCAGGCCGGCGTCACGGGCGGCTTGCTCGCTGAAATGCAGGAAGTTGCGGATCTGGTACCGCAGTTCGGCGAGAGATTGATAGTCAGCAGTGCTCAGCGAATTGTCCATGGGGCGAATTATATCGTTCGCCGACCATTTCTCCTTATTCCATTATATATCGTATAACGATATGTATGCAGGCAAATTATGAACACATTCACCTTCGTGACCTTAGTGCCCTTCGTGGTTAGATGTCTATGAGTGGCGCGAAAATCGTCCCACCGTTTAAAATTCCTAGTCCTGCTATTTCATGGGTACCGTCGGCATGTTTTTAGCCGGCACGCCCAACAAAGGAACTACCGTGATCCCTCGCTATACCCGGCCAGAAATGGCCCGTATTTGGAGTGACGAAAACCGCTTTCGCACCTGGCTCGCCGTAGAAGTCGCCGCCACGGAGACTCTCGCCGAAGCCGGCATGGTCCCCAAGAGTGCTGCGAAAGCTATCCGCCAGCGCGCGGATTTTAATTTGCAGCGCATCCACGAGATTGAAGCCGAGGTCAAGCACGACGTCATCGCCTTTACCACCGCCGTGGCCGAGATTGTCGGCCCTGAATCGCGCTGGTTCCACTA
>Ga0335069_10007602_pt1 | contig 15618 bp, 13 predicted proteins | sample Lox_Sample_11_FD_206714 | JGI IMG/M metagenome (GOLD analysis project Ga0335069, IMG submission 206714) | Soil microbial communities from Loxahatchee National Wildlife Refuge, Florida, United States - Lox_Sample_1.1 | ecosystem: Environmental > Terrestrial > Soil > Wetlands | place: USA... | reverse complement strand
GGTGCGGCGGCGCGACCGGGTCGCGCTGATCGCGGGCGGGATCGGGATCACCCCGGTCCGCTCGCTGCTCGAGGAGATGCACGGCGACCTCGCGCTCGTCTACCGCGTGATCAGCGAGGACGACGTGATCTTCCGCGACGAGCTCGAGCAGCTCGCGCGCGAGCGAGGGATCGCGCTCACCTACGTCGTCGGCGACCACGCCGATCCCGCACACAGGGAGCTCCTCTCGCCGGACCACCTTCGCCGGCTGGTTCCGGACCTCGCCGACCGCGAGGTGTACCTCTGCGGGCCGCCCGCGATGGCCGACGCGATCGAGCAGAACGTCCGCCGTGCGGGGGTGCCACGCCGCTTCATCCACACCGAGCGCTTCGCACTCTGACCACCGAGCAAAGGAGAAGGCCCATGAAACGAGCAGTCACCGCCGCCCTCACCGCCCTCGTCCTCGCCGCCCCCGTGGCGAACGCCTGGGCCGGTGCGAACGCGTCTCCCCCGAAGAAGAAGAAAAAGAAGAAGGTCGTCGTCGTCGCGCCCCGGACGATCCAGGGCCCGGCCGTCGACATGCGCTGGGGCCCGGTCCAGGTCACGATCGTCGTGAAGGGCAAGGTCCTCACCGACGTCCAGGCGACCGCGCCGACCGAGCGCTCGCGCTCGGCGTTCATCAACAACCAGGCGATCCCGATCCTCCGCCAGGAGGCGCTGCAGGCGAAGAGCGCGAACATCGACCTGCTCTCCGGCGCCACGATGACGAGCGAGGCCTTCGCCCAGTCGCTGCAGGCGGCGCTCACCCAGGCAGGGCTGTGAGCGGATGCTCGCCGCGGCCCGCGTCGAGCAGATCATGGGGATGCCGATCGCGGTCGACCTCCGCGACCCGCTCGTCGATCCCGGCGCGGTCGAGGACGCCTTCGCCTGGCTGCGCCTCGTGGACGCGACGTTCAGCACGTACAGGGACGACAGCGAGATCAGCCGCCTGAACCGGGGCGAGCTGGCGGAGACCGACGCAGGCGCTGACGTGCAGGAGGTGCTCCTGCGCTGCGAGCAGCTGCGGGAAGAGACCGGCGGCTACTTCGACGCGCGGGCGCCGATTCCCGGCGCCGTCGACCCCTCGGGCCTCGTCAAGGGCTGGTCGGTCGACCGCGCCGCCCGGATCCTCGACGCAGCCGGGGCACGGAACTACTACCTGAACGCGGGCGGCGACATCCGCGTTCGCGGCTGCCCGGAGCCCGGGCGCCCCTGGCGCGTCGGGATCCAGCACCCGCTCGTCCCCGGCCGCCTTGCCGCTGTGGTCGAGGCGAACGACCTCGCGATCGCAACCTCGGGCGAGTACGAGCGCGGCAAGCACATCGTGAACCCGCGCACCGGCCTCCCGCCGGACGGCGTGCTCTCGGTGACCGTCGTCGGGCCGGATCTCGGGACGGCCGACGCCTACGCGACCGCAGCCTTCGCGATGGGCACGGCAGGGCCGCGCTGGACCGCCCGGCTGCGCGGCTACGAGGCGCTGACGATCCTCGCGGACGAGACCGTGCTGTCGACCGGAGCCTTCCCAAGCGTCGACGCAGACTCGGATCTCTGAGCAACGCAAGCCGGTTTACCGCGAGTTACTGAGCGTCGACGGCATCTCGACCGGCGAGCTCGAGCTTGGCCTCAGTCGGGCCGCATCCGGCGGCCCGCCCGTAAGGAGGCCAAGCGATGTTCGTGCCAGAAACCAAGAGAAGGGACGCTCGCAGGGTCGCGACTGCGGTGGCGATAGCCGCGGTCGCGCTCACCCTGATCGCCGGGGCTCTCGCGGCGCCGCAGCCGGGCCCCACCCCCGAGCCGGCGAGCCACGGCCCGTTCGGCTATCCGGTCAAGCCCTTCCACCGCGAGCACCCCGTGCGAGGGTACTTCGGCGACCCGCGGACGCTCTTCTACTCTCCGCCGACGCTCGACGGCGTGATGTCCGGCAGAGGCAGCTTTTCCTTCCACCAGGGAGTCGACATCTCGGCTCCGGACGGGACTGCCGTGTATCCGGTCGAGTCCGGTGTCGTCACCGAGGTGACGCCGACGTGGGTGCACGTCGATTCAGGGAACGGCCGCGCGTTCGAGTACTGGCACATCAAGCCGCTCGTTCACCGCGGCGAGCACGTAGAGGTCGACCAGACGGTTCTCGGCCAGATCCTGCGCCCGGCAGAGCACGTCCACCTGACCGAGTTCGAGAGCGGCGTCGTCGTCAATCCGCTCGCTCCCGGGCGGCTCACGCCGTTCACCGACACCACCGCCCCTCGAGTGCAGTCGATCTACGTCCGCGGCGCCGACGCCGAGTCGAACCTGTTGCCCGGCTTCCTACGCGGCCGCATCCAGATCGTCGCCGAAGCGTACGACCGTCCGACCATGCCGGTCCCCGGGATCTGGAACGGGCTCCCGACTGCCCCGGCAGTGCTCACGTGGCGCATCCAGCGGCCGAACGGGAAGATCGTCCTGCCGGAGCGCGTCGCGATCGACTTTCGCACCACGCTGCCGCCGAACAGCTCCTTCTGGACGTTCTACGCCCGCGGGACCTACCAGAACATGTGCGTGTTCGGCCCGCACTACTCGTACATGGAGAGCGGCCAGTACCTGTTCAAGCTCACACCGGAGCCGTTCGACACCCGCACGGTTCCCGACGGGGTTTACGACCTCGTCGTGACGGCGACCGACATGCGCGGCAATCGCGGCACGCTGGCCGAGCGCATCACCGTGCACAACAGGCCGGGGTGGATCGGCTCCTAGCAGACGGCTCCGGCCGGGATCGCGCCTCCCGGCCGGAACGTCACCCGGCGGCCCGGCGCATGCCCGTGCACGATCGCGGTGCCGTGGTCCCAGAGGTCGTGCCCGTGGCGGCTCAGCGTCACCCAGCCGGGAACGGGACGACCGAGAGCGTTCGCGAGCCGAAGCAGCACACCGGCATTCGCCTCGCGATCGCAGGTCGCGCCGTTGAACTCATTGCGCTCGTCCGGCGAGATGCTCCAGATCACCACCAGCCGCGTCCCGGTCTGGACCAGCCGGGCGAGACCCGGGATGCTGACGTTCCGCGCCTCGAGCTCGGCTGCCGATCCCCCCGTCTCCCCGTCGATCTCGCGGGCGGTCTCGTGTGACGCGGGCAGAGCCGCGCGCCGGGCGACCAGGTCGAGATAGGAGTCGATCACGATCAGCCGCTGCGGCCGGAGCTCGGGATGGTGCGAGGCCAGCGCCGCGACTCCGTACCCCGAGTACGAGACGCCGATCAGCACGAGCTCGCCGCCCACACGCCGGTGGAGCGCCTGCACCTTGGCGGCGAGGCTCGCGAGGTACTCCGGGCTGCCCCAGTCGAGATGACGCTGCGAGCGAAGGCCGTAGCCGAGATACCCGTCCTTCACGTACCGCCCGCAGAGGAGCGTGTAGCCGGTCCTCCGCGCGAGCGCCCGCACCTGCTCGCAGTACGCCCACCCTCCGCTCGTCACCATCACGCCGCGCGGATGGGCGACCGGATACACGCTGACGATCGCCGGATCCGCCTGCGATGCAGCTGCCGACCCGCCGTGCACGACGAGGGACGCGACCGCCAGGAGCACGAACCTCTTCATTCGACCCTCCATCTCCGCCGGGCCGCCGGGTGGGGCCCGTATCGCGGAGACCGTCGAGGGCGACGGGAGAGGGCGGGTAGATCTTCGGTAAAGGCGCCCGCTCTTGAATACGCAAACCGGCGGCCCTAGAGTCAACGGCCTGACCAGCCGCCAACTGCAGGACGGGATCTACTTTCGGAGGCACGCGAAGCCACCGGGGTTCTTCACGCTTGCCCTGTTACGTGCGACCGACGGCGCAACGGGGGCGGACGTAGCCGATTCGCTCGCCCTGCTGTGGAAGTGCTACCGCGGGCTCAAGCAGGGGAAGGTGGCCGACCTGCGCGGCACGCCCGCGGTGCCCGCCGGCAAGCTGGAGGTCCTGCTCGGCCTGGGCTCCCGCGCGTTCAGCCTCGCGGAGCGGCCCGCGAGCGCCCCCGCGCTCCCGGCCGCGATGCTGCCGCCGAACGCGTTCGCGAACCCCGACCCGATCGCCGGCGGCGGGCCGATCGTCCCCTACTCCGGGATCTCCTACGCCGATGACGTGACGGGCAACCCCGCCGACGCGGCGATCGCGCTGCAGTTCACCGCCGAGACACCGCTCGCCGTCGAGCGGGCCGTCGTGGAGACCTGGAAGGTGCTCGAGGACCCGTCGGCCGTGCTCGCGATTCAGGCGGTCTACTCCGGCACGAAACGAGACGACGGCCGGAGCTGGATCGACTTCTACGACGGCCTCTCCAACCTCCACCGGAACGACCGCCTGAAGGCGATCGCGATCCCGCCGATGACTCCACCTCCGCCCGCGGACGAGTGGACGTTCGGAGGCACCTACCTGGCCTTCATGCGGCTGGAGATCGACCTACGCGCTTGGCATGCGCTCCCGGTCAGCAAGCAAGAAGAGCTCGTCGGTCGCAAGAAGCTGACCGGCCTCCCGCTTCTCTCGCTCGACGAGACCTTCCGGGATCCAGGCGATAGGAGCAAGCCTCCTCACGAGGCCGATTTCACTCGACTCCGTTCGGCGGCTGTACCGACCGACCCGATCCGCGACAGCCACGTTCAGCGGGCCAACCATCACAACCCGAAGGAAGGCGACTTCGCCAACCCGCAGAACCACCGCCTCTACCGTCAGGGCTATCCGTTCCTCGAACCGCGAAGCTCGCCGCCGGGGTTTCGGGTGGGTCTCAACTTCGTCTCGTTCCAGTCGACGCCCGAGACCCTGCTCGGGATGCTCGGACAGGTGGGATGGCTCGCGAACACCAACTTCGGCGGGGCCGACGGCGAGCCACCGGTTCTTCTCAGGGCGAGGGCGGCGGGCGTCTTCCTCGTTCCCCCGCACGTCGTCGCTCCTCCTGCCGGAGAGCGGGAGCGCTTCCCCGGTGAACGCGCCCTGCGCGGGAGCGGCTAGCGAGCCCTACGCGGGGTCTTGCAGCTTGATGGACTGCCCCCACTGGAAGACCGTGTCGCTTCCCCGGTCTCGGACCACGGCCACCGAGACGGCGAGCGCTGTGCCCGCTTTCAGGTGGCGCGTCGAGCTCGGCGTCTCCTTCACCTGCAACGTCCATTTCCTCTCGCCGGCAGGAATGGTTGGCTTTCCCAGGGCGGACGCCGCGGCTTCGTCGCCCGCACGATCCGACTGGAAGATGAACACGGCCATGAAGTAGCAGTCGTCCCAGTCGAACGGCCCCGTCGCGTCGAACGGAGCGCCCGGAGCTCCCAGAGTCAGCGTGTCGTCGAACTGTTGACCCATCAGCGGCCTTGGGGGCATTCATCCACCACCTTCCTGGAGGGCCTGTTGGCAACTGTGGAGCTTTTCACGCGTGAGACAGTGCGTCTAGTCCCGTGCGAGCCCGGGCCGCGCCGATCACGTTCCCCTTGGCCTCGTACCTGCGAAGGGCCTCGGCGAGGATCGCCGACGTTTCGGCTCTGTGGTCGGCCGCCTCGAGGACGACGGCCAGGTCGGTCAGCGCGTCGGCATGGAAGTTGATGAGATCGGTCCTGGCCGCGATGGCGACGGCTTCCCGGGCCAGCGCCTCTGCCTCCTCGAAGAGGCCCCGCCCGGCAAGAAGCTTCGCGCGGACTCCTCGCCAGAGGATCTGCGTGAGGAGGTCGTCGGCCTGGGCGAGCTCCTCACTCACGTTCGCGGCCCACTCGGCCTCCGCGAAGCGTCCCTGAGCAAACGCCGCCTGCGCGAGGAATGCGGCAGTCGTGGAGCGGAACGACCTCTCTCCCATCGCGTCGAGGGCGTCGTACGCCGCGCGCATGTGCTCCTCGGCAAGCGCGTAGTTCCCCGCGAGCATCTCGACGACCGCCACGTGGTGCGAGGTAACGGAGTTCAGGCTCAGCCCGAGCTCGTCGAAGATCGATGCGCTCTTGGCGAAGAAGGAACGCGCGACGTCGAAGCGTCCGGCGAAGCCGTGCAGCGCACCGAGCGGGCGGAGCAGCTCGGCCTCGGAGATGAGTTGCCCGCTCACGTCGGCCCGGATCTCCTCGCAGCGCCGGATCGCCTCGTCGACCGGCATCGGGCCGAACCACAGCGCCGAGGCGACCCAGCCGAGCAGCTTGGCCCGCTCATGCTCGTCACCGGCCGCCCGGGCGTGACGCGCCGCCTGTTCCCAGGCCGCCGCCGCCGCGTCCGTGCGAGCCTCGACCCATTCAGAGACCGCCTTGAGCCGACATGCCCTCGCGAGTCCCCGCTGGTCGCCGGCCTGTTCCAGCAGCGGGATCACGCGGGTCGCGAGCTCCATCGCCTTCCCGGCTGCGCTCGTGTCGGAGCGGAAGAACTCCAGTAGCTGCTCCTCGACGCGGAGGCGGGCGTCCGCCCACGGATCCCGCGCCGGCGACCCGGTCAGAGCGGCGCTTTGGAGGACGGTCTCCGCCTGTGTGAGCTCTCCATTCTCGGTCAGCGTGGCGGCGAGGTCCGCCATCAGCCGCAGGCGTCTGGGCTCGGTGTCGGGCAGCAGCGATGCCGACCGCTCGAGCAGGCCGATCGCCGCTGGAGCGTCGCTGCGCATGAGCGCCCTCCTCCAGGCCGACTCGAGACGTCCCGAGGCCCGCCGCGCCAGCGCGGCCGTTGCGTCGTCGGGGACGCGGAGCTCGATCGCGCACCGGTACGCCTGCTCGAGATGGTGGCCGACGAGCTCGTCGCAGAACTCGTCCTCGCCCCGGTTGGCTCCGAGCCAGTCGGCGAAGCGCTCGTGCAGCTCCGCACGCTGTCCCTTGACGATCGAGCGATATGCAGCGTCGCGGATCAGGACGTGCCGGAAGCGGTGCACCTCGCCGCCGCCCCGGCTCGCTCTCGCGGGCCGGATGAACTCCTTGCGCATCAAGGCATTGAGGTGAGCTCCGATCGACGGCTGCAGAGCCGAGGGCGTCAGCTCGGCGAGCGCGGCGACCTCGAACTCGGTACCGACGATCGCGGCATGCTCGATCAGCGTGCGCTCGGCCGGCCCGAGCCGGTCGAGGCGTGCGGCGAGCAGGGCGAGGATCGTCGGCGGCATCGTGTGCTCCGCGTTCTGCCTGCCCTGCTCGATCGCGTGGGCGCAGAGCTGCTCGAGGAAGAGCGGGTTTCCCTCGGCCAGCTCGAGTGCGTGGGCGCGGACGCCCTCGGCGAGCCGCTCCTCGGGAAGGAGCCACTCGGCGAGCTGCGCCGCCTCCTCGGGAGACAGTCTCTCGAGCAGCAGGGTGGTGGCGTTGAGCTTGCCGCCCGCCCAGGTGGGCCGCTGCTCGAGGAGATCCGGACGGGCGAGGCACAGAACGAAGATCGGTGCTGCCCGCGCAAGCTCGACGATGTCCTCGATGAGGTCGAGGAGTGCGGGCTCTGCCCAGTGGATGTCCTCGAAGACGAGGACGAGCGGCCGATCGTAGGCGAGCTGCTCGAGCAGGCGACGAACCGCGAGGAAGCTCTCCTCGAGGCTGCCGCCGCCGCTCTGATCGTCGAACCCGAAGAAGCGGGCGGCCGCCGCGGCGACCCACGCCTTGTCCGGCTGCGAGGCGAGAAGGTCGGCGAAGCCGCGCTCGAGCGGCTCGCCGAGTGCCTGCACGAGCATCGCACGGAGCGGCCAGAACGTGATCCCTTCACCGTAGGGAAGACAGGCCGCGGTGAGCACGAGCGCCTGGCTCTCCAGGTCGGGGCGGGCTTCTGCGAAGAGGCGCGACTTGCCGATGCCCGCCTGGCCGAGCACGGTGAAGAGCGCGGCCGAGCTCTCGCGCACGCAGCGGGCGAACGCGTCTCGCAGCTGTGTGAGCTCGTGCGTCCTGCCGACCAGGGGCACCTCGAAGCGCCTCGCGTACGCTGGCGCGCCTTCGATGAGTCCGAGCAGCCGAAAGGCCGGCACAGCCTGCCCCTTGCCCTTCAGCGTGAGCGGGCTGGTCGCCTCGACCTCGACCGCGTCGGCCACCAGGCGCCAGGTGGTCTCTCCGAGGAGGATCTCGCCCGGCTGCCCGACCTGCTGGAGCCGCGCGGCGACATTCACGGCATCACCCGTCACGATCATCTGACCGGCGGAGTGATCGCCGGCCACCACCTCCCCCGTATTGATCCCGACCCGAACCTCGAGCGCGAAGCCGACCTCGCGTTCGAGTTGCTCGTTGAGGCCGGCCAGCTCGTCGCGCAGCTCGAAGGCGGCACGCACTGCTCTCATGGCGTCGTCCTCGTGCACGTCCGGGACGCCGAACACCGCCATCACGGCGTCTCCGACGAACTTCTCGACGCTCGCGCCGTGGCGCTCGAGCACGCCTGCGACCAGCTCGAAGTAGCGCACCAGGACGCCGCGGAGCAGCTCCGGGTCGAGCCGTTCGCCGAGCTCGGTCGAGTCCGCCACGTCGCAGAAGAGCACCGTCACGGTCTTTCGCCGCTCCTCGACCGGCCGCGCGGGCTCCGGCGGCTCGGAGACCGCAACCGCCTCTGCAGGCTCCGGCGGCACCTCCGGCGCGGGGTCGAGCGACGGGTCGTGGCGCAGGATCATCTGCTCCAGCCGTTGCATGCCTTTGCCCGGTTCGATACCCAGCTCCTCGACCCACGTCGCGCGGGTCGCCTGGTAGACCTCGAGCGCCTCCGCCTGCCGGCCGCTGCGGTACAGGGCCAGCATCAGCAGCTCGCGTAGGCGCTCGCGATACCGCTGCTCGCGCACGAGCGCCTCGAGCTCGCCGACGAGCTCCGCGGCCCGGCCCAGCTCGAGATCCGCTGCGATGCGAAGCTCGAGGGCGACGAGGCGCAGGTCTTCGAGCCGGCTGATCGTGTTCTGCGCGAACGGCTCGTACGAGAACTCGACGAGGGCGCGCCCCCGCCAGAGCGCGAGCGCCTCGCGCAGGCGCTCGGCGGCCTCCCGATGCCGACCCGAGGCAAGTGCATCGCTTCCTTGCGAGAGGAGCGCTTCGAAGCACGCCGCGTCGAGCTGTGACGGCTCGATCTCGGCGACGTAGCCGGGGACGCGGGTGACGATGCAGCTGCGCCCGTCAGCCGTCGCGAGGTCCCGGCGCAGGTCCGACACGTAACCCTTCACCATCTGGTGCGCGCTGGGCGGCGGCTGCTCACCCCACAGGTCGTCCACCAGGCGGTCGAACGAGACGACCTCGTTGGCGTGCAGGAGCAGCACGGCGAGGAGGGCCCGGTGCCTGCCGCCGCCCAACGCGAGCGGCTGCTCACCGTTCAGGACCTCCAACGATCCCAGGATTCGAAAGTCCATCTGGCGGCGGGCTCCCTGCTCGACGAGTTCCACAGTTAAGCACCGGACCGCCCGAGCGGCACTGCGGCCGCCGGCGACGTCGATCTCTGTTCCGGGCGACTAGCTCAACGGCTGGAGCTTCAGCTTGATGCTGACCGTGCCGAACGTGACGACGCGATCGGTCGGGAAGTGCGGTGCGGCGCCGTCACCGGGATCGCCGGGGTGCTGCGCATAGCCGGAGAACACCTCGATGCCCGCCGGGCTGACGGTTCCGACGAGGCCCGCGAGCGAGAAGGTCGTGCCGGGGAGCGACCGGGGCAGGTTGATCGGCGGGAAGGCCACCGTCGACTCCTCCGTGCCGCGCGCGGTGACCGAGATCTGGGCCTGGTGGAGCACGCTGCTGATCTGGACGTCCGGCTTGGTGAGGGTCATCGTCTTGCCGTTGCCGGTCAGGGTGAGCGTGCCGCGGGTCCTGAAGCCGATGCAGCGGCAGTGCGAGGCGAGCTCGATCACGGCGTTGTGCTGGAGGCCGCCGACGACAGGCAGGGTCACGATGCTCTGCTTCGCCTTGTTGACGATGATTGCCGCGCCGCCGGATGCCGTGAGCGTCGCGTTGTCGGCGGCGAGGGTGTCGAGCAGGTCGCCGGCGAGCACGACCGTGACGGTGCCGCTCGTGATCACGAAATGCGTTCGGGCGCTCGGGTGGGCGCTCCCGGAGCCGGTGACCGCCAGGACGCCGAGCAGGCCGAGGCTGATGAGGGCAAGGAGCTTGCGCATCGGGGGATCTCCTTTGCGTGGCCTAGGGGATGCTCAAAGTGTCAGGCCCCTTTCGCGCGACGGCATCCGGGCCGACCCGTATGCGACCGAGGACGTGACTACGGCGAGAGCTCGCGTTCGACCTCGGCCACCAACTCGAGGTGCAGCTCGAGCAGCCGGCGGAGGAAGCCGATCACGAGCAAGAGGTACTTGCGTCGATGAGGCAGCAGCTCGGCACCCGCCTCGCTCGCGTCGAGCTGTGCCGAGAGCTCGGCAATGTCCTCCCGGAGCGTCGCGATGCTCGCCCGCGTGGGCGCCTCGCCGACGAGATCGGCGATCAGCAGGCGCAGCAGCGGATCGCTCTTCAGCGGTGTGAAGCGCACCGGGGTCAGGGCATAGGCACGGAGCGCGTCGAGCCCCTTGTCGGTCAGCATGTAGACGGTCCGCTCGGTGGTCTTGCCCGGCTCCTTGTGCGCCTCGAGGTAGCCGAGCCCGGCCAGCCGCTTGGGCTCGGCGTAGTACTGGCTCTCGCCGGCCCAGTCGAGCATCCGGCCCTGACGCGCCAACCGCAGCAGATCGTGCGCACCCGCCCCGGTGCGACCGACCAGGCCGAGGATCTCGTAGGAGAACAGGCTCAACTCGTCTCTTGACATGACTATGGAGTGTAGGCTATGACTACGATTCATAGTCTAGCCAAAGGAGCAGACGGTGGCTTCGACGAGATCCGAAGTGGGAAGCGCCGAGCGCTGGGGCCCGCTCTGGGGCGCGCGGCCCGAGGACTGGGCCGCGACCGAGGAACGGCAGTCCCCCACCTACGACGAGGCGATCGGCCGCATCGGGATCGGGGCGGGACAGCGCGTGCTCGAGCTCGGCTGCGGCTCGGGGGTGTTCCTGCGCCTGGCCGCCGACCGCGGCGCGACCGTCTACGGGCTCGATGCCTCCGAGTCGCTGGTCGAGCTCGCCCGCCGCCGTGTGCCCGAGGCGGAGCTCCGAGTCGGTGACATGCAGTTCCTTCCCTACGAAGACGACTTTTTCGATGTTGTCGCGGGTTTCAACTCGTTCTTCTTCGCCGCAGACATGGTCGCGGCGCTGCGCGAGGCGGGGCGGGTCGCAAAGCCGGGAGCGACGGTCGTGATCCAGGTCTGGGGACGACCCGAGCGCTGTGCCCTCGAGGCGATGAAGCACGCGGTGGCGCCGTTCCTGCCTCCGCCAGACCCGGACGCCCCGCGCGGCTCCGAGCTGTGGGAGCCCGGCGTCCTCGAACAGCTCGCGACCGAGGCCGGCCTGACGCCGGGCACCGCCTTCGACCGTGCCTGGGCGTACGACTATCCGGACGAGCAGACGCTCGTGCGCGGGATGCTCGCCGCCGGTGGAATCGCACTCGTCGCCGAGGCTGCGGGCGGCGACCTCGTGCAGCGGGCGATCGTGGACGCGCTGGCGCCGTGCCGTGCCGCGACCGGCGGCTACAGGCTCGAGAACGAGTGGCACTTCCTGCTCGCCTCGGCGTGAGAATCGAAGCGGGCGACGGGATTCGAACCCGCGACCCTCAGCTTGGGAAGCTGATGCTCTACCAACTGAGCTACACCCGCGCTACGGCCTAACGATAACGAAGAGAGAGCCTCGCCGGCTCTCTCCTCGCTGCCGTCTCCGAGTTCCTAGACGGGCTCGGGCGCCGCGGGCGCGGCCGGTGCCGCCGACGCCGCGTGGCCCTCCCAGTAGCGGTTGAGGGCGCCCTGGACCTTCACGATCCAGACGAACCAGCCGACGATCGGCAGGATCAGCCACAGGCCGGTCCAGCCGGTCATCGGCGGGCTCTCACCGTCGCCCTGGTACATGTGCCCCACCTCGGACGGGATCACGAATGCATTCACGATTCCGATCACGATCGCGATCACGAGACCCAGCACGCCGCCGAGACCTTGACCGGTCCGCTGCTTCATCTCCTCGAACGTCTTGTAGGTCCAGTACAGGTGGTAGATCCCGAACGTGATGATCGAGATCACGATCACGAAGAGGATGCCGCGCGGCTGACCGAGCGGGCCTGTGTTGCTCATGGAGGAACCTCCGTCGATGGGGACCGCGCCTGCCGCGCGGGGGAAACGAGCGCCGCGAGTCTAGCCGTGCGGTCGGCGGGCAACCGGCGCCGAGAGCACCGCGGCGGAGGTCCCCCAGGCGTCGACCTCGCACGCCCCGTAGCGCACCGTCACACCGGGCGCGACCGCGCGGTCGAGGCAACTCCCCTTTCCCGAGGTGCACACCGGCGTGCTGCCAGCGTCTCCCGGGGCGAACCCATCGGGCCCCGGATGGCGGTAGATCACGATTCGCTGCAGCCGCGGGTCGGCGGTGACACCGGCCGTGACCCGCACTCCGCGGGCCGTCCCGACCGCGCTCAGCGCCAGTGGTGCCTCGGGCCTCGTCATGTCGCCGAGCGCGTTTCGCATGAACTGCTGGAGGCGCGGGTCGGCGTGCGCGGTGCCGTGGTCGCCGTTGCCCGAGTCGTCGAGCCCCCAACCGAACTGCAGCGAGCCGCTCGCGAAGACCCGCGCCCCCGACGCGGCGGTGTAGCGCACCGCATCGGCCTGGCCGGGGGGCGCGTCGTGGTGGAAGAGCACGGTCAGCCCTGGGAGCTGGCAGTCGGTCGGGACATACGGGCCGGGCACCCGGTCGTATTCGCGCCCGACGAGATTCGGAAGCGTGGTCCCGGCGCTCAGACCGGTCCCCTGGAGCCAGGAGTCGGCCGCGCCCGCGGCCGTCACCGAATAGTCGGCCTGGCCGAGGCCGCCGATGTGCATCACGCCGAGGAGCGCGCACTCGTAGCGCGGCGGCATGAGCGCGCGGAAGAGCATCGTCTTCAGCGCCGGGTCGGGGTTCGGGTCGGCCGCCGACTTGTAGCCGACGATCGTGTGCCGATCGTCCTCGTAGCGCACCTGCCAGTAGCCGGTGTTCGAGCCCATGAACGCGAGGTTCGTGCCGGCGTTTCTCGCGGCGTCGAACGCGTCGCGCTCGCCCTTCGTCCAGTACTCGCCGTGGCCGACCGTGATCACGAGCCGGTGGCGCAGGAGCGAGCCGGGGTCGCGGTCGGTGTCGACGTCGGTCTGGTAGGAGACGTCGTAGCCCTCGCGTTCGAGAAACCGGGCGACCTGGATCTCCCACTCCAGCGGTGAGGCCTGGTTCCCGGCCCGGTCGGTCGCGTACGGCCGGTCGAACGAGACGCGGTTCGCGGCGACGCCGCCGTCGCTCGAGAAGCCGTACAGGCTCTTCCCCGCCCAGGAGTTGTACGCCTGCCACGTGTTGACGGGGACCTGCACGAGGATCGCCGAGGCGCGCAGCAGCGGCTCGCGTACCACGAAGTAGATCGAGTACGAGCCGCCCGAGGCGGCGCCGCTCGTGACGACGAGACGCGCCTCGTAGTAGCCGCTCACCCAGAGCGGCGACGGGACGAGCGAATCGGTCACCGGCCATCCCGCGCGCGCGATCCCCGTCACGGGATCGGGCACGGGGCGCGGCGGCTCGAGCGGCGCGGCCTTGTCGCCGTCGCACGAGGGCAGGCAGCCGATGCGGCGGCCGCCGAGGCCCCGGTACCAGCCGAGCCGGTAGATCTCGATCCGGTAACGGGCCGGCGCCGTCGCGGCGACGTGGAGCTCGAGCGTGTCGCCCGGCGCCACGCTCGTCGCGCCGGCGTACCCCGCGATCGCCGTCGTCGGGCGCACCGAGCCCCAGGACGCGCTCCCGGTCAGCTCGTTCTCGGCCGCGATCGGGTTCGTCGCGGCGTGCGCCGGCGCAGCGCACACCAGCGCGCATGCCGCCACAGCAAGCCGACCTTTGAGAACTGCGCCCTCCCTCCGAAGTCAAGAGGGGCGCCCGCCGCAGCGACACCCCTCTCGACGGGCGACTATAGACCCATCGCTATGCGATTGTCACGTCGTCGCAGAGATAGACGTCCTGAATCGCGTTGAGGATCTCGACTCCCTCTGCAGTCGGGCGCTGGAAGGCCTTCCTGCCGCTGATCAGCCCGACGCCGCCGGCCCGCTTGTTGATCACCGCTGTCCGCACCGCCTGGGCGAGGTCGCCCGCGCCCGAGGATGCGCCGCCGCTGTTGATCAGGGGCGCGCGGCCCATGTAGCAGTTGGCGACCTGGTAGCGGGTCAGATCGATCGGGTTGTCGGTCGTCAGCTCGGAGTAGACCTTCGGGTTGGTCAGCCCGTAGGTCACGCCGTCGGCGTTGAGCGCGTTGTAGCCGCCGTTGTTCTCGGGCAGCTTCTGCTTGATGATGTCGGCCTCGATCGTGACGCCCAGGTGGTTCGCCTGGCCGGTCAGGTCGGCCGCGACGTGGTAGTCGACGCCGTCCTTCTTGAAGGCAGGGTTGCGCAGGTAGCACCAGAGCACCGTCGCGAGCCCGAGCTCGTGGGCGGTCTCGAATGCCTCGCTGACCTCGATGATCTGGCGGCGCGACTGGTCGGAGCCGAAGTAGATCGTGGCGCCGACAGCGACCGCGCCCATCTCGAACGCCTTGCTGACCGAGCCGTACATCGTCTGGTCGTGGACGTTCGGGTAGGTGAGCAGCTCGTTGTGGTTGATCTTCACGATGAACGGGATCCGGTGCGCGTAGCGGCGACTCACGGCCCCGAGCACGCCGATCGTCGAGGCGACCGCGTTGCAGCCGCCCTCGATCGCGAGCTCCACGATGTTCGCCGGGTCGAAGTACGCAGGGTTCGGCGCGAAGCTCGCGCCGGCCGAGTGCTCGATCCCCTGGTCGACCGGGAGCACGCTCATGAAGCCGGTGCCGCCGAGGCGGCCGTGGTCGAACATCAGCTGCAGGTTGCGCAGCACCGCGTTCGAGCGGTCGCTCTGCGCGACCACGCGGTCGACGAAGTCCGGCCCCGGCAGGTGCAGGAGCGAGCGGTCGATCGTCTTGCACTCGTGCTCCAGGAGGTTCGACGCCTCGTCGCCGAGAAGCTCCGCGATCCTGTCGATCCCCTGTCCTGTTGCCACTGCCATCTCTGTCACATCCCTCTGGTCTCGTCGCTCTCTCTAGTAGGTCACATCAGAGAGCTTAGACAGCTTGGCAAACCGGTGGCGGGCCTCGATCCGGCGGACAGTTCCCGACCGCGACCGCATCACGAGCGAGTCGGTCACGGCGCCGTCGCGGATCGTGCGGACGCCGCGCAGGAGCGGCCCGCTCGTGACCCCCGTGGCGGCGACGAAGATGTCCTCGCCGGTCACGAGATCGTCCTGGGTGAGCACCCGGTCGAGGTCGAAGCCGGTGTCGAGCAGTGCCTGACGCTCCTCGTCGTTGCGGGGCCAGAGCTTGGCCTGGAGCGCGCCGCCGACACACTTGAGCGCCGCCGCGGAGATCACGCCCTCCGGCGTGCCGCCGATCCCCATCAGCATGTCGACGCCGGTCGCGCCCTGCGCCGCGGCGATCGAGGGCGCGACGTCGCCGTCGCGGATCAGGTTCACGCGCACGCCCGCGTCGCGGAGCTCCTCGATCAGCGACGCGTGCCGCTCGCGCTCCAGGACGACGACGGTGAGCGCGCCGATCGCCTTGCCCTTCGCCTCGGCGACGCGGCGCACGTTCTCGGTCGGAGTGGCATTGATGTCGATCGCGTCGGCGGCGTCCATCCCGACGGCGATCTTGTTCATGT
>Ga0335069_10007601_pt1 | contig 15619 bp, 13 predicted proteins | sample Lox_Sample_11_FD_206714 | JGI IMG/M metagenome (GOLD analysis project Ga0335069, IMG submission 206714) | Soil microbial communities from Loxahatchee National Wildlife Refuge, Florida, United States - Lox_Sample_1.1 | ecosystem: Environmental > Terrestrial > Soil > Wetlands | place: USA... | reverse complement strand
GGTGACGATCTGCGCGACCCGGTCCGAACCCCATTTCTGGGTCACGTACCTGATCACGTCGGCGCGCCCGCGCTCGTCGAAGTCGATGTCGATATCGGGCATGGACACGCGCTCGGGATTGAGGAAGCGCTCGAAGATCAGGCCGTGGTCGAGCGGGTCGAGGTCGGTGATGCCCAGCGCGTAGGAGACGATCGAGCCAGCCGCTGAGCCGCGGCCCGGGCCGACCGCCACACCGCTGTTCTTCGCCCACATGATGAAGTCCGCTACCACGAGGAAGTAGGCGGGGAAGCCCATCTGGCAGATGACCTGGATCTCGTATTCGGCCTGCTTACGGCGCTGCTCGTCGTATCCGTGCGGGTAGCGCCGGTCCATGCCCTTCCACACCTCGGCACGGAACAGCTCGTCCTCGGATGCGTAGCCCTCCGGAATCGGGAACCTCGGCATGAGGTTGATGAACTCGAACATGCCGTTCGCGTCCACCCGGTCCGCGATCAGCAACTGGCTGTTCCTGCACCCCTCGTGCCAGATATCGCTGCTGTTCAGGCGGTACATCTCCGCGGCTGACTTGATGTAGTAGCCGCCGCCCTCGAGCCGGAACCGGTCCGCGTCCGCTAGCGTCTTGCCGGTCTGGATGCACAGCAGCAGGTCGTGGCTCTCGGCGTCGCTCTCGCGGGTGTAATGCGAGTCGTTGGTGACGACCGGCGGGATGCCGAGCTTCCTGCCAACCTCAAGCAGCCCGTCGCGGACCCGGCGCTCGATGTCGAGGTCGTGCTCCATCAGCTCGAGGAAGTAGTTCTCCTTGCCGAAGATGTCCCGCCATTCCGCCGCGGCCTTGAGCGCCTCGTCGAACTGGCCGAGGCGGAGCCTGGTCTGCAGCTCGCCGGACGGACAGCCGGTGGAGGCCATCAGCCCGGCGGAATGCGCGGCGATGATCTCCTTGTCCATTCGCGGCCACTTGACCAGCCAGCCTTCGGCATAGGAACGCGAGGACAGCTTGAACAGGTTGTGCAGGCCCTGCTTGTTGTGCGCCCAGATCGTCTTGTGCAGGTAGGCGCCGCTCGCGGAGACATCGTCCTTCTTCTGGTGCGGCTGGCCCCACAGGATCCGGTTCGGGTTGCTCCTGGCCTCGGGCGCGACGTAGGCCTCGATCCCGATCACCGGGGTGATGCCCGCGTCCTTCGCCTGCCGGTGAAACTCGGCCGCGCCGTACATGTTGCCGTGGTCGGTCATCGCCACGTGCGTCATGCCCTGGGCCCTGACCTCCGCGAACAGGTCCTTCAGACGGGCGGCGCCGTCCAGCATGGAGTACTCGGTGTGCACGTGCAGGTGAGCGAACGGCGCACCGGACTCTGCCATGACGATCCCGCCTCCTCAGGGCATGCCTCACAACGCGCGTGACCCGGCGGGCCTGCGCGTTTAGTCATCAACCGGTGCTCACCACCTTAACGGAGACCGGCCCTCGCCGCCGGTCTGCCGCGCCGGCCGGGTCATACAGGTATCGGGACTAGTACCGGCCGCGGCGATCTGGCCGCGTGTTCGTCGTAGTACTGGCGGATCCGGTCGGGCCAGTCCTCGGGTTCGTAGACCTGGACACGGCCCCGGTCCGCGGGCTCGTCGGCCTGGTCCTGACGTTCCCGGTTCTTGGCGTTAGCCAGGCAGATGTAGATGGCGTGGTCCAGGTCCAGCCGCTCCCCGTACCACGGCGGGATGATCGTCTCCGCGGTGATCTCCGCGTCATGAGTGTCGTCGATGGCGCCTTCTGCAGCCGGCAGGGGCGGGCTGTTGGGCAGGGCGGTGCCGTCGGACCGGTAGAAGGCGAAGGTGCCGCCGGGTTGCGCGGCGGTCAGGTAGCCGCGCTCATGCACCAGCTTGTGGTGGTACGGGCACAGAGAGATCATGTTCTCCAGGTCGGTGCGCCCGCCGTGGACCCAGTGCACGATGTGATGCAGGTCGACCCGGCGGGCGTCGGGGACGGGGATGGTATCGCCGGGCACGGAGCCCGGGCCTTGTGCATCGAACATGTGTTTGACGCTAGCACCAGGATCTGACATTTACCGGCCACGGCTGGGGCGGTCAGTCCCAGCGGACCTGGACGCTGGCCTGCCAGGACGCCAGCAGGCCGGGGTCCCCCTCGATGGCGACGCCGGCTCGGGCGGCGTCGGCGCGGTTCCAAAGGAACAGGTAGACGCCGGTGGCGGGGCCGCTCACCGTGCACCCGGCGCCCTCCGCGCCATCGGTTTCCGGGCCGGTGTCGCGATGCGGGTGCAGGCGGCCCTCCTGCGCCTCGATGAGCCAGGCGTCACCGGTGTCCGCGGCCAGCACGCGCAGCCGCCCGCCATCGCCGCCGGGACCGGGCTGGTACTTGCGCCGCCGGCCGAAACCCAGGATCAGCTCGTCGATGCCGTCGGCGGCGAACTCCGGCGCGTACTCCGGCACGGTGCCGGACGCGCTCTCCGCGTCGGCCCGGTGGATCGCGGTCTCATGGGCCTGCCGCCGGGCCCAGAAGGCCAGCGGGGAGGGCGCGGGCATGAAGGTGGCGCACGCCACGGCGGGGTCGGCCGTGGACAGGGTCTCCACCAGCGCGGCATGGCCGGCCCGGAACCAGCCGAGCAGTTCCGGGTCGGGCGCGCCAGCCCGCAGGATGTCCTCCTCCGGTGGCCCGTCGATGACGCTGGCCGGGCACTCGGTGATGTGCCTGGCCGCCCACCGGTGGACGTAGCCGGTGTGCCGGAGCAGATCCTTGACGAGCCAGGGCCGGCACGGCGGGACGGTAGCTTCCAAGCCGGCCCGCTCGGCCGCATCGGCGAGCAGGCGGCCGTGGCTGCGCAGCGCGTCCAGGTATTCGGCGATCTCCATCTGGGTCAGCTTTCGGCGCGCAGGATGTCCAGGGCGCGAGCCAGGTCCGGCGGGTAGTCGCTGGTGAACGTGACCTCGCGGCCGTCGGCGGGGTGCGCGAAGGTGAGGCTGACCGCGTGCAGCCACTGGCGCGTCAGGCCGAGGCTGGCGGCCAGCACCGGGTCGGCGCCGTAGAGCAGATCGCCGACGCACGGGTGCCTGATAGCGGCCATGTGCACCCGGATCTGGTGGGTCCGGCCGGTCTCCAGGTGCACCGAGACCAGGCTGGCGGCCCGGAAGGCCTCGAGCGTGTCGTAGTGGGTCACGCTCGGGCGGCCGTCGCTGACCACCGCGAACCGGCCGTCGCCAGACGGGTGCCTGCCGGTCGGCGCGTCTATGGTGCCGCGCAGCGGGTCGGGGTGCCCCTGCACGAGCGCGTGGTAGCGCTTGTCCACGGTGCGCTCGCGGAAGGCCCGCTTGAGCGCGCTGTAGGCCGGCTCGCTCTTGGCCACCACCATCACGCCGGTGGTGTTGGCGTCCAGCCGGTGCACGATGCCCTGGCGTTCGGCGGCGCCGCTGGTCGCCACCGTGTGCCCGGCCGCGCTGAGCCCGCCGGTGACGGTCGGGCCCGACCAGCCGGGCGTGGGGTGCGCCGCCACGCCGCGGGGCTTGTCCACCACCACGATGTCGTCGTCCTCGTAGAGGATGATCAGGCCCTCGACCGGCCGGGGGGGTTCGGCGGGTTGCGGTGGCGGCAGCGTGACCTGCAGCGGCTCCCCCGCCAGCACGCGGTCCGACTTCGAGGCGATGCGCCCGTCGAGCAGCACCAGGCCGTCGCCGATCAGCTCCGCGGCCCGGGACCTGGACAGCCCGAACATCCTGGCCAGCGCGGCGTCGAGCCGCTCGCCGTCCAGGCCGTCGGGCACCGCGACCTGGCGTTCGCCTGGAGCAGTCATTGGGCCGGATATTTCGGTTCTGGAATATCCGGTTCTGAAGAGGAGGCGTGCTGGTCCGAGGCCCTGGTTCCGTCTAGCCGGATGCCGCGCAGGGCGAGCAGCACTACCAGCACGCCGGCGCAGACGATAGAGGAGTCGGCCAGGTTGAACACCGGCCAGTGCGGCAGCTCGATCCAGTCGACCACGTGTCCCTGGAACGCGCCGGGCGCGCGGAAGATCCGGTCGAGCAGGTTGCCGGTGGCCCCGCCGAGCAGCAGTCCGAGCGCGATGGCCCAGCCGATGCTGCGCAGGTTCCTGGCGGCACGCAGGATGTAGATGACCACCCCGAGAGCGATGACGGTGAACACGATCGTCAGCGACGTGCCGATGCTGAACGCGGCCCCGCCGTTACGGGTGTACGTAATCGTGAGCAGCCCGCCGAGCAGCCGGATCGACGGGTGATCCGGCATCCTGGCCACCACGATGGCCTTGGAGACGACGTCGGCCACCAGGACGAAGGCGGCCACCGCGAGCAGCAGCCCGACCCGGCGCGGCCGTCCGGCCTGGCCGGAAGGCGCGCCGTTCAGCGGCGTTCCTGGCGCTGCTTGCAGGTCACGCACAGGGTCGCCTGCGGGAACGCCCGCAGGCGTGCCTTGCCTATCGGCTGACCGCAGGATTCGCATATTCCATATGTTCCCGCATCGATCCGGCCGAGGGCACGCTCCCCCTGATCCAGCAGGTCCCGGGCGTTCTGGGTGAGGGCGAGCTCGTGCTCGCGCTCGAACGCCTTGGACCCGGCGTCCGCCTCGTCGTCACCGGCGTCCCGGGTCGTGCCGTCGAGCCCCTCGGCGATGTCATGGGCGGCCCTGGCGACGTCCGTGCGCAGGCTGGCGACCTCGGCCTCGAGTTCGGCCCGGATCTGCTCCAGTTCCGCGGAGGTCCAGGGCTCCTCCCCCGGGCGTACCGGGAGCCCGGCGGCTTCAGGCCGCGGACCTGCGGACATGTGCAGCCTCCCGTTGGTGAAGAGAAAAGTCTATCCGGGCTTGAGCTACTCTAGGCCGGTGCAGGGATTCGAGCCGCTCCCCGCGCAGGTCGACCTGCCCGCGCTCGAGCAAGACGTACTCGCTCGCTGGCAGGACGCCGGGATCTTCGAGCGGTCGCTGAAGCAGACGGCGAGCGGGCCCGCCTGGATCTTCTACGAGGGACCGCCCACCGCCAACGGGATGCCCGGCGCGCACCACGTGGAGGCGCGCACCTTCAAGGACCTGTTCCCGCGGTTCAAGACCATGCAGGGGTACCACGTCCCGCGCAAGGGCGGCTGGGACTGCCACGGGCTGCCGGTCGAGGTCGCGGTGGAGAAGGAACTCGGCCTGACCGGCAAGCGGGACATCGAGGCATACGGGGTCGCCGCGTTCAACGCGCGCTGCCGCGAGTCGGTGCTCCGGCACGTCGACGCGTGGCTGGAGATGTCGCGTCGGATGGGCTACTGGGCCGACACGGACAACGCGTACCGGACCATGGACCCCAGCTACATCGAATCCGTCTGGTGGTCGCTCAAGCAGATCTGGGAGAAAGAGCTGCTGGTCCGCGACCACCGGATCAGCCCGTACTGCCCGCGCTGCGGGACCCCGCTGTCCGATCACGAGATGGGCCAGGCAGACGTCTACCAGATCGTCTCCGACCCGGCCATCACGGTCAGGTTCCGGCTGCTTACCCTGCCCGAGGCCGCGCCGCGCGAACTCGAGGGCGCCGACCTGCTGGTCTGGACGACCACGCCGTGGACGCTGGTCGCCAACACCGCGGTGGCGGTGCATCCGGACGCCACCTACGTGCTGGCGCGCCATCCCCGGGACGGCGACCGGGTGGTGGTCGCCGAGGACCTGGTCCCCCGGGTGCTGGGCGACGGGTGGCACGTGGCGACCCGGTTCAAGGGTCGAGCGCTGACCGGGGCGAGTTACCGCCGTCCGTTCGGCATCATAAAAATCCCTGACGCCCATGTCGTCGTTCCAGGGTCATTCGTGACTACGGAGGATGGCACCGGGCTCGTCCACCTGGCGCCGGCCTTCGGCGCCGATGACATGGAGGCGTCGCGCGCGCACGGCCTGCCCGTGGTCAACCCGGTCAAGCCGGACGGGCACTTCGAGGACGACGTGCCGCTGGTGGGCGGGATGTTCTTCAAGGACGCCGACCGGCGGCTGATCGGTGACCTGGCCGATCGCGGGCTGCTGTTCCGGTCCGAACGGCACGAGCACAGCTACCCGCACTGCTGGCGGTGCGGCACCTTGCTGCTCTACTACGCGGTGCCCTCGTGGTTCATCAGGACCACCGCGATCAAGGACAAGCTGCTGGCCGAGAACGAGCGGACGAACTGGTACCCGGCGACGGTCAAGACCGGGCGGTACGGCGAGTGGCTGCGGAACAACGTGGACTGGGCGCTGTCCCGGACCAGGTACTGGGGCACGCCGCTGCCGCTGTGGGAGTGCTCGGAATCCCACCTGACCTGCGTCGGCTCGCTGGCCGAGCTGTCCGGACTGGCCGGGCGGGACCTGACCGGGCTCGACCCGCACCGGCCGTTCGTGGACGACGTCATGTTTCCCTGCCCGGTGTGCGACGGGCTGGCGCGGCGGGTGCCCGAGGTGATCGACGTCTGGTATGACTCGGGCGCGATGCCGTTCGCGCAGTTCGGCGCGCCGTGGCGGAACGAGGCGGAGTTCGGGACATCGTACCCGGCGCAGTTCATCTGCGAGGCGCTGGATCAGACCAGGGGCTGGTTCTACTCGCTGATGGCCGTGGGGACGCTGGTATTCGGCCGTTCGGCCTACGAGAACGTGGTATGCGTGGGGCTGCTCGTCGACGAGACCGGCCGCAAGATGAGCAAGCACCTCGGTAACGTGCTCGAGCCGATCCCGCTGATGGACGCGCACGGCGCCGACGCGCTGCGCTGGTTCTTCGCGGCCTCCGGCTCGCCGTGGGGAGATCGCCGGGTGGGGCGCGACGTGCTCAACGAGATCGTCAGGAAGGTACTGCTCACCTACTGGAACACGGCTTCGTTCCTGGTCCTGTACGCGAACGCGGGCGGCTGGATGGTTCCCTCGGATTCGGCGCCGGCCTTCGGGCCGGTTTTCGCGAGCCGGCCGCTGCTCGACCGGTGGGTGCTCGGCGAGTTGCACGCGGTGGTCCGGGACGTCACATCGTGGCTGGATGCCTTCGACACGGCGGCCGCCGGCCGGCGGCTCGCGATGTTCATCGAGGACCTGTCCAACTGGTATGTGCGCCGGTCGCGGCGGCGGTTCTGGGACGGTCCCGGGTCTTTGGACGGCGCCTCAGCGTTCGCCACGCTGTACGAGTGCGTGACCACGCTGACGCTGCTGATGGCGCCGTTCGTGCCGTTCGTGACGGACTATGTGTGGGGCGTGCTGCGGCGGCCCGGGGCGCCGGAGTCCGTGCACCTGGCGTCGTGGCCGCGTTCTGACGCGTCGCTGATCGATGACGAGCTTTCCGCGCAGATGGCGCTGGCCCGGCGGCTGGTGGAGCTGGGACGTTCGGCCCGGGCCGGTGCATCGGCCCGGACCAGGCAGCCGCTGGGGCGGGCGCTCATCGGGGCGGCGGGCTTCGAGGATCTGCCTGCTGAGCTGCGATCCGTGGTGGCCGCGGAGCTGAACGTGGCGTCGCTTTCCGTGATGGGGGACGCGGCCGACGAGCTTGTCGACTACACGGTCAAGCCGAACTTCCGGTCACTGGGCCGGCGGTTCGGGGCTCAGACGCCGGCGGTAGCCGCCGCCATCGCGGCCGTCCCGGCCGCGGACATCGCCGCCGCGGTGCGGGCCGGCGGGACGGTGCCGGTGGCAGTCTCCGGTTCACCGGTCCTGGTGGGCACGGACGACGTGATCGTGACGCAGACGCCCCGGGCGGGGTGGGCGGTGGCCAGCGACGCGGGCGAGACCGTGGCGATCGACACCACCGTCACCCCGGAGCTGCGCCGCGAAGGACTCGCGCGTGAGGTCATCCGGCTCGTCCAGGAGGCTCGCAAGAACGACGGCCTGGACATCACCGACCGGATCTCGCTGCGCTGGTCGGCTCGCGATCCGGAGATGGCCGCGGCGCTGACCGAGCACGCCGCGCTGATCGCCGGCGAGGTGCTGGCCCTGGAGTTCGGGCCGTTGCCTGAGGGTGGCTTGCCAGAGGGAGAGCGGCCCGAGGTGGTGGCTGGTGGTACGGCTGAGCATGTGGAGCCGGAACTGGGCCTGCGGTTCTGGATTAGGCGCGAGAGACGCTAGTTACTCAGGGGACTTTTCTGGCTGGTCGGGGAGGCAGGCGCGGCAGGGAGTGCAGCCGACTTCCCTGGCGGCGGCCAGGGTCATCTTGTCCAGGTCGTTCTCGCCCATGAAACGGATGAGGATACAGCGGGCGTTGTGATACCTGGGAACGCCAGGGACCACAGTTACTTCCATGCTGGGGTCGGGGCCTGCGGGTTCGGGCTCCTTGGCTTGCTCCGGCTGCCGGGTTTGATCCGCCTGCTCGGCCTGCTCGGCCTGGTGGGTCTGCTCGGCCTGCGAGGCCACGGAGGCGCTGACGACCGTCGCGCTTGCGTCGGAAGCCGGCTCGGGTTCACTAGCGGCAGCGGGTTCGGCGCGGTCGGCGGACGGCTGGTCCTGGGCGGACGGCTGGTCCTTGCCGGAGGGCTGGTCCTTGCCGGAGGGCTGGTCCTTGCCGGAGGGCTGGTCCCTGCCGGAGGGCTGGTCGCCCGCGGGTGACGGAGTGTCCGGTGCCTTGGCGGGGGGCGCGGGCGGGGCGGGGGCTTCCGCGGCGGCGGAGGCCTCGGCGGGCTGGGGAGCGACAGGCTGGACAACGGGGGGGCGGACCGGGCCGGAGGTCTTACCAAGGAGCGAGTCGTCGCGCCACTGCCAGACGTCGCGGGCCGGGGCTTCGGGGGGCGGCGTGAAGGCGGCCGGGGAACCCGGCGCTTCGGCGGGAGAGCGCGGTGCGGCCACTGGCGGCCAGCCTGGGGGCTGAGCACCGAAGGACTTGGCTTCCTGCGGCTGTTCGGTGGGCAGGTAACCAGCCCGGGACGGGCCGACCTGGGCGGACGAGGCGGCCGGGACGGTGGCGGGCCAGCTGGAGCCGGTGGCGGCCGCTCCAGCGGCCGGCAGGGGGCTGGCCGGCACAGAGGTGGCCGGCGCGGAGGCCTGCGGCTGCGCGGCGGATGGGGCTGCCGCGGCAGCCGAGGCTGCGGTCTGGGCGGACGCGGCGGGCCCCTGCGCGCTGGCCTCGTCCGCAGCCGTCCTGGGTTTGCCAGATAGCTCACGCCAGTTGACGGCTACGCCTACGCCCAGCGCCAGCAGGGCCACGCCACTCACGCCGATCGCGATGTAGACGAGCACCAGCTTGCTGGTGACTACACCGGCGCTCAGCAGTCCGACCGCGGCGACAACGAGAAACGCACTGAAGCGAATCACCTGCGTTCTCCCCGCGGTCCCCGCTCAGGTTCTGGTATGCCTACCGGCGCTCGCGCGAGGGTGCACCCTCACTCGTGCGGAAGCCACCGGAGTGCTGCACTACCTCGGGAACCACGCCGTACTGGCTGGTGCCCTGACCGCCGTTACGCGCGCCGCTCGGCGCGAGCGCGGCCGGCATTGGCGGCTGTGATCCCGAACCCATCGTCGGGAAGGTCCCGCTGTCGGTGACACCGGCCTCCAGATCGCGCAGCTGGCCTTCGAGGTAGGCCTTCAGCCTGCTGCGGTACTCGCGCTCGAACGCGCGCAGGTCGTCGACCCGGCGCTCGAGCTCCTCACGGGTCTGGACCAGCGAGCCCATGGCCTGCCGGTGCCGCTCCTGCGCGTCGCGCTCCAGGCTCTCCGCCCGGGCCCGCGCGTCGCCGGTGATCTGCTCCGCCTGACGCCTGGCCTTGGTGAGCACCTCGTCCGCCTCGCGGCGGGCGCGGCCCAGGGTCTCGTCGGCCTCCCGGCGGGCGTCGGCAATGGCCTGGTCGGCAGTCTGCTGCGCGAGCGAGAGCACACGCGCGGCCGTGTCCATGTTGTCCTCGATGTGCGGCATCCCGCCGCCCATCATGACCGGCTCGGGCTGCCTGCGCTCCGGCTCCATGCGCTCGGGCGCCATCATCTCTGGCTTCGGGTCCGACAGCGGAGAACTCAACGCGGGTACCGCCGACTTGCCACCGCGCAGGCACTCTGCCAGCTTGGCCCGGAGCTCTTCATTCTCCTGGATCAGCCGGTCGAGCTCGGCCTCGACCTCGTCAAGGAAGGCGTCAACCTCTTCCTCGTCGTAGCCGGGCCTGAGCCTGGTCGTACTGAACTGCTTGTTCCGCACATCCGCGGGCGTCAGCGGCATCTCGTCTCCTCGGCGCACTTGGACCGTGTTCCTCACGACGGTACCGGAATCAAAGGCGCGGCACGACCACTTCGAGCAGGATCAGGACCACGATGAACAGAACCATGAAGCTAAGGTCGAGTTTCACCCTACCGATGGGGACCGGCTTGATGAAGTGACCCAGGAACTTCAACGGCGGATCCGTGACCGTGTAGACGCCCTCGGCGATCACCAGCAGGACGCCTTTCGGGTCCCAGTCAGGGGAGAATGCCTTGACCCAGCTGAAGATCATCCGACCGATCAGGACCACAAGGTAGATCGTCAGCACATAGGTGAGGACTTCCCTCAGATACTGCACGAATCCACCCTAGCTCCTGCAGCCGGATGCCCGGCGCGGTTACCGATCGGCGTCACGCCATCACTGCTTGCCGGCTAGCTCTGGTTGAAGAAGCCGCGCTCTGCAATACGAGCCTTGTCCTCCGCCGTCACCTCGACGTTCGCGGGGGACAGCAGGAAGACCTTGTTGGTCACACGCTCGATGCTCCCGCGCAGGCCGAAGATCAGGCCCGCCGCGAAGTCGACGAGACGTTTTGCGTCGCTGTCGACCATCTCGGTCAGGTTCATGATCACCGGAGTGCCTTCGCGGAAGTGTTCCCCAATAGTACGCGCTTCATTGTAAGTACGAGGATGCAGTGTCGTAATACGCGCGAGATCGGTCGTCTGGGGCGCGTGCGTCGTCTGGGGCACGTGCTCGGTGCGCCAGTCGGCAGGCTGGTAGCTGGTGTAACCCCCGCCCGTCTCCCCGTCCCGTCCCGCTCCGCGGACGTCGGTTTCATCAGCCTGGTCGGCGCGGTCCGCCTGGTCGTCGTAGTCCTCGTACTCACCGTAGGAGTCGTACTTGTCCTGGTAGCGGGCGTCGTCCTCCACGAGGCCGAGGTAGACCGCCATCTTCCGCATGGCACTGGCCATCCTTCAGTCCTCCCAGCCTGTAACCAATTCGCCGGCCGTTTCGGCCTCACGCGTGGGACATTACCGGACACCGGGCTCACGATCGCCGAGCAACGCCGTACCGATTCGCAGGTGTGTCGCGCCGGCCTCGACGGCGGCCTCGAGGTCGCCGCTCATGCCGGCCGAGATCACCGTGGCGTCCGGCCGGACCGCGCGCACGGCCGCGGCGCTGACCAGCAGCCGCGCGAACGCGTCGGCCGGTGCCATGGTCAGCGGGGCGATGGCCATCACGCCGCCGAGGACCAGTCCCTCCTCGGCGGCCAGTGCCTCGGCCAGGGCCGGGACCTCGCCCGCCACCGCGCCGCCGCGAGCCGGGTCGCCGTCCAGGCTCACCTCGACCAGGCACTCGATCACCCGCCCGGCACCGCGCGCGGCCCGGCCCAGCGCGCGGATCAGCCGCGGCCGGTCAACCGAGTGCACGACGCTGGCGTACCGCACCACGCTGGATGCCTTGTTGGTCTGCAGCTGCCCGATGAAGTGCCAGGTGAGGTCCAGGCCGGCGCATTCAGCGGCCTTCGGCGCGGCCTCGGCGTCGCGGTTCTCCCCCACGTCATGCAGGCCGAGCTCGCTCAGCAGCCGCACGTCAGAGGCGGGCCTGGTCTTGGTCACCGCGATCAGGGTCACCTCATTGACGTCCCTCCCGGCGGCCTCGCACGCCTTGGCGATGCGGCGCCGGACTTCGGCGAGCCGCAGGGCGAGTTCTGCCCGCCGGTCAGGCTCCGGGCCAGGTCCTGTCACTTGAGGAAGTCAGGAACATCCAGGTCGTCGTCTTCCTCGAAGACGACGGGGCGACGGCGCGTGGTGGCGACATCGAAGGTCTTCGCGGCTGCCTCGGCGTGCGCCGGCCGGTAGGAGTCGGCGGCATCCGAGGTCACGGCGATCCGCTCCGGCCGCTCGAAGTGCTCGGCGCGTTCCGGGATTTCGGGACGAGCCGGTTCCGGCCTCGGCGTCTCGCGGGCCGCGCTGACCGGGGCCGGGGCCATGTCGAGGGTGGCGGCCGGGCTGGCCGCGACGGGGAGGGCACCGTCGTCCGGCACCGGCGCGCCGAGCAGGGAGTCCGGGGCGGGCCCGAAGCCGGCATCGGACGCCAGCCCGGTACCGGGCGCGGCGTGATCCGGGGCCGGGGGGGCCGGGGGGACCGGGGGGGCCGGCCGGGACGCCGGAGCCGGGTCGGCGCTCCCGGTGAAGCCGCCCGTGCTGCTGCTGATGCTGACCGGAGCGCCGCCGGGCACCGGAGCGCTGCCGGACACCGGAACGCTGCTGCCGGACACCGGGCCGCCGAACGTCGCGCCGCTCGATCCGTTGCTGCTGAAGGAGGAGCCACCGGAATCGGTGCCGCTGGCGCTGCTGCCGCCCGCGCCCCGGCTGGTCCGGCCCTCGTCCAGGCCGGCCGCGATGACCGTCACCCGGACCTCGTCGCCGAGGGCGTCGTCGATGACCGCGCCGAAGATGATGTTCGCGTCGACCGCGGCCGAGTTGGAAACGAGCTGGGCGGCCTCGTTGATCTCGAACAGGCCGAGGTCCGAACCGCCCTGGATGGAAAGGAGCACGCCGTGCGCGCCGTCGATGCTCGCCTCAAGCAGCGGGCTGGAGATGGCCATCTCGGCCGCCGCGACCGCGCGGTCGTCGCCGCGCGAGGAGCCGGTGCCCATCAGCGCCGAGCCCGCGCCGGACATGACCGACTTCACGTCGGCGAAGTCGAGGTTGATCAGGCCGGGCGTGGTGATCAGGTCGGTGATGCCCTGCACGCCGGAGAGCAGCACCTGGTCCGCGGCCTTGAACGCGTCCAGGACGCTCACGTGCCGGTCCGAGATGGACAGCAGCCGGTCGTTCGGGATGACGATCAGCGTGTCCACCTCGCTGCGCAGCTTCTCGATCCCGGTCTCGGCCTGCACCACGCGGCGCTTGCCCTCGAAGCCGAACGGCCTGGTCACCACGCCGATGGTGAGCGCGCCGAGGGACCGTGCCACGTTCGCGACCACGGGGGCGCCGCCGGTGCCGGTGCCGCCGCCCTCGCCGGCCGTGACGAAGACCATGTCGGCGCCCTTGAGCACCTCCTCGATCTCCTCGCGGTGATCTTCGGCGGCCTTACAGCCCACCTCGGGGTTGGCACCCGCGCCCAGCCCCCGGGTGAGCTCGCGGCCGACATCGAGCTTGACGTCGGCGTCGCTCATGAGCAGCGCCTGGGCGTCCGTGTTGATCGCGATGAACTCGACGCCCTTGAGCCCCTCTTCGATCATGCGATTGACGGCGTTGACGCCGCCACCGCCGATTCCGACGACCTTGATAACCGCCAGATAGTTCTGCGGTGCTGCCACGAGGAGGGTACCTTTCCGCTCGCTTTTACCTTTGCCATCCCGGCAGGCGGAAGACGTTTTTCGATACGCCTGAATTCACCGCCAGGGCGTGTTCCGTCACCATCAGGTTTCACCTTCAGGTTAAGATTTAGAGTTTTTACCGTCCGCACGATTGATACGGACAGTAGGGTGGGACGGCACCCGGGTCAACTAACCACGCGCGAACCGGTCAGCGTGTCGCGGATCGGCCGGTGCTGGGTAGCGGGCCCTCACCTGGCGGTCACGGACCCCGGTGCGCTCACATCGTAGTAATGCAGGTGGGCTCGCATGAGGACGGCGAGTTCCCGCGCCTTGGCCCCGGCCCGGTCGGTGCCGCCCCAGAGCACTGTTATCCCGCTGGCCAGCTGCAGCGTCACCTGATCCGGGCCCGGCGCGGTGATCCACGCCAGCGAATGCCGCAGCCCGGCGGGCAGTTCGCCGTAGACAGCCGCGGCCGCGGCAAGGTCCGGATCGCCGCGCAGCGAGGCGACGGGGGCCACGGTGCGATAGAGCGGCAGGTCCGCGGGACGGCTGGCGGACTGCCGCACCATCACGCCGTCCGCGTCCAGCAGGTCGTACCCCCCGCCCGCCTCCAGGGCCAGTGCGGGCGTCCGCTCCCGCACCACGATGGTCACCCGGTCCGGCCAGGACCGGGTGACCCGCACGCCGCGCACCTGCCTGATGGTGTCGATCCGCGCCGCGACCCGGGCGGGGTTCACGCGGATCAGCGGCATGCCCGGCTCGACGCCGCCCACGGCGAGAATCTCGGACCTGGGGACCAGGTGCGTGCCGGTGACGACGACGGTACGGACGACGAGCAGCCGCGAGCCGAACAGGAGCCAGGCCGCGGCCCCCGCGATGCCCGCCGCCGCCAGCGCGAAGAACACCGCACGCCACGCGCGCCTGGGGCGGCGCCGTCTTGCCGCATTGACGCCAGAGACCAGGCTGTCACCAGCGGCTTCATCAGGGGAGGCCGGCGGGTCAGCGCCGTCCCGGATGATGCCGCTGGGCCCGGTCACTCCGGCTCTGCTAGCCACGGGGGGACGACCCCCCTGGCACCCCTCGCGGGCCCCGGAGGGTCTCGACCAGCCCCGGCCCCAGCGCGGTGATGTCTCCGGCCCCCATGGTCAGCACCAGGTCACCGGGCTCGGCGAGCGCGTCGATCACCGCGGGGACCCGGGCCGTTTCCGGCACGAACCTGGCGTGGCCGCCGGGGACGGCGTCCACGATGAGCTGGCCGGTGACGCCGGGTTCCGGGTCTTCCCTGGCGGCGTACACGTCGAGCACGATGGCCTCGTCGGCCAGCCCGAGCGCGGCGCCGAACTCGCCCGCGAAGATCCTCGTCCGGCTGAACAGGTGCGGCTGGAAGATCGCGATGACCCGTCCCTTCCCGGCATCGTCCACGATGTCCCTGGCCGCCCTCAGGTCAGCGGCGAGTTCGGTCGGGTGGTGCGCGTAGCTGTCGAGCACCCGCACCCCCCGTGCCTCGCCCTTGAGCTCCATCCGGCGGCGCGCGCCCCGGTAGCCGGCGATGGCCGCCGCCACCCGCGGCGGCGCGAAGCCGAGTTCGACGGCGGCGGCGAAGGCGGCGGTGGCGTTCAGCGCGTTGTGATGACCCGGCACGTCCACCGTCATCTGCGAGAAGATTTCACCGAACGGACTGCGGTCAGCGGACACCGTGAGGCTGATCGCCATCCCGCGGGAGGCCACGTCGGTGAGCCGGTAGTCGGCATGCGGTGACTCGCCGTACCGGCGGACGTGCGCGGGATCGAGGCGCGCCGCGACGGATTCGGCGCCCGGGTCGTCCGCGCAGGTCAGCACCATGCCCGTGACCCGCTGGCCGAAGGTGGTGAACGCCGCCTCGATGTCCGCCAGGCTCGCGTAGTTGTCCAGGTGGTCGGCCTCGACATTGGTGATGATCGCGAAGTCCGGCGACAGCAGGAGGAACGACCCGTCGCTCTCGTCCGCCTCGGCGACGAAGTCCAGGCCGGCCCCGTCCTCCGCGCCGAGGCCGGTCTCGGTGAGGATCCCGCCGATGACGTAGCCGGGATCGGCGCCGCACTCGCGCAGCACCGTGGTGAGCATGGAGGTGGTTGTGGTCTTGCCGTGCGTCCCCGCGACCGCGATCACCCGGCGGCCGGCCATGACCGAGGCCAGCGCCGCCGCCCGGTGCAGCAC
>Ga0335069_10007600_pt1 | contig 15620 bp, 17 predicted proteins | sample Lox_Sample_11_FD_206714 | JGI IMG/M metagenome (GOLD analysis project Ga0335069, IMG submission 206714) | Soil microbial communities from Loxahatchee National Wildlife Refuge, Florida, United States - Lox_Sample_1.1 | ecosystem: Environmental > Terrestrial > Soil > Wetlands | place: USA... | reverse complement strand
TGCGGGCGCCGGCCCGGCCCCCGCCCCCGACTCGACCGCGGCACCCGGCGCATGCGGATACGGATCGAGCGCCAGCGCCAGCTCCTGCGCCACCGCTTCCCCGATATCGAGCGATCCCACAGGCAGCGGCTCGACCACGCCCTCTTCGTCCACGTCGACGCTGACATCGGCATCCTTGGCAACCTCGCCATAGACGAGGGTGAAGTCCTCCTCGATCCGGTTGTCCACCGGTTCGAGGGTGACGACGCACGCCTGGGTCACGTCGGCGCTCAGGTGGCCCGCGAGGTGGACCTGCGTGCCGGCATGGGTACGCCGCACGCGGACCCGTGCCTCCAGACGCGCAAGCCCCAGCAGACCGAAGCGCTGCGTCAGCGCCTCGCGCTCGGCCTGCGTGGCGCTGATCTCGTGCGCGGTCTCCGCAGTACCGATGCGCGCGAGTTCGATCGGACGCGAGAACTCGGGGGGCGAGGCACCGGGATCCGCCATCACTCCACCTGCGGGGCCGGAACGTCCGGGAACGTAACACCTCCCGCCGCCAAGCGTTGCAGCGGCTGAGCGGCGAGTTCGCGCACGGCGGCGCGGACGTAGCCGCAGACCGCGGCCAGTACCGCAGCCGCAGGCTCGCTGTCGCGCAGCGTGCCGTAAAGATTGCGCCGCAGGGCCGCGGCCAGCACGCTGTCGTCGGCGGCAAGCCCGCTTTCGTAAGCCGCCATGCGTCCGTACAACCCCTCCGCCATCGCGCGGATGCGCCGGCCGACGCCGAGATCGGCCACGCCCATCTCACGCAGGCTACGGTCCATGTCGCCGAACATCGTATCGAACAGCTCCTGCGACAACCGCTCCGCTGCCGGGCCTTCCGCCTTCAGGCGGTGCAGGACCAAGAACATGTGCAGCGCGATTAGCTCGAAACGGCCGTCGAGGGTATCGGGCACGCCGCAGGCCGAATAGAAGATCGGGCGGCGCGCCTGCTCCACGGTCGTGCGGTACAATATTGCCGCACTGTGGGCGGCGACGTCGGCATTGCCGTGTTTCAAGGAAAATAATCGCCACATGGTGCATCGAGCATAACGTTAACCTTGTCGCGCGTCGCGCCTTACCTTGACAGGGCAAAGTACGGATGCATTCTATCCGCGCTTTGCGGGGTGCCCGTGAGTCGCCCGCTGGCGAACGACAAAGGCAGGATTATGCAGGGGAAAAGGGTTCGGCGCGGCATGTCACGTCCGTTCGGGCGCATCTTCGGCCGCACCATCGTGTTGGCCGCGGGGCTCGCGCTCAGCGCCTGTCAGCACCACGTCGACGACCTCGGCTACGTGCCGGATCCGGACGAGGTCGCGCGCATCAAGCCCGGTCTGCAAGGCCGCGACGAGGTCCGCGAGATCCTCGGCTCGCCCTCGAGCGCCAGCACCTTCACCGACGACCGCTGGTTCTACATCAGCAAGAAGATCGAGTGGGTCGCGTTCTTCACGCCCGACGTCCTCGATCAGAAGGTCATCGAGGTCGATTTCGACAAGGACGGCATGGTGTCCGAGGTCCGCAACTACACGCTCAAGGACAGCGAGCAGATCGACCCCGTGACGCGCAAGACGCCGTCGCCCGGACGCGAGCTTGGGTTCTTCGAACAGTTGATCGGCAACATCGGCAAGTTCAACACGCCGCAAAGCGGCAGCGGCGGTTCGACCACCGGCCCCGGCGGCGGCACCGGCCCCGGCTACTGACGGGCCGGCTCAAAAACGAAAAGCCCCGGAGCCTAGACGGCCCCGGGGCTTTTGTTTTTGCGCTGACCCGACGTCAGTGCGCCAGGATCGCGAGCAGCAGGATCGCGACGATGTTGATGATCTTGATCATCGGGTTCACCGCCGGGCCAGCCGTGTCCTTGTAGGGATCGCCGACCGTATCGCCGGTCACCGCCGCCTTGTGCGTGTCGGAGCCCTTGCCGCCGTAATGCCCGTCCTCGATGTACTTCTTGGCATTGTCCCAGGCGCCGCCGCCCGAGGTCATCGAGATCGCGACGAACAGGCCGGTGACGATCGTGCCAACGAGCATGGCGCCCACGGCGGTGAACGCCGCCGCCTGGCCGCCGATGAACCGGATGACGAAGTAGAGCACGACCGGCGCCAGGACCGGCAGCAGCGACGGCACGATCATCTCGGCGATCGCCGCCTTGGTCAGAAGGTCGACCGCCTTGCCGTAATCCGGCTTGGCCGTGCCCTCCATGATGCCCTTGATCTCCTGGAACTGGCGGCGCACTTCGACCACCACCGAGCCGGCAGCACGCCCGACCGCGGTCATGGCCATGGCGCCGAACAGGTACGGCAGGAGACCGCCGATGAACAACCCGACGATCACATAAGGATCGTTGAGGGTGAACTGCAGCTTCAGGTACGGGAAGTAGTGCTGCAGGTCCTCGGTGTAGGCGGCGAACAGCACGAGAGCCGCGAGACCCGCCGAGCCGATCGCATAACCCTTGGTCACGGCCTTGGTCGTGTTGCCGACCGCATCCAGCGCGTCGGTCGTCTTGCGGATGTCCTTGGGCAGCTGCGACATCTCGGCGATGCCGCCGGCGTTGTCGGTCACCGGCCCGTAGGCGTCGAGCGCCACGATCATGCCGGCCAGCGCCAGCATCGTCGTGGCCGCGATCGCGATCCCGAACAGGCCCGCGTTCAGATAGGCCAGGAGGATGCCGCCGCAGATCACGATCACCGGCAGGGCCGTCGCCTCCATCGAGACGGCCAGCCCTTTGATGATGTTCGTCGCATGCCCCGTCTGCGAGGCTTCGGCGACACTCTGCACCGGCCGGTAGTCGACGCCGGTGTAGTATTCGGTGATCCACACCAGAAGGCCCGTCACCGCGAGCCCGGTGAGCGCGCAGTAGAAAAGGTGCCGGCCGGTGAAGGTCAGCCCGTTGATGGTGAACTGCGTGCCGAAGCCGATATACCACTGGACGATCACGCCGATGATGATCACCGATAGGATACCGGTGACGATCAGGGCCTTGTACAGCGCCTTCATGATCTTGCCATCGGCGCTCAGCTTGACGAAGAACGTGCCGACCACCGAGGCCGCGATGCAGCCGCCGCTGATCAAGAGCGGGAACAGCATCATCTGGCTCTGCACGGGCCCCGTGAAGAAGATCGCCGTGAGCAGCATGGTCGCCACGATCGTGACCGCATAGGTCTCGAACAAGTCGGCGGCCATGCCGGCGCAGTCGCCCACGTTGTCGCCCACGTTGTCGGCGATCACCGCCGGATTGCGCGGGTCATCCTCAGGGATGTTCTTTTCGATCTTGCCGACGAGGTCGGCGCCGACGTCAGCACCCTTGGTGAAAATACCGCCGCCGAGACGGGCAAAGATGGAGATCAGAGAGGCGCCGAACGACAGGGCCACCAGCGCCTCGAGGATCGAGCGCTGGCTGGCTGCGTCGTTGCCGCCGATCCAGTGCAGCAGGATGCCGTAGTACAGCGTGACGCCGAGGAGCCCGAGACCGACGACGAGAAGGCCCGTGATGGCGCCGGAGCGGAACGCGACGTCGAGGGCCGGCTGCATGCCTTCGCGGGCCGCGGCCGCCGTACGCACGTTGGCGCGCACCGAGACGTTCATGCCGATATAGCCGGCCGAACCGGACAGGACTGCGCCGATTACGAACCCGACGGCGACATGGATGCCGAGGAAAAAGCCGAGGATGATCGTCACCACCACGCCGGCGATGGCGATCGTCCGATATTGGCGGTTGAGATAGGCGCGGGCGCCCTCTTGGATGGCCGCCGAGATCTCCTGCATGCGCGCGGTGCCGGTCCCGGCCGCCATCACCTTGTTGTAAGCATAGACGCCGTAGATGAGGGCGAGCACGCCGCACGCCACGACGATCCAATAGGCTTCGGTCATAGGTCGAAATCCTTCAGCGTTTTTCTTGTTCGATCCGGTTCTGCCCGGCCGCTAACTCTAAGATTTTGAGGGAAATTTGCGATTCTCGGGCTGCGGAGCGGGCGCGAACATGCCAGAACCGCCCTGCCCTGGCAAGCATGCGGGCCGTGCCCCGGCCGGCTATCTGCCGCAGGACGTTAACCTCAGGCGGCGCGGCCCACTGGCGGGTCGACGTCGAGGGTGGTGCTGCGGCGCAGCTCGCGGCGGAGCGTGGGGTCATGGCGCCGGCCGCGATGGATGACGCAGCGGTTGTCCCAGATCACGAGGTCGCCGGGGCGCCATTGGTGGCGGTACACGAACTGCCGCTGGGTAGCGTGCTCGATCAGGTCCGAGACCAGGAGCCGGCTTTCGGGAACGGTCATGCCCAGGACGTGGGTGATGTGCACGCCCACGAACAGGACCTTGCGCCCGGAGCCCGGGTGCACCCGGACCAGCGGCCATTGGGCAGGCGGGATCGCCGCTTTTTGGGCGTCGGTATAGGTCTCGCCCAGCATGATCCGCGAATGGAGAGCTGAATGTTCGGCCGTGAGCCCGTCGATCTCGGCCTTGGCCTCCTCCGGGAGCGCGTCATAGGCCGCGCGCAGGTCGGCATATTCGGTCTCCCCACCCTTGGGCGTGACCACCAGCGCATGCAGCATGGAATAGCGCGCCGCCGGCTTCTGGAAGGAGCTGTCGCTGTGCCACAGAGCGTTGGCGATGTTGCCGACGATCCGCCGATGGTCGCGTGCCGCGATCCGGCCGCTCTCGTCGAGATTGGAGATATCGGCCAACTCCTCGTACCCGAGCCGGTCCGGCTGACCGCGCCGGACCTTCTTCAAGCCGATATCCAGCGGCCCGAAGGCGCGGGTGAACGCGAGCTGCTGCTCCGGCCCGACCGGCTTCCCGCGCAGCACCAGGACCGCGTAGCGGTCCATGGCGGCGTTGATCTCCTGGACCAGGTCCGGGTCCGGGACCCGGCCGATATCGACGTCGTCGGTCTCTGCCGCGAACAGCGGATGGAGCGGGTGCAGTCGTAGAGCCACGGCCGCCCCCCTGCGCCTACGCCGCGACGGTCCGCCGCTTCAGCGCGAGCCAGGCGAGTGCGGCCAGCGCTGCGGCGATGAACGGGACGGCCACGACATTGAGGCCATTCCACCCGAGCGTGTTGAAGAAGGCGCCCGAGGACAGAGCGCCGGTGGCCATCATGCCGAAGACCAGGAAGTCGTTGGCGGCCTGCACCTTCGCCTTCTCGGCAGGCCGGTAGACCTGGGTCAGCAACGTGGTGGCGCCGACATAGGTGAAGTTCCATCCGATGCCCAGCAGGAACAGGCCGAGCCAGAACTGTGCCACCGCCGTGCCCGACATGTTGACCGCCAGGCACGCGGCGAGGATCACCAGGCCGCAGGTGATGACGTTGGTCGCGCCGAACCTGCCGATCAGGGTTCCGGTGAAGAACGACGGCGCGAACATGCCGAGCACGTGCCACTGGATGACGAACGCGGCAGACTCGAACGGATACGAGCACGCGATCATGGCCAGCGGCGTGACCGTCATCAGCAAGGTCATCGTGCCGTAGCCGATCATGCCCGAGAGAATCGCGACCCTGGCCGCGGGCTGGCGCAGGATCTCGCGCAAGGGCCGGCCGCTGTCGCGCCGCTCCTCGGCCGTGGGGCTGGGGATTTCGATGAACTGCAGCACGATCAAGGCGATCACGGCCACGAGCGACAAGGCCGCGAACGACCCGGCGAAGGTCACCGGCGCCAGCAGATCCTTGGTGAGCTTGGCCAACTCGGGGCCGAGGACCGCGGCGATGACGCCCCCGGCCAGGGTGTAGGAAATCGCCTTGCCGCGCCACGCCTCGCTCGTCCCGTCGACTGCCGCAAACCGATAGGACTGGCCGAAACCGTTGTAGACGCCGTTGACCGCACTGCCGAGGCAGAACAGGAAAAACGACGCATGCAGGACGCCCCACGCCGCCAGCGCCGTGCCGACGATCCCGAAGGCGGCCCCGACGGTGTAGCCCCAGCGGCGCCCCACGCGCCGCATGAAGAGGTTCGAGGGGATCTGGGTGAATACCACGAACGCCTGCTGGAGAGCCACGGGCAGGGTCGCCCAGGCCTTGTCGGGCGCCAGCGTGTAGCCGACGATCGACGCCTCGGCGATCATCGTCGACGTGCCGATCATGAAGAGCGCCTGGCAGAGCGCCAGCAACATGACGTTGCGCCGGGAGGTGCGGTCGTCGATCGCGATGGATGTCATGTCGAAGGGATACCGTCGCTGGTTGCTTCAGGAGACTTTCCGGGTGAAGGACCGGAGGAATTCGATGTTCTTCACCACGTCGGGCCCAAGCACCCGCACGCATGACGCGCTCAGCCGCCGCTTCAGTGCCTCGGGATCGATGCCGGCGTCGGCGGCGTTCGGCAGATTGGCAAGCGCGTTGATGTCCATGACGAAGGCGTCGTTGAGCTTCGGCATCATGTCCTGGACTTTGACCTGGGCGGCCGAATCCGCGACGTCGAGCACGATGACGAAGCCGATATGCTTCTCGACCACGCCGTTGCGCTGGATCGAGACGACAAGCGGGTCAAGACGCACGCCGATCGGCTTGTCCTTGCCAGGCAAGGCCGGCTCCTCGGCGGCAAGGGCGGGCGCCGCCCCCATCGTGACGCAGAAAAGAACAACGGCAGCCAGCACGCGGACCAGACGGACGATCACGGCGTTCCTCGTTGAGTCGGCGCAAGTTTAGGCCCGTGGCCTGCGGAATTCAAAGTCGCCGGCAAGCCCCGCAGGCGGTCATTTGGACCCTGGGCCGAGCGGCAGGTCGGCCAGGACCTCCTCGGACTCGCGCATGGCATTGCCGCCGACTTCGTCGGTCACGTAATCCGGGTCGCGAAGCGAGGCGGCGGCGAGGCCGGTCGCGCGCGCCACGGCCTCGATGATCGGCTCCCGCGCGTCCTGGGGGGCCGTGTGCAGGGCGGCAGCGGCAGTAAAGATGGCCTGCGAGGGCACGGCGCGCGCCGCGGCGACGGCGACAGCGGCCGCCGTCTGCGGCGCCAGGCGGATCATCGCCGACGCGATCAGGGGGGCGGCCTGCGGGGCTGCCTCGGCCACGACCCGTGCCGCGTCCGCCGCCTGATCCGGTGCCGCCAGCGCGATCGCGGCCGCGACCGGCACCGGTGCCGGCTGGGCGAGACCGGCCACGTCGGCCGCCAGCGGGACGGCTCCCGCAGGGTCCGCCGCCGCACTGGCCCGCACGACCGCGAATGCGACGCGGCGCACGTCGCGCTGGCCGGGTGCCACCTCGAACAAAGCGGCGGCCGCATCCTCCGGATAGGCGCCCTGCTGGATCAGGCGCAGCGCCGCGGCGTCGGCGCCGAGCCCGCCTGCGATCAGCCGGCGCGCCTGGTCGCGCAGATCATCCCCCGCTCCGGCCGCCATGGCCCACGCAGCTGACGCGACGGTCGCGAGGAGAATGACCATGCCGCGCATGCGCATCGCAGCGGTGGTCAAAAATGCGTCCAGCCGCCCTGCGCGAGCTTGCGCCGGCGGCCCCGGGCATCGAGGACACTCACGCCCCTGCCCGCCTCCATGCGGCCGATGCGCGTCATCGCCACACCGGATGCGGCGGCCAAGCGCGCGATCTCGGGTGCCGCCGCCGGCGGCGCGGTGAAGAGAATCTCGTAGTCATCTCCGCCGGTGAGAACCTGCTCCATGAGCTGCGACCGCGCCGCGAGGGCGGCTTTTGCAGGCGTCGACAGGGGCACCGAGGTTTCGTCGATCACGGCGCACAATTTCGAGGTTTCGCAGACATGGCCCAAATCGGCGACCAGCCCGTCGGAGATATCGATGGCGGCCGTCGCGATGCCGGGCAGCTGCGGCCCGAGCGCCACGCGCGGCCGCGGCACCTGGTAGCGGCCGATGAGATGCTGGCGCTGCTTGGCCGTAAGAGAACGCAGTTTGCCGCGGCGCGCCATCAGCCCGAGGGCCGCATCGCCGATCGTGCCGGTGACGTAGACCTCGTCGCCCGCCCGCGCCCCGTTACGTCGCAAGCCCCGGCCCGGCCGCACGATGCCCAGAAGGGTGATCGCGAACGTCGCCGGTCCGGGTGTCGCCTTGGTATCGCCGCCCACGAGCGAGACGTCGAACTCCGCCTGGTCGTGCGCCAGCCCTTTGGCGAAGCGAGAGACCCATGCGTTGCCCACGCGCTTCGGAAATGCCGCGTCGAGCAGGTACCAGCGCGGGGTCGCACCTTTGGCGGCAAGGTCGGAAAGGTTTCTGCGCAGCACCTTGCGCGCGATCAGATCCGGCGGATCGTCCGGCAGGAAATGGACGGTGGCGACGATCGAATCCGTCTTCGCGACCAGTTCGTGGCCGTCGGGGACGTCGAGAAACGCCGCGTCGTCGGTCAGGCCGAAGGCGCCGGCCACGCCGGCCGCGAGCGGCGCGAAATAGCGCGCGATGATCTCGAATTCACCGCTTCTCTTTGGCGGCATTCGGGAGTTCCTGCGGCCGCAGCTCACGGGCGAGACGGTCGAGCACGCCGTTCACGAAGCCCCGCTCCTTGTCGCCGAGAAAAGCGCGCGCCACATCGAGATACTGGTCGATGACGACGCGGGCCGGCACATCCGCGAACTCCAGGAGCTCGCAGGCACCCGCCCGCAGGACGGCGCGCATCACGGAATCCAGCCGCTCGAGCGGCCAGCCCGCGGTCAAGGCGCCACTGATCAGCCGGTCGATGTCGGTGCGACGCACCGAGGCGGCAGCCGTGAGCGTTGCGAACAGCTTGGGGTCCGCGGGCGGACGCTGGTCCGCCTCGCCGAGCCGGTGATCGCGAAACTCGGCGATCACCTCGTCGGCCGGCCGCGCCGACATTTCGATCTGGTAGAGCGCCTGGACAGCGGCGATCCGTGCGGCGAGGCGCGGCGATTGCTGACGGCGCGGACGCGCCGGCGTGCCGCCGCCGTCGGGCTCCGGCGGGGTGGATGGATCGCGGCCGGTCATCGCGGAAAGAGCCGGAATCGACGTTTGAGGTCGATCATGGCAAGGCAGGCGCGCGCCGCATCGCCGCCCTTGTTCAGGCGGTCGACCTTGGCGCGCTCCCACGCCTGGTCCTCGTTCTCGACCGTCAGCACGCCGAAGCCCAGCGCCAGGGAGTAATGGACGGCGAGATCCTGGAGCGCTCGCGCCGTCTCCTGGCAGATGTGGTCGTAATGGGTCGTTTCGCCGCGGATCACGCAGCCGAGCGCCACGTATCCGTCGAAGCGGCGGCGGCCCGGCGAAAAGTCCAGCGAGCGCACCGCGTATTGAATGGCGGCCGGAATCTCGAACGCGCCGGGGACGGCGAACCGCTCGTAGGTGGCGCCGGCCTCCTCGAGCACGGCGATCGCGCCGCGCATGAGCTCGTCCGCGAGGGGCTCATAGAACCGGGCCTCGACGATCATGACGTGGGGTGCAACTGCCATTCCCGTATCTCCTGCCGTCAGGCGTCGGCCAGCGGCGGAATGGTCCGCCATTCGTGGACACGCAGGCCGTAGCCTTCGAGGCCGACGATGTTGCGGGGGTGATCGGACAGCAGGATCATGTCACGCACGCCGAGGTCGAGCAGGATCTGGGCTCCGACGCCGTAGTCGCGCAAGCCCGCGGCGGCGGCCGCGACCTGCCGGCCTTCATCGGAGAGGAAGTCCCCGAGCGCATCGGCTGGGTTGTTCACATCGCCCAGGCGCGCGCGGACGCGGTCGGACAGGCTCGTCGGCCGCGGCTCGCGGATCAGCACGACCACCCCGCGCTTCGCTTCGCCGATCATCTTCATCGACGAATGCAGCACGCCGCCCCGGTTCACCGAGGTATCGCCGAGCACGTCGTCGAGCACGTTCAGCGCGTGCATGCGCACGAGCACCGGCTCGGGCCCCGAAAGGTCGCCTTTGACGAGGGCGATGTGCTCGGCATACGCCGCCTTGTTGACGTACACCACCATCCGGAACAGGCCGCCGAAGCGGCTCTTGAGCGTGGTCTCGATGGTCCGCTCGACGAGCCGATCGTGGCGCCGGCGGTAGGCGATCAGGTCGGCGATCGTCGCCACCTTGAGGCCGTGGAACTGCGCGAACTTCACGAGGTCGGGCAGCCGCGCCATGCTGCCGTCGTCGTTCATGATTTCGCAGATCACGCCGGACGGGTTGAGCCCGGCGAGGCGAGCCAGGTCGACGGCCGCCTCGGTGTGGCCGGCGCGCACGAGCACGCCGCCGTCGCGCGCCACCAGCGGGAAGACGTGGCCCGGCGACACGATGTCGCGCGCGCCCTTCTCGGGATCGATCGCGACGGCGACCGTGCGCGCGCGATCAGACGCCGAGATCCCGGTGGTGACCCCCTCGCGTGCCTCGATCGAAACGGTGAACGCCGTCTGGTGGCGCGTGCCGTTCTCGGACGACATGAGCTTGAGCCCGAGCTGGTCGCAGCGTGCCCGCGCCAGCGCCAGGCAGATCAACCCGCGCCCGTGCTTGGCCATGAAATTGATCGATTCCGGCGTCGCCATCTGCGCCGGGATCACGAGGTCGCCCTCGTTCTCGCGGTCCTCGTCATCGACCAGGATGAACATCCGGCCGTTGCGGGCGTCCTCGATGACGTCCTCGATCTTCGACAGGAAGGCGATATCGCTGACGCCTCGGTCGAGAAGGTCCTGCTGGCGGCGGGAGGGGCTCATGGCGTGCTGGTCTCGTTCAGACGCGCAACATAACGCGCCATGAGGTCGACTTCCATGTTGACGCGGTCGCCGGAAGTCAACCATCCGAGGGTCGTAACCGATTGAGTATGTGGAATAATGTTGACGCCAAAGCGCGTCGCCTCGGCACCGCGGTCCTCCACCTCGTTCACGGTCAAGGACACGCCGTCCACGGCGATCGAGCCCTTCTGCGCCACGAACCGGCCGAGCCGCCGCGGCAATTCAAACACAAGCCGCCGCGAGCCGGCTTCGGAACGCACCTCGACGACCTGTCCCACGCCGTCGACATGGCCGCTCACCAGATGGCCGCCCAGCTCGTCCCCTGCCTTCAGCGCCCGCTCGAGATTGATCCGCGTTCCCTCGAGCCAGTTGCCCAGCGTCGTACAGCCGAGCGTCTCCGCCGACGCGTCGGCCGCGAACCAGCCCTTCCCCGTCTCCACGGCCGTGAGGCAACAGCCGCTGCAGGCAATCGAGGCACCGATCGCAATCCCCGACGTGTCATATGCCGTCTCGATCACGAAGCGCGCATCCCGGCCGGCCGCTCGCTTGACCGCGCGCACGCGCCCGATATCGGTGACGATCCCGGTGAACATGAGCCTAATCTAATCGGACGGCGGGCGGGCTGTAACTTGTTATTCCGTCAACCCTGTCCCGGCGCTGCGGCGTAGGTCTCGACGATGTCCTCGCCGCACGTCTCGACGCCGACCCGCGCGAACCGAGGCGCCTGGGCGAGCTGATCGACACCGAACGCCTGCGCCACCGGGGTCCCATCGCCGCCCACGATCGAGCCGGCGCGGAACCACACGATACGGTCGATCAACCCGGCGCCCAGCAGTGCGCCCGTGATATGGCCGCCGCCCTCGACCAGCACCCGGGTGAGGCCGCGCGCGGCGAAGGCGCGCATCATCTCCTCCATGTCCGGCCGGTCGCCGCCGGGTGCCAGCTCGATCAGCTCGACCCCGCAATCCTTGAGAATGTTGCGCCGCGTCCGGTCGGCGTCCGTATAGGTGACGATCCAGGTGGGCGTCTTCGCCGCGGTCTGGACGACTTGCGCGGTCAGCGGCAGCCGCAGGCGCGGGTCGACCACGATCCGCACCGGCGAGCGCGCGGCGAGGCCCGGCAGCCGGCAGGTCAGCTGCGGGTCGTCGGCGAGGGCGGTGCCGACCCCGACCATGATCGCGTCGTGCTGCGCGCGCAGGAGATGCGCCCGATGCCGCGCAGCTTCGCCGGTGATCCAGCGGCTCTCGCCGCGATGCGTGGCGATGCGGCCGTCGAGCGTGGTCGCGGCCTTGAGGGTCACCAGGGGACGGCCCACGGTGACGCGCAGGAAAAACCCGGCGTTGAGCTCGGTCGCCTCCTCGGCCAGGACTCCCGTCTCGACCGCGATGCCCGCGGCCCGCAGGGCGGCAAGACCGCGGCCCGACACGCGCGGATCGGGATCCTCGACCGCCGCCACCACGCGCGCCACGTTCGCCGCGATCAGCGCATCGGTGCAGGGCGGGGTCTGGCCGTGATGGCTGCAGGGCTCGAGGGTCACATAGGCGGTGGCTCCTGCCGCCGCGGTACCGGCGCGCAGAAGCGCCTCAGTCTCGGCGTGCGGCCGCCCGGAGATGCGCGTCCAACCGCGCCCGACAACGGCGCCGTCGCGGACGAGGACGCAGCCGACGGCGGGGTTCGGCCACACCGCCCCCAGGTTGCGGCGCGCCAGCACCAGGGCCGCGCGCATATGCCCGATATCGTCCGCCGTCGCCATGTCCCTCACCCCGCCAGCCCAGAGGGAGACGCGCTAGTCCTTCTCGGCCATGCCGCCCAGCTTGCCGACGAAATCCTCGAAGTCCTTCGCCTCGCGGAAGTTACGGTAGACCGAAGCGAACCGCACATAAGCCACGGGGTCGAGCGTCGACAGCGCGTCCATGACCATCTCGCCCACCACGGTCGAGGGGATTTCGCTTTCGCCCAGGCTCTCGAGGCGGCGGACGATGCCGCTCACGATGCGCTCGACGCGTTCCGGCTCGACCGGGCGCTTGCGGACCGCGATCGCGATGGATCTCGCGAGCTTGTCGCGATCGAACTGTTCCTTGACGCCGTTCTTCTTCACGACCACGAGGTCGCGAAGCTGCACGCGTTCAAAGGTGGTGAAGCGCGACCCGCAGGACGGACAGAAGCGCCGGCGCCGGATGGCGCTGTTGTCCTCTGTCGGCCGCGAATCCTTCACCTGCGTGTCGTCGTGACCGCAAAACGGACACCGCATTCCCCCGTCTCCCCCTCAGCCCTCGCCGTTATCGTCTTGATGCCGCGTCATTGGCCCGGATAGACCGGGAAGCGCCGGCACAGTTCCGCGACCTTCGCACGCACGGCGGCTTCGGTTCCGGTATTGTCGCCGGAATTGCCCGCCGCCAAGCCATCCAGAACCTCATCGATCAGCTCGCCGACAAGGCGGAACTCCGCCGCGCCGAAGCCGCGCGTGGTTCCGGCCGGAGATCCCAACCGCACTCCGGAGGTGACTGCAGGCTTCTCGGGATCGAACGGGATGCCGTTCTTGTTGCAGGTGATACCCGCCCGGTCGAGGCTTTGCTCGGCCGCCTTGCCGGTCAGCTTCTTCGGGCGCAAATCGACGAGCATCAGGTGGGTGTCGGTGCCGCCCGAAACGATGTCGAGGCCACGGCTCTTGAGCGTTTCGGCCAGGGTCTTGGCGTTTTCCACCACGGCACGCGCGTACGACTTGAACTCCGGCCGCAGCGCTTCGCCGAGCGCCACGGCCTTGGCGGCGATGACGTGCATCAAGGGGCCGCCCTGCAGGCCCGGAAAGACGGAGGAATTGATCTTCTTGCCCAGTTCCTCGTCCATGGACAGGATCATGCCGCCCCGGGGGCCGCGCAGTGTCTTGTGCGTGGTCGTGGTCACGACATGCGCATGGGGGAGCGGGCTCGGGTGCGCCCCGCCGGCGACGAGCCCGGCGAAATGCGCCATATCGACCATGAGATACGCTCCCACCGCGTCCGCGATCTTGCGGAAGCGCGCGAAATCGATGACGCGCGGATAGGCGGAGCCGCCGGCAATGATCATCTTCGGCCGGTGCTCGTGCGCCAGGCGTTCGACTTCGTCGTAATCGATGCGCTGGTCGTCCCGGCGGACGGTGTACGGCACGACCTTGAACCACTTGCCCGACTGGTTGACCGGCGAGCCGTGCGTGAGGTGTCCGCCCGCCGCGAGCGACAGCCCCATGAAGGTGTCCCCGGGCTGCATGAGCGCGAAGAACACCGCCTGGTTGGCCTGCGCGCCGGAATGGGGTTGGACGTTGGCGAAGGCGCAGCCGAAGAGCTTCTTCGCGCGATCGATCGCGAGGGTCTCGGCGACGTCGACGTATTCGCAGCCACCGTAATAGCGGCGGCCCGGATAGCCCTCGGCGTATTTGTTGGTGAGCACCGACCCCTGGGCCTCGAGCACGGCTGAGGAGACGATGTTCTCGGAGGCGATCAGCTCGATCTTGTCGCGCTGGCGGCCGAGTTCATCGCGCACAGCCCGCCACACCTCAGGGTCGGAATCCGACAGCGATGCCCGGAAAAAGCGGTCACCCGCGGCGGTCTCGGAGCGTTGATCGATGGCGGCGGGCTTGGCAGGTGACATGGACGTACGGCCTCGTTTGCGTCTAGCTGAACTTGGCAATGCGGCGCGTATGGCGGCCGCCGCCTTCGAACTCGGTGGACAGGAACGTGCGCAAGACATCGCGTGCCACCTCGGGACCGGTCGTCCGGCCGCCGAGGCAAAGCACGTTCGCGTCGTTGTGCTGGCGCGCCAGACGCGCGTCGGTCACATCGCGGCACACCGCGGCGCGGATACCCTTGTGCCGGTTGGCCACCATCGACACGCCGATGCCCGTGCCGCACAAGAGCACGCCGCGCTGCGCCTTGCCCTCGGCCAGCGCTCGGGCAAGCGCGTTCGCGTAGTCAGGATAATCGACGCTCTCGCTGCTCATCGTGCCAAGGTCCAGCACGGGCACGCCCGCCGCATTCAAATCGGCGACCAGGAGGGTCTTGAGCTCGAAGCCGCCGTGATCCGAGGCGACGGCGATGGGGTCAGAGGCCATGCGCAAACATCAACAAGATAAGGAAGGACCGGCAAACTACCATATGTCGAAAGCGCCTGCCAGCGAGCCACAATCCCTCGCCACGCCGCACGTCCCGGGGCCGGCGCGCGGCTTAGGGGCGAACAGTCGACGTTACAAACGGAAAATAGATCGCCCCGGAGCAACGAAAATCTAAATACAGAAGACTCTTCACATTCATAAATATTAATAGAGAAAGGATTTCCCGTCGAAAAGGCGAGTAATAGAATGGAAAAAATTTGACAACAATCGTAGGGCGCGCCTATCAATTTCGCCCCATCTTGACGGTTCATTCGGGACGATCACCGGTGTTCGAGGCGTAAGGCATCATGAGCGACGACAAGGACTCTTCGCCCGCCGATCTGCTGCGCATGACAGCAGAGGTTGCCGCCGCCTATGTCAGCAACAACAGCCTTCCCGCTGCCGATCTGACCGAAGTGATCCGGACGATCTACGCCTCGCTGCAGTCGCTCGAGCGGTCCGAAGGGGTTGCGACCACGTCGCAAAAGCCGATGGTGCCGATCAAGAAGTCGGTGACCCCCGAGTACATCGTCTGCCTCGAGGACGGAAAACGCCTCAAGATGTTGAAGCGCCATCTGCGCACGGCCTATCGCATGACGCCCGAGGAATACCGCGCGAAATGGGGCCTGCCGGCGGACTATCCGATGGTGGCACCGAATTACGCCGAACAGCGGTCCGTATTCGCCAAACGGATCGGCCTCGGCCGCAAGCCGGGCAGCAAGAAGAAGAAATAAGAGGCCCGGCCGTTAGGCCGGACCTTGTCAGGTTCGTAAGCTTCGCGTCAGTTCGCGTATTTGCCGTCTTTCCAGGCGTAGCCCTTGTAGGCCGGCGTGGTCACGACACCCGTGCCGACAACATTCGCTAGTCCGGCGTGCCGTC
>Ga0335069_10007599_pt1 | contig 15621 bp, 14 predicted proteins | sample Lox_Sample_11_FD_206714 | JGI IMG/M metagenome (GOLD analysis project Ga0335069, IMG submission 206714) | Soil microbial communities from Loxahatchee National Wildlife Refuge, Florida, United States - Lox_Sample_1.1 | ecosystem: Environmental > Terrestrial > Soil > Wetlands | place: USA... | reverse complement strand
CGCGCGAGTCGGGCCCGAGCTCACCGCCGCCTTGCTGGATTTCGCGGCACGCGAGGGCGGCCGCCTCGACGGCTGGCTCGACCGGCCCCGCCTCGTGCACACCGATTTCAACGGCTCGAACATCCTGGTCCGGCGGGAGAGTAGCGGTGCCGGTTGGGAGGTGGCTGCCATCCTCGACTGGGAAAACGCGCTCAGCGGCACGCCGGCCTTCGATTTCGGCAATCTGCTGCGCCCGCCGCTCGGCCAGCGCGATGGCTTCGCCGAGGCCGTCGCGGCGGGCTACCGGGAGGGTGGGGGCGTGCTGCCGCCCGACTGGCGCCGCATCGCACAGATATGCGATCTCTACAACTGGGCCGAGTTCCTCAACCGTCCCAACCCCGGCGAAGTCCTCATAGACGACGCCCGCCGCATCATCGCCGACATCCTTGTAGAATAAGGGCCATAGTCGGATATTGCGACTGCTCTCTCCGTAGCCGCGAAGGGCAGCGTGGACGCGCGCGGCCGGTGGAGGCCGCGATAGATTCGCTCTCGATCATCGCAAGTAAATCTAACGATAGATTCGTTGCGCTGGCGGCGGAGTTTTATTCGTTTTGGACGCGCACGGAGGCCTTCTATTCATGGGGCATCGATCGCTTGGTATCTGCGCCGCTCGCGGTGCCGGGCATCGCGGCAACCACATCAGGAGAGTCCTCCATGACGACACGAATCGCTTCCCTCGCAGCCGCGGTCGCGGCGGTGGTGCTGCTGGGATCCGCGCTGCCGCCCTCGACGCTGGCGGCGGACAAGACCGCCGTGATCGCCTTCGAGCAGGCACCCGATCCGGAGAAGGTGGCGGTCGCCGACAACCTCTATGAGAAGCAGACGGGCTACAAGATCGATTGGCGGCCGCTCGAGACGGGCGCCGAGATCATCGCCGCCATGGCCGGCGGCAGCGTCGACATCGGCTATATCGGCTCGAGCCCGACGGCGGTCGCGGCGACCCGCGCCCTGCCGATCAAGCTCATCCTCGTCGACGAGATCGGCGAGTCCGAGGAGCTGGTCGTGCGCGACGGCGCCGGAATCAGCAAGCCGGCCGATCTTACGGGCAAGAAGTTGGGCGTGCCCTTCGTCTCAACGGCGCACTACAGCGTGCTGGCCGCCCTCAAGCACTGGGGCCTGGGCGAGAAGGACGTCAACATCCTCAACCTCGATCCGTCGGACATTGCCGCCGCCTGGCTGCGCGGCGACATCGACGCCGCCTACATCTGGGATCCGCAGCTGACCCTGATCAAGAAGAACGGCAGGGTGCTGATCTCGTCGGCCGACCTCGCCAAGCTCGGCAGCCCCACCTTCAACGGCTATGTCGTCACCAAATCATTCGCCGCTGCCAATCCTGAGTTCCTCAAGACCTTCGTCAAGATCACCCAAGGTTATCGCGAGTCCTACACGAGCGATCCGTCGAAGTGGGATGCGCAATCCCAGCAGGTGCTGAAGATCTCCAAGGTCACCGGCATGAAGCCGGCGGACATTCCGGGCGTGCTCGCCGGCCTCCACTATCCGACGACGCAGCAGCTGCTCTCGGCGCAGTTTCTCGGCGGCGGCACGGCGGTGGGGCTCAAGAAGACGGCGCAGTTCCTCTACGAGCAGAAGAAGCTGCCGAAGGTGCTCGACGACTACAGCGACGTGATCGATACCAGCTACCTACAGTCAAGCGTCGCCAGCAACTAGGGGCGGAGTCGACGGACGCGCGGCAGCCTCGAACTCCGTCCCGAACCCAAGGGTCTGATGATGACGATCCACGAGACCGTCGACAGCCTCGCTGCGACGCCATCGCTGGCGCCGCGGCGCGCCGGGCCGGCGCACCGTTCGCGCTGGCCGCTATTCGGCACCGGGAAGCCGCGACGCACCCTTGGCATCAGCGCCGTGACCGCGGTGGCCCTGCTCGCGCTCTGGTTCTCCGTGACCCGGGCGGAACTGGTCACGCCGCTGTTCCTGCCGCCGCCCGCCGACGTGGTCAGCCAGTTCTTCGCCGTGGCCACTGATGGCTTCGCCGGCGCGACCTTGTGGGAGCATACGCTGGCGAGCCTGCTCCGCGTCGTCGTGGCGCTCGGCCTCGTCGTCATCACGGCAATTCCGATCGGGCTCCTGATGGGCGTCAACCGGTGGTTCAAGGGCGTCTTCGATCCGCCGATCGAGCTCTACTGGCCGCTGCCGCCGCTCGGTTATCTGCCGCTCATCATCATCTGGTTCGGCATCGACGAGGCGGCCAAGATCCTCATTCTGTTCCTGTCGATGTTCGCGCCGCTCGTCATCGCCACGCAGGCGGGCGTGCGCTCGGTGCCGGTGCAGCGCGTGCACGCCGCCTATTCCCTGGGCGCCAGCCGCGCCCAGGTGTTCTGGCACGTCATCGCCCGCGGCGCCCTGCCGGAGATACTCGTGGGCCTCCGCATCGCCATCGGCTGCGGCTGGTCCACCCTGGTGGCGGCCGAATTCGTCGCCGCCTCGCGCGGCCTCGGCTTCATGATCATGTCGGCGGCGCGCTTCCTCGTCACCGACGTGGCGATCATGGGCATCCTGGTGATCGCCGCCCTCGCCTTCGCCTTCATGTTCACCGCCCTCGCCCTCGAGCGCCTGCTGGTGCCCTGGCAGGGCAAGGTGTGACAGCACTATTGTCTGCTCCGGCTATCCCACTCGAGCGTCGCCGCCAGACGGGGGACACGGGCCTCACCGCCGCGTGTAGCGGTGCTTCACTCCCGGCGGGAACCACTCGGGATCGCCGGCCGCATGCAGCGTCACGCGCGGCCGCCGGTATTCGGGCGGCGCATAGTTGGCGAACTCGCTGTTGAGTCGGAGCAGGTGCGCCAGGATCGATTCCTCGGCTGCCGCCCGCTTGGCGGTGTCGCTCGCGGCGCCCGGCGCCAGCTCCACGGCGACCGCAAGGTGCGGCGCCTGGTCTAACCCCTCGACGGCCCGCAGGACGAATTTGCCGGTAACCCATTCGCGCACGCCCGCCTGTTCGAGGCCAACGCTGATGTTCTCCGGATAGACGTTGGCGCCGAAGTAGGAAACCGTGAAGTTGGCGCGGCCGAACACGAAGACGAAGGGCAGGGCGCGGACGCCGCGCCAGGCATGGCTGGCGAGCGCGGCCAGCGGATCGAACTTCCAGTCGGCGAGGAAGCGCAGCATCGCCTCGTACGGCACGAGGCCGCCATTGTCGGCGATGTGATAGCGCACCAGCGGCACGCCGTTGTCGCCGGTGAACAGCAGGGTGTGGCCGCGTCCCTCCGCATCCGGCAGCGCCTCGAAATAGCGCACGAACGGATCGTACTGCACGAGGGTCGGCAGGCGCGATTCGCCGAACAGCTGGCGTGCCGCCTCCGGGTTGGCGCCGAGGAAGCGGCGGATGGCGATGCTGAGGGGCGTCTCGTTGCCGATGACGCCGGCGTCGGCCGTGCCGTAGAGCGAGGCCGAATCGTAGCAGACATCCCTCGCGCCCAGCCGCTCGCCGACCAGGGCGCGCCATTCCTCGCTGAACACCTCGCCGGCCATGACAAGCTTCACCTTGAGCGGCCGCCAGTCGATGCCTTGGGCGATGCCGCCGTCGATCACGTCCTTGAGGAACGGCGGATAGCCGAGGAGCACCGTCTGCTCGAACTGCGGCGCCAGCTCGCGCACCACGCGCCAGATCTCGTCGCGGTTGCTGCCGGGCGTCACCAGCATGAGCGGGTAGCCCTTGGCCGCCAGGGCGCGGCAGCAACTCGCCGTGAACATGCCGCCCACCCAGGTGCCAAGCGCGAAGCAGACGACCGCGAGCGTGCGCCGGCTGGCGGCCTGGAAGCTGTCGTGGAACACCTGCTCGAAGCGCGTCGCGATCGGCAGCTCGTCGGCCAGGAAGCGCGGCCAGAAGGTCGGCTTGCCCGTCGAGCCCGAGGACACCGCAATGAAGTCGCAGCTCTCGAGCCTACCGCCGCGGCACAGCTGCGCCAGCGGATGACAGGTCAGGTAGTTCTGCTTGGTCACCAGCGGCAGGCCCCGGAAATCCTGCGGCGTCCGGACGCGCGCGGGATCGACGCGCTGATCGCTGAGGAAGTGGCCATAGGCCGGAACGGCTTGCGCCACCTCCCGGAAGAGGTCGAGCGCCACGCTCGCCGGATCGTCGCCCGGCGCATGCTGCAGCAGTCCGTCGAGCGGCGTGCCCATGAAGCGGTGCAGCGCCGCGTCGGTCCGCGTCGACTTCCGATGATCGATCATCGGCGACAGCGTATCGCACCTCCGCCGGCGCTTGCCAATCCTGCGGCTGGCAGCGTGAGCCGGATGCGGGTTGGGCAATGGTGTCGGTCGAGGGCTCTGTCTTCAACCGAGCGACAAGGGTTCGTCGCGGCGCTCCCTGGCCTCGCTCAAAAGCGAGACGACGTCGTTCGGCCGGACGCCGTCCACCGCCATCATCGCCTGCACCACCGGATCGGCCAGGATCTCGTTGAGCGGCGGCTCCCACGCATACATCCGTGAGGGATTGGTCGCCGCTGTCTGGCTGGCACGGCAGATCCGTGGTGTCATGGCTGGTACTCCCCGGGGTTTGGCGCTGTCGCGCGCCGGCCGTGATTGCCGGCGGCGCATCTCTAGTCGTTGAACGTCTGCTAACCATTGAACCGTCGGGCAGTGGCGGGAGTTTTGCCGGAATGAGGCGATCTAAAGGCATTTGCGGTCGATATGTCGCAGCCCCAGGGTTGCGTCGCGCCGCCGCGTCGGCTTAAGTTCGGCCACCGCTTTTCACTGAGGCCACTGCTTTTCACTGAGGATTGTCTCAAATGCCGTTCCTTGCGCAGCGTCTCGACCGCATCAAGCCGTCGCCCACCATCGCCGTTACCCAGAAGGCGCGCGAGCTGAAAGCGGCCGGCAAGGACGTCATCGGTCTCGGCGCCGGCGAGCCCGATTTCGACACGCCCGAGAACATCAAGCAGGCGGCGGCCGCGGCGATGCGTCGCGGCGACACCAAGTACACCGACGTCGACGGGACGATGGCGCTAAAGCAGGCGATCTGCGCGAAGCTCAAGCGCGAGAACGGGCTCGACTACAAGCCGGAGCAGATCAGCGTCGGCACCGGCGGCAAGCAGGTGCTCTACAATGCGCTGATGGCCAGCGTGAACCCGGGCGACGAGGTCATCATCCCGGCGCCCTATTGGGTCTCCTATCCCGACATCGTGCAGTTGGCCGAAGGCATGCCCGTCTTCGTGCCCTGCTCGCAGAACAGCCAGTTCAAGCTGTTGCCGGAGAACCTGGAATCGGCGATCACGCCGAAGACAAAGTGGCTGATCCTCAACAGCCCGTCGAACCCGACCGGTGCTGCCTATTCCCGCGCCGAGCTGAAGGCATTGACCGACGTGCTCCTCAAGCACCCGCAGGTCTGGGTACTGACCGACGACATGTACGAGCACCTCGTCTATGACGGCTTCGAGTTCTCGACGCCGGCGCAGGTGGAGCCGAAGCTCTACGAGCGCACGCTGACCATGAACGGCGTCAGCAAGGCCTATTGCATGACCGGCTGGCGAATCGGCTACGGCGCCGGCCCGACGCCTCTCATCAAGGCCATGGCCAAGCTGCAGTCGCAGAGCACAAGCAACCCGAGCTCGATCAGCCAGGCGGCCGCGGTCGAAGCATTGAACGGTCCGCAGGATTTCATTCCTGAGCACAACAAGGTGTTCCGCGAACGCCGCGACATTGTCGTGGAGATGCTGAATCAGGCGCCAGGAATCCGTTGCCACCGCCCGGAAGGCGCCTTCTATGTCTATCCGTCCTGCGCCGGCGCCATCGGCAAGAAGACGCCGCAGGGCAAGGAGATCAAGACCGACGACGACTTCGTGACCTACCTGCTCGAGGCCGAGGGCGTGGCGGCAGTGCAGGGCTCGGCCTTCGGCCTCTCGCCCCACTTCCGTATCTCCTACGCCACCTCCACCGAGGCGCTGAGGGAGGCCTGCACCCGCATCCAGCGTGCCTGCAAGGCGCTGCGCTAGGCCGCAGACGCCGGTTCCGCCTCCGCGGAGGCCGAGGGCAGCCGCGTCACCAGCACCTTGTCGATGCGCCGGCCGTCCATATCGACGACTTCGAAGCGGTAATCTTCGATCTCGAACCAATCGGTGGCCTTGGGGATTCGCCGCAGGCGACCCATGACCAGCCCGGCGACGGTCTGGTAGGTGGTCTCTTCCTCTTCGGGCAGCCGCGTCATGCCCACGGCGTCCTTGAGCTGGTCGATCGGCAGCATGCCGTCGACGAGCCAGGAGCCGTCGGCGCGCTGGGCCACGGCCGGCTCCTCCGCCTGGCCCGGCTCGGGCAGGTCGCCGACCAGGGCCTCCAGCAGGTCCTCGAGGGTGACGATGCCCTGGAAGTCGCCATACTCGTCGACAATGAGCGCGATCGGCGCGCCGGTGCGGCGAAACGACTCGAGCGCCTTCAGCGCCGGCGCCGATTCCGGGATGTACAGCGGCGGTTTCATCGCCGCCCGGATGTCGAATCCCTTGCCGGCCAGTTCGGCGGCCAGCAGGTCCTTGACCTCGACGATGCCGACGATATGGCGCCGGCCGCCCTCGGCGACCGGGAAGCGCGAATAGTGGCTGTCGCGGATCGTCTGCCTGGTTTCTTCGATGGGATCGGCCAGGTCGAGCCATTCGACCTGCGTCCGCGGAGTCATCAGCGCGCTGACCCGGCGGTCGCCGAGGCGCAGCGCCATGTCGACAATGGTCTTCTCGGCCGGATGGAAATCCCCGGCCTCGGTACCCTGTTGCATAAGGAGCTTGATCTCCTCGTCGGTCACCGCCGGCTCGCTTCCGTGGCGCACGGGAATGAGCAGCAGCACCAGTTCGGTGACGGCGGAGAGGAACCAGACCGCCGGTGCGGCGATGCGCGATAACAGATCCATGGAGCGGCCCACCGCTGCCGAGATCGCTTCCGGTCGGCTCACCGCCAGCCGTTTCGGCACGAGTTCGCCGAGGATCAGCGTAACGAAGGTGATGGCCACGACCACCACGCCGATTGCCAAGGCGTTGGCGTAGGGAGCCAAGGCCGGCCAACGGGTGAAATCGTCGACGAGGCGCTCGGCAACCCTGGCGCCGCCATAGGCGCCGGCAACGATGTTGCAGAGCGTCAGGCCGATCTGCACGGTCGAGAAGAAACGGCTGGGATGCTCGGCCAACCGCAGCGCCGCGGCGGCCCCCTTGCTGCCGTCGTCAGCCATCTGCTTCAGGCGCGCCCTGCGGGCCGACACGATCGCCATCTCGCCCATAGCAAACAGGCCCTGGACGAGGATCAGCAGCAGCACGATAAGGAGTTCAATCGCCATCTATCAACGCATTGCGCGACCCGACACCCTTGCCCCGCGGGGCCTGGTCACGGAGACGCCGAATCGGTGGCTACATTCCAAGATATTTGCCGGCCAACTGCAAGGCCCCATCTACCGAGGCCCAGCCGAGAACGGCGACGAGGCCGATGACGATGATGCCGCCGGCGAGGCCGATGGCCGCGAACAGGCCGTCCCGCTCGATGACTGCCAGGGCCATGATGGCGACCGGCAGAGCCAGGGGCACGTTGAACAGGATAGGTATCGTCAGCAGCAGGGCAAGGATGACGCAGATCAGGCCGATGAGGCGCTCGCCGACCGGCCCGACAACGGCGGTAAACCGCGGCTTGAGCAGCCGCTCGAGGCGCCGCAGATACGGCACGGCGCGTGCGACCATGGCCGCGAAGTCGCGCCGCGCCAGCGACCGGTCGGCGAGGAAACGCGGCAGCCACGGCCGTGGCAACCCGATCGCCATCTGTACCGCCACGAGCGTCAGGGGCACCGCGGCGAAGGTGGCGATGCCGGGAATCGCGCCGGGCAGCGCCAGGACGAACAGCAGGATGCCGTGGCCGCGGTCGCCGAGCTCGCGCACGATATCGCCCAACGATAGCCGTTCGCCAGGCCAGCTTTCGGCCAAGGACGCGAGAATGTCGGAGACACGCTTCGACGTGCTGTTCCGTGATCCGGCCTTGCTGTCGTTCACGATTGGTCCCGGCGCCGCGTTGATCGACGATGGAATACGGCAGCTCGCCGCCCGATCTCGATGTCGGGGCGTCCGGAGCAAGAGCTAGCCCTCATTGGTGATAGGGGATGCGACCCAGCGGCGCAACCGAGGCCAGCGACGCGTGCTGTCCGAGGGCGGGCCTGGCACGGCGCCAATCGAGGCGGCGGACATCGTCTTCGGTTTTCGCTTGCATCGCTAACCGTCGCCCGGAAATCATAGTATTACCGATATGAGAATGGCGGGGGCCCGTGTGAAGGACGCCCCCGCCGGGGCACAATGGGAGGACAGGGATCATGGGGCAACGCGAACCGGCTGCACCTCGTTGCGCGGCGCTGGTCGGGCCATATTTGAGCGGCAAGACGACCCTGCTGGAGAGTCTGCTGTTCGCCACCGGCGCCGTGAACCGCAAGGGATCCATCAAGGACGGCAACACCGTCGGCGACAGCGCGCCCGAAGCACGCGCCCGCAAGATGACCACCGAGGTCAATGCCGCATCGACGGAATATCTGGGCGAGAAATGGACCTTCCTCGATTGTCCCGGCTCGATCGAACTCACCCAGGAATCGCAGAACGCGCTCATGGTCGCCGACACGGCCGTGATCGTCTGCGAGCCGGAGGTAACGCGGGCGCTGACGCTGGCGCCGCTGTTCAAGTTCCTCGATGACCACAAGATTCCGCACATGCTGTTCATCAACAAGATGGACAATGCGGCGCATCGCGTGCGCGACGTGCTGGCGGCCCTGCAGGGCGTGTCGAGCCGGCGGTTGATCCTGCGCCAGGTGCCGATCCGCGAGACGGAGAAATCGGGCGCCGAGACGGTCGCCGGCTATGTGGATCTGGTGAGCGAGCGCGCCTATGGCTACAAGCCCGGCAAGCCCTCGGACCTCATCAAGATTCCCGAGGAGATGGTCGAGCGCGAGCAGGAAGCGCGGCGCGAGATGCTGGAGGCGCTCGCCGACTACGACGACCATTTGCTCGAGCAGCTGCTCGAAGACGTGGTGCCGCAAAAGGAGGAGATCTATCAGCAGATCGCCAAGGATCTGGCCGGCGATCTCATCGTGCCGGTGCTGCTCGGCGCGGCTGAGCAGGACCACGGCGTGCAGCGGCTGCTGAAGGCTCTGCGCCACGATGTTCCCGGCCCTGCGGCAACAGCGGCGCGCATCGGCGTGACCCCTGCCGCCGGCGATACCGCGGCGTTGGTGTTCAAGACCTATCATCAGTCCCACACCGGAAAGGTCTCGCTGGCACGGGTGTGGGGCGCGGCACTTCCCGATGGCGGCTCGCTCGGCGGCAACCGTGTCTCCGGCATATACCGCATGAAGGGGCATGAGCTCGGCAAGCAGGGCGCGGCCGCTGAGGGCGAGGTCGTCGGGCTCGGTCGCCTCGATGCGGTAGCCACCGGCCAACTGCTCTCGGCTTCAGGCAAGCCGGCGGGAACCGTGAGCTGGCCGGAGAAGCTGGCGCCCTTGTTCTCGCTCGCCATCACCGTCGAGAACCGGGCGGACGAGGTGAAGCTGACGACGGCGCTGCACAAGCTCGTCGATGAAGATCCGTCGCTGTCGGTCGAGCACAATCCGGATACTCACGAGCTGGTGCTGTGGGGCCAGGGCGAGATTCACCTGCAGGTTGCCATCGACCGGCTGCGCATGAAGTATGGCCTCGCCGTGAAGTCGCACCGGCCGACCATCAACTACAAGGAGACGATCCGCCGCGGCGTAAAACAGCATGGCCGGCATAAGAAGCAGAGCGGCGGACACGGCCAGTTCGGCGACGTCCATGTCGAGATCAGGCCGCTGCCGCGCGGGACCGGTTTCGAGTTCGTCGATCAGGTGGTCGGCGGCGCCGTCCCCCGGCAATACATCTCATCCGTCGAGGAAGGCGCGCGCGAATTTCTCCATCGCGGGCCACTGGGCTTTCCGACCGTCGACGTGTCGGTGACGCTCTATGACGGGCAGTACCATGCGGTCGACAGCTCCGACATGGCGTTCAAGACCGCGGCCCGCATCGCCATGAGCGAGGGCATGCCGAAGTGCGATCCGGTCCTGCTCGAACCCATCTGTTCCGTGCAGATCGCCATACCCAACGAATTCACGGCGCGGGTCCACGGCCTGATCAGCGGCCGCCGCGGGCAGATACTCGGCTTCACCGGCAAGGAAGGCTGGCAGGGCTGGGACGAGGTCGATGCTTTCCTGCCGCAGTCGGAACTGCACGATCTCATCATCGACCTGCGCTCGCTCACCATGGGCGTGGGAACGTTTTCGTGGAAGTTCGACCATCTGCAGGAATTGACCGGGCGTATCGCCGACAAGATCATCGAGCAGCGATTGGCGACCGCGCACTAGGCTTGTAACGACGCTCTCACCCTTTATTGATTTGCCGGGGTCTCACCGGCAGGGCTATCTCCGTCCCGCCATCGTGGCATTCACGGGAGCGGAAAGGCCCATGCGGATCAAGGTCAAGCGCGGCTGGGAGTTGCCGGAGTCCACGGCAACGCCGGAGCATGTATTTCAGGATCGCCGCAGGTTGTGCCAGGCGATCGCCGCCGGGCCGCTTCTGCTCGCTGCCGGTATGACGGTGGGAGGGCGGCGCCTTCTCGCCGCTCAGGCCATCGCCGATCCGTCGGCCGGCCTCTATCCCGTGCCCCAGAACCTACGCTACAAGCTCGATCGTGCCGTAACGCCCGAGGAACTGGCGACGAGCTACAACAACTACTACGAGTTCGGATCCAGCAAGGACGTCAAGGACGACGCGCAGAAGCTGCCGATTCGGCCGTGGAGCGTAAGCATCGAGGGCATGGTCGAGGCCCCTATCACCATCGCGATCGACGACCTGCTCAAGAAGATGCCGCTGGAAGAGCGACTCTATCGCCATCGCTGCGTCGAGGCGTGGTCGATGGCCGTGCCTTGGAGCGGCTTCCCGTTGAAGGCACTGGTCGATTTCGCCAAGCCGCTAAGCTCGGCCAAATATCTGCGCATGGAAACCTTCATGAACCCTGACGTCGCCGATGGTCAGCGGGCCGTCTGGTATCCGTGGCCCTATATCGAAGGGCTCACGATCGCCGAGGCGACAAACGAACTGGCATTCCTCGTGACCGGCATCTACGGCAAGCCGACGCCGCCGCAGAACGGGGCACCGCTGCGGCTGGCGACGCCGTGGAAGTACGGCTTCAAGTCGATCAAATCGATCGTCAAGTTCAGTTTCACCGACCAGCGGCCGGTGAGCTTCTGGGAGACGCTACAAGCCTCGGAGTATGGGTTCTGGGCCAACATCAACCCGGAGGTACCGCATCCTCGCTGGAGCCAGGCCACGGAGCGCGTGCTCGGAACCGACGAGCGAGTGCCAACCCAGCTCTTCAACGGCTATGCCGAGTTCGTGGCCGATCTCTATAAAGGCCTGGAGAACGAACGGCTTTATGCGTGAGCAGGTCCGTCGGCTGCTCGACGGATCAGCGCAAATAAAAAGCCGGGCCCCGAGAGGCCCGGCAAGTTAAACAGGGAGGCTTCACGTCTGGGAGACGTAGGGTCCGAAGACCCTTATCTGGGCATCGCGCCCAGATCCGCGTGACGGCGCCAGAGCACCGTCGAATTCAGCATGTTGCACTGCAACACACTGCTAAGATAGTGCGGCTTGGCGGCCCTACCAGAGTCAAAAATGACGGGGTATCATGCAGTTTCCGCATGGCCGAGAAATCCAGTGATTTCATGGGTTTCTGCCGCCGTTTCCGGCCTCCGGAATGCGCTCAGAAGGTTGCCTCGGCGACCTTGCGCAGGAGGAAGTCGCGGAACACCTGGATTCGCTTGGAATTCCGCAGCTCCTCCGGGTAGACGAAATAGGCGTCGATACGGGGCCCCTGGACGTCCGGCAGCACGCGCACCAGTCCGGGGATCTCCGTCGCCATGAACTCGGCGAGGCCCCCCAATCCAAGCCCGCTCTGCACGGCTCGCACGATCGCATACGCATTGTTGACCGTCAGGACGGGCGTGCGCGGCCGGTCGTCGCGGCCGCCGACAGTCAGCAGCCAATTGATCGTCGGCACCGGCGGACGGACCTCGTCGCCGTAGATGATCACCTTGTGGCGGTCGAGGTCGTCGACCGTGCGCGGCATTCCGTACTTCTTCAGGTAGGCCGGAGCGGCGTAGATGTAACTGTGCACCGTCATCATGTGCCGCTGGATCAGCTCGGGCTGGCGCGGCGGCATCAGGCGGATGGCGACGTCCGCCTCGCGCATGCTGAGGTCGAGCTCCCGGTCCTCGAGCAACAGGTCGACGGAGACGTCGGGATAGATCTCAATGAATTCGCCAATGCGTGGCGCCAGCCAAGTCGAACCCAGGCCGACCGTGGCCGTGACCTTCAGCGTACCCTTCGGCCGCTCTTTGCTCTCGCTGAGCTGCGCCTCGGCCATCGCCAGCTTGGCGAACACCTCGCGCACGGTGCGAAACAGCAGCTCGCCCTGTTCGGTCAGGATGAGGCCGCGCGCATGACGATGGAACAGCGTGACGTTGAGGCTCTCTTCCAGGCTGCTCACCTGACGGCTGACGGCCGACTGGCTCAGGTTCAGCGCCTCGCCCGCGCGCGTGAAGCTGCCGGCCTCGGCGACGGCGTGAAACACTCTCAGCTTGTCCCAGTCCATGAAGCGGCCTTGTGGCTTGCGCGAGCGGCGAGAGCGCGGTCAGTCGGGCGGGCGTGTGCGGCTATTCTGCCGCTTCGGCGGCGCCCGCCTCGTGGGCAGCAAGGAAACGATCGGCCTCGAGCGCGCCCATGCAGCCCATGCCGGCGGCGGTGACGGCCTGACGGAATACCTTGTCCTTGACGTCCCCGGCCGCGAAGACGCCAGGCACTTTCGTTGCCGTGCTGTCCGGCTTGGTGACGATGTAGCCTTCGGCGTCCATCTCGAGCTGGCCACGGAAGAGTGCGGTCGCCGGCTCGTGACCGATGGCGACGAAGACGCCTTGGGTAGGCAGCACGGATTCCTTGCCGGTCTTGACGTTGCGGATACGGACGCCCATCGCGTCCGAGAATCTCGGTCACCACGCTGTCCCAGATCAGCTCGATCTTCGGATTCCGGAACAGACGGTCCTGCATGATCTTCTCGGCGCGCAGCGTGTTGCGCCGATGGATCAGCGTGACCTTGGTGGCGAAGTTGGTCAGGAAAATCGCCTCCTCAACGGCGGTATTGCCGCCGCCGATGATGCAGACCTCCTTGCCGCGGAAGAAGAAGCCGTCGCAGGTGGCGCAGGCGGAGACGCCGCCGCCGCGCAACCGCTGCTCGCTCGGCAGGCCCAGCCAGCGCGCCTGCGCTCCGGTACAGATGATCAACGTCTCGCCGTAATAGATATCACCGCTATCGCCGACGCATTTGAACGGCCGTCGCGAGAGGTCAACCTCGACGATCACATCACTCGCGATCACCGTTCCGACATGGGTCGCCTGTTCGCGCATCTGTTCCATCAGCCACGGCCCCTGGATGACATCGGCGAAGCCGGGGTAGTTCTCGACATCTGTCGTGATGGTCATCTGGCCGCCGGGCTGTATTCCTTCGACGAGGATCGGCTTGGCGTTGGCCCGCGCCGCGTAGATTGCAGCCGTGTAGCCGGCCGGTCCCGAGCCGACGATCAGGACTTTGGTGCGATGTTCAGCGGGCATAGGCTGGCGATCCTTGCATGACGTTTCATCATGGAAGATAGAAGGCTAGGGGCCGCCCGACAAGGCAGGGCCGGACAGGGTACCTCGATTGGTCGGTGAGTGCCGTATGGCGGTCGGAAAAGCCGTTGCCGATGCCCATATCCGGGACTACGGTCGCGCCGCCAGCGGGACGAAGGACGCATGAAATACATCAATCAGGCCGTGATGGAACGGCTCGACTCCGCCGCCTTTCAAAGCCGGCAACCCTATCCCTGGGTCAATCCGCCAGGCTTCCTGACGGACGAAGGGTATGGCCGCCTCGTCGACACCCTGCCGCAGCCGGAGCTGTTCGACCAGCGATTCGGCGAGAAGCGCAAGCACGGCCAACAGAGCCATGACCGCCTAGTCCTCGACTATCGGCCGGACCTGGCGCTCAGCCAGCCCTGGCGCGAGTTCGTCGCCGAAGTCAGCGGCCCAGTTTATCTGCAGTTCCTCGAACGCATGTTCGGGCGCCGCGCGTTGCGGCTCGTACTGCACTGGCACTACACGCCGAACGGTTGCTCGGTCTCGCCGCACTGCGACTCGCGACGCAAGCTCGGCTCGCACATCTTCTATTTCAATACCGACAAGGACTGGCGCCCCGAGTGGGGCGGCGAGACCCTGATCCTCGATGACCGCGGGCGCTTCAAGACCGACTCGGCGCCCAAGTTCGAGGACTTCGACCGTGTCATGCCGGCCACCGCCATTGGTAACTACAGCATGCTGTTCATGCGGCGCGAGCAGTCCTGGCACGGCGTCAAGGAGATCCGCTGTCCACCCGATGCCCTGCGCAAGGTATTCATCGTGGTGATCGAGGATTGGAGCCTGCCGGCCCAGATGAAGAGCCTGTTCCGCGGGGGCAAGCAGAACCGCTACTGAGGTCGCGTCCTCCCGTATCGCTCCAGATCTTCGTTGGGAGGCCGGCGGCCCGGCTTGGCGGCGCAACCTCTGTGTAATATAATTGCGTCCCGGCGGTCCGATCTGGAGGAATATTGATGCGGCGCGTCAAGCTCGACCGGATCGATCGGCGCATCCTGCGGGACCTGCAGGACGACGGCCGCATGACGAATGTCGAGCTGGCGGGCCGTGTCGGGATCTCGGCGCCGCCCTGCCTGCGCCGCGTCCGTGCCCTGGAGACCGCCGGCTACATTCGCGGCTATCACGCCGACATAAACCCGGAGGCACTCGGCTTCGGCGTCACTGTCTTTGCCCAGGTCGGGTTGTCCAGCCAGGCCGAGACCGATCTGAAGGCCTTCGAAACCCTGGTGGGGTCCTGGCCCGAGGTCCGCGAGTGCCACATGCTGGCCGGCGAGACCGATTTCCTGCTGCGCGTCGTTGCCGTCGACTGGGACGCCTACCAGCGCTTCCTGACCACTCGCCTGACGGCGGCGCCCAACGTCAGCCACGTCAAGTCGGCGCTGGCCATCCGCACCGCCAAAAGCGCGCCCGGCGTGCCGATCACGGCCGACTAGGCGCCAGGCTATTTGAAGGCGACGCGAACGATCTCGTAGGACTTCGAGCCGCTCGGCGTGGTCACCTCCACGGAATCGCCGACCTTCTTGCCGATGAGCGCGCGCGCCAGGGGCGAGGTGATGGAGAGGCGCTTCGACTTCACGTCGGCCTCGTCCGGGCCAACGATCTGGTAGCTGGCCTTCTCGTCGGTGTCCTCGTCCACCAGCGTGATGGTGGCGCCGAACATGACCTGCTTGCCCGAGAGCTTGCTGACATCGATGACCTCGGCCCGGGAAATCTTGTCCTCGAGTTCCCCCAGGCGGCCTTCGATGAAGCTCTGCCGCTCGCGGGCGGCGTGATATTCGGCGTTTTCCGAGAGATCGCCATGCTCGCGCGCCTCGGCGATCTGCCGGATGACCGCCGGCCGTTCGACCTGCTTCAGATGCCGCATCTCTTCTTCGAGCCGCTGCAGGCC
>Ga0335069_10007598_pt1 | contig 15622 bp, 10 predicted proteins | sample Lox_Sample_11_FD_206714 | JGI IMG/M metagenome (GOLD analysis project Ga0335069, IMG submission 206714) | Soil microbial communities from Loxahatchee National Wildlife Refuge, Florida, United States - Lox_Sample_1.1 | ecosystem: Environmental > Terrestrial > Soil > Wetlands | place: USA... | reverse complement strand
ACTCGAGCTGACATTCATCGAGCTGCGCTGCACGCGCTCGAGCATCGCCCGAGCAATGCCGTGCCAAGTGCTCGTAGCCGCGCCGAAGCACCTCTTCGGCGCGTCGCAGCGCATCCGTTACTGCAGGCTCCACGCGAAGAATGTCCAATCAAGTACGCGCGCTTCGCCATCCTCAGACGCGCGCTTAGCAAAGCATTCCGTTCGCAGCGCAACCAGCGATCCCAAGCTGAGCGGCGTCCGCTCCTGGACCTCGACTTCAGTGCGCAGGCAGTCGCCCTCAAAGACAGGTGCCAGATGATCACACCTCGACCACGCCACCATGGTAAGTAGATCTGGCAGTGCGCGGGTGACCTGTGCGAACGCCATGCTGATCACATGCCCGCCGTACACGAGCCTGGAACCTAGATGGGAGGCCGCTGGATCGGAATGCACCGCCGCCATGTTGAGCGTCAAGCGTACGAACTCAGCGGTCGCGGTGACCGAGTCCCGCGCGCACACCTTGAACCGTGTGCCGGCCTCGAGCCCGGATTTCTCGCCGCTCGAAGCATGAAGAACGCTGGTGTTCCATTTCGGCAGAGCCTCCAGGAGCGCTTCGCGCGTGACTTCCGCGCCTACTTGTTCGAGATCAGTCTCGGTCGCCCCCGGGACCGTCTCCAGGCGAGCCGCAATCATCGGGAAGCGCCACAAGTGCAGGACCGTCTCGCCGCGTTGATTCCAGGTGGTAGACTCCAGCGCCACGACACCCGTGGATGGCCGATCCTGGCGAGCGCGGTTGGGCCTTCGAGCGACGACCCGCGTGCGCGTCGAAAGGGTGTCGCCAAGGTGTACGGGTCGCTCGAACAGTAGGCCGCGGTATCCGAGGTTCGCCTTAACCCGCTGTGATGCCCAGGTCGTCTGCCCGATCGCAACATTCGCGACGAGCAGCGGGTGGGCCAGCGGCGCAGGGTGCCGGGTGACTGCGCGACACGCTTCGTGGTCGAGGGGCAAGCGCATGCGGTCGCCGAATAGGGCTTGGTAGAAGCACGCATGGCCCTCGGTCAAGGTAACCGGGGGTGCTGAAAACTCCCGGCCGATAGACAGCTCTTCGAACCACGGGCCCTGCACTTCGACCGTGAGCATGTTGCCCCTATTGTTCTACGCCGCGCGCACCCCAGGGCTCTTTCGATCACTTCGGCTGCTGATTCCCGGGTGCTGCGTCGCAGCGCTGCGCAGCATGGACGCTGCTACGTAGGTAACGGCTACACACACCAGCCACCGCAGTGCCGCCAAGGGTAGGGATCTCACCACGTAGGCAGCGACGATCACCCCGGGAATCCCTCCCAGCGTCAGGCCGAGAGCCACGGGCAAGCACAGGCGCTTTGCGCGCAGGAACCGGAGACTCGCCACCTGCATGAGCAGCGCACTCGAGCCGGTCATGATGGGAAACGCGGCAATGGGGTTCATACCCAATAGCGACAGCGTGATGAGAACGGGTGCGTAATTCCCCACCCCGATAGTCATCAGCGCCCCGAACACGAAGCTCGCAGCGGCCGCCGCGCCGAACTTCCAACCCGAGAGGCCCAGTGCGTCGCCGCCTCCGGGCAACAGCCCGAGATTGACCGCCGCAAAAAGCACTGCAGCGCCAGCTAATGCCACCCCCATTCCGATCTGAATCAGACGACGACTGAGCCGCACGACGACTCCGGCTCCAAGCCATGCTCCTGCACAGGAGGCCGCCAAAGTGACAGCCAGCAGAACCGGGTCGACGGAGACGGCCGCGATGAATATTACCCCTTCCGCGATCGACGGCACGGCGTGCCCGACATTGAGAGTACCGGGGATGGCTTCATCCGGCACCATCCGGGCCAGCCTGAAGATCGCCGTGGTCGGGGCAAACGAGCCGATCCCAAGAGTGTCAAAGAAATTGGTCACGAACCCCACGATGCACTCGAGCACCGTGGGAGTGCGGCGTCCGCTATCTCCGTCTTCCCCCGCGCCGCGCCACTGCCGCCAGAGCAAGTAGCTAAACCAGACACCGGTTGCGACGAGCGAACCTACCAGCAAGTATCTGATCGCGCTCACACGCTCAGTTCTGGCATGCGGCGACTGCGCGCGTCCAATACTGATTTGGACCCCAATGATGCATCCTAGCTATTGATCTGGGGATATCCGGATCACATGCCACGCAAGACTAGTTCGAGGTTGTTTATGAGCTGCTCGGCATTTTCGCGCGAGAAACACAACGGCGGGCGGATCTTCAACACATTGCTGCGGGGGCCCGTCGCAATCAGCAACACACCGCGGTCGCGAAGTGCATTGACTACGCGCGTCGCCTCCGCGGCAGCTGGCTCCTTCGTCGCGCGGTCCCGTACCAGCTCGACGCCCAGAAACATTCCACGGCTTCGGACGTCGCCAATCAACTCCTGCCTGCCCGCGAGATCACGCAGCCGCGTTGCCAGGAATCCCCCCACATCCTCGGCATTTACGCCGAGTTGCTCGTCTTCGATCACGTCGAGCACGGCAAGCCCCGCCGCCGCCGCAACCGGATTTCCGCCGTAGGTATTGAAGTAACGTGTTCCTTTACCGAAGCGCTCGAGCAGTGCGTGCGAGGTAATCATCGCTGCCAGCGGATAGCCGTTCCCGGCGGACTTGCCCAGAGTGACGATATCGGGCTCCACCCCGAAGCCCTGGAAACTCCACATCCGGCCGGTTCGGGCGAATCCGCCTTGCACCTCGTCGGCAATAAACAAACCCCCGGCCCGATGAACCATAGCGACGGCTTCCAGGAGATACTTTGCCGGGGGCACCAAGATGCCATCGCTCGCAAAGATTGTATCGAGCAGCAGCGCGGCGAGAGGAATGCCCTCCTCGCTCAGTGATTCGATCGCGCGCGCGATACACTCTATGTAGTAGGGCCCTATCTCGTTGACCTCACGAGCATCGGCTCGATAGACATCAGGGGCGGGTACCGCACGTACGTAAGGCCCGGGTGCTTCCGAGGATTGGTATGCCGCGGACAGCTCCGCGAGCGCGATCGTGTTGCCGTGATAGGCGTGTTTGGTAACGATCACACCGTGTCCACCGGTCACAGCCCTCGCCACCCGCAGGGCGAGCTCGTTTGCCTCGCTGCCCGTGCAGGTGAACATGGCCGCTCTCAGGGGATCCGAAAATGTCGCCGTAAGCCGTGCCGCGTACTCCACGATGCTCTCGTGCAGATAGCGGGTATGGGTGTTGAGAAGCTTCGCCTGGCGCGACACAGCAGCCACGACGCGCGGATGGCAGTGGCCGACTTGCGGCACGTTGTTATACGCATCGAGGTACCGACGGCCATCGGCGCCATATAGCCACACGCCGCTGCCACGTACGATATGTACGGGCTGCTCGTAGAAAAGACGATAAGCCGGGCCCAGCAGCTGTCGGCGTCGTTGCAACAGCTCCGAGTCACTGAGGCGACCCGGAATCTTACCGAGCCTACACGCCGCCCAGATCCGATCGGTCGCTTCGCCAGGTGAGACCGCCGCGAGTGCGTCCAGTGCCGCCCAGGCCGCACCCTGGTTACGCAGTATGTAATCGCGGTTCTCGGGGAAGCGCGCGGCGCGCCAGTCGGTAATGACGGCGGTAGTCACGAGCCGTGCGCGCATGAGCTCGAAAAGAAGTTCGATTTCTGCGTCCTCGATTGGGCACTGTTCGTCATAAGCCGCGATGAAGACGAGTGCTGGCGCAAGCGGATCGGCATCGCCGGCGAGGTGATACGAAGCCGCTGTCGCCACATCGCTGATGAGCGGCGCGTGAATAATGTCCCCGAAATCAATGATTCCGGCGATCTCCGATCCGGGTCCCACGACTACGTTACTTGGGTTCAGGTCGTTATAGATCACCTGAGCGCGCAACATGTCCAAAGGAACCGCCGACTGTTGCTCGAAGCGGTCGATGTATTCCGTGGCGTATTGTCGCCGGGACGGTGCAGACACCGCGGGGAGGATTGCACGCAGTTCCTGTACCCGGGATGCATTCCAAAGCAGCTCGTGTCGAGCCGCCGGGTGGAAGTACCCGCGCAGCGCGAGGTCGAGGCGCGCGAGGCAAGCGGCAAGAGCCCTGCGCAGCGAGTCATCGATCCGCACATTGCGAAGCGACTCCCCAGGGAGATAGCTCAATAGACGGACGACGCTTGACTCGCCATTCTTCCCTTTGATCGTGACGCTCGTCTCGCCGGCTAACGTCCTGCATAGGCGCGGCACCGGCACGCGGGGAGCAACAGCCTCCAGGTGCAACAGCGCTCCGACCTGGAAATCCGTTACCGCGGGGTCCTCGGCGGCGTTGGCCACTTTAAGCACCCACCGAACACCGTCGGCCTCCGTCAGCAGAAAGTTCTGATCCCGCTCGCTGCGCAAAGCCGTGGCGACCGCACCCTTGCCGAAGTGCTCGTAAGCAAGCGCTTGGGCCTCAGCGGGCGACAGATTCGGGGGGAAATGTGTAAGAGCTGTGTTCATAATGTCGAGGTCGAAACGAGTGGTCAGCTATCCTCAAAAATTGAGCGGGCGATGATTTCCTTCATGATCTCTGAGCTGCCGGCGAGAATTCGGGTAACCCGCGCGTTCGCATAGAGATTGCAGATCTCCTGCTCACGCATGTACCCCGCCCCCCCATGTAGCTGCACTCCTTCGTCGACCATTCGCCCCTGCAGCTCCGATGTGTAGAGCTTCGCTTCCGCAGCCTCCGTGGCCGACAATCGTCCTGCGTTATGGGCGGCCACACAGCAATCAACAAAGGCCTGGGCGACGTCCAGTTCCGCACGCAAGGCCGCCAATTTGAAGCGGGTGTTCTGCTGCTCCGACAAAAGCTTGCCGAACGTCCTGCGCTGAGAGACGTACGTACGGGTAAGCTCAAACGCATAGCTGGCCGACGCGAGACATCCGCAGGCTGCAAGCAGGCGCTCCTCAATGAGGCCTTGCATCAAATAAGGCATGCCTTTGGCAGGATCGCCCAGCACATTCGCCTTCGGCACCTTGACGTCCGTAAAGAACAGCTCGGCAGTGTCCTGCGCGTTGAGCCCGAGTTTGCGGAGATTGCGTCCACGGGCAAACCCCGTTAGACCAGCCTCGACGAGAAACAGACCGATCTGCCGCGGTCGGTCGGGGTTGGTCTTCGCCGCGACGACGATCAGGTCTGAATTGATGCCGTTCGAGATGTAGATCTTCGAACCGTTGACCACCCAGTGGTCATCCCTTTCAATCGCGTAAGTCTTCATGCCCGCGAGATCACTGCCCGCACCCGGTTCGGTCATCGCGATGGCGAGAATGCAGTCGCCACGAACGCACGGTGGCAGGAAACGCTGCTGCTGCTCGAGGCTGCCGAAATGCTTGATGTACGGCGCGACCAGCCGGCTATGCAACGTATGATAGAAGCCGACTTCGCCGAACTGGTGATCCTCCTCGATCATGATCTGCTGGTAGCGAAAGTCCTCTATCCCGAGTCCCCCGAATGCCTCAGGTGCCCATATGAGGAGATATCCCTGCTCGCCCATCTTGCGGAACATCTCGCGCGGCACAATCCCGGCGTTACGCCAGGCGTCGCGATGGGGCGTCACCTCCTGCAGTAGGAATCGACGGTAGGATTTGCGGAACAGGTCATGCTCTTCGGTAAAGCAATTGCGCAGCATTGGTTACCGTCTCCGGTGATTTAGCGCAACCACGGCGCACTCACGGAACTGTCGATGCCGTAACGTGTGATGGCAGCGGCGACCGTAGCCCGGGACACATCGCCCGTTCGCGAAAGCGCGTAGAGTGCGGCCAGGGCCACGGAGTGCCGGTCTACCTCAAAGAAGCGCCGCAGGCCGGCACGCGTATCGCTTCTCCCAAAGCCGTCGGTTCCTAAGGCCACCAGAGGCGCCTCGAGGTACGGGGCGATCGACTGCGCGTAGGCGCATACATAGTCCGTGGCGGCCACCACCGGTGCTTTGCCCGGCAGACACGAACGGACATAGCTAAGCCGCGGGGGATCCTCAGGATGCAGTCGGCTCCAGCGTTCGATCTCCCGCGCGTCCCTAGCCAATTCTGAGAAGCTGGTTACGCTCCACACTTCGGTCGGAACCTGCCAATCGCTCCACAGCAGCTCACGGGCAGCGATCACCTCGAGCAGTACAGCACCGGAGCCCAAGAGGCGAACCTGACTCTGACCGACCTGAGGCTCACTCAGGCGATGTGCACCACGGATGATGCCCGCAGCGGCGCCCGGCGGAAGCGATGCGTGCGCATAATTCTCATTCATCAGCGTCAAGTAATAGAACTCGTCCACGCTCTCTTCCAGCATCCGCCGCATGCCGTGGTCCAGGATGACTGCCAACTCGTAGGCGAACGCCGGGTCGTAAGCCCGGCAATTGGGCACGGTCGTCGCAATCAGATGGCTTGAGCCGTCTTGGTGTTGCAGGCCCTCCCCGCCGAGTGTCGTGCGGCCCGCTGTGGCGCCGAGCAGGAAACCCCGGGCTCGCTGGTCCGCCGCGGCCCAGATCAGATCCCCGACTCTCTGGAATCCGAACATCGAGTAATAGATGTAGAACGGCAGCATCCGCAATCCGTGCACGCTGTAGGCAGTTGCCGCCGCAATCCACGAGGATATCGCGCCCGCTTCGGTGATCCCTTCCTCAAGCAGTTGGCCGTCGCGGGACTCGCGATACGCCAGCAAAGAACCGGCGTCCTCCGCCTCATAGAGCTGGCCGACCGAGGAGTAGATTCCAACCTGCTTGAAGAGAGCGGCCATTCCAAACGTTCGCGCCTCATCGGCAACAATCGGCACAATGCGTGGCCCCAATGACTTGTTGCGTAAGAGGTTGGTAAGGATGCGCACCGCGGCCATAGTGGTCGACATCTCCTTGCCTTCGGCGGCAAGCGCAAAGCCCGCATAGCTCCCAAGATCGGGAACTGCAATCGCCGGCGCACTTGCACTCCGAGCGGGTAGGTATCCCCCCAGCGCCGCCCTTCGTTCCTTCAGGTATCTGATCTCGAGGCTCTCCTCCGAAGGGCGGAAAAACCGCAGCTGCTCAACAGCCTCGTTCGTCAGCGGCAGCTTAAAGCGATCGCGAAATTCGAAAAGCGCTGCTATATCGATCTTCTTCTCTTGGTGCGCCGTCATGCGGGACTCGCCCGCTCGCCCCATCCCGTAGCCCTTCTTGGTCTTCGCTAGGATCACGGTTGGTCGACCCTCGTGAGCGCGAGCCGCGGCAAACGCCGCGTAAAGCTTGTGAAAGTCGTGGCCGCCCCGTTTGAGGGCATCGATCTGTTCGACCGACATGTGGGCGACGAGCGCACGCAACTCTGCGTCGTGCTCAAAGAAATTCCTTCTGTTATAGGATCCGTCATTCGCACCCAGCGTCTGGTACTGCCCGTCCACGGTGCAGGCGAAGCGCCGAATCAAGGCGTGATTGCGATCTCGGCCAAAGAGAGGGTCCCAGTCGCTCCCCCACAATACTTTGATGACGTTCCACCCGATCCCGGAGAAGAGTGCCTCCAGTTCCTGAATGATCTGGCCGTTACCACGTACCGGTCCATCGAGCCGCTGAAGATTGCAGTTGATCACGAACGTGACGTTGTCGAGCCTCTCTCGGACGGCGAGCCCGAGGGCCGCCGTCGACTCCGGCTCATCCATCTCCCCGTCACCGAAGATCCCCCAGACATGTCGCTGCTCGGTGCTCGCCAACTTGCGATGCTCTAGGTACCGCAGGAACCGTGCCTGGTAAATCGCGTTGAGCGGGCCAAGGCCCATGGAGCCCGTTGGGAATTGCCAAAACTCCGGCATCAACCACGGGTGTGGGTAGGAACACAACCCACCGCCGCGCGTCTCCCGACGAAAGTTCGCGAGATGCGCCTCTGACAATCTTCCTTCGAGAAAGGCCCGCGCGTAAATCCCCGGTGCCGAGTGCGGCTGAAAGTACACGAGATCGCCGCCTTGTGCGGCACCGCCGGCCCGAAAGAAATGGTTGAATCCTGTTTCGAAAATCTCGGCTGCGGAAGCGTAGCTTGCGATGTGGCCCCCGAGCTCACCGTACGCCTTGTTGGCCCGCACCACCATTGCGAGGGCATTCCACCGGATGATTGCCGTAATGCGTTCTTCGAGCGCGACGTCGCCCGGATGCTCCGCCTGCCGCTCGAGCGGGAGCGTATTCTGATAGGCCGAATTGAGTGCGGCGTGCCACGGCACACCAAGCTGCTGCGCGCGCACCGCCAGCGCCTCGAGCACGTAGGCAGCGCGCTCCCGGCCAACGTTATGAACTATCCCTTCGAGGGCGTCGAGCCATTCTTGTGTCTCGTCCCGATCTACGTCTTCCGATTCGTGGACAGCCGGTGGATCGATGGCCCGCAGCATGTGTCGCCCGGCTTGGTGTGGCTCTTCGGGTGCCCTTGAAGCACCCTCTTCGCAGAGAAGCTTGAGTCTACAGTGCTGCGCGTGATCTTTCAGCCGGCATTCTTCGAGAATGGGATCAATGCTGGCAGGCTATGAGCGACTCTGAAGTCTGTATCAGTTGAACTCCCGCCGGCTCGAGCACGTGATCTTCGCTGTACTCATTGGACCTCGCGAGACATGCGCTCGAGTTCAAGATACAGCGCACTGTGATCGAGATCACCGAGTCCGTGATCGCACATCGACCGGTACAGCCGCTCAGCGAGAGCTAAGAATGGCAGTCGCAACTTATATTGATTGGCGAACGCGCCCGCCGTAGTTAGATCCTTGAGTTGGGTGGAGGCATGTGCACCGGGTGAAAATGCGCCGCCGACCATGCGCGCACCATGCTGCCGCAGTATCGCGGAATCGGCGAAGCCACCGCGCAGCGCCTGACAGACACGGCCCACGTCCGCGCCTCCTTCACGCGCCAAAAGCAATGCTTCTGCCACCGCTCCGATCGTAATGCCCACGATGAGCTGGTTCGCGAGTTTGCAGAGCTGCCCCGTACCAACAGGACCCACGTGGGTTACTGTGCCCAGGAGCTGCAATACAGGCCTCGCCTCCTCAATATCAGCGGTCTCGCCTCCTGCCATGATGGTGAGCGACGCGGCCTTGGCGCCGGCTTCGCCTCCCGAGACAGGAGCATCGATGTAGCGGATACCGCGTCGCCGGAGTCGCTCTGCCTGCTCCCTCGCGGTCGAAACCGGAATTGAGCTCATGACGATCACCAGGCTCCCTGGGTGCAGCGCGGCTTCAACGGACTCTCCATCGGGGTCGGAAGCAAACAGAACCTGGTCGACAACCGGGCCTGTACTGAGCATGACGATGATGACCGGCGCTGACGTGACCGCATCCGCGACCGTTGAGCAGACCTTCACGCCATCGTAGCGGGCAAGAGTCTGCGCGCGCCCCGGGGTGCGGTTCCAGACCTGAAGGTGCCTGCCGGCGGCCGCCAGATGCCCGGCCATTGGTAGCCCCATGATGCCGAGGCCGAGAAATGCCAATGACGGGCCCCTGCCGTCATCCGACCTACCGATGTGCATGGATCCGCTCCAAGCCTATGACTTTCGTAAGGAATGCACTGTTCAGCGCCGCTGATCAAACCGCCGCCCGACCATTTGCGAAGCAATGTTGATCTTCTGGATGTCGGTCGTGCCACCCGCGATCCCCCATCCCCATGCATCCCGCAAGCGTCGCTCCATCGGATAGTCGTGGGAGTAGCCATACGCTCCCATCAACTGTACCGCATGACCGCACACCTCGCGCGCGATCTCATTGGCGAAGCACTTGGCGAGCGATGACTCGAGGGCGCTCGGCATTGACGCATTCTCGGTCGCAACGGCGCGGTGAATCAGCAAACGTGCCGCATCGACCCGCATCCTCATTTCAGCGAGCCGCATCTGTACTGCCTGGAACTCGATCAATCGCTTGCCGAACTGAGAGCGCTCCTGCACGTACGGGATGAGGTCATCCAGTGCTGCCGCAGCTTGGGCGAGGGCCATCACGGCATTTCCACATCGCTCGAGGTTGAAGCTCTCCATCAGCTTCTTGAAGCCACCCGCGGGAACGACGAGGTTCTCGTCGGGCACGCGGCAGTTGTCGAAATAAAGATCGGAGGATGCGACACCGCGCAGTCCCATGAGCGCCTCTTGCTTCCCAAAGCTTAGCCCAGAGGTATCGCTGTCGACGAACACAGCGCCAATTCCCTTCGCGCCCGCCTCATCTGACAATCGACAGTAGACGAGGTACGCATCAGCATGGCCGCCACCAGAGCACCATCGCTTGGCCCCGTTCAACACGAATCCGTCCCTCGATCGTTCGGCCCGGGTCGTCAGATCGGTGGCGGCCGAGCCGGCGCCTGCTTCGCTCATCGACAGCGCGACTATCATCTCGCCCCGGCATACTGATGGGACCACGCGGTTCCTAAGCGAGTCGCACGCAAACCGTTCGATCACGCGCGCCGGACCTACACAGGACTCGAACACCGGAAACGCTACCGCCGAAGAAATCCGAGCGAACTCCTCCAGTACCAGCAACGCATCGAGGTTCCCAAGACCCAAGCCGCCGAGAGGTTCCGAGACGTTGATCCCGAGAAAACCCATTTGACCGTATTCGCGTATGAGCTCACGAGCCGGAGGCTGGCCACTCTCCTCGATTTGCAGTGCGGCGGCGGCCAGCTGCTTGCGTGCATACTGCCGCGCGGACTCCCGCAAAGCGACCTGTTCAGCGCTGAGATTGAAGTCCATTGCTCTTCCGTTGATCTCGCCCTCAGGTCGGTAGCGTTAGTCTACCGACCCCGAGCTACACACGGGATAGCTGAGCACGCGGCGATGGCTGCGTCGACGGTCGAGGGCGCCATCGCGAGGCCAACCGCTGCCGCGCATCATGGTTGCGCTTTGCCAGAGGACCACTGCTCGAATCACGCATCGTTGACATCGAGCAGAGGGACTACACCCCAACGACTACTCAATCAGAAATGCCGCAACGCGTCTAATACTGCCTTTGCTCTGTTTGATATTGAGTCGATATCGTCGGTCCGACTCCCCTTGTCAAACGACGGCATCGCGGCCACGATGAAGACGAACTGGACTTCGCACTGTGCAGTAACGGGGACCTAAATGACACGCCCACACTTGGTCTCGATCGCGCTTGTCGCTGTTCTCTTGGCTGCAGCGCGCTCCGCAACAGCCGCAGAGACTGCTGCAGATCTGATCGTAACCGACGCGAAGATATACACGGAGGATGCGCAGCACTCCATCGCCGAGGCGCTCGCCGTGCGCGGCGAGAAGATCGTTTATGTCGGCTCGGCCGTCGATGTGAAGCGCTTCATGGGACCAAAGACTCAAGTGGAGATGTTGAACGGTCGTCTCGTTCTTCCGGGACTGATCGACTCGCACATTCACCCGCTCAACATCGCCGATGTGGCGCTCTGCAGTCTGCGTAGTCGGCCGATGCCGCTCAAGGATCTGACCGCGTCCATCTCCAAGTGTCTGGCCCGCTATCCGACCCTGCCCAGACAGCGGATCGTCGTTTACCTGTGGACCAACACGGAGGGCAACCAGCCCGACTCCAAGTACCCAACGCTTCGGGCCGCCCTCGACGCCGTGACTACGCAAGTGCCGATCCAGCTGGTGGGCAACGACGGTCTTCACGACGCGTTCAACAGCCTCGCGCTCGCGCAGGCCAAGAACGCGGCGGGCAAGGTAATCGGGCTTTCGAAAGCCACGCTCGCTACCGAATTCCGGCAGTACCGCCCGCTCGTCGAGGTCGATGCCGCAGGAGAGCCTGCCGGAGTGGTCAGCGAGAAAGCGCGCGACCTCCTTACTCCGCAGAGCGGGTTCGCCGTGGACCTCGGGGAGGTCGCCAAGGCACCCGAGAAAGTGACGCAGAAGCTTAACGCCGCCGGCGTCACCGGTTTCCTCGATGCGAGAGTCGGCCCCGAGGAACTGCCGATCTACGACAAGCTCTATGAGGGTGGGCACATGACAGCGCGGGCGGAACTCGCGCTGTTCTACGATCTGTCACAGATACATACCCCGGACTGGCACGCGGACTTCGATTCGATCATCTCCAAGCTGATCGCCACACGGAAGAAGTACGCGCAGAACCCGCTGATTCGCGCCGACTTCATCAAGATCTTCGCCGACGGCGAGAGTCCCGACGGCAACCCGTACGTGGTTCCTCCAACCCAACCCACGGCCGCAATGCTGCGGCCTTTCCTGCAGCCACTTTTCGGGCGCGACGCGAGCGGCAACGGCACCGTGACCGGCTATGTTGACACCGCTTCGGCGCTTTGCCAGACGGTGCGCGCGCACCCGGACCAGTACGCCACGAAAAGCGCGATCCAAGCCTTCATCAAGGAACATGGCCATCATCCCGCACAATGCAAGATCTACTACGGCGAGCCACGATATCCGCGCGAAGTGATCCTTGAGTATGTGCGACGTGCTCACGCCGCAGGATTCAGCATTCACTTTCATACGTTCGGCAGTAGTGCTGCACGCGTCGCAATCGACGCCATCGAGGCGGCACGCAAGGCCGATGGCAACGCGAAGAGCCACGACGGTCTTGCGCACCTGCTGTTCGTCGATCCCACCGACATCAGCCGCTTCGGCCGCGACCATCTCTACGCGGCGTTCACCTATGCCTGGATTGCGACCGACCCCGAGTTCGACATCACGGCGATCCCCTTCTACGAGAAGGTGATTGGTAACAGCTACGGTGCCCTGCATTCGCCCGGCAGCTATTACGAATCCAATGCTTACCCTGTGAGGGCGATCCAGGCGGCCGGCGGCACCCTTGTGGCGGGCTCCGACGCGCCGGTGGGAATGAACGACCCACGCCCCTTCGTCAACATGGCGCAGGCCGTGACACGCTCCCGTGGCGGTCTGCCGGCACTCAACTCGAAGCAGAGCATATCGCTGCGTGACGTGCTCGATGCCTATACGGTGCACGGCGCCGACATGCTGTTTCTGCGCGACGTCGCCGGCTCGATCGAGGCAGGTAAGTCGGGAGACTTTATCGTGCTCGACCGCGACATCCTAACGCTGGCTGATTCGGGCCGTGTCGGGGAGGTAGCCGATACGAAGGTCCTCGAAACCTGGTTCCGCGGCAAAAAGGTCTATTCGCCATGATGCTGGCGCAGAGGGCCCACGTCGGCATGCGGGGCACGGAGTCGCCTTCCGATGGATGAAGGGTGTACCTCGCATGGGAGAGCGGCCGCAGCGAGAGTGGGAACGCTACCAGCACGCCGCACGGAGGTCATGCGGAAGTTTGTGGAGACGAAGATGTCTGCACGAGTATACCCGGATGATGGGTTGCCGGGCTTGGCTGAGATCGGGAGCCGGTTCTTCGATCACATGCTGACTCAGCTTGCCTGTCACGGCGCTTTCTCGCTAGAGCTCTCGTGTCAGGGTGATCTGACTGTCTACGAGCACCACACGGTAGAGGATCCGCCTCTCGCGCCCGGGCAGGCGCTACGCGAAGCACTCAGGTCCAGGTGTCGCTCGCTATGGCTGTCCGCTACCGAAGGTATCTCAAGCCTCTAAGGTCCCTCGCAGCAACAGGCCGCGAGACCATGAGCCATCGATGAGCCCGCAGACCTTTGTCTATCACCTCCCAGTCGGCTTCGAATGCGGGGCTCCAAACTCCAGCTCGTGGTTTCGGTGTCTCAGTTCCTCTCTGGAGCAAAGTTCGAAGCATCGTTAGGGTCACCCTTGCCATTGTAGCGAGCCCAACCGGGATACGGATAAACAGGGCGACTGAAGGAAACCTCAGAAGCCGGCACCGGGAAGCGCAGCTTTTCCAGAAACGTCCGCGCCTTGGTCGAATCGTCCGGCAACGCGACGTGTACTCCAATCATCGCGCTCGGCGCCTTTCCACGTTCAACCCAGTCTTCAAGATAAGTGAGATAGTCGACCGCCCACGCGCCCTCACCGCCTACGCAGTGGTTCATGCCGGGGACCATGAACAATCTAAAGAATGCCTGCGTAGCGCTGCGACTTCCGATCACTCGTTCCGCAGTCTCGTAGTAATCCGTGATGGCAGAGGGCGGCTCGAGTGGATCGTTCCAGCCCTGATAGACGATTAGCTTGCCGCCATCACGCTCAAACTGCCGCAGGTCAGGATTGGTGGCCGAGTAAAGTGACTCCATCACTCCAAAGCGCTTAACGTCGCGAGCAAAATCGAGGTCGGCGGGATTCCAGCTAGGGCCTGGATCTGGAGAGAACGTTGCGTAGCGGAACTTCTGAGTGTCATACCAAAGCAGAAAGCCCGGCCCGCCGTCCGCGGAAAAATAGACACCCTGCCAAGCGAGCTCAGATCCCGGCATAAAAGCCCCGCTAAAGTTCGAGCTCTTCGGCGCAAAGGGCCCGGCGTAGATCTTTTTCAACGCGGCGATCTGCTTGTCCGTCAGACACGCCGCGCTCGCTTTGCTCTTGCAAGCGAGCGTCGCAGGATCGAACCTACAACCTCTCGGCTGACTCACGACTCCGTCCCGTACCCCGTCATCGAGATCGCACTGAGCGAGGACCGCGTCGTGCACGAGCTTGACGCTCGTAGGATTCAACACTGAGCTCCCGTGACTATCCAGCACTGCCATGGCGGCCCACAGCTGCGCCATTGATATGGCTGTAAAGTTTATGGAAGGCGCCCCCGCAACGATCCCGTCAAAATCCCACGGAAAGCGTTGGGCTTCCACGAGCCCCTCCCTTCCACCCGTCGAACAACCAGTGAAATACGCCCTCTTGATCGCTCCGTTGTAGTACTGCTGAGTGATCGCCTTTCCAGCGAGTGCAACCACGTGCGGTCCCCGGTAGCCCCAGTCGACCTTCGCTTGCAGATCGTTGTATGCCCAAAGCCCATCGCCGCTGTTTGGCCGCCCCCTATGTCCCATGTCTGAGGTAATGCACGCGTATCCCCTTCGAAGCGGATCACTGCAGCGCGCCTCATCGATATTGCCGCAGAAACCACCACAGCCCACTTCGATGAACTTTCCATTCCAATCCGCAGCAGGCAACTGCAATTCAAAACCCACTTGCGGCGAAATGTATCCCCGCACTCGGCAATAAGCGCGTTCACCGTCGATTGATTCGACCAACTTTGTGTCCGTTACCTGGACTGGAGCGTCCTCGCTCGCCGCCAGATCGGCGGTCTCAAGGTTCTTACACTGCTCCTCTGGAACGCTGATCACCCTTTTCTCACCTGCCCAACCGCAGTGCGCTCCAAGCGCGTTCAGTAGGCAAGCGGTCCCCACTACCACAAGGCATGGTTTCAACATTCCGCCATCTCCATAATTCCTGGCATTGGGTTGTAGCATCGCGAGCCGCCGTAACTCTAGGTCAACATGGAGTCTGCTTTGCGTCGACGAAGTCTGGTGGCGAGCCCGCCACGGACGAACCGGAGTTCACACACTCTTGCGGACGAAACATCCGCAGGCGCGGTCCTTCACCACCTCGTCCCAGCAGAATACGGACCCGTTCATCGCGACGTATACACCCGCCGAAGCGACCTGCGCCGTCGCGAAGGCCATACCAAGGTTAAAGGCCGCATCACTTTCGCTGAACCGCGCCGGACTCAAGGCGCCTGTCAGAACAATAGTTTTGCCGGGAATCGAAGAGAGGGCTTGCGCCGTCAGTGTCATGCTGTCTGTCCCGTGCGTTATGACGATGCGAGAGAGATCAACTCCGCGGACGAATGAAACGATCTG
>Ga0335069_10007597_pt1 | contig 15622 bp, 10 predicted proteins | sample Lox_Sample_11_FD_206714 | JGI IMG/M metagenome (GOLD analysis project Ga0335069, IMG submission 206714) | Soil microbial communities from Loxahatchee National Wildlife Refuge, Florida, United States - Lox_Sample_1.1 | ecosystem: Environmental > Terrestrial > Soil > Wetlands | place: USA... | reverse complement strand
CGGCCAAGGAAAAGGTTGGGTCGCGGGTCGGTACTCGCGCCGGTGTTTACGAAATCGTGGAAGAGATCGCCCGCGGCGGGATGGGCGAAGTCTATCGCGCTCGCCGCTGGGATGGTGTCTATGAGAAAGAGGTCGCGATCAAGCTGGTGCGCGTGGGCCTGGACACCTCGTTTGTGATCGAGCGTTTCGGGCACGAGCGGCAGATTCTTGCGTCGCTTGACCATCCATATATTGCCCGCCTGCTGGATGGCGGCACAACCGATGAGGGTATCCCTTACCTGGTGATGGAACTCATCGCCGGCACTCCTATCGATGAGTACTGCGATGCGCATCGTCTCTCGATTACTAACCGTTTGCAACTTTTCCGCCAGGTCTGCTCAGCCGTTCAGTATGCGCACCAGCGGTTGGTCATTCATCGTGACATCAAGCCGAGCAATATTCTGGTGACGGCAAACGGGGATCCCAAGCTGCTGGATTTCGGCATTGCAAAAATTCTGGATCCCTCAGCCGAACGGGAAGCCACCGTCGTCCGTCCGATGACTCCCGAATACGCCAGCCCCGAGCAGATTCGCGGCGGACCGATTACCACCGCGACGGACGTTTACTCACTTGGCGTCGTGCTCTATCGCATGCTGACCGGCGCCTCACCTTACGCGGCAGAAACTCGAAGCTTGCACGAGTTGAGTCGGGTGATCTGCGAAACCGATCCCGCACGCCCCAGCACGGTGGTTCTGCAACTTCAAAGTCCTGCATCTGAAAACGGATCCGAGCGGCTAACGCGGGAAAGACTGAGCCATCTCCGCGAGAGTGCTCCCGCCAAACTAAAGCGAAGGTTATCTGGCGATCTCGACAACATTGCCCTGAAGGCCCTCCGAAAAGAGCCTCAGCGCCGGTACGCTTCCGTGGAGCAGTTGGCGGAAGACGTTCGTCGCCACCTGGAAGGCTTGCCTGTCAACGCACGCAAGGATTCCTGGCCCTACCGCGCCGGCAAGTTCGTGCGTCGGCACAAGGTCGGAATGCTCGCGACGGCAATGGTCGCCCTTGCTCTTGTCACCGGCATGGCGCTCACGGTACGCGAAGCCCGCATCGCCGAGGCTAATCGCAAGCGCGCCGAGCAGCGGTTCAACGACGTTCGCCGGCTGGCAAATTCACTGATCTTCGAACTTCACGATTCCATCAAGGATCTGCCAGGATCGACTCCGGCCAGAAAGCTACTCGTTACGCGCGCTCTGGAATATCTGGATAGCCTGAGCAAAGAAGCGAAGGGTGACGCTTCTCTACAGCGGGAATTGGCCACCGCGTACGAGAGAATCGCGGACGTGCAAGGGCAACCGCGACAGGCAAACCTTGGTGACGCCGCCGGTGCCCTCGCCAGCTATCGCAAAGCGATGACGATTCGTGAGTCGCTGGTGGCTGCCGATTCCACGAATGCCCCCATTCTGCGTGAATTGACGGTTAACTACAGCAGGCTGAGCGACCTCACATGGACCATCGGCGACCTGAAGGGTGCCATGGAGCTTGCGGACAAAGAAATCGCAACTGCGGAGGCGGCATATGGCGTTGACCCCAAGGATCCCGACAATCGACTGCTGCTGGCGACTTTCCGCATGGATTACGGCTATAAACAGGCGGCGATTGGCAACGACAGCAAAGGTGGATTGCAAACTTTACAGCAGGGATCGGATTTATTGGAGCAAATCAGCTCGGAGAAGCCGCATGATCTTTTCGTCCGCCGCGCCCTCGGCTTGAGCTACAGCCGCACTGCGGAAGTCGTCGCAGATGCCGGGAATGTGGAAGCAGCCTTCGCGCTTTATCGGAAGTCGATTGCGATCAAGCAGGGATTGCTCGACGCCGATCCCAACAATACGGACTATCGCCGGATGCTTGCTTATGATCAATTCACGGTCGGCAAACTGTTGGGCAGGACCGACCTGAAGGAAAGCCTCGCGTACGGCCGCCTGGCGCTAACCTCATTCGACAAGCTGGCACAGGACGATCCCACGAATATGCAATATCCCCAGGATAGAGGGCGGGTGCTCGGTCAGATGGGCCAGGTTCAAACCCGAATGAAAGACTTTTCGCCGGCGGAGACATCGCTGCGCCAATCACTCGACCTGCTGCAAAAGCTCCCCGGAAAAGAAAATCCTCAGTCGCTCGTGGGATTTGATATTGCCATGGATCAGTTGTGGCTGGGCAAGGTTAACGTCGGACTTGCATCATCAGAGAAGTTTGCCTCTCCGAAGCGTTCCGAATACTGCCGCCAAGCGGACATGTGGTTTGAGAAGTGCCTGCCGAGTTTCGAGCAGTTGCGCGACCACGCTTCGGCCGATTACGCCGGCGCCGCACACGTCGCCGACATTCAACAACAAAGAGAACTATGCAAGAAATAAACCTCTAGCTTCCGATGCCGCCGAAACACAGATACTTGATTTCGACGAACTCCTCGATCCCGTATTTCGAACCTTCACGCCCAAGACCCGACTCTTTCACTCCGCCAAACGGTGCGACTTCGGTAGAAATCAGGCCGGTGTTGATGCCGACAATGCCATACTCCAATGCCTCGGCAACTCGCCACACACGTCCAATGTCGCGTCCGTAGAAGTACGCCGCCAAGCCAAATTGTGTGTCATTCGCCAACGCAACCGCGTCAGCCTCGGTATCGAACTTGAATATCGGCGCGACCGGACCAAAGGTTTCCTCGCTCGCAATTGCCATTGCCGGCGTTACGCCCGTCAGCACGGTGGGCTCGAAGAAACGCCCTCCGCGTGAATGGCGATGACCACCGGCAATCACACTTGCGCCCTTGGACGTGGCATCGCGAATATGCTCCTCAACTTTTTCTACCGCCTTCTCATCGATAAGCGGGCCTTGCGTGGCTCCCGGTTCGAGTCCCGGCGCTGGCTTCAACCCGTTGACGGCTGCGACTAATTTCTTGGCGAACGCATCGTGGACGCCTGCCTGTACCAAGAGGCGATTGGTGCAAACGCAGGTCTGGCCCGTGTTCCGATATTTCGACGCAATTGCACCCTCGACTGCCGCGTCCAGGTCAGCGTCGTCGAACACAATAAAAGGAGCGTTACCGCCAAGTTCGAGCGACAGTTTTTTCACCGTTCCGGCACACTGTGCCATGAGGAGCTTGCCGATTTCGGTCGAACCTGTAAATGAAAGTTTCCGCACGATCGGATTCGACGACAATTCACCGCCGATCTCGCTGGCGCCACCGGTAATCACATTGAACACGCCTTTCGGTACGCCTGCGCGTTCGGCAAGTTCCGCTAGTGCCAGCGCCGAGAAGGGAGTCTGCGAGGCCGGCTTTAAGACAACCGTGCAACCCGCCGCCAGAGCAGGTCCTGCCTTGCGGGTAATCATGGCGAGGGGAAAATTCCACGGAGTGATGCAGGCTACGACTCCCACCGGTTCTTTCACTACAACGATTCTTTTGTCCGCCTGATGAGCGGGAATCGTGTCACCATAAATCCGCTTGCCTTCTTCTCCAAACCACTCGAGAAAGGCCGCCGCGTACGCGACTTCCCCGCGCGACTCGGTGAGAGGTTTTCCTTGTTCCAAGGTCATCAGCCGCGCAAGGTCTTCCTGATTCGCCATCATCAGGTCAAACCACTTCCGCAGTACGTTGGCACGTTCTTTCGCGGTGCGTTTACGCCAAAGAGGAAACGCTCGGGCCGCAGCGTCAATAGCTTCACGAGCCTCGACGGCGCCTAACTTCGGAACAGTTCCGATAACTTCGCCGGTGGCCGGGTCGTCAACGTTGATGACCCCCTTGCCCTCCACCCACTTCCCATCAATGTAACAAGCCTGGCGAAAGAGGGAACGGTCTTGAAGGGGAATTTCGATGACGGTCGCGGGCATTTCTGGCTCCTGAGGCGAAGAATTCTAGGATCGATCTTTGGGAAGACCAAACCTTACTATAATTCGGCAAAGTTTGGAGAACTAAGAAGAGGCTAGTGCGGCGCCGCTACCGCTGTCAAGCCACCGACTCGGATCCAAAACAAAACGACTCCGGCGGTTACCGGAGTCGCCCTCTGACCTTTCTGATTTTGGTTTCAGTCTCCCGAAGGCTGCAACACGTCCTCGTGCAGCACTTCCGTCGGGATCACGCTCGGGCACTCACCCAGAATTGGCTGGCAGGCAGCGTCGGGGCCACATTTGACCTTGGCGTGAGCCTTCATCTCGCCGAACTGTTCCGCTTCCGTGGATCCGGTTAAGGCGGTCACTGATGATGCGCCCCCGGCGATGACCTGCGTGACTGCGTCGAAGTATCCCGTTCCCACGAAGCGCTGATGCTTCACGGCGTCGTACCCGTATTGGGTTTCGCGGGCAAATTCCTTTTCCTGCAGGCGGCAGTAAGCCGTCATGCCTGCATCCTTATATGCTCTCGCCAGTTCGAACATGCTGAGGTTAAGCGCATGAAAGCCGGCCAGGGTAATGAACTGGAACTTGTAGCCCATCGCTCCCAACTCCTTTTGAAAGCGGGCAATGGTCGCGTCGTCCAAGTTCTTTTTCCAGTTGAAGGAAGGCGAGCAATTATAGGCGAGCATTTTGCCCGGATATTTAGCGTGCACCGCCTCGGCGAATTCACGCGCTTCATCCAGATCCGGATGCGACGTTTCGCACCACAGCAGGTCAGCGTACGGCGCGTAGGCGATAGCGCGAGCAATGGCTGCTTTTACGCCACCGCGGATGCGGAAGAATCCTTCCGACGTGCGCTCTCCGGTAATGAACTCGTGGTCGTGCGGATCGATGTCGCTGGTCAGTAATTGAGCGCTGTCTGCGTCGGTGCGCGCCATGATCAAAGTCGGAACGCCCATGACATCAGCGGCCAATCGCGCTGCAATCAGCTTCTGGATCGCTTCCACTGTCGGCACCAGAACCTTGCCACCGAGATGCCCGCACTTTTTGGCCGAGGACAGCTGGTCTTCAAAGTGGACGCATGCCGCGCCGCCCTCAATCATCGCCTTCATCAACTCGAATGCATTGAGATTGCCACCAAAGCCAGCCTCTGCGTCGGCAACGAGCGGCGCAAACCACGCGATTCCGTTCTTCCCTTCTGAGTGATGAATCTGATCAGCGCGGGTCAACGCCTGATTGATTCGACGGCACAAATTCGGAACACTGTCTGCAGGATATAAACTCTGGTCCGGATACATCTGCCCGGCATCATTGGCGTCGGCAGCAACCTGCCAGCCGCTCACGTAAATGGCCTGCAGGCCTGCCTTTACCTGCTGCACTGCCTGGTTCCCGGTCATGGCTCCCAAGGCCGCAACATACGGACGCTCCTGCAGCAGTTCCCAAAGCCGCTCAGCGCCAAGCCGCGCAAGCGTGTGCTCAATATGGACGGAGCCGCGAAGCTTCTCTACGTCCTCAGGACTATAGGGCCGGGTCACGCCGTCCCAACGGGGATTTGTGTCCCAATCTTGCCGCAAATTCTTTGCAATGTTGTTGCCTACCATATTTATCCTCGTCCGCCCATTGGCGGGTCTACCTCAGATGTCGTTGCAAGCCGGGAAGATTGCAGCCTAAAGAGAGTTCCGGCGGGGGACTACAGAGTATTCAGTACCCACAGCCAAGGCCTCAATTCCCCACATCTTCGGGCGATTCTGTGCCCGTCTTGCTCCGCAGTCAAACGGAACCTTTTTATCGTTCTGATAAAGAATTGCTATCAGATGGTAGATTGGTGATAATGAAGTGTTTTTAGAGGGCGAGGTCATAGAGCCTACCTGTTCGAGGAAAGACATCTACAGGTTTTCTTGGAGCCGAAAGACTCATGGAAATTGACCAAATCGAGACATTCCTGGCAGTGGCAACATTCGGTGGCTTTCACCGGGCCGCCGAGGCCCTGCGCATCAGCCAGCCAGCGGTCAGTGCCCGTATCAAGGCCCTGGAGGAGTCGCTGGGCGTAAGGTTGTTCGCACGCTCCCGCGGCGGCTTGATGGTTTCCGATGCCGGCCGAACCTTCCGCCCGCATGCCGAGCAACTTCTGCGCACCGCGGCCTTGGCTCGCCAGGCGGTACATTCCGCGCAACCAAGCAGCGGCGTTCCGCTGCGCATCGCGGCCGCTCTATCGATTTCGGTTTATTTCCTTCCCGACGTTCTGCAACGCTTTCAGCGTTCGCACCGCGATGTCATCATCAGTATCCGCCCCGGCCATTCGAAAGAGGTTCTGGAGATGGTGCTGAACGAGGAAGCTGAGATTGGCCTCGCGCGTTCGCTGCAGCATCCGGAGGTCGAAACCATCAGTTTGCGCGATGATCCACTTCTGCTGGTCGCGCATGCGAAGCGCGGTCCCGCTCATACCAGACAAGCGCATCTAGAGAAGATTGCCGGCTGGCCGCTCATTTTCTACGACCACGGATCCAGCGACTGGACGCTCACTCACAGTCTGTTTCGGCGGGCGGGTCTGGTGCCAAATGTAGCTTTGGAGGTGGATTCGATTGAGACTGCGAAGCGAATGGTGGAGCGTGGACTGGGGCTATCGTTCTTGCCGCAATTGGCGGTCGGGTCAGAACTTCGCACTCGCAAGCTAACCACTGTGAAATTACTGGATGGCGAGCCGCTGCAACGCAGTTTGGACGTGATTCATCCCAGGCGACGACCGCTTCGGCCCGAAGCCCAGGCATTTTTGCAGATGGTGAAGACCGCAGCCCGGGAAAATGCTCCCGGAACCGCGTCAACCCGTTCGCGCGATTGAATTCGCAGGTCGGAGAGCACCGTGGTCCAGCCTGACATCGTTGCGCTTCAGCCAAACCCAAACAGAGGAAACGATAAAAACTCTGTGCCGTTCTCTTCCGCCGACCAGTTAGAGGGCATTCTTGGCCAGGCCGTTGTCTTGACTAACAGGGAAGTGCCACCTTTTAGACGGGGTGCACTGCAGGCTTTTCCTCACATCTTCACAGCATCTGCACAGAGGCTTCGGCTTTTCTACTTGCGCAAACTTGGCCCCTCAGTGCACAGTCAAATAGATGAAAACCTCCGCCGAGATCTGTTCCAAATGCGAGGGAACCGGATGGAAGCCGGTCTCGGTCGGCGGAGACCGTCGTGTCACGCGTTGTGACTGCCAATTGCGCGAGCGGGCCCAATCTCTTTTCGCCGCCGCCCGCATTCCAAAGCGGTACGAGCATTGCGAGCTCTCGAATTTCGAGTTCGATGGGCCTCACCGCTCGCTGGCTCCCGCCCGCATGGCGGCGTGCCGTTTCGTGGAAGAGTATCCCGTGGAAGGTACCGGCCTGCTGCTGATCGGAACTATCGGTGTGGGGAAGACTCATCTGGCGGTCGGCATTATTCGCGAGCTTATTCTGAGCAAGGGCATTCCTTGCCTGTTCTACGACTATCGCGAACTGCTCAAGCAAATTCAGAATTCCTACAACGATTCGGTCCAGGCCACCGAACTGCAAGTCCTCCGCCCGGTATTCGAGACGGAAGTATTAGTTCTTGATGAGCTGGGTGCCGTAAAACCAACCGAATGGGTGTGGGACACAGTTAGTCTAATTCTCAATACCCGCTATAACGACAACCGGACAACCATCATCACCACGAATTTCGACGACAAGCCTGCCGGCTTCGTGGCCGGACCGCGCGGCGCCACTCGTGAAGAAACACTTGGCGATCGCATCGGCGAACGCATGCGCTCCCGCTTGCACGAGATGTGCCGGATCGTAAAGATGGAAGGCGCGGACTTCCGCCAGACATTCCGCAGCGCCAGTTTCCGCTAACCTCCCTCAGCTTTCCGGGTGATTCGTTGCACTAGAATGTCCCCAGATGCTCTCGCAGCACCTCGAGTTCGACTCATCTCGCGATCGCGAATTCTTTTCTGCCGTACCCGCTGCTCCGGCAGTCTTTCTGCTTCACAGTGGCGATTCCCAGGCCGAGCCTTATGTCAGTAAAACAGCGAACTTGCGTCGCCGCCTGCAGCGCTTGCTCGGGCCTGCAACCGGGTTAACCAAGAAGCTGAGCCTGCGCGATCGCATTCGCAATATCGAATACGCTCCTACCGGATCTGACTTTGAATCAGGATTTCTCCTGTACCAGCTTCTTCGCGAAACTTTCCCTAAGAACTACGGAAATCGCCTGCGATTTCGCTTTGCCCCGCTTGTCCGGCTGCACCTTGAAAACGAATATCCCCGCGCGTCCGTCACCACGCGTCCCGGACGACTCGGCAGTAAGTCTGTTTATTACGGGCCGTTCCCGTCCCGCGCAAGCGCAGAGAAGTACGCTAACGATTCGCTCGACTTTTTCAAGATGCGGCGCTGCGTCGACGACCTTCATCCCGACCCGAATTTTCCCGGCTGCATTTATTCCGAGATGAAAATGTGCCTCGCGCCTTGTTTCAAAGGCTGCACCGATGACGAATATAGCGCCGAGGTTTCGCGGGTGCTCGCGTATTTCGATACAAACGGCAGCTCACTGGTCCGAGAGATTTCGAACCAGCGCGATCACGCTTCGGTGGTGCTCGATTTCGAAAGCGCGGCCGCACACCACGCCCGCCTGGATAAAGTGAAGCCGGTCGTAGCGCAGCTCCCGGAAATTGTGCGCCCCCTCGCCCGCCTGCGCGCCTTGATAGTTCAGCCGAGCGCCATCCCCGGCTGTGTGAACTTCTTCAAAGTTGACGCCGGATGCCTGTCTGGGCCGTGGCCCTTCCCCATTCAGTCTCCTGAGCACACCAAGTCTCAGTCGATGGAGTCGCGGATCGAAATTGCCCTGACGGCGGCCCCGCCCGAAGGATCTCATTCTGTCTTGCAACGCATGGAGCACCTTGCTCTGCTTAAGCGCTGGTACTACCGCAGTCATCGAGCTGGAGAGATTTTTATCGCTGACGATAAGGACTCCCTGCCGCTTCGCCGGATCGTGCGTGGAATTTCACGGGTCTTTCGTGGAGAAAAGCCATCCAATGAGGAGTCATAGAACGCACTAACAACTCCTGCACTGGAAGGATCCCCCGTGAAAGACACCGAAAACGCTTCTCTCCGTCAGCATCTTATTGATCTCCTCCAAGGTGGCGGCGCTCATGCCAAGTTTGACGACGTCGTTCCCAAAATTCCAGCGAATCTGCGCGGCAGCAAGCCGCCAAATTTCCCGCACTCGCCGTGGATGATTCTGGAGCACATGCGCATTGCGCAGTGGGACATACTGGAGTTCAGCCGAAATTCGAAGCGCATTTCGCCAAAGTGGCCCGAGGGTTACTGGCCGGACAGCGAAGCTCCCGCCAGCGCCACCGCGTGGAATCAGAGCATCAAGCAATTCCATGCTGACTTGGAAGCGATGCAAGAACTGGTGCGAAATTCTAAGACGGATCTGTTCGCCAAAATTCCTGGCGGCGATGGCCAGACGATTCTGCGGGAGGCCCTGCTTGTCGCCGATCACAATGCTTACCACCTCGCCCAGGTTGTCGACGTGCTGCGATTGTTGGGAGCATGGGAGTAAGATCGTTCGCTATGCGATCGATTCCTATTCTCATTCTTGCGCTATCCATTGGACTCCCGGCTCAGCAGGTCATGGATTCTCATACGACCGAGAGCCTGCGCGGCGTCGGCGCGCCTTCGAAGGATATTGCGTGGGCGAGTGGCACGCATGGAACCGTTCTCCGGAGCATCGACGGCGGGAAGACCTGGCAAGCAGCCCAGGTGCCGGGCGCGGAGGCCCTCGACTTCCGCGACGTGGAAGCCTTCGGCTCCGATGTGGCCTACCTCCTCGCTGCCGGTCCGGGTGAGCAGTCGCGCATCTACAAGACAACTGACGCCGGCAAGAATTGGGCGTTGCAATTTACCAACAAAGAGCCAAAAGGATTCTTCGACTGTATGGCCTTCTGGGACCGCGATCATGGAATTGCCGTCGGAGATCCGGTGAATGGCAAGTTTGAATTGATCACGACTACTGACGGAGGGGGTTCGTGGAAAGCGATTGCCTCAGAAAACCTTCCTTCAGCCATCGAAGGTGAAGGCGCATTCGCCGCGAGTGGTACCTGCATCGCCGTGCAAAGCGTGAAGCACGTCTGGTTCGCGACCGGCGGGAAAGTTGCACGGGTTTTTCACTCAGCCGATGCCGGCAACACGTGGTCTGTCGTTGAAACGCCAATTGTTCACGGCGAAGCTTCAGCCGGTATCTTCTCCATCGCGTTTCGCGATGCCAAACACGGGGTTATCGCCGGCGGCGACTACAAACAGCCTGAGAAGGATGGGCCAAACCTGGCGGTTACAGAAGATGGCGGAAAAACTTGGGACCTCGCTAAAGTTTCACCTCAGTCATATTTCTCAGCAGCCGCATTTCTCTCGAAAAGCGCAGCTCATCTTTTCATGGCGGGCACAGCTCACGCCGCTTACTTAAACAACCTCGACGCGAAAAGTTGGAAGCACCTTTGGGACTTCAACCTCAACGCTCTCGCAGTCGGTCCTGACGGCTTAGTCGTCGGGGTCGGTCCCAAAGGCGCAATCGTCCTCTTCAACTCAATCGACTGAACCTATCTAGTCGCGCCAAAACCCTGATGGTTCTGGTTATCGCTAGTCGTGTACGCGCCCACAATCACGTCGTGATCGTTGATCCCATAGCCAAAAGTTCGGGCCGAATTGGGCACGTCGAAGTTATAGAACTTGCCACGATGCAGCACGGCCCCGTGGTAATTATCGTTCGCGTCTTCCCACGAGAAAACCACGTCACCGGATTTATTGATCCCGGTGGCAGACGAGTCTTCCGCTCCCGGCACATTGATCGTCGTGAAGTTCGTTCCATCGTAGAGTGACGATTCGGAATCGCCATCGCTGTCCAGCCAAACTTCCGTCATAAGGCCGGCGTTGTTGATGGCGCCGCCGAGCGTGAACTGCGCTCCAGGTACATCAATCGTCGTGTACTTCGTTCCGTCCCAGTGAAAACCATGCACCCCTTGGGCATCACCGAAATTGCCAGTAATTTCGCCGGAGTCGTTAATTCCGAGTGCCTGGGAGCCGGTTGATCCAGGCGGCCCGATGTCGGTGAAGCCGCCGTTCTGATAGAGGAATGCCTGTGCGACGAAATTCGACGTCGAGTAATAACCGACGATGGCTCCGCCGTTGTTGACCGCGAAACAGTACGTATCTACGCCGTTAGGGTCATCAATCGTAACTAAATTTTTCCCCGAGAGCGCGAACCCGTGATGGTGGCCCTGGCTGTCCACGGAGGCTCCTACCGCCATCAGTGAATTGTTCACGGCGAAGACGTCGGTCTGCTGCGCTCCCGGAACGTTGAACCTCTTGACCTTCAAGTTCACTTGCGCCCCTGCCGTCGTGGCGGCAAGCAAGCAGCAGAAAAGCATGATCTGAAACCAAAGATTTCTCTTCATGGCTGTATTCTCCTGAACGGAATTCTCGTGGCAAGCGAACCAAAGGCCGCCTGCAGAGCGGATTTTTGCACGGAAAATGCTGGCGAGGAATATACCGCAAAGAAGGGCGATGTCAAGAAAAACAGGGCCGCTTTTGGCGGCCCTGCAGTCATGGTTCTACAGCCTGTGCTTACTGTACGGTTACCGAAACCGGGTTGGAACGGATCCCGTTCGTAACTACGAACAGCTGAGCGCTACCCGCCGGAGCATTTCCCGGCACATCGAAGTTCGTGGTGACCGTCTTCGTGCTGTGCACTCCCATAAAGCTGTGGTCATGCGTCCGGGTGAATACCACGGCCTTGTTCGATGGGTAGTAGAGAACAACCAGCGGGTAATTCGACGCCATCTGTGCGTCGTCACCGTAGGATGCGCCTGCCGACAGGCCATTCAACCCTTTGCCAGCCAGTTGATAGGTTTGGCCGTGAGTGAGGCTGGTGGGAACCGAAGTGATTCGCGGTGCCCAGGCCCGAGGCGCAACACCAGGCGAGGTATAGATTTCGACGTCATTCGTCTGGCTGGTCATCATGACCTGGCCAGTCGGAAGCACCAGGAAGGTCTCCTGGTACGAGGTCTCGTTCGGGGCATCCGGAGTCTTTACAGTTTCGGTCAGCTTGGTGCCATCGAACTCGAAGAAGTGAACGTCGTTCAGGAAAACTCCGGGGCTGGTCGCGACCAGCACGTTACCGTCGGGCAGGAGCGCTGCCGGCCCGTCGGCGATGTCCAATTGTTGCCCGTTAACCTTGGGGAAATCCGGGCCGGCGACCCAGGTTCCCGGGTCCGTCGGGTTGGCCGGAGGAGTGTAAACCGCCGTGTGTCCGGTTGCGCCGGTGGCGAACACCGTGCCGTCTGGACGCAATATTGCCGGTCCGATCTCCTGTGAACCCGGATCTTCCAGGCGGACAACGGTATTACCCGCGCTGATCCATTGTTGCGTTTGCGGAATAAACTTTTCTGCGTTTGGAGCATTCAGCGCATCGACTGTCAACACTGTTCCATCGGGAAGGAGCGTCCATCCTTCTTCATCGTTGCGGTCCTTTTTGCCAGATCCTACTTGCGTCCAAGTCAGAGTCTTCGCATCGAGCACGGCGTCATCGGTATTGAGGGAGTTTGCTTGCATATAAACGCCGTTGGTCAGGATGACGCTCTGCGCGTCCCCAATATTCGCCCAGCCGGAAGGAGCATTCACCGCAGTCCACGTGTTGGCAATCGGGTCGTAAATTGCGCCCAGATTCGTCCAGGTCGGACTGAAGAAGTTATACTCGCCGCCTTCGACAATCAGTCGGCCGTCAGGCAGTACTGCGGAACCGAAATACAACGGGCTGTAGTTGGAAGGCAGAGAGGCCATCTGCTTCCATGTGCCGTTGATGTAGTTGCCGTGGCCATCGGGCGTTAACTTCCACCAGTCCTGCGCGCCGGCGTCCTGCACCATCACCGTACCGTCAGTGAGTAACAATGATGTGCCAGCGGCAAAACTAGGCTGGTTTTTCAACGGCTGCCACTTCTGCGCAACCGCACTGCCGACCCAGGCAGCAATGACCAAGGTCGTGATGCTAAGTGCTTTCAACACCTTCATTGGATCTCCTATTTTTACCGCTGAGAATTTTATTGCTTCGAAAGGCGAGTCGGGAGCGGAACCCTCGGCCGTTCCGGAATGCGCTAAAACCCCACGTTGAGCGCGCACAAACTATATGTGAAAGTTATGTTTTCCACTAGAGCCTATTGTCCCTAGTGCCCGAGAGGAGTACTACCGTAAGCCGTAGATACTAAAAGTATTTCGAGACTAGATGCACAAATTCTCAATATTCGTGCACCTTCCCGTCCACTGCGACTGCCACGTACTTCCCTGAATCCACGTCGCGAAATTGGACGACTTTGTGTCCTTCTCGAGCCATCTTTCCCCACCGGCTCGGCTTTTCCGGATTCTGCTCTATCGCCTGGAAGGTTCGGCCTTCCACTTCGAATCGCACCGTTCTTAACCGCATCGAACTGGTCCGGCTGACTTTGCTTTTCTTCCCCGCAATGTCAATTTCTGTCTGAGTCATCATCAAATCGGCGACTGATTGAAATACGCTAAGATCCACGAAGTTCTCCCACCACAAACAACCGCAACAAAGCTGTTAACGATTGTTACGTCGTGAATAGTGCTTAAAATTCGACCTTGTTTCCACCGATTTATACTTGTGATTCGTACCCTCGAAGATTCACTCGCAAAACGCCCGCCGCTTACGTCTAACAAATAAGGTCCCGCGCGACACGGTTGACGGTGCCGCGCTTCGCGCCTAGCATCAATATCTCATGGAAGGCCAGATCATCCTGCACTATCGCATCTCCGGCCGTCTCGGCAGCGGCGGCATGGGCGTAGTTTACGAAGCTCAGGATCTGAATCTGGGCCGCCGTGTGGCTTTGAAGTTTCTTCCTCCGGAACTCGCGAGCGACCACGCCGCTCTCGACCGTTTCATGCTGGAGGCCCGCGCCGCATCTGCCCTGAACCATCCGAACATCTGTACGATTTACGCGGTTGAAAGTGACGGCAAACAGTCGTTCATCGCGATGGAGCTGCTTGAGGGTCAGAGCCTCAATGAAAAGCTGGCGAGCGGGGCGCTGCCTCTTGATCGCCTGCTTGATTTCAGCATTCAACTGGCCGACGCTTTAGATGCCGCTCACAGCAAGGGCATCGTTCATCGCGATATCAAGCCGGCCAACATTTTTATTACGCAGCGTGGACAAGTAAAAGTTTTGGACTTCGGTCTGGCCAAGCTGACACGCGGCACCGACGTCACGCCCGAGACCGTCACGCTTGACGGCGCAACCATGGCGAGCCATCTCACCAGCCCCGGATCGACGGTAGGAACCGTCGCTTACATGTCTCCCGAGCAGGCGCGTGGCGAGCAACTCGACGCGCGCACCGACCTGTTCTCTCTTGGTACCGTGTTGTACCAGGCCGCGACGGCACAGCTGCCGTTCTCCGGAAATACTTCGGCTGTTGTTTTTCACGCAATATTAGAGCGCGATCCAGTCCCCACCACACAACTGAACGCCCAATTGCCGCCAAAATTTCAGGAGATCATCGAAAAGCTCCTCGACAAGGATCGTGATCTCCGCTACCAGTCAGCCGCCGACCTTCGTGGCGACCTGAAACGATTGAAGCGTGACACCGAGTCGGGGAGATCTTCGGCGCATGTGCGGCCCTCCGGTTCAACCACTCCCGCCGGCAACCCGGCCACGCAGCCGGTTTCTCGCGTCAGTTCAAGCTCGCAGGTGGCGGCAGCGGCCAAACAACATAAGTTCGGTACTGGATTGGTCGCAGTGTTGGTTCTCGCGGTCGCGGCAGCAGCGGCCTACGGAATTTATGCCTTGGTGAATCGCGCCAGGCCCGTTCCCTTTCAAAATATTTCCGTAACCAAGGTGACGGACTCCGGCAAAGCGTCGCTGGTCGCAATCTCTCCTGACGCCAAGTACATCCTGAACGTGATGGACAACGAGGGCCAAGAGAGCCTGTGGCTTCGCAATCTTCCTACCAACAGCAATACCCAGGTTGTCGCACCTGCAGTTGTTCACTACTTCGGGCTGCGTTTTTCTCCGGATGGAAACTATCTCTACTTCACCCGCTCGGAACCCGGCAGCGAAGAACTCAAATACCTTTACCGCGCACCGGTGCTGGGCGGGATACCGCAGAAGCTTGTAACCGATATTGACTCCAACATCACCTTCTCCCCCGACGGAAAACAGGTCGCGTTCTTTCGCATGAATAATCCCGAGGCTGGCAAGGAGCGCCTGATCGTCATGCCGTCGGATGGTGGCGAGGAGAAGGTCATTTACAACGACATCATCGGCAACGGAATGAACGATCCAGCATGGTCGCCGGATGGCCGCTCGATTGTCTGCACCGTGTTTCAGCCCGCAAACGGGTTTGGCGGGCTGGTGGCTTTCGATATCGCCAGCGGCAAAAAGACAGTTTTCTACACTTCAGGCACGACCATCGTGCAACGCCCAGTCTGGATGCCCAACGGTGGGGGTTTGTTCGCGCTCTCCGGGCTCGTTCAGAATCAAATCATCTACGTGTCTTATCCCCAGGGCCAGTCGTTTGCGGTAACGAGAGATACGAATAATTACTCGGACCCCAGTGTTTCCTCCGATGGCCATCATCTCGCAACCGTGATGAGCGAACGCCATTCGAGTGTTTTCGTGATGCCGGCCGGCGACCTCGGCAGTCAACCACGCCCCGTCACCTCAGGAGCGCCTAGTTTCAGCTTCAGCTGG
>Ga0335069_10007596_pt1 | contig 15624 bp, 19 predicted proteins | sample Lox_Sample_11_FD_206714 | JGI IMG/M metagenome (GOLD analysis project Ga0335069, IMG submission 206714) | Soil microbial communities from Loxahatchee National Wildlife Refuge, Florida, United States - Lox_Sample_1.1 | ecosystem: Environmental > Terrestrial > Soil > Wetlands | place: USA... | reverse complement strand
GGCTTCATGGACTTCCCGCGCACCGAATCCGAGCAGCAATGTGCGCAGGATTCGCCGCATATGCGCGCTGTCTTCGACGACCAGAAAGCGCAGACGGGTGAAGTCGATCCGGACCATAGAATCTCCGACGCGGCCAACGCTTCCGCGCCCGGCCCCGCCGGCGTGAACTTAGCGAGTCGCCGTTAAGGCGTGGTTAAGGTTTGGCTCGGCGCGGACCGCCGCAAAAGCAGGATTCTGCAGGCTGTTTGGATATTTCAGTATCCGAACTGTTCGCCCAGAATCCGCTCGTCGAGATTATGGCCGGGGTCAAACAGCAATTGCATGGAGGTGCCGTGGTCGAGGCTGATATCGACGCTGCGGACCGCACGGACTTCGTCGTGATCGGCGACCGCTGCGACAGGGCGTTTCTCCGCCTCCAGAACCTCGATAGTGACGTCGGCGCGATCCGGCAGCAGCGCGCCGCGCCAGCGCCGCGGCCGGAACGGGCTGATCGGCGTCAGCGCCAAAAGCGGCGTGCCGATCGGAATGATCGGACCCTGGGCGGAGAAATTATAGGCGGTCGATCCGGCCGGCGTCGCCAGCAGGATGCCGTCGGCAACGAGTTCGGGAAGGCGCTCCTTGCCGTCGACCAGGACGCGCAGGCGGGCCGCCTGATAGGTCTGGCGGAACAGCGCGACTTCGTTGATGGCGCGATGCCGGTGAATGCGGCCGACTTCGTCGCGCGCGCGCATCATCAGCGGATGGATGACCGTGACTTCCGCGGCCGCCAGCCGCGCATGCAGATCGCCTTCCTCATATTCGTTCATGAGGAAGCCGACGGTGCCGCGATGCATGCCGTAGATCGGCTTGCCGGAATTCATCAACCGTTGCAGGGTCGCGAGCATGAGCCCGTCGCCGCCGAGCGCGACCACCACGTCGGCATCGTCGGGCTTGGTATCGCCATAGCGGCGAACCAGGCGCTGCTGCGCACGCTGCGCTTCCGGCACCTCGCTGGCGACAAAGGCGATGTGCTCGTAGCTGGCTTTGACGGGACGCTTGGGCATAGCGGGTGAAGGGGAGGCTCGAATGGACGGTCTGGAACGCGCGGTTCTCGTCTATACGACGTTTCCGTCCATTGGCGAAGCCGAGCAGGCCGGCCAGGCGCTGCTCGAGCGCCGGCTATGCGCCTGCGTCAATATCCTCCCCGGAATGGTGTCGCTTTACTGGTGGCAGGGCGGGATCGACCGCGGCAACGAGGTGGTGATGCTGATCAAGACCCGCGCCTCACTCGCCGAGCCGGTGCGCGCGGCGGTCAAGATGCTGCACTCCTATACAACGCCGGCGATTCTGGTCATTCCGCTCGAGGCGGTCGATCCAGACTACCAGGCTTGGATCGTTGCGGAGGCGCGTGGGGACACACGCGGCTAGTAAAGCAGCTCCGCTCACTCCCGGGCCGACGGAAATGAGCGGAGTGCAGAGAGACGAATCGAGGCGTGCGAATCAGTACGTGACGGTGCCGTCGATTGCCGCCTTCAGCGCGGTGTATTCGCGGCAGGTCGTGCCGCAGATGCTGGCGACCTTTTGCAGGTCGTCTTTGGCCTTGAGGATATTGCCCTGTTCGGCCTGCCACATACCGTAATAGGACCAGGTCAAAGCGTGATTGGGATCGGCGGCAAGGGCGCGCTCGTACCACACTTTGGCGTCGTCATAGCGGCCGAGCTTGCGGCTCGCATAGCCGATCAAAGTGGCGACGTCGGCATTGTCGTCGTAGCCCATGGCGCGCAGGACGGCGATGCCGCCCTCATAGTCATGCTTGTCGTAAACCAGCGCATAGGCCTGATGCCAGTTGTTGAGGAAATCCTCGGCCGAGCTTGATTTCTTCTTCTTTGATTTCGTCGCGCCGCTCGGCTGCTGTGTCGATCCCGACGACGGTGGGGCGGGATTATTGGTCTCAACGGCGAGCGCCAGTTTCGGCAGGGCGGTCATCGAAACCCCTATGGAACTGACCAGAATCGCGGCAGCAAGCAACGGCATTTTGCGCATGACGTCTCTCCGGTTGCGGTGCGGTGCAGCATCTAGAACACCGCCATAGTAGCACTTCATCCCGGCATTGATCGTTCTGGGGAGCACAATATTCCCGCAAATTCGCGAAATCGCACGAGGTTGGAAACGCGTTCCATTACAAAGATTTCACGTAGGTGAACGAAGTCTGCTGACCGACTTCAGGACGCGTTCAGTGCGCGGGGCGTATTCCTTGGTGCCAAGAACGGCAGGGTCTTCTGGAGATGTCTCCACAGCCGCTGCCCGGGACAAACAAGGAGAACAACAATGTTGAGGAAATTCGCCGCCGGTCTGCTCGCCACCGCGCTGATCGCGGGCCCGGCTCTCGCACAGACGTCAACCACGTCCTCCGGCAATACGCCGGCAGCCAGCGCCGCGACCGTCAATGCGCCGTCCGCTAATACGAAGACAGCGCCCGTGAAGCCCGCGACGTCCAACACCATGGCGGCGCCGGCTGCCAGCAACGCCAAGCAGGCGGTCAATCCCAAGACCGCGGTGAAACACGCCAAGGTGCACAAGAAGAGCCTCAAGCGCGTCGCGCACCACTCGCACAAGTCCGGCAAGGTGAGCCAGTTGCGGCATCCGAAGTCCGCGAAGACTCATCAAGCCAAAGCCAAGGTCGGCAAGATCGGCAGCGCCACCAAGCGGTCATAACCGACAAAGGAGTTTGAACCAGTTTGCCTGTAGTCCGGAAACATGCACCCAACAACCGGTGCGAACCGAGGCCCGGATTGCACGCACCGGCTTGCGGGTCTCTAACGGTAGACCCCCGTTATGCCCGCAAGCCGGAATTTTTCGCGCGGTCAATTGAGCGAGACCTCGCGGCCTGAAAGTCATCCCCGCGGGCGCGGCCTCGATCTGCGCCGAACCAAAACCAACGATCCGCGAGGATTAACGGAGGCCCGCGTCACAGCCGGCCTCCGCGTTTTTTGCAATCACAGCGTCGTCTGCCACTCGACCGGCACGTGCTCGTAGCCGCCACTCGCGGTCTTGACCAGATGGCCGCAGGCCGGGAAGGGGAAGTGATAGCCGGTCACCAGCATGCGATCGGCGGCGGCGCGATCGAAAATGCGCTTGCGCGTAGCAACCGCTTCCGAGCCGTCGATATCGAAGGCCGCCTGCCAATCGGGATGGCGCGCGAACACCGCCGGGTGCTGTGCGGTGTCGCCGAGCACTAACAGCGAGTCCTTGCCGGAATGAACGGCGAAGACGGTGTGGCCGGGCGTATGGCCCGGGGCGGGAAGCGTCTCGATGCCGGGCGCGACCTCCTTGCCCGGGGCGAAGCGGGTCACCTGTTCGGCAATGTCGGAGAAAATGCGCCGTTGATTGCGGAAGGTGAGTTTCAGGTCCGGCTCGGCGGCATTCATATCGGCGTCGCTCATCCAATAGGCCCACTCCGCCTCAGGCACCATGATCTCGGCCTTGGGGAAGATCAGCGCGTTGTCCTTGTCCTTGATGCCGTTGATGTGATCGGGATGGAAATGCGAGATGACGATTTGGTCGACCGCCTTGGGATCGATCCCGGCAACGGCGAGATTGTCGCGCAGCACGCCGGCGGAAGCCGCGATCTGGCCGCCGGTGCCGGTATCGATCAGCACCAGCTTCTTGCCGGTATTGACGATCAGCGTCGTGAACGGCGTCGCCAGCTTGTCGTGCGGCATGAAAGCCTGGTCGAGCGCGCGTTCGACGTCGGCAAACGGCGCCTTGATGAATTTATCGGTGATCGGGCGGTACCAGATGCCATCGTAGAGCGCCGTCAGCTCATAGTCGCCGATCTTGTAGCGGAATATGCCGGGGCTGGCTTTGTCGGCGGGCGCTGTTTCGGCCTTCGCCGTATGGGCATTGGCGGCCAAGGCCGCGGCTGCGGATCCGGCCAGTAATATCCGCCGCGTCAGTGCCGATGTACTGGCCGATGCCCTGCTGCCGCCGTGTGTCATGCGATCTCTAACAACGTTGTCTTGGTCTTATTCCGGACGCTGCGTTCTTATTCCCGATCCCCTGCGGTTGCTCGTTTTGCTTTGTTCCAGGTCGAAATTCGGGCCGCATTCTTGCATAGGCCGCAGGCAGGATCGTCGCTTGGCGGTGTGACGATAAGGTGGCACACAGCCGCACCAGGTTTGCCGCCATTCGCTCCGCAGGGCGCGGTTGTCTTAAGGAAGTCCAGCTTTGAACGTCATGCCACCGGCCGATACAGTGGCCGACAGGGTGCAACCGGCGCCCGCGCATCGCTCCTTTGCCGCGATGCGCTACCCGGGTTTCCGCGCCCAGTTCTCGACTTACGTCGTCGCGATGATGGCCGACAATATCGAGCACGTCATCAGCTATTGGGTGCTGTTCCAGAAATTCCACTCGCCGGCTTTGGCGGGCTTTGCCGTGTTGTCGCACTGGCTGCCGTTCCTGGCATTTTCAGTAGCGACCGGCGCACTGGCTGATCGCTTCGATCCGCGCCGCATCATTCAATGCGGCATGGGGCTGTTCATCACTGCTTCGCTCGGCTGGGGCTATTTCTTCATCACCGATACGCTGCAGATGTGGCACGCCATGGTTTTGCTCGTGATCCATGGCTGCGCCGGGGTCTTGTGGCAGACGCCGAACCAGTTGCTGCTCTACGACATCGTCGGCCGTGACACGCTGATGAGCGCGGTGCGGCTCAACGCGACGGCGCGTTATGTCGGCGTGCTGATCGGTCCGGCCGTCGGCGGCGCGATCCTGCTCTGGCTCGGGCCGGCGCACGGCATTCTGCTCAACATGCTGTTCTATCTGCCGCTGGTGCTGTGGCTCATCAACGCGCCCTATGGTCCGAAATTCCGCGCCGGCGCCGCCGCGCTGCCGCGCGCGGTGCGCGGGTTTGCCGACATCACCCAGACTGCGCGTGACATTGCCGCCCATCCGGTGATCATCGCCATGACGCTGCTCGCCGGCGCCTCGTCGTTCTTCGTCGGCAATGCCTATAGCGCGCAGATGCCGGGCTTCGCCCAGGACCTCGGCCACGGCGATCCCGGCGCGGCCTACAGCATGTTATTGGCCGCCGATGCGTCCGGCGCAATCATCGCCGCCATCGTGCTCGAGGGCAGGGCGCTGTTGCCGCCCAATGCGCGCACCGCGATCATTCTCGCCATGCTGTGGTGCACGGCGCTGACCGGCTTTGCGCTCGCCACGAGTTATCCCGTCGCGCTCGTCCTGCTGTTTGCCGCGGGGTTCTTTGAACTGTCGTTCAACGCCATGGCACAGACCTTGGTGCAGGTGAATGCGCCGGTCGATATTCGCGGCCGCGTCATTGGCTTGTTCAACATGGCGAGCCTGGGGCTGCGCGCCTTTAGCGGCGTGTCCGTGGGACTGCTCGGCAGCTTTATCGGTGTGCACTGGTCGCTTTGCCTGTCAGCGCTGGTGATGCTCGCGATTGCGAGTTGCCTGCTCGCATTGCCGTAGCGCCTATCTCGCGAGGCTCGCCAGATAGCCCGGTACGGCCGGATCGCCTTCCGGCGGCGCCCAATCGGCAAACTCGTTCGGCCGATAGGGTCCGGGCTTGACCTCGAGCAGCATTGTGCCTTTTTCGCAGACATAAAGCCCGTGCCAGATGCCGATTGGAATCTGCACCACCGGAGAGGCCGCGTTCATTTCGACGCGGCCGATCAGCCGGCCTTGCGGGTCGAATTGCAATAAATCGCAGCTGCCGCGCAGCAGCGCCAGCATCTCCCATTGCTCGCTGTGCCGATGCGGGCGGACATAGGTTCCAAGCTCCAGCATGATCGTCATGCGTTGTACCTGGTCGTGATGACCGCCATGCAGCAGCAGATGCGAGCGCTTACGCTCGCTGGTTTCGGCATTGCCCAAAAGCTCGGCAATGGCGGTGGGGCCGATCACCCGAATTTCCGGGAGCGCATTGTTGGCCACGTTCTTGGCCTTGTTCTTGGCTTCGTTCATGGGTTCCTAGAATCGACCCCTTAGCCGGGTGTGTCGCCACTGCATTACGATTCCGTAGCATGCCCCTTAGGCATGCTGCAGCGGTATTATGGGGCAATTCCGCCCGGCTGCCCCGGGTTCATTGTACTTGCGCCCAATGTCATGTAGGACCTGCGCGCGAACCAGCGGAAGGACACCATGTCCAAGCAGGAAATGCGTGAGGAAGCGGAACGGCTCGTGCGCGAGGCAATGGAGCGCAAGACCGTGACCGTCAAGCACGGCAATACGCGCATCGAGACCAAATGCGGCAAATGCGGCGCGCCCAACCGCGTCTCGGCGGAGCCGGGCCAGACACGTGTCCCCTATACGTGCAAGGAATGCGGCGCCAAGCAGGTGACGCTCTGATGGCGAGCGTCGCGCGGGCTCGCTAGCCCGCCCTGGTCTGAAACCTGTGGCGGGCCAGCCAGCGGCTACGATTGCTGCCTTTTCTTCAGAATTTCGTCGCGCTGCTTGACCAGCCGTTCCAGTTCGTCGTTCTGTTGCGCGATGCGATCGGCATTGCGCTCCTCGTCGCCGGCGCCGGAATTGGCGGCAGCCTGCTCGATCAGCTGACGGATATTGTCGCGGACGATGGCGATGCGGTCTTCCAGTTCGGGGAGCGAAAGCGTACTGCCATTACTCATGATAGGGATCCTCAGTTCGGACTTGGCGCACGCGCGCTCAAATTGATGCCGGGTGCCCGGATTTTTCGGACCCCCGACGGGGCTTCTACAATTTACCTTGCTTCTCGGGGCGCTTAAAGCCGCCTGAAAATCGCGACGAGCATGTCTCGCCGCGGGCGCGATGCTTTGATTTGTCGCAATTGTTAGTCCGAAACGCGCGGGAGCGCCGTTGATGCAAATCAATAGTCCGATGCTGCACGTGTGCAAGATTAATTTGCCCGTAACGGAGGCGAACAACAATGGTCCAAGATATCCCAGGAACGACGGTTTTTGATGGCGGCCAGGCGCAAAAGGGCTATGCCCTCAACGCCATGTGCTATTCGTTCAACAGCGCCGATGCGCGTGCGGCATTTCTCGCGGATGAAGACGCGTATTGCCGAAAATTTGGGCTCAATGAAGAGCAACGCAGCGCGGTGAAGAGACGCGACGTCCTCGCCATGATTGAAGCTGGCGGCAACATCTATTACCTCGCCAAGCTCGCAGGCATTTTCGGCCTCAACGTTCAGGATGTCGGCGCCCAGCAGACCGGGGTGACGGTCGATGAGTTCAAGGCGAAGCTTGCGGCTGCAGGGAGATAATCATCATGGCCAGGATCATCGGCGGAATAGCAACGACCCATGTGCCTTCGATCGGCCAGGCAATTGCCGACAAAAAGCAGAACGATCCCTACTGGTCGCCGTTCTTTCGCGGCTTCGACTACGTGCATTATTGGCTGGCGCGGGAAAAGCCCGACGTCGCGGTCGTGTTTTACAATGACCACGGGCTCAACTTCTTTCTCGACAAGATGCCGACCTTCGCGGTCGGCGCTGCGGCCGAATATTGCAATGAGGACGAAGGCTGGGGCATTCCGGTCTCTCGCGCGGTCAAGGGCGACCCCGCGCTGTCCTGGCATCTGATCAACCGGCTCGTCGCCGACGAGTTCGACATCACGATGTGCCAGAAAATGCTGGTCGATCATGCGCTGACGATACCGATGGCCCTGATGTGGCCAAACCAGAAATGGCCAGTCAAGGTTGTCCCGATCGCCATCAATACGGTGCAGCATCCGCTGCCGTCGATGGCGCGTTGCCTCAAGCTCGGCCGATCCGTCGGCCGCGCCATCCAGTCTTATCCGGAGGACCTGCGGGTTCTGATCGTGGGCACCGGCGGCCTGTCGCACCAGCTCGACGGCAAGCGTGCCGGCTTCATCAATAAGGAGTTCGACAAGCTCTGCATGGACAAGCTTGCGAGCGAGCCGGACGTCCTTGCCAATTATTCCATCCACGATTGGATCGAAGAGTCTGGCGCGCAGGGCGTCGAATTCGTGAATTGGATGGCGATGCGCGGGGCGCTCAATGCCCGCGTTGCCGAGGTGCACCGCAATTATCATGTGCCAATTTCCAATACGGCGGCCGCGACCGTCGTTTTGGAGAACCGCACGGAGGCCGAAGTCCGCGCCGCTTGAAATCTGCTGCGCGCCTTCGCGAGCCGAGAGCGTGCGACTATTCTAATATTTTGCCGCCGGGCGGTGTTTGGCCCGGCGCCGCAACGCGATTTCCGGGCGAGGGTGAAGCGGTTGCGAACGTGCGGCTATCACGCAATTCCGCAGGCTTCGCGGATCATCACGAGTAGCGTGTTGCCAATAAGGGGCTTTTCTATAATCGGCACGCCGGCTGCAGCGGCCTGCGCGGCAAGCCGCGCGTAAGGATGGCCGACGATGAGAATGGCCGGGGCGCCGATATGCCGCGCGCGCAGACTTTCGATCAGCTGCATGCCGGTGCCGTCGGCCAGGCCCTGATCGATCACAAAACAGGCGCAGCTTTCCAGATTATTCGCGGCAGAGATCTCGCTTGCGCTGTAAAAGGCTCGCACCGAAAATCCCTCGATCTCAAGCGAGAATTTGAGCGAGCTGCACACGGCAGGATCGTCATCGACGACAACGATCACGGGGCGGGGCTTCGTCACTGCGCTCGTCATTATGCGCGCTGCTGCCTTACGAGGAAACGCGCAACAATGGCTCCAAGCTGGGTTGCGTGGCATTGATATAACGCAAGGACCGATCCTTTGGCCTTGCCTAGGACCCCTATGCCGCTTCGGCGAAGGCGAGCCGGGGCGCCGTCTGTTAGCTGCTGCTGACGATTTCCGCGATCAAGGCCATGCGGACCAGGTCGGACAGGCTTGCGGCGCGCATCTTCTCCATGAGATTGGCCCGATAGATCTCAACGGTCCGCGGGCTGATACCAAGATCGAAAGCGATTTGCTTGTTCGCCCGGCCGGCGACCAAGCCGAGAAGCACGTCGCGCTCCCGCTTCGATAGCGCCGCCAGGCGATTTTCGATCGCGGTGCGTTCAGTCAGGCGCTTGGATTGGCCCTCGTGCTCACGCAGCGCCGATTGTACCGCCGCCAATAGTAGCTTGTCGTCAAAGGGTTTCTCCAGAAAATCCACGGCACCAAACTTCATCGCCTCGACGGCGAGCGGGACATCGCCATGGCCGGTGATGACGATGACCGGCACGTCGATCTTGCGCTCTTTCAGGCGCTTCAACAGATCTATTCCGCTCAACTCCGGCATGCGTACATCGGTGATCACACAGCCCAGGTCGACATTCGGCAACTGCTCAAGGAAAGCCGTTGCCGACGCGTAGCTGCGCACTGCAATTTTTGCGGTGCTCAGCAGGAACGCGAGCGACTCGCGGAGTGCGTCGTCATCGTCGATGATATGCACTATCGCGCCTTCAGACGACATGGCTGGTCTCCTCTTGCGCGACCGCGGGCAGGGTCAGAGTGAATATCGTCCCGCCGCCGGGATTGGCGGCAACGCTGACGGTGCCCCCATGCGCCTCGATAATGGTGCGGGAAATTGAGAGGCCGACACCCATGCCTTGCCGCTTGGTCGTGATGAAGGGCTGAAACAGCTGGCCGGCGATTTCCGGTGCGATTCCTGTGCCGGTGTCGCTAACGCGGATCGCGATCATGGTGTTTTCTGCAGGTGCCGCGGTAATGACAAGTTCGCGTACCGTTGACGCTTCCATCGCCTCGATCGCATTGCGCATCAGATTGAGCAGGACTTGCTGAACCTGCACCTTGTCGGCCAGAACCAGATCGGCGCCAGGGGCGAAATCGAAACGTACCCGTACGCCGGTGTCTTTGGCGCCTACCAACGCCAGTGCGCTCGCCTCCTCGATCAGCTTGCGCACGTTTTCGACACGCCTTTCGCTCTCGCCACGGGCGACGAAATCGCGCAGCCGGCGGATGATCTGCCCGGCACGGATCGCCTGATCGCCGGCCTTGTCCATCGCGTCGCGCAACGGCGTCAGGCTCTCGTCGCTGCGCGCGTCAAGGAGCCGACGCGATCCTTTCACGTAATTGGCGATAGCCGAGAGCGGCTGATTGAGCTCATGCGCCAGCGCCGAGGCCATCTCGCCCATCGCCGTCAGCCGCGAGATGTGCACCAGTTCGGACTGCAATTCCTGCAGGCGGGCTTCGGTCTTCTGCCGCTCCGTCAGGTCGCGGATAAAGCCTGTGAAGAAGCGCTGCTCGTGGACGTGCATTTCACCGACGGCGAGTTCCATCGGAAAGGTGGAGCCGTCCTTGCGCTCGCCCACGACGACACGGCCGATGCCAATGATGCGGCGCTCGCCGGTCCGCATATAGCGGCTGAGATAACCATCATGGTCGTCGCGGTAGGGCTGCGGCATCAGCATTTTGACGTTCTTGCCCAGGGTTTCGTCGGCGCGGTAGCCAAATAGCCGTTCGGCGGCGGCGCTGAAGGAACGCATGATACCGCGATGATCGATGACGACCATGGCGTCCGGAATGCTGTCGAGGATCGATTTGAGATGCGCCGCGCGCGCCTCGGCGTCTTCGGCGCTTGTTGCGGCGGCGATACGGAAGCGGGTCAGGATCGCGCCGCGCCAGGATATGCCCAGGCCGACAAGGGCAAAAGCAATGGCGTCGACATAGTCCGCGGCAAGCGGAACGCGCGCATTGAGGACGAAATAAAATCCGAAGAAAAGTCCTAAGGCGGTGGCGAAAAGCCCGGGAGCCAAGCCGCCGATTGCCGAGGCGATCAGAATAGCCGGCAAGAAAAAGAGGTAGGACGCATCGCCGCTTAGCAGCGGCGCTAGCGCAAGCTTCGCGGCCAGCGCCATCGCCATCGCCAGAATCGCGATGCCGTATTGCCAGGCAAATCGGCGCCAGATCGTGCCTTTCCAATCGGCGGAGGTTGCGGATCGCAGGTCGGGGAGCGCTTCCGTCATGGCGCCTGGTATCTCAGCAGGAATATGAAGCTAATTCAATAACATGCCGGTGATGACGACGGCACCTCAGGGAAATCCCTTAGGGTCAATATCTGAATATTCCAGCTTTCCCAACAGGTTTAGCAATTCCTCCGCAACCTCGCGGAGAAAACCAGATGCTCAGCCATAGCGCCATCGCTCACAGCACCATTCACGCCGGCGCGGTTCGCCATTCGTCGGTGTCGGCCCGTCATGCCCAGCCTCGTTCGGGCAATGCCGGAAACGCGCTCGATCAGCAGCTGACGCTGATGGGCGCGGTCATGTCGTATCCGCGCAATACCGAGATTTTCGGTGAAAGCGAGCCGGCCGAATACCTTTACAAGGTGATCAGTGGCAGCGTACGCACGTCCAAGATTCTGAGCGACGGTCGCCGTCAGATCGGCGGTTTTTATCTGCCTGGCGATGTTTTCGGACTCGAATTTGCCGACGCCCATGCCTTGTCGGCGGAAGCTGTCACAAACGCCAAAGTGCTCGTTGTTAAGCGTAGCGCGCTCAATACTGTTGCTGGGCACGATGCCACTGTTGCAGCTCACCTCTTTACCCTGACCGGGCAGGAACTGCGCCGCGCGCAAGAGCGCATCGTCCTCCTGGTCAAGAGCGCACAGGAACGTGTCGCGGGCTTCCTTCTGGAAATGGCCGAACGCTCTGGTCTCGACAATGCGATTGATCTGCCGATGTCGCGCCAGGACATCGCCGACTACTTGGGCCTGACTATCGAAACCGTGTCGCGCACCTTGACCGCGCTCGAAGGCGCGGCGGCGATTGAAGTGACAACGGCGCGGCACATCCGGCTATGCAATCGTAGCGTGCTGAGCCGCATGAACGGCTGACCAATTTTCGCCGGCGGGGGCGCCAGGAAGGAGACTAGCCATGCAAGTGAAAGACGTCATGACGCGTAATGTCATTTCGGTTGGGCCCGACGAATCAATCATGAAGGCGGCGCAGCTGATGCTGCAGAACCATATCAGCGGCTTGCCGGTCATCGACAAGGATGGCGAACTGAGGGGCATCGTCACCGAAGGCGATTTTCTGCGCCGCGGCGAGCTCGGTACGCAGCGCCGTCGGCCGAAATGGCTGGAATTCATCATCGGGCCGGGCCGACTTGCCGAGGAATATGTTCATGCGTCGGGACGTAAGGTCGACGAGATCATGACGACCGACCCGGTGACTGTGACGGAAGGCGACACGCTGGAAGATGTGGTCGAACTCATGGAGCGCCGGCGTGTGAAGCGGCTTCCGGTGATGTGCGGTGGCCGGATGGTCGGCATCATCAGCCGCGCCAATCTGATGCACGCCTTGGCAAGCTTCGTCCGCGGCGCCGATGAGCGCGCGCAATCCGGCGACACGGAGATCCGCGACAGCATTCTCGCGGTTCTCGAGCGCGAAAGGTGGGCGCCGCATATTAATGTTGTCGTCAAAAACGGCGCTGCCGAGCTCTGGGGCGTCATTACCGACGACCGCGCGCGCCAAGCGGTGATCGTCGCCGTCGAGAATGTTCCTGGCGTCCAGCAGGTGCACGACCATCTTGTTTGGGTCGAGCCGATGTCCGGCATGGCCTTTCCTTCGGCCGAGGACGAAACCAAGTCGCGGGCGGCGGCATCTTAGGGTGCCGCCAGAGCCGGAGTTCCAAAGCACGGCGCGGAAGGGGGAATCTGCGATGAACTGGAGAGCGTCAAGGCATCTGCATGTCCTCGCCGTTCTGCCGCTGGTGGCGCTACTTACCTTCACGCACCGGCCAGCAAAGAGCGCCGAGGCGCTTTCACCGGCGGCCCAGCGCGGACGGGTGCTTGTCACCAACAATTGCGCGCGCTGTCACGCCATCGACAAGCTCAGCCCGAGTCCGGTGAAGCTTGCGCCGCCATTTCGCACGTTGCACCAGCGTTACCCGGTCGAGGATCTTCAGGAGCCGCTCGCCGAGGGCATCGTGACCGGCCATCCGATGATGCCAGAGTTCCGTTTCGATCCGGGGCAGGTGAACGACATCATCACTTATCTCAAGACGCTTGAACGCTGAGCGGGGCGGTCGCGCAAATCTGCGCATGCGCCCACTTGCTTGATCCAAGTCAAGGCAGCCCGTTGGGGTGCGTGATTTCAGTCCTCAACTTCTCTCCGCATCTGCAAGGTCCGGCAATGAGCTCAACGTATTCTCCACCGAAATGGATGACGCTAGGCGAGGGCGGCTTAACCGCCGCTTTGATTGCGCTCTGCTTGGTTTCTGTCGTCGTCGCCGGCAAGGCCTACACGCCGGAATACGCGTTTCATGCCTATCTGTTTGCCGCCGCAAGCGGCATCGCCGCATTCGTCATCGTCAACAGATTCATGGACCGCGCGGCCGATCCGGTGCCGGCTGAAATTGACGGCAAACCCAACTACAATATGGGACCGGTCAAATTCGCCACCATCGCTGCGGTGTTCTGGGGCATCGCAGGCTTTACGGTCGGGTTGTGGATCGCGCTGGAGCTCGCTTATCCCGCGCTTAATCTCGACCTGTCTTATATTTCGTTCGGGCGGCTGCGGCCTTTGCACACTTCCGCGGTGATTTTCGCGTTCGGCGGCAACGTGCTGATCGCGACCTCGATGTATGTGGTGCAGCGCACTTGCCGCGCGCGGATGGTTGGCGATCTGGCGCCGTGGTTCGTCGTGCTCGGCTATAACTTCTTCATCGTCATCGCCGGCACCGGCTATCTGCTCGGCATCACCCAATCCAAGGAGTATGCCGAACCGGAATGGTACGCCGATCTCTGGCTCACCATTGTTTGGGTCGTTTATCTGCTCATTTACCTCGGCACCATCATGCGGCGCACCGAGCCGCATATCTACGTCGCCAACTGGTTCTATCTCGCCTTCATTCTCACCATCGCGGTGTTGCATCTCGGCAATAACGCGGCGATCCCGGTGTCGGCGTTTTCGTCGAAATCCTACATCGTGTGGTCCGGCGTTCAGGACGCCATGGTGCAATGGTGGTACGGGCATAACGCCGTCGGCTTCTTCCTCACCGCGGGCTTCCTCGGCATCATGTATTATTTCATTCCCAAGCGCGCCGAGCGGCCGATTTACAGCTATCGCCTCTCCATCATTCATTTCTGGGCGCTGATCTTCCTCTATATCTGGGCCGGGCCGCATCACCTGCATTACACCGCGCTGCCGGATTGGACGCAGACGCTCGGTATGACGTTTTCGATCATGCTGTGGATGCCGTCCTGGGGTGGCATGATCAACGGCCTGATGACGCTGTCCGGCGCCTGGGACAAGCTGCGCACCGATCCGGTGCTGCGAATGATGGTGCTGTCGGTGGCGTTCTACGGCATGGCGACCTTCGAAGGACCGGTGATGTCCATCAAGGAAGTCAATTCGCTGTCGCATTACACCGACTGGACCATCGGCCATGTCCATTCCGGCGCGCTCGGCTGGGTCGGCTTCGTGTCGTTCGGCGCCATCTATTGCCTGGTGCCGTGGCTGTGGAACCGCCCGCTCTATTCGCTCCGCCTGGTGAGCTGGCACTTCTGGATCGCGACCATCGGCATCGTCGTCTACATCACGTCGATGTGGGTATCGGGCATCCTGCAAGGCCTGATGTGGCGCTCCTACACCAGCCTCGGCTTCCTCGAATATTCCTTCATCGAGACCGTGCAGGCGATGCACCCGTTCTACGTGATCCGGGCCCTCGGCGGCTCGCTCTTCCTCGTCGGCGCGCTGATCATGGCCTTCAATGTGTGGCGCACGATCTATCCGCCGCGCGAAGTGCTGGCGCCGGCCGCGGGCCTGGCTCCGGCCGAATAGGGGAATAGTGTAATGGCCACGTCCAGATCGTCCGCCACATCATCCGCTCCGCCCTCGCATTCGCTGTGGCAGAAGCATTGGATTCTCGAGCGCAATTCGATCCTGCTCCTGCTCGGCATCCTGATCGTGATCGCGATCGGCGGCCTGGTCGAGGTTGTGCCGCTGTTCTATCTCAAGAGCACGATCGAAAGCGCCGACGGCATGCGGCCCTATACGCCGCTCGAACTCGCCGGCCGCAACATCTATGTCAGCGAAGGCTGTTATCTCTGCCACTCGCAGATGATCCGGGCGCTGCGCGACGAGGTCGAGCGCTACGGGCATTATTCGCTCGCCGCCGAGAGCGAATACGATCATCCATTTCAATGGGGCAGTAAGCGCAACGGCCCGGATCTGGCCCGCGTCGGCGGCAAATATTCCGACGACTGGCATCGCGATCACCTGAAGGATCCGCGCGCCGTGGTCGCCGGCTCGATCATGCCGTCCTATCCGTGGCTGTTCACCACCGATCTCGACTACTCCCACATCGCCCAGGATCTGAAGGTCCAGGCCGAGCTCGGCGTGCCCTATAGCGATGAAATGATCGCCAATGCGATTGCCGATCTGCGCGCGCAGGCGACGCCGGACTCGCCGGACGCCGACGCCATGGCCAAGCGTTATCCCAAGGCGCAAGCGCGCGATTTCGCCGGCGTCCAGGGCCGCATCACCGAAGCCGACGCGCTGATCGCCTATCTGCAGATGCTGGGCACGCTGGTCGACTTCAAGCTCTACAACGACAAAGCCAATATCCGCTGAGGAGACGATCGTGTCGCCGACCTACGCCTTCTTCTCGCATTTCGCCCAGACCTGGGGCCTCGTCTATTTCGTCGCGATCTTTGTCGCCGTTCTGGCTTATGCCCTGTGGC
>Ga0335069_10007595_pt1 | contig 15624 bp, 11 predicted proteins | sample Lox_Sample_11_FD_206714 | JGI IMG/M metagenome (GOLD analysis project Ga0335069, IMG submission 206714) | Soil microbial communities from Loxahatchee National Wildlife Refuge, Florida, United States - Lox_Sample_1.1 | ecosystem: Environmental > Terrestrial > Soil > Wetlands | place: USA... | reverse complement strand
GCCGTGAGCTCGCGCAGGTCCCCCCAGGTCTTGGAGGCGTAGGCCGCCGAGGTACGTTCGTCGAACTCCTCCAGCGTCAGCCGGCCATCCGTGTACGCGTCCCGGAGGACGTCGACAACACTCTCCCGCTCCTTGTCGGACGCGCGGATCGGTCGGTCGGTCATCGGCGCGGACCCTTCCTCGTGTTCCCTTCCGATCGTAACTCAGCGCCCGCCAGAACCCACGAGATGATGACAGGCTGGACGCATGGCTCCCAGGGCCTGGCCGGTGTTCACGCTGACGCCCGGGCCCGCCCGGGCCGCTGCGGCCACGCTCGGCCCGGTGTTCGCGCTGGCGGCGCCCGGCGAAGATCCTCTTTGCCGGCGCGGTTTATCCGGAATTCCGGGGCCAAAGCCACCCAGACCTGAAATCGGGCAGCTCGCCGTCAGGCGGCATCCGCATCATTACCAGAAAGTCAGAGACTTAGGTCTCGCACGTTAACGTACGTGGCGTTACGCTGTTGGCGAATCACTCATCTGGTCAATCTGTGCCGGATGTGACCAGAAGAAGGTTTTGGCGCGAAGGTTTTGGTGCGTACAACAAGGTCTTCACGCCAGCAACGCAGCAAAGACGGGCGCCCCGCCCTCTCGACCGCCGCGTGGTAAGCCGAGAGCCGGGCGAACCATTCCTCACTAGGAGGGATCGACTTGAGCGTCAGCGAAGACCGAACTGTCCAGCCTACTGTCGCACCTGCCCCTGTCTCCGGCATTGCCGACCCAGCCCCGCTAGGGCTCGCCGCCTTTGCCCTCACCACGTTCCTGCTGTCGGCCAAGAATGCCGGCTGGATGACCCATGCCACCGGCAACGCGTGGCTTGGCTATGCCTTCGCCTATGGCGGGCTCTGCCAGCTGCTGGCCGGCATGTGGGAGTTCCGCAACAGGAACGTGTTCGGTGCCACCGCGTTCTCCACCTACGGCGGCTTCTGGCTCGGCCTCGGCCTGTGGGTCCTGCTCGTCGCGAACCCGGCGGTCGCGGCCATCAAGCCGAGCACCCTGGCGGCAACGGTCACGTCACTCAATCACGACCTGGGCTGGATATTGCTCGTGTTCGCCATCTTCAACACCTACATGCTGATCCTGAGCACTCAGGTGAACCTGGCGGTGTTCACGGTCTTCCTCACCCTGGAGCTCACCGAGATCATCCTGTGCATCGGTAACTTCAACGCTGGGGCGGCCTTGCTCCCCACCGGAACGGTCAAGTTCGGCGGCTACGTCGGCCTAGTCACGGCGCTCGTCGCCTGGTATGCCTCGGCGGCCCTCGTCTCGAGGGGTATGAGCGCCGGTAAGCTCAAGTTCCCCGTGGGCAGCCCGCTGATCAGCTGAGCCCAGATCGGATCAGCACTGGGGACCAGGCCATCGTGGCCTGGTCCCCAGTGCTTTTGTGTCCTGCATCGGTTCTCCGGGACCATCAGGCGAGCCTGGCTTACCGCCGGATAGCGTTAGGCGGATGCCAGAGTCGTGAAGGGAGGAGCGGGTGCAGAACGGGAGGCAGATCGACCTGTCGGCGCACGTCGAGCGGGTCAAGCGCAGGGCGCGGCCGTGGAAGTCGATCATCGCGCTGCTGCTCGCGATCGCTGCCGCGGTCATCTCCTACCGGGCCAGCCACGACAAGTCCGCCTTCGCCGGCACGAGCAATCTGACCAGGCAGTTCATCATCTACGGCACGGCTGTGCTGTTCCTCATCTTCGGGTCCGTGGCGACCTACGGCCTGGCCGGGAAGGCGAGGGAACTGCTCGAGCCGACGGCCGGCCGGGCGCATGCCGCCATCATCCGGTACGCCATCCTGGTCGTCGGGGCGTCCACGACGCTGCTGATCGCGCTGGTGTTGTTCGGCGTGCCGGTCGCCCAGCTCGTCGTCGGCGGGGCGCTCACCACCATCGTCGTCAGCATCGCGGCTCAGCAGGCGCTCGGCAACGTGTTCGCCGGGCTGGTCCTGGTCCTGGCCAGGCCGTTCAAGGTGGGCGACGCGATCCGGCTGCGGGCCGGCGCGCTCGGCGGCACGCTCGACGGCATGGTGACCGATATCGGGATCACCTACGTCCGCTTCGACACCGACGGCAGCGTGATGTCCATTCCCAACTCGCAGGTGCTCAACGCCGTCGTCGGGCCCATCCCGTCGGACCCGGAGGATCCCCCCGCAGCCGCCGACGGCAAATCAGGCACGCCGGGCGGCCCGGAACAGCCGCAGCCCGGTCCTGCATAGGAAGCATGGGAGGGCAGAACGAAGGGCCGGCTGGAAGTCCAGCCGGCCCTTCGTCACGCTGACCGGTGCGGAGGTCGCCTCTCGGCGAAAGGCGCAACGCGGCTCCAGCCGGACGGTATTCCGCGAGGGCAGTAGGTGCGGCCCGGGGGACACAGCCGCACCGGCTGATACCTACTAACGCCTGCGGCGCCGCCCCTGTTCCCGGCGGGCGGGCGGATCGGTCTTGTAGGGGAACGAGGAGACGGCCTGCTGGCTCGCGGTGGCCTCCGGGTCCTGATCCGGGTACTGCCCGCGCCCGTGGGACTGGTCCTGCCCGCCGTAGCCGAAGGTGCTGTACCCCTGGTCCGGGTAGGACTCGGCGTCACCCTGGCCCTGGTACTCCTGTTCGGCGTACCCGTACTCGCTGTATCCCTGATCCGGGTAAGCCGGGGTGCCGGCCTCCTGGTAGCCCTGCTCCTGGTAGCCCTGCTCCTGGTAGCCCTGCTCCTGGTAGCCCTGCTCCTGGTAGCGCTGGTCTCCGTAGTCCTGGTAACCCTGGTCCGCGTACCCGGCGCTGGAGTAGCTCCCGCCGCCCTCGTATCCCCGGCCGGCCGGACCTGAGTAGCCGTGCTCCTCGTATCCCTGCTCCGGGCGGCCGCCCTGGTCCTGGTAGCCCTGCCCCTGGTAGCCCTGCCCCTGGTAACGCTGATCCTGGTAGGCGTCCTCGGAGTAGGCCCGGTCCTGGTAGCCCGGCCCGGAGTAGCCGCGGTCATCGTAGCCCTGGCCCTGGTAGGACCCGCCGTCATAGCCCTGACCGGGATAAGAGCCCGTCCTGTAGCCCTGGCCCTGGCCCTGGCCCTGGTGGGACCCGTCGTCATACTGCTGGCCTGAGTACGAGGAAGAGGAGGCGTAACCCTGGTCCGGGTAGCCCTGGTCCGGGTATCCCTGACCGGCGTAGCCCTGGTCCTCGTACCGCTGGTCGGCGTAGCCCTGGTCCCCGTAGCCCTGGCCGCTGTATCCCTGCTCGCGGTACTGGCCGGAGTAGCCCTGCTCGGAGTAGCCCTGACCGACGTACCCCTGGTCGGCGTGGCCCTGGTCGCCATAGCCGTATCCCGGCTCGGCGTATCCCCCGTTGCCGTATCCCTGCTGCTGGTCGCCGTACCCACGGTCCTGGTACCCCTGCTGGGCGTACTCGCGGTCGCCGTACTGGCCCTGCTGGCCGTAGCCGTACTGGCCCTGCCCGGCGTACTGGCCCTGCCCGGCGTACTGGCCCTGCTCAGGGTGGGAACGGGCGGCGTCGCCGTAGCCGTCGGCGGGAAGCTGCCGCCGCCCGGGCCGCTGCTCCTGGTAGCGCTGCTGCTCCGGGTAATAAGGTTCGGGGTAGTCCTGGGCGCCCTGCGAGGCCGACGAGCCGGGCGGCAGCGCCAGCGGGCCCGGCGGCAGCGCCCGTGGACTCTGGACGGGCGCGGGACTGAACGCCATCGTGCCGGCCGGGTCGTCGGGCCGCAGCGCGCGGAAGTCTCCGGTCACCGGGCCGGTGAAATCGGTGTCACGGCCGCCGTAGCCACCCGGCAGGGCGGTCAGCCTCGGATCGGTCGGCGCGCCGGGAAGCTGGCTCGCGTAGGCTCCGGAACCGCGGGGGTCTCGGGGATCGGGGGCTTGCGCGCCGCGCTGCAGGGCGTCGATCAGTCTCGGCAGCTCCTCCATCGGAAGCCGGAACGTGCCGGTGCAGGTGCCGCCCTGCCAGATGCTGAAGACAGAGACTCCGGTGTCCGCGTACCAGCTCAGGCGCATGCTGCGGGAGCTGCCGCGCACGTCGAAGAAGACCTCGCCGAGCCGGGGCAGCGGCGCTGCATCCGACGCTGACATGGTGCCCATCGTGGCCTTACTCCCTTCGCGTTGTCCAGTTCGTCACGAACACTCTCCAGCAGGCTAGCTGGAGGCCGGAATTCAGGCAGGGAATTTCGCCACCCCGGGTGCAAGACCGCTACCGCGGATGGCATCATTGTCGACGGGCATGCAGCGGCCCGCGTGGCGGTTACCAGGACGGGTGAACCGATGCGCTGGCGCCAGCCGTTCGGTATGGTAACCACTTGCTTACAAGATCGCCATACCCGGGCACGGGAACACCACGTCACGAAGACGCGTTGTATCTTGCAACGGAGGCTTCGGACAGGACTGGTTCGCGTGTTCACGAGCCTGACGCTCTACTGTAACGCACTATTTGATGCATCTTGGTTGAGGTGATTGATCCATGTCTCAGGTACGTCGGCAGTCGGCTGTGCTTCCCCGCCCGAATTGGGGGTGGCAAGATGCTGCCGCGTGCAAGGGCGAGGACCTGCTGCTCTTCTTCGGTCCTGACGGCGAGCGCCAGCCGGAGCGGGAGATCAGGGAGCGCAAGGCTAAGGGGATCTGCGCTGCTTGCCCGGTTCGGCTCGAATGCCTGAACTACGCGGTGTCGCGACCGGAGAAGTACGGCACGTGGGGCGGCCTCAACGAGGATGAGCGTTCGGCCGAACGCCGGCGCCGCATGCGCCGCGCCAACGCCGCCTAGGGCGCCGGGGAGGCCAGTAGCGCCAGCACGTCGGCGTCGGTCAGCTGGCCGAACGACGTGTACCACTGACCTACGGACCGGAACTGGCGGGGCGTCGCCAAGATGATTACCCGGTCGGCTTCCGCGCGCATCTCCTCGGCTGCGGCGGGGGCCGCGACCGGGGCCGCCAGCACCAGGTAGGCCGCGTGTGCCGCGCGCAGCGATCGCAGCGCGGCCCGCGCGGTCACGCCGGTCGCCAGGCCGTCATCCACCACGATCACGCAGCATCCCGCCACCTGCGGAAGCGGGCGGCCGCCCCGGTATACCTGCACCCGCCTGGCCAGTTCGGCCCGCTCGGCGGTGACCACCGGGGCCAGGTCGGCCGGGGAAAGCGACAGCCGCCCGAGCAGGCCGACGTCGTAGACCGCCGTTCCCAGGCCCTCGGCGATGGCGCCCACGCCGAGTTCCGGCTGACGCGGATAGCCGATCTTGCGGGTCACGATGACGTTCATCGGCACGCCCAAGACGACGGCGACCTGCTTCGCCACGGCAACGCCGCCCCTGGGCAGGGCAAGCACCATAGCCCGTTCGGCCCAATCATCAAGCACCACGGTGCGGGTGAGCCGTTCCGCGAGCAAGGTCCCGGCGGCTCGCCGGTCCGGGAAGGGGAGCATGGACTCGCCCTGGCTCATGTCCGGGATTTACCCGCGTCAAGGGACGCGATGCCAGGATGGGACCGCACAATGGAGACGTGATCTGCGTCCCGTGCCGGAAACGGCATCACGAGGAGTGCCCGGGCGGCACCTGGTGCGACTGCCAGCACCTGCCGCCGGAGCAGGACTCCGGGACTTCCGGGTCCGAACCGCCGCTCAGCTGGCTCCGTCAGGGCTAGCGCCCTTCTGGCCGGCCCGGCATCCTCCCGGCCAGCCAAAGGGCGCCGGCGCCTCAAAAGGCCCGGAGGCGAGCCGGGAATAACAGTCCCGCGCGGGCACGTTGCCACGCGTATGCCGCCGGATGTGACCGTTCGCACCGTCCACATGCCGGACGCTGCCTGGACAGTCCGGTCCGTTACATGTGATCCTGGCGTAATGAGTGTTACGGACCCGTTGCTCGTCGTGCGACGGCACGTCGACTTCCTGCGCGTCCGCAGCGCCATCTGTCTGCCTGCCCGATAATCGCCGGCCCGGATTTCCCGCCCGGGCGCGCGCGCGATGCCGGGCGCCACCCCGCTGGATCCCGTGGCCGGACTGTGCCTGACGGCGACCTAGCGGAGCCCAGGTTCTCGTGACATGCGCGTCCCCGAACCTGAAGGAACCCTTTCTGACATGCCAGTCGCCACCGGGACCGCCAAGCCCAAGCGCAAACGCGGGGAAGGCCAGTGGGCGCTCGGCTACCGCGAGCCGCTCAACAAGAACGAGGAGAACAAGCGGAACGACGACGGGCTCAACGTCCGTCAGCGGATCATCGACATCTACTCCAAGTACGGCTTCGATTCCATCGACCCTGCCGACCTGCGCGGCCGGTTCCGCTGGTACGGGCTGTACACCCAGCGCCGGCCCGGCATCGACGGCGGCAAGACCGCGGTGCTCGAGCCGGAGGAGCTCGATGATCGCTACTTCATGCTGCGGATCCGCATCGACGGCGGCCAGCTGTCCAACGACCAGCTGCGGGTCATCGCCTACGTCTCGCGCCGTTACGCGCGCGGCACCGCCGACGTGACCGACCGGCAGAACATCCAGCTGCACTGGGTCGAGATCGAGAACGTCCCCGACATCTGGGACGCGCTGGAATCGGTGGGGCTGTCCACCACCGAGGCCTGCGGCGACACGCCGCGGGTCATCCTCGGCTGCCCGCTGGCCGGCATCGACGCCGGCGAGATCATCGACGGCACGCCGGAGATCGCCGCGATCACCGGCCAGTACATCGGCGATTCCGCATTCTCCAACCTGCCCCGCAAGTTCAAGTCGTCGATCAGCGGCTGCGCGGCGCAGTGCGCCATCCACGAGATCAACGACGTGGCTTTCGCCGGCGTGGTCAGCGAGCGCGGCGAGGCCGGCTACGACCTGTGGGTCGGCGGCGGCCTGTCCACCAACCCGATGATCGGCCGGCGGCTCGGCGCGTTCGTGCGGCCGGACCAGGTAGCCGAGGTCTGGGCCGGCGTGACCGGGCTGTTCAGGGACTACGGTTACCGCCGGCTGCGGCACCGGGCCAGGATCAAGTTCCTGGTGGCGGACTGGGGCCCGCAGCGGTTCCGCGAGGTGCTGGAGAAGGAGTACCTCGGCTACGCGCTGCCGGACGGGCCTGCCCCGGGCGCGCCGCGCGACGGGATCCGCGATCACGTGGGCGTCCACGAGCAGCGGGACGGGAACTACTACGTCGGCTTCGCGCCCACGGTCGGCCGGCTGTCAGGCGATCTGCTCGACGTCATCGCGGACCTGGCCGCCAGGTACGGCAGCGGCCGGGTGCGCACCACCACCGAGCAGAAGATGGTCATCCTCGACGTGCCCCCGGCGCGCACCGAGGAGCTGGTGGCCGAGCTGGGCAAGGCCGGCCTGCCGGCCTGCCCGAGCGCGTTCCGCAGGCACACGATGGCCTGCACCGGCATCGAGTTCTGCAAGCTGGCGATCGTCGAGACCAAGGTCAGGGCCGCCGACCTGATCAGCGAGCTCGAGCGGCGGCTGCCGGATTTCGGCACGCCGGTCACGATCAACGTCAACGGCTGCCCCAACTCCTGCGCCCGGATCCAGACGGCCGACATCGGCCTGAAAGGCTCCCTGGTCACTGGGCCGGACGGCCGGCAGGTCGAGGGTTTCCAGGTGCACCTGGGCGGCAGCCTGAACGGCGGTGACGGCTCCGGCTCCGGCTTCGGCCGCAAGGTCCGCGGGCTCAAGACGACGGCCGAGGAACTGCCCGACTACGCCGAGCGGGTGCTCCGCCGGTTCGACGCGGCCCGCGAGCCCGGCGAGAGCTTTGCCGCCTGGACGGCCCGGGCCAGCGACGAGGAACTCTCATGAACACCCGCGCCGTCCCCTTTTACTGCCCTTACTGCGGCGATGAGGACCTCGAACCGCAAGGCGCGGCCGACGGTGAATGGCATTGCCGCAGTTGCACGCGGTCTTTCCAGCTACGCTTTGCCGGGATAGGAGTCACACTGTGAGCCCCGTCGTAACGCGCGGCCTGGCGCAGCGGAACACCCTGGAGGACCCTGAGCAGATGCGAACCCTCGCCGAACAGGCCGCGGAGGAACTCGCCGACGCGCCGGCCGAAGAGGTGATTCGCTGGGCGGTGGACACGTTCGGTGACCGGATCTGCGTCACCTCGTCCATGACCGACGCGGTGATCATCCATCTCGCCTCGGCCGTCCAGCCGGGCATCGACGTGGTCTTCCTCGACACGGGCTACCATTTCGCCGAGACCATCGGGACCCGGGACGCGGTGGAGGCCGTGTACCCGATCAAGCTGATCAACGTCACCCCGTCGCGCACCGTGAAAGAGCAGGACGCCGAGCTTGGGCCCCGGCTGTTCGGGCGCAACCCGGACCTGTGCTGCTACCTGCGCAAGGTCGAGCCGCTCGAGCGGGCGCTGACCAATTACGACGCCTGGATCACCGGGGTGCGCCGGGACGAGACCAGCAACCGCCGCCAGACCAAGGTCGTCGAGTGGGACGACCGGCGGGAGATGGTCAAGGTGAACCCGATCGTCAGCTGGACGCAAAAGCAGGTGGACGACTTCATCACCACCAACGGCGTGCTGGTGAACCCGCTGGTCTACGACGGCTATCTGTCGATCGGCTGCGCGACCTGCACGATCCGCGTCGAGCCTGGCGCGGACCCGCGCAGCGGCCGGTGGGCGGGAACCGGCAAGACGGAGTGCGGCATCCATGCCTGACAGTGCTAGTCCGGGGGGGCGACCCCCCGGAACCCCCCGCTGTTCCGATTCTGTCCGTGGGGACCCATCCCCCCGGACCCCCCTTGGGAGGGGCTGCCCGCCCCCCCGTACTCCCCAGGCCCCGCAGGGGGTACTCGTTGCCGTCGCGCACGGCAGCGCGGACCCGCGTGCCTCGGCCACCATCGCGGAGCTTGCTGCGCTGGCCACGGAGCGCTCGCCCGGCTTGGACCTGCGCACCGCCTTCCTGGGCCATGCCCCGCCGTCGCTGCCGCAGGTCCTGAGCACGATCGACGCCGACCGCGAAGTGACTGTGCTGCCGCTGCTGCTGACCGCGGCGTACCACAGCAAGGCCGACATCCCTCGCATGCTGGCCAGATCGCCGCGGCCGCTGGTCAGCTACGGCGCCACGCTCGGACCGCACCCGCTGCTGCTGCGGGCGCTCGAACGGCGCCTGGCCGAGGCGGATCCCCTGGCCGCGGATAACCCGGCGAAGACCGCGGTGGTGCTGGCGGCGGCCGGCTCGAGCGACCCCGAGGCGAACGCCACCATCACCCGGCTGGCGGCACGGTGGCAGGCCAGGACCGGGTGGTTCGCGGTCCGGCCGGCCTACGCCTCGGCGGCCGAGCCCTCCCCCGCGACGGCGGTGGCCGGACTGCTGCGGGACGGGGCGCCCCGCGTGGTGGTGGCCACCTACCTGCTCGCCCCGGGCTTGTTCGCCGACCGGATCCGCCGGTCCACGCTGGCCGCGGGCGCGGCCGCCGTCTCCCCCGCCCTCGGCGCCTGCGCCGAGGTGGCGCACGTGCTGCTCTGCCGATTTTCCGAGACCGGATCACAGCGGCGCACCGCGGCATAAATCGGGCGCGTAAAACTGGGTATCACTCCCGATAACCCTCGAGATCACCGAGGATCCGCGACCTGCTGGTCACGATCCGGTATCGTACGTCCCTCCGGGCATACGCTGACCCGGTAGAGTCGGCCGCTGGCCGGACGCGACCCGACTGGCCGCCAAAGGGGGCGAATGCGTATCTGGCCGGGAACGCCATACCCGCTCGGTGCGACATGGGATGGATGGGGCACGAACTTCGCCCTGTTCTCCGAGGTCGCGCAGCGCGTGCAGCTATGCCTGTTCGATGCGGCCGACGACGACGAGGGTACGCTCACCGAGACCCAGGTCGAGCTGACCGAAATCGACGGCTTCGTATGGCACGGCTACCTGCCCGGCATCGCACCGGGCCAGCGTTACGGCTACCGCGTGCACGGGCCGCACGATCCCCCGCGCGGGCTGCGCTGCGACGGCTCCAAGCTGCTGCTCGACCCGTACGGCAAGGCGGTCGAGGGCGACGTGCGCTGGGACGAGTCCCTGTTCGACTACCAGTTCGCCAACCCCAGGAAGCGGAATACCGCGGACAGCGCCCCGCGCATGCCGAAGAACGTGGTGATCAACCCGTTCTTCGACTGGGGCAACGACCGGGCTCCGCAGACCCCCTACCACGAGACGGTCATCTACGAGGCGCACGTGCGCGGGCTGACGCTGAGCCACCCGGAGGTCCCGGCGGCGCAGCGCGGCACCTACGCCGGGCTGGCCCACCCCGCGGTGATCGCGCACCTGCAGCGCATCGGGGTCACCGCGGTCGAGCTCATGCCGGTCCACCAGTTCGTCGCCGAGCAGTCCCTGGTCGCCCGCGGCCTGACCAACTACTGGGGTTACAACACGATCGGGTTCCTCGCCCCGCACAACCGGTATTCCTCCGCGGGCCAGCGCGGCGAGCAGGTCGGCGAGTTCAAGGCGATGGTGAAGGCGCTGCACGAGGCCGGCATCGAGGTCATCCTCGACGTGGTCTACAACCACACCGCCGAGGGCGACCACATGGGCCCCACGCTGTCCTTCCGCGGCATCGACAACGCCGCCTACTACCGGCTCTCGGACTCCGAGCCCTGGCGCTACCTGGACTACACCGGCTGCGGCAACAGCCTGAACGCCCGGCACCCGCATTCGCTCCAGCTGGTCATGGACTCGCTGCGGTACTGGATCCTGGAGATGCACGTCGACGGGTTCCGCTTCGACCTGGCCGCCGCGCTGGCCAGGGAACTGCACGACGTGGACCGGCTGTCCACCTTCTTCGACCTGGTCCAGCAGGACCCGATAGTCTCCCAGGTGAAGCTGATCGCCGAGCCGTGGGATGTCGGCGAGGGCGGTTACCAGGTCGGCAACTTCCCGCCGTTGTGGACCGAATGGAACGGCAAGTACCGCGACACCGTCCGCGACTTCTGGCGCGGGCGGCCGTTCACCGTGCCGGACTTCGCGTCCCGGCTCACCGGGTCGAGTGACCTGTACGCCTCGAGCGGGCGCCGCCCCGTCGCGTCGATCAACTTCGTCACCTGCCACGACGGGTTCACCCTGCACGACCTGGTCAGCTATAACCACAAGCACAACGAGGCGAACGGAGAGGGCAACCGGGACGGCACCGACGACAACCGCTCGTGGAACTGCGGCGCGGAGGGCCCGGCCGACGACCCCGCCGTCAACGAGCTGCGGGCCAGGCAGAAACGGAACTTCCTGGTCACCTTGTTCCTCTCCCAGGGCGTCCCGATGCTGCTGGCCGGCGACGAGATGGGCCGCACCCAGGCAGGTAACAACAACGCCTACTGCCAGGACACCGCGGTGTCCTGGCTGGACTGGGGGCTGGCCGCGGCGGAGCAGGACCTGCTGCAGTTCACCGAGACGCTGGCCGGCCTGCGCCGCGACCACCCGGTGTTCCGGCGGCGCCGGTTCTTCCGCGGCCAGGGGCCGGACGGCGAGCAGGGCGACATCACCTGGCTCACTCCGGCCGGGGAGGTGATGACCGACGCCGACTGGGGCGCCAGCTACGCCAAGTCGCTCGCCGCCTTCCTCAACGGGGATGCGATCAGCGAGCCCGACCCGCGCGGCGGGAGGATCACCGACGACAAGTTCTTGCTGCTGTTCAACGCGAACAGCAGCCCGCTCATGTTCACCCTGCCCGAGGCCAGCTACGCGGCGGGCTGGGAGGTGATCATCGACACCGCCGAGGGGGTTCCGGGGGCCATCCACCCGCCGAAGAAGGAGATCGAGGTCCGCGACCGCGCCGTGGTCGTGCTACGGTCCACGGAGTGAGGCTGCGCCAGCTATTCCCGGTCTGCGCGGACGAGCCCGACCTGCCCGCGCTGTACGCCTACCCGGACGGCCAGTGGCTGCGCGCCAACATGGTGTCAACCGTGGACGGCGCCGCATCCCTGAACGGCGTCACTCAGGGCATATCGTCCGACACCGACCGGCGGGTGTTCGCGCTGCTGCGCACGCTGTCCGACGTCATCCTGGTCGGCGCGGCCACGGCCCGGGAGGAAGGCTACAAACCGGCCAGGACCCTGGAGCTCTGGCGTGACCTGAGAGCGGGCCGGGTCCCGGCTCCGCCGATCGCGGTGGTCACCAGACGGCTCGACCTCGATCCGGACAGCCCCCTGATCACCGCGGCCCCGCCGCACGCCCGCACGATCGTCATCACCACCGCCAGCAGTCCCCGGGACATCCGCGCCGAGCTTTCGCGGGGCGCGGACGTCATCACGGCCGGCGAGGAGACCGTCGACCTCAAGGCCGCCGTCAGCGCGCTGGCTGAACGTGGCCACCGCCGGCTGCTCGCCGAGGGAGGCCCGCACCTGCTCGCCCAGCTGGCCGAGGCCGGGCTGATGGACGAGCTGTGCCTGACCATCAGCCCGCTGATGGCAGGCCCGGGCCCGGCCCGGATCGTGGCCGGATCCCCGGGGACGGGGCCCGCCGCGCCGCTGCCGCTGACCCTGGCCCACGTCCTGGAAGACGACGGCTTCCTGCTCTGCCGGTACATCAGGAAAGATCGTTTAACCGGGGCAGCAGGCCGCGCTCGAACCCGGCCGGCGACCGTCGGTCCTGGGGTCCAGGCCGAGGATCCGGACCTCTCCCCCGTCGCGCTTCCGCAGGCCCTCGAGGCACTCGACCGCGGTGGTCTTGCCCGCGCCGTTCGGGCCGAGGATGCCGAAGATCTCGCCCTGATCGACATGGAACGAGATCCCGTCCACCACGGCCCGGCCCCCGTAACCCTTGGTGAGCCCCCTTACCTCGATGACTGCCGTCATCAGCCCCTCGCTTTCGTCGGGTCGCCTTGCGGCGCCATAGCCAGCTTCGCCCGGCGGCCCCCCGTACCGGATCGGCAGCGCGGCCATCTTTGCCGCGCCGAGTGGTCGCGGCCCGGGCCGGCCATCCGGACCCGCGGCATCCACCGTTCGGCTGACCCCCTGAGACGGCGGCACGGTCCTGGCTGGCAGGCCCCTCGGCCGGACGCGTTAGCCTGGCCCCTGGAGAAGCCCGTCACGGCCCGCCCGGGACGGCCCAGAGATCCAGGGAGACGGGAGCAGGGTCCATGCCGCTGCACATCCAGGTGGACGAGTCCAGTCAGGACGCCGGACTCGACGTCAACCCGGTCTACGTCCAGGAGCAGGGCCGCGAGATCCCCCGGTACCGGCTGCCCGAACGCGGAGTGCCGCCATACACGGCGCTGCAAGTGGTCCGCGACGAGCTCATCCTCGACGGCAACGCCCGGCTCAACCTGGCCACGTTCGTCACCACGTGGATGGAGCCAGAGGCCGAAGTGCTGATGGCCGAATGCGCGCCGAAGAACATGATCGACAAGGACGAATACCCGCAGACCGCCGAGCTCGAGCGGCGCTGCGTGAACATCCTCGGCAGCCTCTGGAACGCGCCGTCCGGAAGCCTGGCACCCGGCTGCTCTACCACCGGGTCGAGCGAAGCCTGCATGCTCGGCGGGATGGCACTGCTCTGGCGCTGGCGGGCCCGGCGGAAGGCGGCGGGACTCAACGCGACCAGGCCGAATCTGGTGATGGGCTCGAACGTGCAGGTGTGCTGGGAGAAGTTCTGCCGCTACTGGCAGGTCGAGCCCCGCTACGTGGCGATGGTGCCCGGGCGGCTGCACCTGCGCGGCACCGAGGCCGCGGCCAAGTGCGACGAGAACACCATCGGCGTGGTGGCGATCCTGGGCTCCACCATGGACGGCAGCTACGAGCCCGTCCTGGAGATCAGCCGGGCCCTGGACCGGCTGCAGGCCGAGCGGGGTCACGACGTCCCGGTGCACGTGGACGGGGCGTCGGGCGGATTCGTCGCGCCGTTCCTGCAGCCGAGCCTGGAGTGGGACTTCCGGGTCCCCCGGGTGGCCTCGATCAACGCCTCAGGGCACAAGTACGGCCTGGTGTATCCGGGAGTGGGCTGGGTCATGTGGCGGACCCCGGACGCGCTACCCGAGGATCTCGTTTTCAAGGTCAACTACCTGGGCGGCGAGATGCCGACGTTCGCGCTGAACTTCTCGCGGCCCGGCGCGCAGGTCGCCGCCCAGTACTACAACTTCCTCAGGCTCGGCCACGAGGGCTACCGGCGCGTCCACCAGACCTGCCAGGACATCGCCCTCCACCTGTCCGGCGAGATCGCCAAGATAGGCCCGTTCGAATTGCTCACCGATGGCCGGGACCTCCCGGTGTTCGCCTTCAAGCTGCGCGACGACATCACCGGCTACTCGGTGTTCGACGTGTCAGAGCGGCTGCGGATGCGCGGCTGGCAGGTGCCGGCCTACGCCTTCCCGGACGACATGAAGGACACCGCGGTGATGCGGATCGTCGTCAGGAACGGCTTCAGCATGGACCTGGCCGATCTGCTGCTCAACGATCTGAGGCGGCACGTGAAGGTACTGGAGCATCATCCGCAAACACAGCCGCCACCGCAGGTCCAGCGCAAGCGCGAGAGCTTCAAGCACTGACCTCAGGAGGGCGTCGAGATCGGGGCCGGCGCCCCGGTCGTGGCCGGTGCCGTGGTCGCCGTCGGGGTCGTGGCCGGGGTCGCCGTCGGCGTAACCGCCGGAGCGGGGGTCGCCGACTGGGTCGCGGCCGGGGTCACGGTCTGAGTCGGGGTCGCCGACGGAGTGGCGGCCGGCATCGTGCTCGCTGATGGCGTCGCGGCCGGAGAGGTACTGACCGGCTGGATCGCGGTCGCAGCCGTGCTCGCGGACGAGGGTGCGGTCGGCTCGGGCGACTGCCGCGTGGCGTGCATGGTCATGTGCGCGCGTGCGGTACGCCCGGAGTGCGGCGCGGACGACTGATGCGCGGATGCGGTCAAGGTGATACCGCCGACGGCGGATGCCGCCAGGAGTCCCGTCACCATCGACGCTATGACCAGCGGCCTTCCCAGGCGGTGCCGCTGCCGCCGGTCCCGGCGTGGCGGGGGCTGGTCCTCGGCAGGAACGGCGGACAGGGAGGTGACCGTCCGTGATGCGTCGGCCATCGCCGGAAGCTGCAGGAAGGTAGGGGTAACAGGGGCAGGCAGCCAGTCGGCGGGCTGGCCCGCGCCGGCCTGAGCCGCGCCGGCCAGGGCCAGCAGATCGCGGGCGGCAGGCCGCTGGGCGGGGTCTTTGGCCAGGCAGCGTTCGATCAGCGGGCGCACCTCGGCCGGTACGCGATCAAGGCTCGGCAGGCTGTGGACCACGCGGTACACCAGCGCGGGAGTCGACCCGGCGCCGAACGGCCCGTTGCCCGTGGCCGCGAACGCCAGGACCGCGCCCAGGCTGAAGATGTCACTGGGCGGACCGACGTCGCGGCCTTCGGCCTGTTCGGGTGACATGAAACCAGGTGAGCCGACCACCAGGCCGGTGCGCGTCAGCGCGCTGGCCTCGGCCCCCAGCGAAATACCGAAATCGATCACCCGGGGCCCGTCCTGGGCCAGCAGCACGTTGGCAGGCTTCAGGTCGCGGTGCACCACGCCCGCGGCGTGGATCGCGCTCAGCCCCTCGGCCAGCCCCGCCGCCAGTTTCAGCACCGACCTCACCGGCAGCGGCCCGTGGTCCCGTACCGCATCGGCCAGCGACGGACCGGCCACATAGGCCGTGGCCAGCCACGGCACCGGGCCATCCAGGTCGGCACCGATCACGGGCGCA
>Ga0335069_10007594_pt1 | contig 15625 bp, 20 predicted proteins | sample Lox_Sample_11_FD_206714 | JGI IMG/M metagenome (GOLD analysis project Ga0335069, IMG submission 206714) | Soil microbial communities from Loxahatchee National Wildlife Refuge, Florida, United States - Lox_Sample_1.1 | ecosystem: Environmental > Terrestrial > Soil > Wetlands | place: USA... | reverse complement strand
CAAAAACCGTGGCGCGGAGGATTTTGGATCTCGAAAGAAAGGTCCACAAGCCTTACGACCATGCAGAATGGATTTCGCAAATCGTAGTCGAAGAGATAATTCTGGATGCGCTTAGAGCCGGTTACAGGATGGGCAAGGCGGACGCAACCAAGAGGATGAAGAGAAAAGCTCAAAAATGATTTGTCCCCGTTGCCAAAAAGAATTATTTGAAAATGAAATCCATTTATGCATTCCGAGGATAATCGGCCTCGGATCTTGTGTGTTGAATTTTTTACTTGGTAAAAAATATCCGCGTGGTATGCCCGATGGGACGTGGACAAAAGCAAAAAGCTCATTGAACGCACCTGCAAATGCGGCTGCGGGCGAAAGTGGAAATGCCTGCCGACTTCGCGCGATCTTTATTTTTCGCAGGACGAGTGCAACTTCAAAGGACAGGAATTGCAACGTATTGAATTCAAGAACGCTAAGAAAACTCCTCCGAGGGATATGTCATGACGTGGCTGCAATGGTTTATCGGCATTGGGTCTTGTGCGGGAATCCTAATTATCGGATGGGTGATTGCCGATGTTCTTTAGTCTCTGCCGCGATGCGCGATTGCCTTAACGTCGTGCATGATTTGTTTGAGCAGAGAAATCTCGGTGCGCTGATTGAATAAAGACACGGTGACCCACGCGCACCACGGGAAAACAATAAATACACCGATTGTAATGAGTAAATTGCTGAACCCATCTGGCGTCATGAGCGGATGTCCACGGCGTAAAGTTTGCGCTCTCTCTTCTCGCACTCAAGCCGCATTGTGAGATGCCGAATCAACTCCAGGCCGGATCGCTTGCATTGTCCGTTCACGAAATCGACGAATCGCTGCCCGCGCAAATCGTTTTTTACGAGCCATTTCAGCGCGGGAACGAGTTTCGCCACTGGCATGTGGAACGTCAAATATTCCAAGTAATACGCGATATAGTGCGGTGAAACGTGGTCATGCCTGATTTTGTGGAAAAGCGGGATTGCCTCTGCGGGAATGTCCGTTGTCTTATTCGGAGAAACCATTCCCACAAGCTTAATTCTTGCTTTTTTTAAAAACAAGTCGAAGATAAGCCTATGAGCTATCGGCATCCCATCGCGCCCGAGCTGAATCCGCAAAAAGTTTCAATCTCGGGCGTCTCGGCATCTAGCGTCGCGTTCGGATCCACGACTAAGGCAGTGCGGCTAGTGTCGGACACCGATTGCTGGATTACTATTGGAGATTCTCCCACGGCAACTTTAACCAGCACTTATCTGCCTGCAAAATTCCCGCAGGTCTTTGGCTGCAATCCCGGCCAAAAAGTGGCCGTCATCGGGACATCCGGCAATCTATACGTCTCCGAGGCGGTCGCCGCGTACTAGAAGGGGGGGTCCTTGTCTCTCCCAAAATATGTCAATCAAGTCCTCGCCAAAGTCTATGACGATCTAAACACGGCGCTTCGCGTTAACCTTGTCGCTGGCATCGTGTCGGGCTCTTTCCAGCCCGACGGTCTCGGAACGGCAGCCCTCGACGAATTCGACCTGGACGACACAACGTGGGAGGAGGCCACACTAGGGCTTTCCCCGCGCGTGAATATCGCAATCCAAAACATCTCGGCGGATCCGTCGGCGATTGTTTTATGGAATTACACGGGCACAGGCACGAAGGGCTGGCGCATCCCTAATCTCGGCAGCAAGTCGGTCCAAATCCTGAATTCCGCGACTTCCAAGGTCTATGTGAAAATGCTGTCCGGAACGGGCCGCGTCGTGATTGAAGAGCTGGGGCCGTCGCCATGAGCAGCATTTCGGATACAGGCGCAGGACCGGCAACAGCGCCCACGACGAGTTACACGCCCACGACGCCAGGAGATTGGTCATCCGTGCCGGTTAACGTGCAGCAAGCGCTAGACATGCTCGCCGCACTCGCAGCAAATACAAGCAGCGATGAGCTGCGCAGATATGCGCTACTTGTGGGAGAGGGATAATGGCACTGACAGAAAAACTATTAGGGCAGTCGAATCCCGGCGCAGTGCTGACAACTCTTTATCAGCTGCCTGCGTCTACCCGCGCAATCGTCAAAGGCATGTGGGTTTGCAATACGGGATTGTCGAATCAAACCTTTCGAATCTATGTCGATCCGACGGGGACGAGTTACATCGCTTCAAAATCAATCTATTACGAGGTCCCTATTGCTCCGGGAGAAACTCGAACGATGGATGACTTTTTAGCGCTGAATACGCCAGGAGGTTCAATCGGAGTTTACGCATCGAGCACGGATGTTGTATTCACGGCATCAGGAGCAGAAATCACATGATCAAGATGGGTTTTTCGGCGCTTTTAGCGACAGTAGGACTTTTGGCTTTTGCCGACACGACTACCACGAATCCTAAAGTAACGGTTACGGGCGGCAATATTGCCGTAACCAACCAAGTTTCGATTGCGAATTTCCCATCTCCGCAGCCCGTGGTTGTATCCGGAACTGCGTCGGTATCTGTAACTGCTCTGCCTCCGGTTCAAGTAACTGGAGTTTCTTCTATCACGGGTTCAGTTGGAATTGCAGATATCTCATCGATTGGGTCCATCACGACAAATTGCACGACACCATCGTCTTCGTGCCCGGCTGGATCTTTCGTTTCTCTCACAATCAATGGCGTTGCTGCGTGCCGGTTTCAAACGTCCGGTAGTTTTACAAGCGCCACGTTCAACGTAGATGGAAGTGCAGATAACGGTTCAAGCTGGAGCGCGCTTGGTGTCGCCAGTGGATTTTCAAGCGACCCCAGCTCTATTTATTCGAATGCCTCTATTACTTCATCGGCTGGAGCGAAGTACCGAATCTATCGCATCGCGGGACTAAATCAGCTCCGTGTGCGGGCATCCGGCCTGGGGTCCGGATCTATGACAGTCAACATGACTGCATCCATAGGTTCGGACCTGACTGAGTCCGTGCAGCTTATGCAGGACAATTTCAATAACCGTGGATATACGGGTGGTCTGACGGCGGTTACGACAGTCGTGCATAGCTATTCGTCAGGAACGCTTTTAACCGGATCTTACACGACTCTCATTGCATCGACTCCGCAGACCATCAATGACATTGATATTTTGGATACATCAGGCGGTGCTTTTTACTTGAGCTATGCCTCTAGCTGCGGATCTTTATCGAGCGTGACGAATACGAGAATCATTGGACCCGGTGGAGGCGATAAAGACTTTTTGATTCCAAGCGGAAACTGTGTTGGCTTTGAAGCCTATGGAACGTCAATCACGACAGGAACGTCATACATGACGTTTTCGAAATGAAAATAAAACATTATGCAGCAATAGCTGCTGCCCTGATTTTTTTGGCAGCAAAGAATCCGGTGGCGCCCGTCACCTGGGGCGGGACAAATACGATCGCAAGATTTATGGACGGTATCTCTACCGTCCTTCTTGGAAATGGTTTTGCGCTCATTCCATCTAAAGCTTTTTTTGGAGATTGCAGCGACGGTGATTTCACGTTTCCTGCGAGCGGAACTACTGTTTTGTCGCGCGATATGTATTGGAATAACGTGTCGTGGCCTGTTGGAAGTACCGCAACGCTTAGCGTGCAGAATCAGCGCGTGTTTTGGTGCGGCACGCTTGATCTCACGAATGCTCCGGCCTTCGCGATAGACGGCAGTGGAGCTGGCGGCACAAACGGCGGCGCAGGCGGCGCGGCTGGTAGCAACGGAAATGCGATTGCGGTCGGCACGAATATCACGGGCAGGTCTGGCGGAAATGGCGGCGCTGGCAACGTGATGAATGGTGCCCAGGGCGCGGCAGGTAGCGGCGGGAATGTCATTACCGGATCGGCTGGCGGTTCTGGGGGTAAGGGTGGGAATGGTGGCGTTGGCACTGGCGGCGCGCTTCGTGCGCCGGTTGCCGTCACGAATTTCCCCATGCGGGATATCACCACATGGTTTTTGCCACAAACAGGCTCTGGCGCGCAGATTTTCGTTGGAGGCGGCGGCTCTGGAGGAGCCGGAGGCGGCGGGGATGGCGTCAATTCTGGTGGCGGGGGCGGGGGCGGGGGCGCGTCTGGAAACACGGTGTATCTGTCTGGCAACATCTTGGTTACGGGAGCCGCAACGTCTGGCGCTACGATTACATCATGGGGCGGTGGGGGAGGAAATGGCGGTAGCCCAACCGCCGGCGATGCGGGTGGTGGCGGCGGAGGCGGCCCTGGGTCTGGCGGATGGATTGTTTTGAAATACAATACAAAAACAGGTCCAGTAGTGACGGCTTTGCTGTCCGCGATTCCAAACGTTTTTGTGGGTGTCGGCGGAACTGGCCACGGCACGGGCGCGAATGGTCAAAATGGTGACACGACGGCTGCACAAAATGGGCTTATTCAAACCCTCAATTTCGCAACCGGAGTGATTACTACCTCCACAAGCGGGGGACTTAATCTCTAATGGATAACGACATTTACGGCAGAACGGTTTCGATGACAACAGATGGAGTCACCGACACTTATCTTGTCGGAGGCGCGTTTGATTTTGCATTGCCTGCTGGCACAAATTCAGCCGTGGCGTATCTTGCTTTTGCAAAGCAAGGAAAACTGTTGCAGTTCAAATCTGCTATCACTGAATTCGGGCAGAATCATTACGACGCGACAACGCAGCAACAGCTCGTCATTCTTTATCTTGCCGCAAAAGCAAGCGAAAAGGTGGATCGCGAGGCGTATCTGGCGCAGCTTTTTGCGTTCGTGAATTCTGTGACTGCCTATAGCGTAGCGTTTTCTGCCGCTGTTAACGCCTGCTCCGATCCTTCTACGATCGCAGCGATGCAATGGGATCTCTCGCAGATTGCATCCGATCCTGGCGTAACTCTTGCTGGCGCTATCGCGATTTCAACTTGATTTCCTTGTTCACCGCGATATACGGTCGCCCACGTCCTTTCATCTGCGCCGAGAGATATGCCTCCCCCAGGATGCACCGTCTCTCGGCGCTTTCATTTTTAGCGCCTTGACCTCCCGCTCGGGTCTCCGCTATGCCTTGAGGCTTGCATCTTATGGGGGTATGGCACGATGGATGAATCACTACGAAAAGAATTCGAAGCCGCTGAAGCTGCGTTCAAGGCGAACCTATCGAATGGCCATGGCTACACAGCCGACGAGCCACGCGGTAATTTTTCATCAGAAGAAGTGGAAAATATTTTAGACCCAATAAAGACGGAAAATACAGGATTTTACGATACTTTCAAAGAAAAACCGTCACCGAACTATGATGACTTGCTAGAGCGCTTCAAGCGCGACACGCACTACCGAGTCGTTCCTGAGATGAAGGACAAGTCGATTTTCAGATTCAACGGCACACACTTCGAAGAAATGTCTAGCCTAGAAATACAAGGCTACGCGGAATCGAAATTCAAACCAAAGCCGACAGATAGGATGCGAAAAGAGTTTTTTCACAAAGTAATGAATAACAACCACGAACGGCGGGATTTCTTTTTCATTAGCAGCGAGAACAGAATCAACTTCAAGAACGTTGTCTTAGATATTACTCCGCCGATATCTCGTTTGATTTATCCAGTAATGTACGCGCACGCGCCTGAATTCGGATTCCGATACGTACTTCCTTATGAATTTAATCACCTAGCAACGTGCCCCACATTCGACGCGTGGATTTTGGATTGCATGTTGGGCGATTCTGTTTTGGTTTCGATCCTGCAGGAATTTATGGGCTACATTATCGCTGGCGGAGAATATAAATATCACAAGGCTTTGTGGCTATCTGGATCCGGACGAAACGGGAAAAGTACTTTCCTTTCGATATTGAAGGCGCTTGTCGGGCATAGGAATTATTCGAGCCTATCCATGGGGCAAATAGCGTCGGACAAGTTTGCGACTGCGCAGTTAGATGGGAAATATGTAAACTTTTCAGAAGAAACATCGCCGAAAGAATTAAACGAGAGCGCGACCTTTAAAAATCTGACAGGCGATGGCGAATTTACCGCTCAAACTAAAAACGGGCCGCTCTTTGTCGTGCGCAATCGCGCGAAACTCGTTATGACTTACAATGAAATTCCCGAGCTAAAAGACTTGACGCCTGGAATGCTCTCTCGCCCGATCATTATTCCGTGGGAAAAAGACCTAACCGACGACGCGGCGCAGGATAAAGAACTACTGCCTAAACTCATGGCAGAGCTGCCGGGCATCTTTAATTTCGCATTAGCGGGCTGGATTAGGCTTGAGAATCAAAAACGATTCACGGAAAGCCCAAAGAGCAAGGCCGCAATGGCGGACGTTCTAGAGGCCGCCTGCAGCGTCGCGCAGTGGGTCCGCGACAAGGTCACGTTCCTGCCACTAGAGGACGCCACGAATCCAAAGCGCTGGCGCCTGCGCGAGCTATACGAGATCTATAAATCCGACTTATTGGGTCAATATCCCTACTCAGAGCGGCGTTTTGCGATGCGCCTAGCTCTCATTCCAGAAATCAAAGAACGCAAACGGCATTCTGAAAAAGGAGCCGAGTATTCCCGTCTGTCTTTAGTGTCAAAAACTGCCGCTGGCAGCGCCGGGAAACCCTGGAATCAGTATCTAGATAAGGACTGACGGTACTTTTTCGAGGTCGTCAGCCAGGTCGTCAGGTCGTCAGGATTTAACGCGCCGCTTATGACGGTCCTGATGACCTCCTGACGGTTCTTTTTTTGAGGTCGTCAGGCATTAAGTTGTCGAATACATTGCCATAACGCGGTGCTTATGACGACCTGACGGTTCTTTTCCTTATGACAGAGTAATAAAAAAAAATGGGTAAAAAGGGGCAAAAGAGGTAAAAAATACATAGGTAATAAGAATGTGAGGCGCAATGGGGTCATTTTCCATCAAGGTCGTCATAAGCACCGCGTCATTCCCGCCTCTTTAGACGCCCCGCATTTATGTTGACTCGTTAGCTCAACGCGATACACAGCGTCATGGAAAAATCGGACTTCCTGGCGGGCAAATTTAACCTCATTGACGAACTGCGCAAAGGCGTCTCTTCAGCGGACCTGGCCGCTGCGAGTCGAGTCATCGAAGAATTTTGCGCCATGGCCCTGACGGCAGAAGCCCTCTCGGCGCGCGCTGCTGCCCTAGGCGTGACGATAGACCATGACATGCCCCTAGAGCAGTGTTTGCGCGAGATCGCCGAATTTAAGGCTGCTAGGGGCATTACGGATTGATTTTTCCCTTGCATGCGCCCCGCGACGCGGCGCAATCTGTCTATAGAAATTATGGCACGCCCAGTCGGACTACCGAAAACAGGTGGGCGCAGACCTGGTTCGGTAAACCAGCAAACGAAGCTCATGCCCAAAGCGCGCGCGATTGCGGAACGCCTCGGCGTCGATCCGTTCGAAGTGCTTTTGCTTTTCTCAGCAAACCGCTGGAAAGAGCTTGGATACGACAAGCCCACTGAAACACACTATTCGTCTACTGGCCAGCCTTATGAGCTAGATCGTATCAGGGCTGCGGAAAGGATCCAGGCGTCGAAGAACGCGTGCGACTATCTTTTCCCTAAGCTCGCGGCCACGCAGATCACGGGCGCAGAAGGCGAAAATCTTTTTCAATCTTTCGGCGAAATTATAAAAGCCGTAGTAGACAAATCGAATGGCGGACACGGCACAGATTCCGGTTAGCATTCAAGATATCCAAATACTGCAGAAAAACCCGGAGCACTTTTTCACGCATGTGCTCGGCGTGCAGTGCGAGCCGTATCAAAACAGAATTCTGCGTGCGATAGCCGATAACGACCGCGTGGCAATTTCCGCTTGCCACTCTGCCGGAAAGAGCTGGACGCTAGCACGCGTCGTTCTTTGGTTTATGTCGTGCTTTCCTGGATGCCGAGTGATTACGACTGCGCCGACATTCAACCAAGTACAGAATATTTTGTGGGCGGAGATCCGCTCGGGCCACGCGCGCAGCCGTTTTCCTCTCGGCGGTAAACTCAATCTAACGGAATGGCAGATGAGTAAGAGCGGCGATTGGTTTGCGATCGGATTTACTCCGCGCAATGAGCTAACAAACGAATCGGGCCAGGGCGCGCAGTCGAGCTTCCAAGGATTCCACTCAAAAGATGTATTAATTATATTCGACGAAGCGACCGGGATTCCGCACAACATTTGGACAATGGCAGAAGGCATGCTGACATCAGGCAACGCAAAGATGGTTGCGATCGGCAATCCTACATCTAGGAACGCGGAGTTTTACAAATGCTTCCATTCGCCGGAGTGGGCTAAGATCAAACTTAGCTGCTTTGATTCGCCTAACCTCATCGCAAACGGCATACTTAATCTCAATGACTTGGAGGCTGAAATTCATCGGGTTCAGGGAATGTCAGATACAGAAGCATCTGCGCGTCTTCGGAGTTACAAAGAGCCAAAGACTCATTTACTCTCACTCAAATGGGTTGTTTCGATGGGCCTGCCTCGAAAGTGGGGAACAACGCATCCATTGTTTTTGTCTAAAGTGCTCGGTGAATTTCCAAAGGATGCGGACGGCGCATTGATTCATTTGGGATATGTCGAGGCGGCGCAGTTGCGCGTTGTTTATCCAACGCAGTCGGATCGTAAATCGCTCGGCGTTGACGTGGCGAGATTCGGGAGCGACGCCACGGTCCTCACGGCGCTGCACGGTAAAAAGCAGACCGCAGTCAAAGCGCTCATTCAAAAAGATACGAACGAGATAGTGGGCGAGATCATAGCTGCGCAGAGAAGAGAACCGCTTGATGTCATTGTCGTCGATGAAACTGGGATCGGGGGGGGCGTCGTGGATGTATTGCGTGAGAGACAGCGAGAGCATGATAGCGTATTACGAAATACTGAGATCCGGGGCGTTCAGTTCGGGGCCGCGTGCCAGGGAGAAGATCACGACAAGTACGTCAATCTCAAGGCGCGCATGTTTGGCTTGCTGCGCGATGACTTGAAGGCGAGCGACGGGCTTTCCCTTTTGCCTGAGGATGTTTATCTTGAAGAGCTACCCTCCATCCTCTATGCTTACGACTCTAGGGGAAAAATGCGCATCGAATCAAAAGACGAATACAAGAAGCGCACTGGTCGCAAATCTCCAGACTATGCGGACAGTCTCGCGCTTGCAAACTATGGGCGGTACGATGAGCTTAGCATTGGTAGCTTTGCTGACGACAGCACTGGTGGTTTTGGGATTCCTTTCGCAGCCTCGCTGAATTCCGGGAGGCAATGGTAAGTGGCAAAGAAAACTCCTCCGCAGAACGATTCCACATCTCCTGTCGCGCATCCGAATGGAACGCTGCCCGGCAAGTCCACGCCCCCCCAGGGAGCGAATTTCCCGATGAATCAGCGCCCGAATTACGGCACAAATCCCGTGAACGAGAACACGGGCCGTCAGCCCTATGCGAATGTGCCGTTTCCATCTGCGGCGGGCGCAAAGACTGCGACGCCCGCAGGCGTTTCGGTCTTCGATAACGGGCAAGGCGAATCCGAATCGGGAGCTTTCGAGACTGGATCGAAGCTGTCTCTTGAGGCGGTGGGTAATTCCGGCACGCAGATTTTCGGCGGATACTTCTCTGAAGAATATCTATCGACGCTCCGGGGGCGCGTTGGTGCACGCAAATGGGATGAGATGCGCAGGAGCGAGGCGCAGATCGCCATGCTTCTCAACGCGATGACAAATCCCATTAAGGCTGCGACGTGGACGATTGATGCATACGATGAATCGGATCCGGACTGCGTGAACGACAAAGAGCTAGCGGAATGCTGCATCTTTGACATGATTGATTTTACGGCGTTCAAGCACGAAGCGCTCACGCTCATCCCATTTGGATTCTCGCTCATGGAAGTCGTGCATAGCGTTGAATTGAATCACCCGAAATTTGGGACGTTCAACGGTCTAAAGTCTCTCGCGTTCCGCTCGCAGAAGACGATTGAGAATTGGATTCTTGAGCCAAAGACGGGGCGGCTGCTCGGCGTGAATCAATACACATTTTCTGATCTGGGAGGAAATCAATTTATCCCCGGGGAATTTTTAGTTGTGTTCACCTTGATGAAAGAGGGAGACAATTACGAAGGGATTTCTGCACTTCGTCCGATGTTCGGCGCCTATGTGAGAAAAGACGTTTATCTGAAGCTTGCCGCAATCGGGATTGAGAAATATGCGGTTGGAACGCCGATTGGAACTATTCCCAAAGGAAAAGAAAAGGGAACTGACTTCGAAAACTTTCAGAAGACGTTGCAAAACTACACGTCGCACGAAGCGGCCTACATCACGTTGCCCGAGGGCTGGAAGATCGAAATTCAGCGTGGGGAATTCGACGCGAGCAAGATCAAGGAAATGCTCGTATTTGAAAACACCGAATTCGCAAACGCGGTGGTTGGAAACTTCCTGGCGCTCGGGATGAATGGAGGCGGCGGGGCCTACGCGCTCGGCAGCAATCTCGGAGAATTCTTTACATCTGGGATTCAGGCTTACGCGGACATCATTTGCGATACTGTGAATCGTCAGCTTATCCCGAACCTCATCAAGATGAATCGCGGGGATCGCAAAGGCTATCCCAAGATGAAGGTTACTGGGATTTCAGACAAGGCCGGGAAAGAGTTTGCCGAGACGCTGAAGTTTCTCACGGATTCTCGCATGATTAATCCAGATACTCCGCTGAAAGATTTCATCAGGAAGCAATACAAGCTTCCAAAGCAGGATCCGAAAACAGAGATTCCGATGCCTGCGATTCCGAGCGGAGCAAAGACGAATTATCCGACGCCGACAGATCCGGTTGTGAATCCGCAGACTGGAAAGCTTGAACCATATAAGCCGAATCAGCTTTTGTCGGAGCGCGCAGAAACTATCCAATTGGCAGATAAGAAATACGTGGAGAGATTCGACGCCCACAAAGAAAAGCTTAAAGAGATCATGCAGGACAATCTGCAAACGATGTATGCGGCGCTGAAGGACATCCTGCGCCGTAAATACAATTCTTTGCCAAAGGGCAGCCGCATCCTTACTGCAAAGGGCGTGGATATGCCCGGCGTGAACGCTTACAAGGCGGCACTTCGTGAGCATCTTGCGATGGTTTCGGAGAGGGCAGTTGATTGGGCGCGCTCCAGGGTTCCGGGCGCAAAGAACGTGCAGCTTGCGGAATATCCGAAGCTCCCGGCAAAGCTCAAGAAGATCGTCGATGCGCAGTCCACGCTTGTGGCCGAGACGCAGGCTGCGGACGTTGAGAAGATGGTTTTCTTTAAATTCACTTCTGAGGCGGCGACCACGGACGACGTTGACCATATCTTGAATGCCGTGGATGAGGATGTGCTGCCAACTCTTGAGGATGGATCGACCGGATCTGGAATGAGCATTGATGCTGCGGCGGGGAATACCGTGGCGCAGGTCACGCAGCAAAGCGCGATGGAGTTTTTCCATGACGACGAAGTGGAAGACCAGATCGAAAGCTACACGTTTACGAACGAAGATCCGGTGAGTGACATTTGCCAGGCTCTTGCGGACACTACGTTTGCGCCGGACGATTCCGATTTGCTGCGATACAGCCCGCCGCTGCATCACAATTGCAAGTCGAGGCTTGTGCCGAATCTGAAGGGCGATTCGGATAATCCCGAGATCGACAGAGGCGGCGTGGCGCTGACGAAAAAGCAGCTTAATTCTATTACTTTGGGAGAATGTGCGCATGAGCATCCAATCAAGAATGATTAAGCTGTCAGAAAAGCTTGATGAGCTGACGACAAAGGGCAGGAAGCATATCGCGTCTTCTAATTTCGTTTTCCCGAAAGACAAGCGTTATCCGATCCATGATCTCGCGCATGCGAGAAACGCTCTGGCCAGGGCTGCCGGAACGCCGGACGAAAAGAAGGTGCGCGCGGCTGTTTACAGGAAATATCCGGCACTGAAGAAAAGGGTTGAGAAATGAGCTTTGGTGGAGAGGGCGATGACGACAATATCCCTGAGGACGATTCTGGGCGTGAGGCGTCGCCGCAGATCGGGTTGAACGATAATGGGGATCCAAAGAATCCCCCGATAGCCACTCCCGGCGCGCTGCGTCCAATTCTTGATTCCGAATTGCCAACGTCTAAGCAGCTCGGCGGCTCTTGACGGCGCCCGGAATCGCGTTCAAGTTGTAAATCATGCTTCGATTTGTTGAGCGCGGATGCGTGCGCTCTGAGATTCAGCTTTCGTCTCATTCTTCTTTGGGAGGAAAGCCGACATCGCCAGGATTGCCTACGGCGCTTGGAAAGCCTGACGTGCAGGTTTTGCGCGTTGGATCCTTCAACCATCCGAAATACGGAGAGTTTGACATTACGAAGGCAACGCTTGCCGAAATGAAGATGAATTTCGACAAGCGCGTGCGCGGCGTGGACATTGCATTTGATTATTTCCACGACTCCGACAAAGAGGCGAGCGGCTGGCTTACTGCGTTATATTTATCTGAAGATGGAACCGAGCTTTGGGCCCGCGTGGACTGGACGCCCAAAGCGCAGCAAAAGCTGCATGAGCGCGAGCTGAGATATTTTTCTCCAGACTTCGCTTTTGTCTGGAAAGATCCAGAATCGGGCGTAACTTACAAGAACGTACTATTTGGTGGTGGTTTAACGAATCGGCCTTTCGTGAAAGACATGGCAGCGATTGTTGCTGCGGAGGAGATTGAAGAAATGAAACTCGAAGAGCTTGAAAAGAAGGTTTTGAAGCTGGACGAAATGCACGAAAAGCTGGCTTCGGAAAACGACGGCCTGAAGAAGAAGCTCGCCGAGTACGAAGAGAAGATAAAGAAGATGGAAGAGGCTGAAGGCGAGGAAGATGAAGACGACGACGAAGATGCCGACCATCCCGACGCTGCTCAAGACAAAGCTCTAATCAAGAAGGAGCTTGAGAAGTCGAAGCAGGAGCTTGCTGAGACGAAAAAGAAACTCGAAGAGATGACTGAGCACAAGAAAATGGCTGAAAAAGAAGCCGCTTTCACGCTCATGCTTACTGAAGGCAAGGCGGTTGCTGCGCAGAAATCTGCCTTTATGAAGGGCGATATTGCGGAGTTTGCAAAGCTCTCTCAGCCTGTGAATCTCAGTGCTCGCGGAGCCTCCGGGTCCGACGGCAAGGGCGGGGATCTGGAAGATCGCGCTATCAAGCTTGCTGAAGAAAAACAGAAGGCCGATCCGAAATTGTCTCGCGGCGAGGCTATTTCGCTGGCCCTGAAAGAATTGCAGTAAGAAACTTTTCCATAGGGGGAATGTAAAATGTCGGTAATGATTAAACCACTAATTGCGACGTTCGAAGCGGACGCCGTGATTGCAAGGGGCCAGGCTGTCAAATTCGGTTCCACCGAAAATCGCGTGACGCCAGTCAGCGGCACGACTGATCTCTCTATCGGAATCGCGCAGAACGTGGCTGCGAACGTGGGGGATCTCGTCGAAGTGGCGATGCCGGGCGGCGGCGCTAAGGGCCTGGCAAAGGCTGGGATTTCGAAGGGCAACATTCTTGGACACAATGCCGACGGCAGCATTCAGAAGCTTGCCTCTGCTAATGACAAAATCATTGGGCAGGCGATGCAGGATGCAGTTGCAGGTGACATCTTTGCGTTGACGGTTTTGTCGGCGCAGGGCGTGGCCACACAAGCTTAATCGAAAAAAGGGGAGCGTAAGCAATGAGTCAATTAAGAGCTATCGTAGACAAACTCTTGACGAACGTGAGTTCCGCTTACGTTCCCAAAGGTTTCATCAGCGAGGAAGTCCTGCCGCAAGTCAAGAGCAAGCAATACTCTGGTTTGCTCGGTAAATACGGCACCTCGCACCTGCGCATCGAAACCACGGTAAAGGGCGGTCGCGGTAAGTACCGGCAGGCCGAAACCCGCGTGTATTCGACGCAGCAATATCTCATCAAAGGGCACGGGCTCGAAGGCTTTGTCTCGAAAGAAGACTACGCCAACGTTGAGCTGCCCTTTGATGCGGAACGCGATGAAACGCTCGGCGTGTCCACGATTCTCTGGCTTGAGAAGGAAAAGGCTTTGGCTGACACGCTGAATGACCCCACCATTCTCACGCAGAACACGACTCTTTCGGGTTCGAGTCAGCTCAATGACTTTGCAAACTCCGATCCGATCGGCGTTTTCTCCACCGCGCGCCAGACCATTCTGAACGCGACTGGTATGATGCCGAATCTGGCTATTATGGACATCCAGGTGTGGAACATTTTGCGATTCCATCCGCAGATGCTCGACGCCCTTGGTTACAAGTGGGCGCGTCCGGGCGGCTTGAATGAGGACGAAATGGCTCGCGCGATCGGCGTTGACCAGGTTCTTTACGGGACCGCTCGTTACGAGTCTGCGAAAGAAGGACAGCCATCGAGCCTTGCTTCTGTGTGGGGTAAGTCGATTGTCTTTGCGGTCGCGCCCGACAAGCCTGAGATTCTGCAAAAGTCGATTGGCTACTTGGTTGTGCCGTCGGATTCGCAGCCGAGGAAGGTCTATAAGCAGTCGAATTTCAACCCGCCCGGCAGCACCGCTCTGCTTGTGGAAGATGAATACGACATGCTGATTAGCGACGCGAAATGCGGTTATTTGATCGCCAGCGCCGTTGCCTAGTTTTGGTTTTATGAAATCAGAGCGGCGCATTCAAAGTAATTTGGATGCGCCGTTTTACTAAGGGAGATTAATTATGCGTCGTTTGTTTATTTTGATTGCTGCCCTGACGGCGCAAAGCGCCTTTGCCAATGGGCCGTGGCAGGTATTCTTCCAGAATGCGAAATTCCCTACGCAGGCTAGCCTTGAGCATTACACCTGGGTTTCCCCTGTAGCCGGGGCCTCGACGGTCGTGGCCAGTGGATCCGCGCTGAATAACGGCAGCGCGACTTCCATTACCACTTTCGCAGGACAGCCCGACTATCCGCGCAACATCACGATTGGATTCGGTGGATCCACTGGATCTGTCGGCGCCGGGACTGCGGTTGTGACTGGGACGAATATTTTCGGTAAAACGATCTCCGAGAATTTCTCGATCTCGGCTCATCAGACCACGACAACTACCGGCAGCGATGCTTTCAAGACGGTATCTAGCGTGTCGATTCCTGCGACTAGCTCCGGCGGGGCCACGGTTTACGTGGGCGTGGGCAGCAAGCTCGGAATCACGCGATGTGCTTCGTCGGCCGGCGACTATGACTGGTCGATTTTCAACGGGGCGTTCGAGACGACTCGCGGGACCTTCTCTACCGACGCGTCGCACGTTGAGCTGAATACCTTCGTGCCCAACGGGACGATGGACGGCACGAAAAATGTTGAATTGTTTTTCGTGCAGAATTACGAATGTTACGGGAACTAATTCCCGATAACAGGAGTAATGAATGGAGCACGTTTTCAATCGGACGGTTTTGCACAACGGGCAGGAATTCAAGGTTGGGACTACCTGCCCCAAAGAACTGAAGAAGGAAATGCTCCAAAAGGGTTTGGTGGACGCGGCGCCGGAGGCTAGGGAGTTGGCCCCCGCGCCTGCAGTGGCTCCGACTAGGAGAAGGGATCTCGAGGAGCCTAAGACTGGAAGAGAATGAGCTATACGACCGTTGCCAATGTGCAGGCCGACTTCAAGTCCGTGACGTTCACGGCGTCGAGCTTTGTAACAACGGATTCAGTAACGCAGTTCATTCTTGAAGCCGACGCTCTAATTAATTCTT
>Ga0335069_10007593_pt1 | contig 15627 bp, 12 predicted proteins | sample Lox_Sample_11_FD_206714 | JGI IMG/M metagenome (GOLD analysis project Ga0335069, IMG submission 206714) | Soil microbial communities from Loxahatchee National Wildlife Refuge, Florida, United States - Lox_Sample_1.1 | ecosystem: Environmental > Terrestrial > Soil > Wetlands | place: USA... | reverse complement strand
CTGCCCCTGGAGGTACGACGGCAATTGCAGCGGCTGCTGCTGCGCGCCGAAAAGATAGTGGGCCGTGGCGATCGACATCAGCACGATGCCGATCGAGAACAGCGCGTGGTCCAGGTGTGGCGCCGCATACAGGCGCCGATAGAGGAACCTTTCCAGCACCGCGCCGGCGACGGCGGCGGCGACCGCGGCGCCCAGCGCAGCGACGGGAAAGGGCGCTCCGGCGCGATTCAGCAGCAGGACGCAGACGTAGCCGCCGAGCATCGCGAAGGCGCCGTGCGCCAGATTGACGAAGTTCATCAATCCCAGCGTCACCGACAGGCCGACGCTGATCAGGAACAGCAACGTTCCGTACGCGACGCCGTCGAAAAAGATGGTCATCGCCGGCGCGCGGCGCGCAGCGTCGGGATCGCGAACCGGGTCAGCGCGACGGATCCTTGAAGTCCGGCAGGACGTCGAACTCGATGTTCTGCAGCTTGCCGCCGACCCGTTCGACCTTGCGGATATAGAGGTTCTGCACCGGGTCGCGAGTCTGCGGATCGATCGTCAGCGGCCCCCGCGGGCTCGTCCATTTCATGCCCTTGGCGGCTTCGACGAACTTGTCGGCGTCGGGGCTGCCGCCCGTCTTCTTCAGCACCATGTCGATCAGGTGCATTCCGTCGTATCCGCCGACGGACATGAAGTTCGGCCGGTCCTTCGGATAGGCCTTTTCGTAGGCTTCGACGTAGGCCTTGTTCTCGGGCGACGCGTGCGATTCGGCATAGTGGAACGACGTGATGATCCCGAGCGCCGGGTCGCCCATCGCGTCGATGATGTCCTCGTCGGTCAGGTCGCCGGTCGCGATCAATCGGATCCCCGCCTTGTCCAGGCCGCGCTCGACGAAGCCCTTCATGAAGCCGATGCTCTGCTCGCCCGGTGGCACGAACAGGAAGACGGCGTCCGGCTTCTCGTCCTTGATCCGCTGCAGGAACGGCGCGAAATCCGGGTTCTTCGCCGGGGCACGAACCTCGCCGACGATCGTTCCGCCGGCCGCCGTGAACGTCGTCTTGAACTGCGTCTCGGCGTCGTGGCCCGGCCCGTAGTCGGAGACGAGCGTAAAGACCTTCTTGATGCCCTGTTTCGCGGCCCACGACGCGATCGGCGCGGTCGTCTGCGGCAGTGTCATCGACGTGCGCACGATGTAGGGCGACTTGGACGACACGGCCGAGGTTGCCGCGTTCATCACGACCATCGGCTTCTTCGCCTCGGTCGCGATCGGCGCGACCGCGAACGCCGAGGGCGTCAGGCCGAAACCTGCCAGGATGTCGACCTTGTCCTTGACGACCAGCTCCTGCGCGAGTCGCTTGTCGACCTCGGGCGCAATGCCGGTGTCGTCGCGCAGGATCAATTCGACCTTCTGCCCGCCGACCTGCCCGCCGGTCTGCGCCAGGTAGAGCCGAACTCCATGCTCGATCTGCTTGCCGTAGGCCGCAAAGGGACCCGAAAGCGGCAGGATCAGTCCGATCTTGATGTCCGCGTGCGCCGCAGCAGCGAGCGTCGCTGCCGCCAGTGACGCCAGCACTCTTGTGATCGTCTTCAAAGGCTCCTCCATCCGGCGGGTGACCGTCCCGGCGCCGCGGATGCGGTTGCGACCACGATCTTCTCGGCGCCGGTGTTCGACGATTCTAGTCCAAGGGTGCGCGCGAGAAGAGTCGCCGCAGGAATGCGACGAAGAGCGACCAGAAGCCGATCGTCGCCGGCTTGGCCGCGGCGCCGGCGGCGGGCGCGGCGGCCCCGGCGGGCGAGGCGCGCGCGCTCAGCTGGTCGCTGAAGGCGGCAAAGAACCGATCCGCCATCGCGCCGGCCGCGGCGTCGATCAGGCGCGATCCGACTTGCGCCAGTCGCCCGCCGACCTGGCTAGTCGCCACGTACGTCAGCTTCGTCTGCTGCGGCGCGAGCGATTCAAGCGTGACGCGCGCATCGCCGCGCGCGAAGCCGGCCTGGCCTCCCGTTCCGTCGAACTTGATCGTGTAGCCGTTCGGGGCGTCGATGTCGGCGAGTTCCAGTTTTCCGGTAAACCGTGCCTTGACCGGGCCGATCGCCGTATTCACGACGACGGCATACTTGTTCTCCGCCGTGGCCGTGATGCTTTCGCAGCCGGGGACGCAGAGGCGAAGCACCTCGACGTCGTTCAATGCGTCCCACGCCACCTGCCGGCTCGCCGGCAGGGTGCGTTCACCCTTCAGTTCCAAGTTGCTCTCCCCTCGTCGATCGACGAAAGTCGCCGGCGACGGCCGCCTCGCGAGGCCGCCGCCGGCCGTCGATCCGCACGCATCGGACCGACGTGTGCCGCTACGATCGGACCGCGGCGGCCGTCAACCGGCAGACGCGACGGCCTGCTTGGCAAGCACCGGAATGAGGTGCGCGCGATATTCCGCGCTGCCGTGCAGGTCGTTGTTCAGTCCGGCGGCCGGAATCGTGATCCCGTCGCAGGAGCCGGGGCTGAAGCTTCGTGACAGCGCGTCTTCCAGGGCCTTCACGCGGAAGACGACCGGTCCCGCGCCGGTGACCGCGACGCGCACGCCGCTCGCGGTTCGCGCGACAAAGACGCCAACGATCGAGAAACGCGACGCGGGCTGGTTGAACTTCACGTAAGCGGCCGCCTGCGGAGCGGGAAAGGTCACCGACACGATGATCTCGCCCGGGTTCAGCGCGGTTTCGTAGAGCCCCTTGAAGAACGCATCGGCGGCGATCTGGCGCGTGTTCGTGCGCACGGTCGCACCCAGCCCGAGCACCGCGGCCGGATAGCATGCGGCCGGATCGTTGTTCGCGAGCGAGCCGCCGATCGTCCCGCGATTGCGGACCTGCCGGTCCCCGATATGGCCCGCGAGCTGCGCGAGCGCCGGGATCAGCCGCCGCACATCGGCCGACGCCGCGACCGTCGCGTGATTCGTCATCGCGCCGATCGTCACCGACTTGCCGTCGTTCGCGATTCCGACCAGTTCCGCGATCCCGGACAGGTCGACCAGGGCCTCGGGTGTCACCAGGCCCAGCCGCATCGAGGGCAGCAGCGACTGCCCTCCGGCCAGCAGGCGCGCGTCCGGCCCGCCCAGCCGCGCGGCATCGGCGACCGAGCCGGGTCGTTGGTAGTTCATCGTCATGTTGGTCTCCAGGTTCTGTTCGTTCGTGCCGTCGTTGCGCGATTCACTTCGCGGCCGCCGCGGACTTGATCGCCTTCCACACGCTGTACGGGCTGGCGGGCATCGGCACGTCGCGAACGCCGAGGTGCCACAGCGCGTCCGTGATCGCGTTCATCACCGCGGGTGGCGAACCGATGGCCCCGGCTTCGCCGCACCCCTTGACGCCCAGCGGGTTGTGCGTGCACGGCGTGCCCTTCGCCGTCTCGACGACGAAATGCGGCAGGTCGTCGGCGCGCGGCATCGCGTAGTCCATGAACGAACCGTTGAGCAGTTGGCCGTCGGCGTCGTAGTGCGCCCCTTCGAGCAGCGCCTGGCCGATGCCCTGCGCGAGGCCGCCGTGGACCTGGCCTTCGACGATCATCGGATTCACGACGTTGCCGAAGTCGTCGACCGCCGCAAAGCGGTCGACGCGGACACGCCCGGTGGCCGGATCCACTTCGACTTCGCAGACGTAGGTGCCGGCCGGATACGTGAAGTTCGTCGGATCGTAGAACGCGTTCTCGTTCAGGCCCGGTTCGAGCTTGTCGAGCGGGAAGTTATGCGGCACGTACGCCGTCAGCGCGATTTCGGCGAACGCCTTCTTCCGGTCCGTCCCGGCGACACGGAACTCGCCGTTCTTGAACTCGATGTCCCCTTCCGCGGCCTCCAGCAGGTGCGCCGCGATCTTGCGGCCCTTCGCGATCACCTTGTCGACAGCCTTCAGGATCGCGGTGCCGCCCACCGCCAGCGAACGGCTGCCGTAGGTGCCCATCCCGAAAAGGATCTTGCCAGTGTCGCCGTGCTGGATGTCGACGTCGTCGATGCCGATGCCGAGGCGGTCCGCGACGACCTGGGCAAACGTCGTCTCGTGGCCCTGGCCGTGGCTGTGCGAGCCGGTGAATATCGTGACCTTTCCGGTCGGATGCACTCGCACTTCGCCCGCCTCGAAGAGGCCGGCGCGCGCGCCGAGGGCTCCGGCGATGTTCGACGGCGCGATTCCGCACGCCTCGATGTACGCCGAGTAGCCGATCCCGCGCAGCAGTCCCTTCTGTGCACTCTGCGCCTTGCGCGCGCCGTACCCCTTGACGTCGGCCAGTTCGAGGGCCCGGCTCATTGTCGCCTCGTAGTCGCCGGTGTCGTAGGTCAGCCCGACCGGCGTCGCATAAGGGAACTGGCGAATGAAGTTCTTGCGCCGCAACTCGGCCGGATCCATCTTCAGTTCCCGCGCCGCGGTCTCGACCGTGCGTTCGAGCAGGTACGTGGCCTCCGGGCGGCCCGCGCCGCGATAGGCGTCGACCGGCGCGGTGTTCGTGAACACCGCCTTGACCTCGGCGTAGATCGCGGGCGTCGCGTATTGCCCGGCAAGCAGCGTCGCGTAGAGGATCGTCGGCACCGCGGACGAAAACGTCGACAAGTAGGCGCCAAGGTTCGCCGTCGTATGCACGCGCAGCGCCAGGAATTTGCCGCTTGCGTCCAACGCCAGTTCGGCCTTCGAGACATGATCGCGACCATGAGCGTCCGTGAGGAAGCTCTCGGAACGCTCGGCGGTCCATTTGATCGGACGGCCGACGCGCCGGCTGGCCCAGACGAGCGCCGTGTCCTCGGCGTACAGGAAGATCTTCGAACCGAAACCGCCGCCGACGTCCGGAGCGACCACGCGGACCTTGTGCTCGGGCAGGCCGAGGACGAACGCGGTCATCAGCAGGCGCTCGACGTGCGGGTTCTGGTTCGCGACGTACAGCGTGTAGCTGTCGTCGGCGCGCGAGTACATCGCATTGGCGGCTCGCGGCTCGATCGCGTTGGGGACCAGCCGGTTGTTGACGAACTCCAGCGTCGTGACGTGCGCGGCCTTCGCGAAGGCCGCGTCGACTGCGGCCTTGTCGCCGCAGCCCCATGTGTAGCAGACGTTGTCGGGCGCGATGTCGTGGACGGCGGTGCCTGCGCCGGCCGCGGTGGCCGTGTCGGCGACCGCCGGCAAGGGATCGTAGTCGACCGCGACGAGGTTCGCGCCCGCCTTTGCCGCGGCGAGCGTCTCGCCGACCACCATCGCGACCTGGTCGCCGACGTGGCGCACCTTGCCCTCGGCGAGGACGGGGTGCTTCGGCTCCTTCATCGGGGTGCCGTCGAGCGAATTGATGAGCCAGCCGCACGGCAGGCCGCCGATGCCCGCGAGGTCCTGCCCGGTGAAGACGGCGAGGACGCCCGGCGACTTGAGCGCTTCGGCGGTGTCGATCGAGCGGATGTGCGCGTGGGCGTGCGGGCTGCGGACGAAGACGGCGTAGCTCTGCTGCGGCAGCGTCACGTCATCGGTGTACTGCCCCTGCCCGGTCAGGAACCGGTAGTCCTCGCGACGCTCGATCGAGCGGCCAATGAAACCTTCCTTCGGATCATTCATGTCCGGCTCCTGTTTACAGGCCCATGCCCTTGGCACCCTGCGCGACGGCGCGGGCGATGTTCTGGTAGCCGGTACAGCGGCAGAAATTGCCCTCGAGACCCTCGCGGATCGTGCGCTCGTCGCCATGCGCGTGGTGCGTGACCAGGTCGATCGCGCTCATGACCATGCCGGGCGTGCAGAACCCGCACTGCAGGCCGTGGCAGGCCTTGAACGCGGCCTGCATCGGGTGCATGCCTTCGGCGGGCGTGATGCCTTCGATCGTCGTGACCTCCAGGCCCTGCGCCTGCACGGCCAGCGTATTGCAGCTCTTCACGGCCCGACCGTTAAGGTGGACCGTGCATGCGCCGCACTGCGCGGTGTCGCAGCCCACGTGGGTACCGGTCAGGCGCAGGTGTTCGCGCAGGAACGTCGCGAGCGACGTATCCGGCTCGACGGTCGCAGTCACCGCCTTTCCGTTGACCTTCAACGCAATGGAAACGCCCATCTTGTCTCCTTGTAATCCGTCGGGTGGCTCGGGAGTGGAACGCAATCTACGGATCGGCCGCACGGCCATCCACGGCGTGCGCGAGCGATCCGGCGATGAAAGTCTAGTGGGCGGCGCCGCGTTGTGCCGAGCGGGGACGCATCGAGGCTACGTGGGTTGTTCCAATCTGGAACAGGTCGGGGCTCGGACCGATCGGCTATGCCGACGTCAGCGGGAGTCCTGGAGCAGCAGGAAATGCTCGACGTTCGGCGGTGCAGCAAAGTACGGTCCGACGATCGCACGCCACTGCTGGAATGCCGGCGAACCGCGAAAGCCCACGGTGTGGTCCTCGAGGCGTTCCCAGTGGATCATCAGCAGGTAGCGCTCCGGCGATTCGATGCCCTTCTCGATCCGGTGTCCGCGATAGCCGGCAGCCCCGGCGATCACGGTCGTGACGCCGCGGACAATGGCCGCGTCGAACTCCTGCTGCATGCCGGGCCGGATCCGGATGTCGGCCACTTCGAGGATCATCGACGCGCTCCCGCGGCGTGGATCGAAGGCCGGAGTATGCCGCGATCCGCACGGCGCGCGGTCGGGCGGAAACGACGAAGGGCGGCGGACCCCTCGCGGGATCCGCCGCCCTTCGTTCGGACAGCGCGCCGGGCGGTCAGGCGGCCTTGCGCGGCTTCGCCTTCACGACTTCGCCGGCGACGGCGGCGAAATTCGACTCGGTCGTCTCGACCGCCTGCTGCGCGGCCTTGTTGAGCGACTCGAACGCACTATTGCCGGCCGCGACGGCGTTCTTGAACCAGGCCACCGCCGGCTCGGTCCCGGCGGGCGCGCTCTTCGCCGCCGCTTCGATGAACTCGGCCACGCGACGGTTGCCTTCGCTGACCTGCGATTCGGCGATCTTCGACAGCTCGGCGCCCATGCCGCTGGCGATGCCGTACAACTGGCGCGAGTAGTTCAGGACCTTCTCCACGGCCGGCTGCGCCGAACCTTGCGACAGCGCGAACCATTCCTGCGGATCCCGGGCGCCGGCAAATCCCTGGGCGGCTTCGCTCGCTTCGCGGACCAGGTTGCGTCCGGTGGCCAGTTGCAGCTGGACGAGCTTCTCGGCCGCGTTGAAGAAGACGTGGCCATAGGCGTTGAGGGCGTCGACTTGGCCTTTTTGCAGGTCGGCGAACTGGGCGGGCGTCGGGAACATGATTTCCTCTCCATGTAGGGGGTGGGGGCAACGGCCCACCGTCTTCTGTCCAAATGACCGGCTGCTCGTTCGTCGGGCGCCGAACCATGCTGTTGCGATGCAGCACGAATTTTCTATCGCATCGCACCAAAGTCAATACAGGACCTGACAACCCTTGGGGCAATCCACATCGTGCAAGGAATCATAAATTTCATCGATATCTCAGATACTTATGTCTTATATAAGATTTAATTAAGAAATTTCACCTATTTGCGTTATCCCGTATAATGGGGATCAACGCACCGAGACAACGCGGTCGCGCACCATGGACTTGCAGCGCCCTGCCGCTTCAGCGCTCGGCGAGATAGTGCGCCGTCTCGATTGGGATGCCGGTTACCTGGAACGCACGGAGGCGATCTTCCGCGGAACGATCGGCGACCGTGGATCGCATCAGCTGGCGCTGGTAATCGACCCATGATTCGACGATGAACCGTTCGAGAAACCGGCCGTCTTCCGCGAGGTCGCGATACAGGCGCCAGAAGCGGGCCCCGTTACGGCGCCGGATGGCGCCGACCTCCTCGGCGGCGTCGAGGAAATCCCGCCGCTGCGACTCGGCAACGCGATAGCGGATCTCGACGGCAACCGGTCCCGCCTCGGCGGGTGCGGCGTCCGACAGGCCGGGCTGGAGTTCCCCGGGCACGAGCGTGACGTCGCGTTCGTCGCCGAGTCGAACCGGATGGCGGCGTACCCAGGCCAGCGTCGCCAGCAGCGCGACGCCGGAGACGATCAGCGCGTGGTTCGCGTGAAGGGCCTCCGCCACGGTGCCCCAGATCGCGCCGCCCGCAGCCATCGCGCCCTGCGTCACCAGCAGGTTCAATGCGATCGTGCGCGACCGGACCCACGACGGCACGGACGTCATCAGGCTCGCGTTGAGAAGTGTCAGCGCGAGGCTCCACGCGGCACCGGCGAGCATCAGCATCGGACACAGCAGCGCGAGCGACGGCAACTCCCCGACGAGGGTCGAGACGAGCGCGTAGATCACGGTCGTCACGACGACCGTGATCTCGATCGGGATGCGTGCGCGGACCCACGGCATCGCGAGGCCGGCGACGATCGCTCCGGTGCCGAGGCTTCCGATCAGCAGGCCGTATCCCGCCGCGGACACGCCCAGGCGCGACTGCCCGAGGACCGGAAGCAGCGCCCAGAGCGCGCTCGCCGGCAGCATGAAGGCGGCGGTGCGCAGCAGCGCGGAGCGGACCGCCGTCGCATGGGCGGCGTACTGCAGGCCCGTGCGCATCCCGCTGACGAGGCGTTCGGGCGGCAAGTGCGCCTTGGGCACCGGATGGCGCCAGCGCCAGACCAGCGCGAATGCGGCGAGGTAGGCGATGCTGTTCGCGACGAACACCGTCGCCGGCCCGCTGACGGCCTGCAGCGCCCCGGCGAGCGCGGGCCCGACCGCCCGCGCGACGTTGTAGGCAATGCCGACCAGCGTCAGGGCCTGCGGCAACTGCAGGCGCGGAACCGATTCCGCAATCGACGATTGCCATGCCGGGCCGCTCAGCGCGAGCCCGGTGCCCAGGGTGAAGGTCAACGCGAGCAGCAGGACCGGTCCGATGGCACCGGCGACCGTTCCCGCGGCCAGGACGACCATCGCCATGATCACGGCCGCCTGCGAACCGAGGATCAGCCGGCGCCGATCGACGAGGTCGGCGAGGACGCCCGCGGGCAGCGACCACAGGAACATCGGCAGGCTCGCGGCGGTCTGCATCAGCGCGACGACGAGCGGCGACGCATGCATCGACACCATCAGCCATGCGCCCGCCACCGTCTGCATCCAGAAAGCGATGTACGAAACGAGCGCGGCGGTCCACAGGCTCCGGAACGCCGGATGCCGGAACGGTCCCCACGCCGGCGGGTCCGCCGCGGCGGCCGGCATCGAACGCATTGCCGCGCTCGAGTGATCTGGAGGAGGATCGGAGTCCGTGAGCCCTCCCGCTGCCGGGTGCCAGGGTGCCGGGGCGCCGGGACTAGGCCTTTTTGCCACCCTCCTCGGCCTCGATTTCGTCTTCCACGTCGCGGGAAAGGGCCCGCGCAAGCTGCGCCGAGTCCAGTTCGCGCTCCCATTTCGAGACGACCACGGTGGCGACGCCATTGCCGACGAGGTTCGTCAGCGCCCGGGCCTCGGACATGAAGCGGTCGATCCCGAGGATCAGCGCGAGGCCGGCGATCGGGACGGTGGGAATCGCCGACAGCGTCGCCGCCAGGGTGATGAAGCCGGAGCCGGTGACGCCGGAGGCCCCCTTCGAGGTCAGCAGCAGCACGGCGAGCAGCGTCAGCTGCTGCGTCAGCGTCAGCGGGGTGTTGGTCGCCTGCGCGACGAACATCGAGGCCATCGTCAGGTAGATCGCCGTGCCGTCGAGATTGAACGAATAGCCCGTCGGGATCACCAGCCCGACGACCGACTTGCTGCAGCCGAGCTTCTCCATCTTGACCATGATCCGCGGGAGCACGGATTCCGACGATGACGTTCCAAGGACGATCAGCAGCTCCTCCTTGATGTAGGCGATGAAGCGCAGGATCGAGAACCCGGCCAGGCGCGCGATGGTCCCGAGGACGACGAGGACGAAGACGAGGCAGCTCAGGTAGAACGTCCCCATCAGGCGAGCCAGCGGCAGCAGCGAGGCGATGCCGTACTTGCCGATCGTGAACGCCATCGCGCCGAACGCTCCGATGGGCGCGAGCCGCATGATGTAGCCCACGACGATGAACAGTGCATGCGAGACCTGCTCGATGAAGCGGACGATCGGTCGGCCGGCCTCGCCGGCGCTCGACAGCGCGAAGCCGAACAGCAGCGCGAACACGAGCACCTGCAGGATTTCGCCCTTGGCGAACGCGTCGACGACCGTGTTCGGGATGATGTTCATCAGGAAGTCGACGGTGGACTGGCTCTTGGCGGCTTGGGCGTAGCCCGCCAGCGCCTTCGTGTCGAGCGTGCTGACGTCGGCGTTCATGCCCTCGCCCGGCTTCAGGACGTTGACGATCAGCAGGCCGATGACCAGCGAGATCGTGCTCACGACCTCGAAGTAGAGAAGCGCCTTGCCGCCGACCCGCCCGACCTTCTTCATGTCGTCCATCCCGGCGATCCCGGTGACGACCGTGCAGAAGATGATCGGCGCGATGATCATCTTGATCAGCTTGATGAACGCGTCGCCGAGCGGTTTCATCGCGGCGCCGTTCGCCGGCGCGAAATAGCCCAGCGCCACGCCGCAGGCGATCGCGAAGAGGACCTGGACGTACAACTGCCGATAGATTGGTTTTTTCATGTCGTCTCCTTGAGGGCGGTCCGGCTGCCGCATCGGCTGCGTGCCGGTTGCCGCGCTGGCCGCGCGATCGTACGCGATCGCCCGCGATTCCCGTTTCGCGGCGCATCGCCGCCGACGGCGCGCCGTTCACGCACCGCATCCGCGCGACGACGTTCGGCTGGGGTCCGCGCGATTCGGTCCGCAAGCGCTCCTGCGGCTCTACAATCGGACTACCGCCAACTCACACCGTGCCGACGGTGAGATCCATAGCTGCCCGCGGCGCCGTGACATCATGAAAATCCTGCTCGTCGACGACCATACGCTGATCACCGATGCCCTGAAGGTCCTGCTGCTCGACGTCGACGCCGACGCCGAGATCCATACGGCGGCGGACGCCGACGCGGCGATGAAGCTGGTCGCCGAACATCCCGATGCGGACCTGATGCTGCTCGACCTCGGGCTGCCGTCCGTATCCGGCACGTCGCTGCTCGAAGCCGTGGTCGCCCAGGTTCCGGACCTGAAGATCCTCGTGCTGTCCGGCACGCAGGACGCCCGCAACGTGCTGCGGGTCCTGCAACTGGGTGCCGCCGGTTTCGTGCCGAAGTCGATGGCCTCGGAAACGCTGGTTTCCGCGATACGCTTCGTGCTGTCCGGCGGGTTCTACATCCCGGGCGACCTGCTGGAGGAAGCGCAGCGCCTCGGTCCGCTGTCGGGGGCGCCGGAACGGCTGCGCGAGAACGCGCCGCCCGGAGGCGTGCGCGTCGCGCTCACGGAACGCCAGGAACAGGTCCTGCAGCTTCTCGCCCGCGGAGCGCCGATCAAGATCATCTGCCGCGAGCTCGGGCTTTCCGAGGGCACGGTGAAGACGCACGTGACCGCGATCTACCGCGCGTTCGGGGCATCGAACCGGACCGAAGCCCTCCTCGCGGCGCGACGGCACGGATACGACATCGGGTAGTCCTTCCCGTCACCCGACGACGGAGCCGCCGTCGGGCCAGGGTCCGCGGCAGGTCAGACCCGGTCTTCGGTTCCCTCGGGCGTCGCGTCACCGACCGGCCCGCGAGGCTTGCGATGGCCGGCACCCGCGGCGGCATCCACCGTCAGTGCCCGAGCGACCGCCGCGTTCAGCATGGCCGCGTTCGTGGGCTTCTGCAGCACGATGGGTTCCTCGACGCGGCTGCGCGCGATCGCGCGCGCCAGGGTCGGCTGCCGCGCAAGAAAGCCCTTCAACTGTCGCTGGAAGTCGGCCAGCACCTCCACGCCATTGACGGCCGACAGCATGATGATCGGGATCGGGCGTCCGATGGCCGCGCGGATCCGCAAGGCCGCTTCGCAACCGCTGATCTCGTTGTCCAGGTTCTGGTCGGCGATGACGAGGTCGACCCGGTTGCGCGCCGCGAGCTTCTTGACGAGGCCCGTCGTGTAGGCCGTCGCCGACAGGATGTCCGCGCCCCAGGACCGCAGCAACCGGGCGAGGCTGTTCAGGATCTCCTCGTTGTCTTCCAGCACGACGATGTGGACGCCGTCGAACGCCATCATCGCCGGCTCGCGCGTCGGCGCGGGTTCCTCGTTGGCGCGCCGCGGCGACGTCGAGATCGGCACTTCCACCTTGAATACCGTGCCGGATCCCAGGCGTGTCGTGACGACCAGCGGGTGGCCGAGGACGCCGCAGATGCGCCGCACGATCGACAAGCCGAGTCCGAACCCGCCGCCCGCGGCGCCCTTCGAACTTTCGCCGCGGTAGAACTCCTCGAAAATGCGGTCGAGCTCCTGCTGCCGTATGCCCGGGCCGGTGTCCCAGATCTCGAGGCTGGCGACCGTGCCGCGGCGCCGCGCCGCGAGCAGGATGCCCCCCTCGGTCGTATAGCGGATCGCGTTCGCCACCAGGTTGCGCAGCACGCGCTGCAGCAGCATGCCGTCGGATTCGAGGATGAAGCCGCCGCGCCGCAGGCGCAGCGACAGGTGCTTGGAAGCCGCCTGCGGGGTGAATTCGCGCTCCAGCACCGAGAAAAGATCGTCGGCGTTGACATGCTGCGTGCGCGGCTGGATGGCGCCGGAGTCGAGCCGCGAGATCTCGAGCAGTTCTTCGACCAGCTTGGAGAGCGACTCGACCGCCGACGACAGGTTGTTGACCAGCGGCTCCATCGGCCCCTGCGCGCGCTTGCGCAGCAGCGAGCAATAGATGCCGATGGCCTGCAGCGGCTGGCGCAGGTCGTGGCTCGCGGCGGCGAAGAACTGCGTCTTCGAGCGCGTCGCGTTCTCGGCCGCGCGCCGCGCGTCTTCCGCGGCGCCCTTCTCCTGCAGCAGCTGCGCGACGAGCACTTCGTTCTCGTAGTTGTTCTTGACCGACTCCGAGACCGCCTCGCCGAAGTTGCGGCCGAAAAACAGCGTGAAAGAGAACACCGCGAACATCACGATCGCCGCGGTGTAATAGGCCGGATCCTGCTGCGCGATCATCCGCGCGATCAGCGGCAGCAGCGCCGGCGGCAGGAACGCGAGCAGCGCCGGCCGGTGGCTCGCATAGAGCGTGAGCGACCCGAACGTCACGCCGAGGATCACCGCGACGAGCACGAGCTGCAGCAGGGGCGACTGCGGTGCGAAGAACAGCACGCCGGCCGCCCCCCACAGCCCGCCGGCGACCGCCGACATCGCGACCCAGCTGCGCGACCAGCGACCGATCTGCGTCGGCGTTGCGGCGGCAGCGCGGTAGGCGCGCGCGACCCGCAGCCGGATCAACGCTTCCAGCAGCATCGCGATGAACCACGCGATCAGCATGTTCGGATCGTGCGTGTGCCAGAACACCGCGACGAGCGCCACGCCGCCGACGATGCTGCCGAGGACGGACTGCGGGACCTGGCGATAGACGGACGCAATGACGCCGGCGAGGATCCGCTCCTGGCGCCGCTCGCGGCTCTCGCCGGCAAGACCGATACGAGTCAGGGGGCCGCCGATCATGTCCAGATGATAGGCGACGGCGCCGCCGCCGCTGCCAGGGGCGTCGCTGGGAATGGCTGCCATCAGTCTTCAGGCCGCATGGTGCAGCCGCAATCTATGCACGGAAGGGGTTCCCGGTGCGGCGACGTCGGCGGCAGGAGATCGGCAGCGCCCGGATGACGTCGGTCGGCGGCGCAGCGTAGCGCCACGCGGCCACGACGGCGAATCATCCGAACGAATGACGCGCCGTCGGCCCGCGGCGCTCGCCCGGCGTCACGCGAGCGACGGATAGCGGTCGATCTCGAGCTCGGCGCGGCCCTCGCGGCACACGAGACGCGCACGCGCGCCGACCGCCAGCGTCTCGCGCCGCGGACCATGGCCGAACGGCAGGCCGCCCAGGACGGGCGTCGCGATCGCGGCGCCGATCTGCGCGACGATCGCGGCGAAATCGAAGCCGTCACCCGGCGGCTGCCCCGCCGGCGGCGAGAATTCGCCGAGGACGATAGCCCGCTGGCGTTCCAGTATGCCGGCGTTCAGCAGCTGATAGAGCATTCGATCGACCCGATACGGGGCTTCGTTGACATCCTCCAGGAACAGGATGCCGCCCCGGATCCTGGGCAGGAACGGCGTGCCGACGAGCGAACAGACCATCGCCAGGTTCCCGCCCCACAGGCGACCGGTCACGTCGAGGTCGCGCCGCGGCGACGCCGCGAAATCGACACGGTATCGCGGCGCCTCGATGACGTCGAGAAACCGGCTCGCGGTGAAATCGTCCTCGCGTGCAAAATCGGCCAGCGTCGGGCCCTGGAAGCTGGTGCGCCCGGTGCGCGCCAGCAAGGCGAGGTTGAACGCGGTGAAATCGCTGAAGCCCACGATCAGGGGCGCGCCGTCGCGCAGCGCCGGCCAATCGATCCGATTCAGCAGGCGCGACATGCCGTAGCCGCCGCGCACCGCGAGGACGACGTCGAGCGTCGGATCGGTACAGAATGCCTCGAGCTCCGCGAGACGCTCCTCGTCGGTTCCCGCGAAGCGCTGGTGGCGCCGGAACGGGCCGTCGCCGGCCACGACCCGCCAGCCGCGCCGCACCAGGCTTTCTGCGGCGCGGTCGACCAGCGTCGGGTCGGCAAGCGGCCCGCTGGGCGCGACGAGTCCGATCGTGCGTTGTCCGGACGTCGAGCCGGCGCGCCGATTCCTCGCCTCAGGCATCGCCTTCTCGCGCGCGCCGCCGGTCGGCAAAGAAACCCGCAAGCACCGCGCCGCATTCGTCGGCCAGGACGCCACCGTGGACCGTCGCGTGGTGGTTGAGCCTGGATTCCGCGAAGAGGTCGACGACGCTGCCGCAGGCGCCGGTCTTCGGGTCTCGCGCGCCGAAGACGACGCGGCGGATTCGTGCATGCTGGATCGCGCCGGCACACATGGCGCACGGCTCCAGCGTGACGTACAGGTCGCAGTGCGAGAGGCGGTAGTTTCCAACCATCTCGGCGGCGGCGCGAATGGCCTGGACCTCGGCATGCGCCGTCGGGTCGCAGTTGCCGATCGGCTGGTTGAACCCGGTGGCGACGACCGCGCCATCCTTGACGACGACGGCGCCGACCGGCACTTCGCCGAGCGCCCACGCGTTGTGCGCCTGGTCCAGCGCCAGTCGCATCATCAGCGAGTCCAGCGGTTCCAGCTCGGACGCCGGTGTCACCGCAAGGCGGTGCGCCGGCACGCCTTCGGCAACGTCGGCCGTGCCGTCGATCTCCTCGACCTGCGTCGTGCGCGCGAGCCAGGCCGATTTTCGCGCCGCCCGCCGGGCGTCGGATTCCTCGCAGGCCTCGTGGACCGCTGCCGCAAGGCGGCTGGCGTCGAGTTCGGACGCCGCCGCGGCAAGCCATGGCGGCAGGGCCCCGCGGCGGTAGTCGGTTCCGTAATCGGTTCGCCGGACAAAGCCATGGTCGACGAGCGTGCGGCGCAGTTCGACATGGTCGGTGCCGAGCATCGAGCCGGCCCCGCCGAGGAATCCGCGCAGCGCCTCGTTGGCCTGCGCCTCCTGCAGCGCCTGCGACGGCGGAAGGTGCAGCGCGGCCGTCGCCAGGATCAGCTCGAAATCGCGGGCGTCCCGCTCGCGCAGGGTCGCGAGATGAACGCCGTGGCGCCGCGCCAGCTGGCCAAGCCGGGCAAGCCACGCCTCGGCGGTGATCGGTTCGGAA
>Ga0335069_10007592_pt1 | contig 15628 bp, 11 predicted proteins | sample Lox_Sample_11_FD_206714 | JGI IMG/M metagenome (GOLD analysis project Ga0335069, IMG submission 206714) | Soil microbial communities from Loxahatchee National Wildlife Refuge, Florida, United States - Lox_Sample_1.1 | ecosystem: Environmental > Terrestrial > Soil > Wetlands | place: USA... | reverse complement strand
CCGCAGCTACGACGCGGTGATCCGCGTCAACAGCCAGTCCGGCAAGGGCGGCGCGACCTGCCTGCTCCAGCGCGGGATGGGCTTCACGCCAGGCGTGCGCTCAAGTTCCGAAACGGTAAAACCTTCCCGAAACGGGAGGTCGAGTTTATGATCGGCCATGAAAGCGGTGGTCGTTGGAATCGTCTGATTGGTTGCACAACCAGTCTATTCCTTCGCGCACCGCTTTCCTTTTGGGTGCCACCTTCACGCTAATCCGTGAAGAACCAAGAAAAAGCGGCCCACAAGGCCACTTCGGATCGCGAACGAAAACGCGCGCCACACGCGCTCAGGTCTCGGTCGCGCACCGCGTCGCCTGCCACGCGAGCAGCCGCCAGAGGCCCTGCTCCCGGGCCTGGACGGCGGTATATACGATCGGAAACACGAGGCCGCCGTTGTTGGTTTCCATCTCGATCAGCACGCGTCCGGCGACGACGCAGATGTCGTCGCCCACGGTCAGCACGTCCTGCGACTGGATTTCGATCTGACGATAACGGCGGCGGCCAGCGGCGATCGAGTCGATGAACTGCCGCTTGGTTTCTCGTTTGCCGTTGGTGTGCACGTAGAACACGTTGTCCGACAGCAGCACGTCGAGCGCCTCGCCGTCGCCGTCCACCATCGCGCGGAACCGATCGCGCTCGAGTGCGCGGATCGCATCGATCACCTTCGCCATCGCCCTGCTCCTCGGCAACCCGCACGCCGTGCGCCGTGCGCGAACGCGCGGATCAGAAGTTGTACTGCACGTAGAACTGGTGGAAATTTATACCAGGATTCGGCTCTTTGATACCCGCGTTCGACACGTGCTGAAAGCGGTAGCCGAGCTGATACTGCTGGCGATCCCCGAACTGCACGCCGACGCCGGCCATGGAGGCCAACTGGAACGCCGTCGACATCGAATAGTCCGACCCGATCGTCGGGTGCGTCAGCAGGCGCGGGCCCGCGCCGACCTCGACGAACGGACGGACGACGCCCGCGCTCTTGACGAAGCGAATCACTGGGGTCGCGCCGAATTCCCACACGCTCGAATGGATGTTGCCGTACGTGTTCCAGTAGCCGACGTGGCCCTCGACCAGGAACGCGAAGTGCCAGCGGCCGATTTCCCACCACGTCCAGTCGGGATCCCACACCACGCCGAGGTCGCCCTTGTGGATCCCGCGACGATCCGAGAAGCCGCCGCCCGCCTGGATCCCCCAACGATCGGCGCACGCCGCACCGGACCCCGCCAGCAATGCCGCCGCGAGCGCCGCGTGCAGCATCAACCGGCTACCCCGCCGATTATTCTTATTGTTCATCTGAGCTCCAACTTCGTGGGTTGAATGGAGCCGGTCGCAGGGTGGCCGGCTCGCGCGACCAGCATCTGATGGTAAAGAACTTTTCCTGTCGGCATCAGGAATCGAAATGGTTTGCCTCCAAATCTACAAAAATTGAAATCGTTTGCCAAATCGCATCTGAAAACAATCACTTAAGGAACCTGCGAGAAAAGGTCGCAGCATCAAAAATGCTATCAATATGTAGAATTTGATAGAAAACATGAACTCGAAAGCCCGCGCGCCCTCTAAGGATTAGCACTCATTTTGCGGGAGTGCTAAGATGGACCGCGGAATCATCCGATACCGGGGTTCATCCCTGATTCCAAAGGAGTTCTCTTACGTGAGCAACGCATTGACCCTCCCGAACACCCTGCGCCCGGCGTCCGCTCTGGCCGAATCGGCAGGCTCGCTGGCGCTCGCTTCCCACTCGATGCTGCCGGGCCAGCTGGGCAACATCGACGCCTATATCCAGGCAGTCAATCGTATTCCGCTGCTGACGCCCGAGGAAGAGCGCCGGTACGCGACCGAATTCCGCGAGCAGAACAACCTCGGCGCGGCCCGCCGCCTGGTACTGTCGCACCTGCGGCTCGTCGTGTCGATCGCCCGCAACTACCTGGGTTACGGCCTGCCGCACGGCGACCTGATCCAGGAGGGCAACATCGGCCTGATGAAAGCGGTGAAGCGCTTCGACCCGGAGCAGAACGTACGCCTCGTGTCGTACGCGATCCACTGGATCAAGGCCGAGATCCACGAATACATCCTGCGCAACTGGCGCATGGTGAAGGTTGCCACAACCAAGGCGCAGCGCAAGCTGTTCTTCAACCTGCGCAGCCACAAGAAGGGCGTGCAGGCGATGACGCCCGACGAGATCGACGGCCTGGCGCAGGAGCTCAACGTCAAGCGCGAGGATGTCGCGGAAATGGAAGCCCGGCTGTCGGGCGGCGACATCGCGCTCGAAGGGCAGGTCGAGGACGGCGAGGAATCCTATGCGCCGATCGCCTATCTGGCCGATTCGCATAACGAGCCGACCGCCGTGCTCGCCGCGCGTCAGCGCGACTCGCTGCAGACGGACGGCATCGCGCAGGCGCTCGACACGCTCGACGCGCGCAGCCGCCGCATCATCGAGGCGCGCTGGCTGAACGTCGACGACGACGGCTCGGGCGGCTCGACGCTGCACGATCTCGCTGCGGAATTCGGCGTGTCGGCCGAACGCATCCGCCAGATCGAAGCGAGCGCGATGAAGAAGATGCGTACCGCCCTCGCCGCATACGCGTAACGCACCCGCACCATCGTCGCCGGCCCGCTGCCCTGCAGCGGGTTTTTTGTTTCCGGCGCCCGCTCGCCGGCCGGTCGCGCCCTTCCCGGCGTATCTCGGCAGCGCACGCGTCTCGTGCGACAAATCATCACGATCCGGAACGCGGCGCGCGACGATACAATTGTTGTCCGGCATTGACTCCGGAACCGCGTCGCCAGCCGCGCGGCACGCCCTTTGCGCCCTTCTATGACGCCTCCCTCCTCGCATCTCAACAAGACCCTCGACGCGTGGCTCACCCGCCGCGCCGTCTCCGCGCGCGCAAGCCTGCGCGTCGCGGTAGCCGCCAGCCTCGCCGCCGGCATGCTCGTGATCGCGGCGTCCGCGCTGCTCGCATGGACCGTCAACGCCGTCGTCGTCGGCCACGCGACGCTCGGCGACGTCTGGCCCGCGCTCGCCGCGATGCTGCCCGTGTTCGCGGCGCGCTTCGCGCTCGTGCTCGTCTCCGAGCGGCTCGCCTTTCGCGGCGCGGCGAACGTGCGCGGCGAACTGCGCGCGCAACTCGTGCGCAAGATCCATGCGCTCGGCCCGGCATGGGCCAAGGGACAGGCCACGGGCGCGCTCGCGGCCCACGCTGTCGCCGGCATCGACGCGCTCGAAGGCTACTACGCGCGCTGGCTGCCCAATCGCGCGCTGACGGCCATGCTGCCCGTCGCGATCCTCGTCGTCGTGTTTCCGATCGACTGGCTGTCCGGGCTCGTGCTGACGCTCACCGCGCCGCTCATCCCCGTCTTCATGATCATCGTCGGCAAGCGCTCGGTCGAGATGAACCAGCGCCAGTGGCAGCAGCTCGCGCGGCTCTCCGCGCGCTTCCTCGACACGCTGCAGGGCCTCACGACGCTGAAGCTTTTCAACGCAAGCCGCCGCGAGGCGCAAATCGTCGCGCACCTGTCGGAGAGCTATCGCCAGAGCACGATGCAGGTGCTGCGCATCGCATTCCTGTCGGCCGTCGTGCTCGAGTTCCTGTCGACGGTCAGCATCGCGATCGTCGCCGTGCTGATCGGCTTCAACCTGCTGTACGGCAAGGTTCATTTCCAGCCCGCGTTCCTCGTGCTGCTGCTCGCGCCCGAGTTCTACCTGCCGCTGCGCACGCTCGGCACGCACTACCACGCTCGGATGGAGGCGATTGGCGCCGTCGAGCGCATCGCCGAGGTGCTCGACCTGCCGGAGCCGGACGCGCGCACCGGCCGCCCGCCGCTTGCGGCCGCCGATCGCTACGCGATCGCGTTCGATGCGGTCTCGTTCGCATACGAGTCCGACAAGCCCGCGCTCGAGCGTGCGACCTTCACGCTCGAGCCCGGCCGCATCACCGCGCTCGTCGGGCCGAGCGGCGCCGGCAAGAGCACGGTGCTCAACCTGCTGCTCGGCTTCGTCGCCGAGCAGGAAGGCGCGATCCGCATCAACGGGCAGCCGCTCGCCGACATCGATCCGGCGAGCTGGCTCGAACACGTCGCCTGGGTGCCGCAGCGCGCGCACGTATTCCTCGGCAGCGTGCTCGACAACCTTCGGCTCGCGAACCCGGACGCCTCGCTGGCGGCGGTGCGCGCCGCCGCAGCGCAGGCGGGCGCCGACGACTTCATCATGGCCCTGCCGCAAGGCTACGACACGCCGCTCGGCGAGCGCGGCGCCGGGCTGTCGGGCGGGCAGATCCAGCGGCTCGCGCTCGCGCGCGCGTTCCTCAAGGACGCGCCGGTTCTGCTGCTCGACGAGCCAACCGCTCACCTCGACGCGCTGACCCAGACGCAGATCCACGACGCGCTGCGCCGACTCGCGCGCGGCCGCACGGTGCTGCTCGTCGCGCATCGCCCGAGTACGGCGCGGCTCGCCGACCACGTCGTCGTGCTCGACGACGGCAAGGTCGCGCAAAGCGGCACGCACGACGCGCTCGGCGCGCAGGCCGGGCTGTACCGCGACCTGATCGGCGCGCCGCCCGAGAACGCCGCGAACGCCGCGCCGCAAACCGTGAACGAGTGAGGCCCAGATGACGCCCCCCAATCCGATGGCCGCGCACCCGCAGGCCGCACACGCGGACGACGCCCGCGCAGATTTCGCGAGACTCGTGGCCCTGTTCCGGCCGTACTGGAAATGGATGGCGGCAGGCATCGTGGTGTCGCTCGTCACGCTGATCGGCAACGTCGCGCTGATGGCGATCGCCGGCTGGTTCATCACGTCGATGGCGCTCGCCGGCATCAACCACGTCGCGCTCGACTACTTCACGCCGGCCGCGATGATCCGCGGCTGCGCGATCGTGCGCACGGGCGGCCGCTACATAGAGCGGCTCGTCACGCACGAGGCCACGTTCCGCCTTCTCGCGAAGCTGCGCGTATGGTTCTACACGCGCATCGAGCCGCTCGCGCCCGCCTGCCTGCAGCACACGCGCGGCGCCGACCTGCTCGCGCGCATCCATGCCGACATCGAAAGCCTGAACCACGTCTATCTGCGCGTGATCGTGCCGATGGCGACGGGCGCGCTCGGCACGCTGCTGATCGTTGCGACGATGGCCGCGTTCAGCGTCGCGGGCGCGCTCGTCACCCTGTTCTTCCTCGCGCTCGCGGGCGTCGTGCTGCCGGCGCTCGTCTACCGGCGCACGCGTGCGCCTTCCGCGGCGGGCGTCGCGCAGCGCGCGCAGCTGCAGGATGCCGTCGTCGACGACATGCAGGGGCTCGCCGAGCTGCGCGTGTACGGCGCGACGGAGCGCCACGTGCTGCACGTCGAGCGGCTGTCCGGCACGCTGATCGACACGCAGGTCCGGCTGAACGACGTCAAGGCGCTGTCGCAGGCCGCGCTCGGCACGTGCACGTCGCTCGCGATGTGGGGCGTGCTGCTGATCTCGATTCCGCGCGTGAGCGGCGGCACGCTGCCCGCCGCCGATCTCGCGATGCTCGCGCTCTTCACGCTCGCGAGCTTCGAGGCCGTGATGCCGCTGCCACTCGCAACGCAGATGCTGGGCGAGAGCCTCGCGGCCGCGCGGCGAATCTTCGCGCTCGCGGATTCGGCGCCCGCGGTGCGCGACCCGGATGTCGCGACGCCGCTCGCGGCCGGCAACGACCTCCGCTTCAGCCACGTCGGCATGCGCTATCCGGGCGCGGACCGCGCGGCACTCGACGACGTGTCGTTCGACCTGCCGGCCGGACGTCGAATCGCGATCGTCGGCGAAAGCGGCGCGGGCAAGAGCAGCATCGCGAACCTGCTGCTGCGCTTCTGGGACTATGAAAAAGGCAGCATCACGCTCGGCGGCGTCGAGCTGCGCGACGCGTCGCCGACCGAGCTGCGCGCGCGCATTGCGATAGTCGCGCAGGACACGTATCTCTTCAACGCGACGATTCGCGAGAACCTGCTGCTGGCCCGGCCCAATGCCGACGCCGACGCGCTCGTGGCGGCGTGCCGCACCGCGCAGCTGCACGATTTCATCATGAGCCTGCCGCAGGGCTACGACACCGAAATCGGCGAGGCCGGCGCGCGCCTGTCCGGCGGCCAGGCGCGGCGTCTTGCGATCGCGCGCGGCTTGCTGCTCGACGCGCCGATCCTGATCCTCGACGAGCCGACGGAAGGGCTCGACACGGTCACCGAAGCGGCGCTGCTGCGCACGATCATGGAACTGATGCGCGGGCGCAGCGTGCTGCTCATCACGCACCGGCTGTCGGCGCTCGCCGAGTTCGTCGACGAGGTGATCGTGCTCGACGAAGGACGCATCGCCCAGCAAGGGCCGGCGCCCGCGCTGCAGGCCGCGAACGGCCTGTTCCGCACACTGCTGAACCATCACGGCTCGCTGCCGGCCTGATACGCGCGGTCCACGGCGCCGCATGACGGCGGCGCCGGGAAGGCCGGCGCGCACGGCTCAGGTTCGGCCGCACGCTGCCGTGCATTCTCCTTTCGCATCTGCACCATGCCGACGCGCGCGCATTGGTCGCTCCCATCGGCAAGCCCCGGCAGCGCGCCCTCCAGTCACCTCCCGATGCTCGTCCGAGCCGTCCCGCCAAGAGCTCCGCATCCATTTAAGAGATAGCGAGAACCCGCCTCAAGCCGCGCTCCGATCGGCGAATTCCTTTCTGCCTGCGACAATGCGCCCCCCCGCCTGAAATTGCAGTTTTGATTTGAGACAAATATGCTGCGCATGTAAATCCATACCATCGCTTTGTACGCGCCGGCTTTTGGGGAATAGCCGGCGCCAAGAGCAATGGAGCGACTGGTCGCCGGCGCAGCAACACCGCCTGTGTACGGCCCGAACACTGGCAAGGCGGGCGGGAAGTCGCAAAAGATGATTCTGCTTGTCATAAAACATAACCCAAAGGTGGGCCATCTTATGTCGATACTGCAGTCTCCCGAGCAAGACCGGACGCGTGCGATGCACGCGTTCGACGGGTTCGGCGCGCTTACGCACGCAAGTGCGGCCGCGCGCCCGTCGCCCGGCTAATGTCCTCGCACGAGACGGCCTTCGCACCGTTTTCCAAACATCCGTCCCGGCACGCGGCATGTGCCGCGTCCGCAGTATCCGGCCGCGGACACCATGATGGATGCCTATGCGGGTTCGATCCTGCAACCGATTCAAATCGTCTTGACTGGAGTGTCAAATGATCAACAATACCGTGGTTGAGCTGTCGCGGATTCAGTTTGCCGCCACCGCGCTTTACCACTTCCTTTTCGTCCCCTTGACGCTGGGCATGTCGTTCATGCTCGCGGCGATGGAGACCGTCTACGTGATCACCGGTAAGCAGATCTACCGGCAGATGACGGAATTCTGGGGCAAGCTGTTCCTCATCAACTTCGCGCTCGGCGTCGCGACCGGCCTCACGATGGAGTTCGAGTTCGGCACGAACTGGTCGTTCTATTCCGGCTTCGTCGGCGACATCTTTGGCGCGCCGCTCGCGATCGAAGGCCTGATGGCGTTCTTCATGGAGTCGACCTTCATCGGCCTCATGGTGTTCGGCTGGAAGCAGCTGTCGAAGAGCAAGCACCTGATCGTCACCTACCTCGTGGCGTTCGGCTCGAACTTCTCGGCGCTGTGGATTCTCGTCGCGAACGGCTTCATGCAGCACCCGGTCGGCGCGACGTTCAATCCGGTCACGATGCGCATGGAACTGACCAACTTCGGCGCGCTCATCTTCAGCAGCGACGCGCAGACGAAGTTCGTCCACACCAGCATCGCCGGCTACGTGACCGCGGCGATCTTCGTCACCGCCGTCAGCGCGTACTACATGGCACGCAAGCGCCACGTCGAGCTCGCGAAGCGTTCGTTCCAGATGGCGAGCATCTTCGGCGTGCTGTCGGTCGCCGGCGTGCTGACGCTCGGCGACGCGCTGGGCTTCGTCGATGCGCAGGCACAGCCGTCGAAGCTCGCGTCGATGGAAGCGATGTGGAAGACCGAGCCGACGCCGGCCGCGTTCAACCTCGCCGCATGGCCGGACAACGCAGCCCGCACCAACACGTGGGCGCTGCAGATTCCGTACGTGCTGACGCCGCTCATGACCCACACGCTGGACACGCCGGTGCCGGGTGTCGAACAGATCGAAGCGGAAGCAGCGCAGCGGATCAAAAACGGGATCCCGGCCGTCCAGGCGCTCAAGACGCTGAGCGGCAACCCGACCGATGCCACGGCGCTCGCGCAATTCAACGCGCATAAGGCCGACCTCGGCTACGGCTTCCTCGTGAAGCGCTATGCGGAAGGCCAGGACGTATCCAACGCGACCCCGGAGAACATCGTCAAGGCGTCGCAGGACACCGTGCCGAACGTTTTCCTGATGTTCTGGGTGTTCCGCGCGATGGTGGCGCTCGGCCTGCTGATGCTCGCATACTTCGTGATCGCGGTAATCCTGTCGCTGCGCGGCGACGTCCACCGTCACCAGTGGTTCCTGAAGCTCGCGCCGTGGATGATCCCGGTCCCGTTCCTCGCATGCGAGATGGGCTGGCTCACGGCTGAAATCGGCCGCCAGCCGTGGACGGTGTTCGGCCTGCTGCCGACGTGGATGTCCGCATCGAGCCACACCGTCGGCTACATGGTGTTCTCGCTCATCGGCTTCGTGCTGCTCTATACGATTTTCATCATTGTCGAGATGTATCTGATGGTCAAGGCGATCCGCAAGGGCCCGGACGAAGACCATGTCGACGCCGGCCTGACGCCTGGCTCCCTCAACCCGGCGCTCGCCGCCGAATCGACGCGATGATCGGCAAGGAATAAAACCATGGAACTCTATCTCTTCCTGAAAGTGCTTTGGTGGCTCCTCCTCGGCGTGCTGCTGATCGGGCTTGCAACGATGGTCGGCATGGACATGGGTGTCGGCGCGCAGCTGCGCTTCGTCGGCCGTACCGACGTCGAGCGGCGCGTCGCGATCAACACGATCGCGCCGCACTGGGACGGCAACCAGGTGTGGTTCATCCTCGGCGGCGGCGCGATCTTCGCGGCGTTCCCGCTGATCTACGCGACTGCGTTCTCCGGGCTGTACGTCGTGATGCTGCTGCTGCTCTGGACGATGATCATGCGCCCGCTCGGCTTCGAGTACCGCAGCAAGGTCAACTCGCCCGCATGGCGCAACGTCTGGGACTGGGTGCTGGTCGTGAGCGGCGCCGTGCCGATGATCGTCTACGGCGCGGGCATGGGCAACATGTTCATCGGCGTGCCGTTCCACTTCAACTGGGATCTCACGTCGTACTACACCGGCAGCTTCATCTCGCTGCTCAACCCGTTCGCAGTGCTGTGCGGCGTGCTGTCGCTGTCGCTGTCGCTGTACATGGGCGCGACGATGCTCTACGGCCGTACGGAAGGCGTGATCCAGGAACGTGCGAAGCGCGTCGCGACGCTCGCGATCGTGATCGCGGTCGTGGTGTTCTCGGTGTGCGGCGTGTGGGTTTCGCAGATGGACGGCTTCCGCCTCGTCCACTCGGTCGACCCGAGCCTCGCGCAAACGCCGCTGCAGCAGAGCGTCGAGCGCGTGTCGGGCGCATGGCTCGACAACTTCCGCCTCCACTCGATCCTGTGGATCGTGCCTGCCCTCGGCTATGTCGGGATGATCTTCGGGCTGCTGTCGCTGCGCGCGGGCCGTTCGACGTGCGCATGGTGGCTCGGCGCGATCGCATGGGTCGGCGTGATCGGCACGGCCGGCACCGCGCTGTTCCCGTTCATGATGCCGTCGTCGAGCACGCCCGACCAGAGTCTCACGATCTGGAATTCCGTGTCGAGCCGCCTGACGCTCCTGTGGATGACCGGCTGGGCCGTGGTGTTCGTGCCGATCATCCTCGCCTATACGAGCTGGGCATTCCACGTGATGCGCGGCAAGGTCAAGGCTGAACGCATCGAATCCGATCCGCACGCATATTGAGGCATTTACGATGAAAACCCTGTTCCACTTTCTCATCCTCGCTGCGCTGGTCGTGATTGCTGTCGTGATCGGCGTGGTGCTCGGCGCCTATGGCGCGTGGTACTTCTCATGGCTCGTCGGCACGATCATGATCGTGCTGTTCGCGGCGGCAGGCGGGGTGCTCTACGACACCCAGCAGAAGGAGCGCAAGGCGAACGGCGGCTAAGCCGCAGCGCTTTGGCTCGATGACACAAACGGCACCTCAGGGTGCCGTTTGTCGTTTTGGCGGATGTCCGTCGCGATGCGGCCGCGGCGCGTGTGCCGGCCCGGCGCATGTCAATCGAGCGGCCAGAGCGCGCGGCACGCTCGCCGCATCAATACGTTTCGGTGACGGCGCCCGGCGTGGGCTCGGCCGCCTCGTTACGCCCGTTCGAGAACCGGCTCCCCTTCGACGTAGGTCGCGATGAGGTTCAGGTCGCGGTCGAACACGACGAAATCGGCCCACGCGTCGCGCGCGATGCGGCCGCGATCGGCGATGCCGAGGTAATCCGCGGCAAAGCGCGACATGCGATTCGACACGTCGGCGATCGGCAGGCCGAGCGACACGAGGTTGCGCAGCGCCTGGTCCATCGTCAGCGTGCTGCCCGCGAGCGTGCCGTCGGCGAGACGCACGCCGCCCAGGCACTTCGTCACGTGCTGGCTGCCGAGGCGGTATTCGCCGTCGGGCATGCCGGTCGCCGAGGTGCTGTCGGTCACCACGTAAAGACGCGGGATCGCGCGCAGCGCCGCGCGGATCGCGCCCGGATGCACGTGCAGCAGGTCGGGAATGATTTCCGCATATTCGGCGTGCGCGAGCGCCGCGCCGACGAGACCGGGATTGCGGTGATGCAGCGGCGACATCGCATTGAACAGGTGCGTGAAGCCGCATGCGCCGTGCCGGAGCGCGGCAACCGCGTCGTCGTAGGTCGCGAGCGAGTGGCCGAGCTGCACGCGCACGCCGCGCGCGGCCATCTCCGCAATGATCTCGATATGGCCGGCGATTTCCGGTGCGAGCGTGACGACGCGGACCGGCGCAAGCGCCAGGTATTTCAGCACCTCGTCGAGCACCGCCGACACCGCCGCGTCCGGCTGCGCGCCGAGCTTGCCCGGATTGATGTACGGTCCTTCGAGATGCACGCCGAGCACGCGCGCGCCGCCCGGCGGGCGGCTGCGCGCAAGCTCGCCGAGATGCGCGACGACGGCCGTCAACTCGTCGCGCGGCGCGGTCATCGTCGTCGCGAGCAGGCTCGTCGTGCCGTACTGCGCGTGGGTGCGGGCGATCGTGCCGAGCGCGGCGCCACCCTCCATCACGTCGGCACCGCCGCCGCCGTGCACGTGCAGGTCGATGAAGCCGGGCAGGATGTACGGCGCGTCGTTGCTCGCGGGATCGACCGAGGCGCCCGCGAGCGTGCCGATGCGGCCGTTCCCGACTTCGAGCGAGCCGTGAATCCAGCCTTCGGGCGTGAGTATGTTTCCGGTCAGCATGACGTTCTCTCGGTGTTCCGGCGACGCATGAGGCCGCGTCGCGATGCCTGCCGCCTGCCGCGCGTCGCATCGGGCGCCGGCCCGCCGCCTGCCGCCTGCCGCCTGCCGTGCGCGCCTGGGGAATGGCGGCACCTTCGGGGCGCCGGGGGCGGGCCGTCGCATCGGCACCATGATACCAACCAGCAGCGACCGGATGCGTCAATGGAAATTGCGGCTGCTGTAGCGCAGGCCGTTCAGGAGCGGCGTCAGGTCGACGAGCTGGTGCGCGATCAGGTGCCGCACCTCGCCCTCGCACTGCCAGACTCCGTAGACGGCCAGCAGCGACGCATGCAGCGCCTCGCGGCGTTGCGTCTCGAGCACCTTGGGCCGGACGATCACGTTGACGCAGCCGGTCTCGTCCTCCAGCGTGACGAACAGCACGCCCTTGGCCGTGCCGGGCCGCTGGCGCGCGGTGACGAGGCCGCAGCCGCGCGCAAGCTGCCCGTTGCGGCAGCGGCCGAGCGCCTGCGCGGTGCGTAGCCGGCGCGCATCGAGCGCGGGCCGCAACAGCGCGAGCGGATGGCGGTTCAGCGTCAGGCCGGTGGTCCGGTAATCGTCGACGATGTCGTCGACCTCGGTGGGTGCGCCCAGTTCGGGTCGCACCGCGTCCTCGATCGGCGCGTCGGCGAGCAGCCCGCGCCCGGGCGCCGCGACGACGGCCTGCCACAGCGCGTCGCGGCGATTGCCGGCGAGCGGCGCGAGCGCGTTGGCGGCGGCGAGCGCCTCGAGATCGCGGCGTTCGAGCTGCGCGCGGCGCGCGAGATCGTCGACGCTCGCGAACGGCTGCCGCGCCCGCGCGGCCTCGATGCGCCGCGCGGCGGCCTCGCCCATCCCGCTCACGAGCGACAGGCCGAGCCGCACGTCCGGCTGGCCGGACGCCTGCCCGGGCGGCGCCTGCAGCGACGCGTCCCAGCCGCTCGCCGTCACGTCGACCGGCAGCACGGTCACGCCATGCCGCCGCGCGTCCTGCACGAGTTGCGCCGGCAAATAGAAGCCCATCGGCTGGCTGTTGAGCAGCGCGGCGACGAACATCGCCGGGTAGTGGCACTTGAGCCAGCTGCTCGCATAGACGAGGTGCGCGAAGCTCGCCGCATGGCTTTCGGGAAAGCCGTATTCGCCGAAGCCCTTGATCTGCTCGAAGATCTGCTCGGCGAATTCGGCCGGATACTGGCGCTCGCGCATCCCCTCGACGATCCGGGCGCGATACTGGCCGAGATCGCCCTTACGCTTCCATGCCGCCATCGCGCGCCGCAACTGGTCGGCCTCGCCGGCGCTGAAGCCGGCGGCGATCATCGCGATCTGCATCACCTGCTCCTGGAAGATCGGCACGCCCTCGGTACGCTCGAGCGCCGCCCTCAGATCATCCTTCGGATAACTGACTGGCTCGAGCTTCTGCCGCCGCCGCAGGTACGGATGCACCGCGCCGCCCTGGATCGGGCCGGGCCGCACGATCGCCACCTGGATCACGAGGTCGTAGTAATTGCTCGGCCGAAGCCGCGGCAGCATCGACATCTGTGCGCGCGATTCGATCTGGAACACGCCGACCGTGTCCGCGCGCGAGATCATGTCGTAGGTCGCCTTGTCGCCTTGCGGGATGTCTGCCATGCCGAACGGCTCGCCGCGATGCGCGGCGACGAAATCGAACGTGCGATGCAGCGCCGACAGCATCCCGAGCGCGAGCACGTCGACCTTCATCATGCCGAGCGCTTCGAGATCGTCCTTGTCCCACTGGATCACGCGCCGCCCCGCCATCGCCGCGTTCTCGACCGGCACGAGCCGGGTCAGCTTGCCGCGGCTGATCACGAAGCCGCCCGAATGCTGCGACAGATGGCGCGGGAAATTCAGGAGCTTCGTCGCGAGCGACGCCCACGCGCGGATCAGCGGCGTGCCGGAATCGAGGCCGGTGGCGGCAAAGCGCGCCAGCAGGTCGTCGCGGTCGTCGAACCACTGATGCTCCTTCACGACCCGCTCGATGATCATCGGATCGACGCCGAGCGCCTTGCCGGTCTCGCGCAGCGCGCCGCGCGGACGATAGGTCGACACGGCCGCGGCCAGCGCCGCGCGGTCGTGCCCGTATTTTTCATAGAGATACTGGATCACCTCCTCGCGCCGCTGATGCTCGAAATCGACGTCGATGTCGGGCGGCTCGCCGCGCTCCTTGCTGATGAAGCGCTCGAACAGCAGCGTGCTCTGCTCCGGGTTCACCTCGGTGACGCCCAGGCAGTAGCAGACCGCCGAATTCGCCGCGGAGCCGCGACCCTGGCACAGGATGTTCCGGCTGCGCGCGAAGCGCACGATGTCGTAGACGGTCAGGAAGTACGGCTCGTAATTCAGCTCGGCGATCAGCGCGAGCTCGTGCTCGATCAGCTTGCGCACGCTGTCCGGCACACCGTGCGGATAGCGCCGATGCGCGCCCGCCCGGGTTTCCTGCTCCAGGTAGCTGGCGGCCGTATGGCCGGCCGGCACGATCTCGTCGGGATAGTGATAGCGGTATTCGAGCGAAGCGAGCGAGAACGTGCATTGCCCGAGTATCCGGCACGTTTCGGCGAGCGCGCCGTCCGGGTACAGGTTCGACAGCCGCACGCGCGAGCGCAGGTGCTGCTCCGCGTTCGGCGCGAGCGCATAGCCGCACTCGGCAAGCGGCGTGCCGGTCCGGATCGCCGTCATCGTGTCCTGCAACGGCTTGCGCGAGCGCACGTGCATCGTCACGTCGCCCAGCGCGACGACGGGCACTGCGTAATGCAGCGCCGCCGCCTCGACGTCGATGCGGTGCGCCTCGTCCAGCGAGCGCTGATGCAGCACGAGCCCCATGCGGGCACGCTCGCCGAACGTCGAGCGCATCCAGGCGAGCTGCACGTCGAGCGTCGCGGCCTGCGCCGGATAGGCGGGCACCAGGATCGCGAAGCAGCCGGGCATCCCGCGCAAATGCGCATACGGCTCGCCGGGCTCGGCCAGCTCCGACGGCGCGAGCCGGTACGTCCCCTTCGGCGCGCGCATGCGCAGCCACGAGATCAGTTCGGACAGGTTGCCGTAGCCGTCGTCGTTGCGCGCGAGCAGGACGAGCCCGAACGGCGGCGCGCCGTCGTCGGGCGTGACCTGGAACGATGCGCCGATCACGAGCGGCAGCCCGGCCGCCGTCGCGGCGACGTGCATGCGCACCGCGCCGGCAAGCGAGCATTCGTCGGTGATCGCGATGCCGCTGTAGCCGAGCGCCAACGCGCGCGCGACCAGCTCGTCGGCCGACGACGCGCCGTGCAGGAACGAGAAATTGGACCGGCAGAACAGCTCGGCATACGCCGGCAGCGGCCTAGCACCCGGCGTCATCGCGTTTCGCTCATCCGAACAGCCCATGCAGGAACCAGCGCGGCGCGGCTTCGGCGTCGCCCTCGCCGGCGAGCCGTTCCCGGTAGATCCAGTAGCAGGCACCCGTGTCGTCCAGCGCGACGAAGTAGTCGCGGGCGGCGAGCCGGCCGTCGAACCAGCCCGACTCGATCCGCTCGCCGAGCGACTCGATGCGCAGCGGCGAACGGTAGACCGGCCGGTTGCCGTGCACCACGAGCGGCAGCGGCGTCTCCAGCAGCCAGGCCGGACGTGGCGCCGCCGCGGGCAGCGCAGGCGCGCGGCCGGGCCGCTCGGCGAGCGGCAACCAGCGGTTCGCGATCTCGGGGCGATGGTCGGCGACCGGCGCCGGGCGCCGCACGTTGTCCGCGCCGAGCCGGGCGCTCAGCAGCTCGATGAGCCGCGCGCGCTCCTGCGGCGTGCCGCCCGGCTCGGGAAACAGGTCGTCCTGCGGCGGCTCGGCCTCGACCACCCGCGTCACCGTCAGGCGCACCGCGATCACCGCGGCCGGCAGGCTCACGCGGGCGAGCCGCTCGCCCAGCACGCGGACGAAATGCGCGTCGTCGCGCACCGGCTCGGCAAACGCGAGTTCCAGTGCCGTCGACGCGACCGCCTGACGCCCGCGCTCGTGCTCGAGCTGGAACCGCATCGCCGCCAGCATCAGGTGCCGCGCTGCCAGCCAGCCGCCGAGCTGCGCGATCAGGCGGTGCGCGGCGAACAGCACCGCCTCCGCATGCTCGACCCGCTCGGGCAGCTCGAGCCGGGCATCGAACACC
>Ga0335069_10007591_pt1 | contig 15629 bp, 14 predicted proteins | sample Lox_Sample_11_FD_206714 | JGI IMG/M metagenome (GOLD analysis project Ga0335069, IMG submission 206714) | Soil microbial communities from Loxahatchee National Wildlife Refuge, Florida, United States - Lox_Sample_1.1 | ecosystem: Environmental > Terrestrial > Soil > Wetlands | place: USA... | reverse complement strand
CGGACGATCCCGCGTCGACCAAGGCGGCCGTGAGCATCGTCTCCCCTGCTGCCATCGGGACGAGCCATTCTTTCTGTTGCGCGGCGGTACCAAACTCGGCGATCGGCAACCCGCCAAGCACTAACGTGGACAACACCGGGATCGGCGCCACGACACGGCCGATCTCGTGCAGCAGTATGCAGGCCTCCGCAATGCCGAATCCCATGCCCCCCAGCGATTCGGGAACGACGACACCGAGGAGCCCGGCGGCAGCGAGCGTCGACCAGAGCGTGCGGTCGCACCAATCCGGATCGCTCTGGACGACCTTCACGCGGTCGGGAGTGACTTCTTTGTCGAGGATGCCGCGGGCGAGATCGCGGATCATGATCTGGTTTTCGCTGAAGTTGAAGTCCATGGGTGATCGCTACTTTGCCGGACGGAACAGCGGCAGCTGCATTTCATCATCAACGTTTTCGATGCTCAGGACAACGGGCATGCCGATGCGCACCTTGTCGGGATCGCATCCCACGACGTTCGAGACGATACGCGTCCCCTCTTCCAGCTCGATCAGCCCACAGACCAATGGATACTCGAAGCCGGGAAATTTGGGATGTTCGACCACCGTGTAGCTGTACACAATTCCTCTGCCATTGGCTTTGATGGCCTGCCACTTCACGGACTGGCAGCGGCCACACATCGGTCGCGGCGGATGGCGCAGTGTTCCGCAAGCGCTGCACTTCTGGATCAGCAGTTCGCCGCGCTTGATGCCTTCCCACCACCATTTGTTGTCATGTCCGAGGGGCGGACGCATCCGCGTGGGCTTCGCCGGTCCCCCACCCGCTTGCGCGGGTTGCGCCTGCGCTTGCTGATGCGGCTTGAACTTGAGCACGCGGAAGGTCATCCACGCGACCTCTTCGCCATGTTGGTCGCGAAAGACGTCGCGGGTGTTGATGAAGTAGCCGATGCCGAGTGCCGTGGCTTTCTCCGCTGAAATCGATTCGATCACGGTCGTGGTCGAGATCAGGTCTCCGGGTCGGAGATAGCGCGTGTAGCCCTGTTCGCAGTTGGTAGCGACGACGGAGGTATAGCCGTAGTCACTCAGCAACTGATGGAGCTCGACTTGTTTGTTCTTCTGCATTGTGGCCGGGTTCGCCATCTCGATCCCGCGCAGCGTCCAGCCTTGCAGCATCGTCGGCGGCGCCACGATGCCCTTGTGTACCGAGCGCCGCGCCGCGCCGGCATCCACGTACACCGGGTTCATGTCGCCCATGGCCTCACACCAGTGACGGATCATCGACTCGTTCACCGGCTCCGGTGCGACCTGCGGCGGTCCGATCTCGACGCCCACGTACGTGGCAAGCTTCTTTTCGAGTTCCTCCTTGGAGCTCATCTCAGCCTTTCAAACTCGAGATCACCAAGACCTCCCCCCCAACCCTTGTCCCGTGGCTCTCTACCCATGACGCTACCGCCGCTGTGCTCGGGGCAGACCGAGTCCGGCCATGGCAATGATGTCGCGTTGCACTTCGTTCACGCCGCCGCCGAAGGTGAGCGTCGTGGCGCCGCGGTACGCGCGTTCGAGAAGGCCGGCGAAAAGGACACCCGGTTGTCCGTCCTGCACGAGACCGGCGCTACCGACGATCTCGAGGAGCAGCCGGTAGCACTCGACGAAGAACTCGGTCCCCATCACCTTGACGGCCGAGGCTTCCGCCATATTGGGTACCCCGGCGGTGATCGACCACGCCGAGCGCCAGTTCAGGATCTTGAGCGCTTCGAGCTTGGCATATACACGGGCCAAGTTGAGCTGCACCCAGGGCTCGTCCAGCATGCGGCGGCCCCCCGGACACGGCGTCTTGGCGGCCCATGCCCAGACTTCATCGAGCAACCGGTCCGCCAGACCCGGGGCAGCCAGCGTGATGCGCTCGTGGTTGAGTTGCGAGGTCAGGAGACGCCACCCGGCGTTTTCAGGGCCGACGCGGTTGGTGACCGGTACGCGCACATTCTCGTAGTAGGTGGCGTTGGTGCGTTCCCCACCTAACGTATAGATGGGCGTCACCGAAAATCCCGGCGCGTCCGTCGGCACGAGAATGATGGAGATGCCTTTGTGTTTCGGGGCATCGAGATCCGTCCGTGCTGCGAGCCAGATGTATTCCGCGTCCTGCGCATGGGTGGTGAAGATCTTCTGACCGTTGATGACGTACTCATCGCCGTCGCGCACGGCGCGGGTCTTCAACGACGCCAGGTCGGTGCCCGCCGACGGTTCGGTATATCCCACACCGAACTGGAGTTGCCCCTTCACGATCTTGGGCAGCAGTTCGGCCTTCTGTTGGTCGGAACCGAACTCCATAATGGTGGGACCGATGGTATTGATCGCAATCACCGGGAGCGGCGCGTGGGCGCGATAGGTTTCGTCCCAAAAGATGAACTGCTCGAGCGCCGTGCGGCCTTGTCCGCCGTATTCCTTTGGCCAGCCGATCCCGAGCCAGCCGTCGGCACCCATCCGTCCCACGACCTGGCGGAAGACGGGACCACCGACCTCGTCCCATTCTTCGTCCAGCGCCGCCCGCAACTCGGGCGTGAACAGCTGCTTGTAATAGTCGCGGATCTCGCGGCGGAGCGCCTGTTGTTCCGGAGTGAAGTCGAGGTGCATATCCTGCCTTGCCTATCGTGATTTCGAGGCGCGGGTTGTCCCCGCCCCTGTCCCTATTAACGTACGTTTGTTCGTGCGCCGTAGTTATGCAGAAATCGCGCTGCTAGTGCAACGCAGGCTTCGGTACTGTCCTGAGGACAGTACCAAGGCTTCACGTGCTCAGGAGATCGGCATACCGGTCGAGCACGGGTAGGACCACGTCGGCATGACCCGCCGGGACACGGAGCACCACTTCGGTCACGCCGACGGATTCGTAGTACTCCAGCTTCCCCGGACCGGGAATGCTCCCGAGCACGATCACCTGGAGCGCAGCGGGATCACGCCCGGTCGCTTGCACGGCGCGGCGCAAATCGGGCAGCGCTGCGCCCACACCGGCCCCACCGACGGGAATCCAGCCGTCGCCGTACTCGGCAATGTGCGCGAACAACTTAGGCCCGGCGGCGCCGCCGAGCAGAATCGGCGGACGCGGTTGCTGCAGCGGCTTCGGCCAGGACCAGCTTTCCTGAAAATTCACAAACTCGCCGTCAAAAGACGCCTTGTCGTTGGCCCACAGCCGCTGCATGGCCAACACATGCTCCCGCCCTTGTTCGCGCCGCCGGCGAAAATCGACGCCATGATCTTCCATTTCCTCGCGATTCCAACCAAAGCCGACTCCGAGGACGACTCGACCGCGGGAGAGGAGATCGAGTGTCGCAACTGCCTTCGCCGTGATGATGGGATCGCGCTGCGCGACCAGGCACACTCCCGTGCCGAGCTTGATACGCGAGGTGACGGCCGCGGCTGCACCCAGAGCCACAAACGGATCGAGGGTGCGTTTGTATTCCTCGGCCAACTCCGTGTCCCCGGTCGGAGCCGGCGTCTTGCGGCTGGTCGGGATGTGTGTGTGCTCCGGAACGTACAGCGAGTTGAAGCCGCGCGCCTCCACCTCCCGCGCCAGCTCGACGGGACCGATGACCCCATCGGTAGTGAACATCGTAATGCCGAGTTGCATGGACATCAGAGCGACTACCAGGTCTCTGCCAGGATTCGCAACCGCCGATCGGAGCGGCCGGGAAATGAATCACCCCGCACTGGACGAAATCGCTGACACTTGGTAGCGGATGACCGCAGCGACAATCGAGGGAGGGTATGAGCGATGACGAACGAACATCCGGCGCGCGCCGCCTCACAGCGCTCCATGAAGGCAGTCGGGGAAAAGACAAAGACAGCCTGGCTCGACCTGTTCGCTGACGATGCGATCATCGAAGATCCCGTCGGGGTCTCTCCGCTCGACCCGACGGGCAAAGGCCACGTCGGGAAAGCCGCTATCGGTGTATTTTGGGATACCCATATCGCGTCGAGCCACATCAAGTTTGACATCCGCGGGTCCTATGCGTGCGGCAACGAAGTGGCGAATGTGGGGATCATCACGACGACGTTGCCAAACGGCACCACCGCCCTCGCCGAGGGCGTCTTCATCTACAAAGTCAACGCCCAAGGTAAAATCGTTTCACTCCGCGCCTTTTGGGAGTTCGAGAAGATGATGGCCAGCATGACACCACCGACCAAGGCGTAGCCCACGTTCCGCGCTAGCGGACGGAAGGCACTAGCGGCGCAGCACCAGCGGCGGCGGCTCCGTGGCAACGAGGTATTCGAACGCGCGGCGAAATTCGTCGATCGACATGCCCGCCGTCTTGGCGAAGCGCGCCAGCTCGTCGAGATTCTCGAAATCATCGCGACGCAATCGGATCATGTAGCGGCGCGCGATGGCGTAGCGCGCCGAATGGATATCGACCAAGCGGATCTTGGCACGCCCGGTTTTGGGATCGAGGAGCTGTTCGAACGGGATCGGCACGAACTGCCCGCCTTGCATCGACACCATCACCTTGTCGCCACCGTCGAGCAGATATTTCGCCGCGCAGTATCCGAGGTCGCGCGTGTACTCCATGTCGAACGGGATCGGGTCCGCGCAGCGCAGTTCGTAGCCGATGTTCTTTGCCACCGCATTGCTCTTGATGCCGAAATGCTTGAGGCGCTCCACGAGCGCGTGTTTGAGCATCTCGCCAATATCGATCTCACCCAAGCGAACGTTGCCGTGCTCGTCCCGCTCGGCGTTCTTGAGCTCCGACAGGTCTTGCGGATCCAGGTCGAGCACCACACCCTCGGCGATGATCGCGACGCCGTCGCGTCGTCCTTCGCTCAACCGTTTGATGATTGCGGCCGCCAGGGTATCGACAATTGTGGCAAGACGGATGGGCTGATCGCCGAACTCCTCGGCGATCAAGGTCAGCGTCGCGCCGGCGGCCTTGCCGATACCCAGGGCGAGGTGGCCGGCTTTGCGGCCCATTGAGATGACGATGTACCAGCGCGACGTGGTGTAGGCGTCGACCATGAGATTCTTGACGATATCCACACCGACATGGCGTGCCGTCTGGAAACCGAAGGTGTCGATGCTCGGTGGCAGGTCGAGATCGTTGTCGATCGTCTTGGGTACATGCACCACGCGCACACGGCCGGCCGAGTGCTCCGACAACTTCATCGCCGAGAATGCCGTGTCGTCACCGCCAATCGTGATCAAACGGTCGATGCCGAGCTGCAAAAGCGAGTTGACCGTACTATCGAGCAGTTCGGCACTCTTGGTCGGGTTGGCACGCGAGATACCAATGAACGACCCGCCACGGAAGTGCAGCCGGCTAACCAGGTCGATGGTCAATGGGACCACGTGTTGCGTATTGCCATGCATGATCCACTCGAAACCGTCGCGGACGCCGAGCACCTCGACGCCTTCGAGCAGGCTGCGGATCGTTGCCGCACCGATCACGCTGTTGATCCCTGGCGCCGGTCCGCCGCCGACGAGGATTGCCAGTTTCTTTCCATCGTTCATGGTCGTCCCTCCGGTCTGCTCGGCCTACGACATCGTTGCCGGAGGCCGCACGCTGATGCCGGCACCATCCGCGATCAGACGATTTGCCCGACCCGCGCGTCGCTATAGCCGTCTTTGTCCCACACCACAGCGCCGTTCACGATCACCGCGTCGATGCCCGTGGCGTGGCGCACATAGCGATTGCCGCCGCCGGGCACGTCGTGAATGAATTCCTCGTCCCCTCTATCGATCGTCTGCGGATCGAAGAGCACGAGGTCGGCGGCCAGCCCGCCGGCGATACGGCCGCGACCACGGATGCCGAAGGCGTCGGCCAGCTGCCCGGTCAGCCGGTACACAGCGTCTTCCAGCGAGAACGCCTTCAGCTCACGCACCCAGCGGGCTAGCAAGTAGCCGGTATCGCCCGCGCCACAGAACTGCGCCACGTGCGCACCGGCGTCACTCGCACCGATGTGAATACGCGGATGCGACAGAATCGCCGTCACCCCCTCAGGATCCGCGTGGATCATGTTCCGCACGGAAAATTCGGTCTGTAGATCTTCATCGCAAGCGAGGTCGATCAGCACATCCGCTGGGGTCACTCCACGTTCGCCCGCCAGTTCGGTAAGCAACCGACCTTCGAGGTGGCGATGGACGGGACGCGCAGTGTGCCCAACCGTGAGCATGAACATCAACGGTCCAAGGAACACCGACTGATTGCGCAGCTCCTCGCGGCGCGCGGGATCGCGGAAGCCTGCCAGACGCTCCGGCAACGGCATGCGCATCAGCTCGGCCCACGCGGGCAAGGCGAACAACAGGAATGAACTTTCAGACAGCCGGATGTTGATATCGAACGTCCGCGGCATGCTCTGGCCATAGACGCGCGCACCACGTGCGGCTTCCTCATCCAGGGCAGCCAATGAGTCCTGCCACAAGGTCTGGCCCGCGGCGTGAACGATCGGGGCCACGGTGCACAGCAATCCCGTGGCACGTGAGATCTCACCCATCTCGTGAATGTTGGCGATCTGTTCAGGCGGGTTGTAGAATACCGGCACCGTTTGTATGAGACCGCGCCCGGTGGCAGCCATTGCCCTCCCCAGCGCGATGATTTCGTCGCGCGTCGCGAAGCGGCTGGGTACGGGACGCATCCGTTCGTCGATGTCGACGTATGATGTCGACAACCCGGCCGCGCCAGCGTGGATGGCGTCAGTAAGGATCCTGCACATGGCGGCGGTTTCCTCGGCCGTCGCCGCGCGCTCCTGCGCGGCGTTCCCCATCACGTACGTACGCAAGGCCGAATGTCCAACCAGTCCGGCAACGTTGATACCCAGGCCCCGGTGGATGTAGGCCAGGTAGTCGGCATACGTCTCCCAAGCCCACTCCACACCTTCCGCAAACGCCGATAACGGAATGTCCTCGATCTGTTTGAACATACCCGCGAGTGCGCGCCGATCGGCTTGCCTGACGGGCGCCAGCGACAACGAGCAGTTGCCCATCAACACAGTCGTCACACCGTGCTCGAGCATCGGCGTGGCGAGACGGTCCCAGCAGATCTGCGGATCGAAATGGGTATGCACGTCGATGAAACCGGGCGCCAGAACGCGGCCCTGTGCGTCGATGATTCGCGCCGCGGCTGCTGTCGGCAACTGCCGGCCGATTCCCACGATCACGCCGTCGTCAACCGCAACATCTCCGTGCTGCGACGGGCCACCGGTTCCATCAATGATCTCGGCGTTGCGGATCACGATCGAGCGCGAAGTAGCTGATGCGGGCATGTGGGCTCCTCCGAATCGGGTGGGTATGGTGTGCGTTAAACCCCGATTGCACCGCCCACGCAAGCCGGGCTGCCGTGTCCACGCACCAAGGATGTCCGCCGGGATACCCCTGTCCATTCAACGGGCGGCCTGCAGGTTGGCTGCGGTTGAACTCAGCGGCACAATATGGCTAACGCTTCGGCATGATTGCGTGTCTCGACCTCGAAGGTGTACTCGTTCCCGAGATCTGGATAAATGTTGCGGAGCGCACCGGCATCACCGAGTTGCGGGTGACCACGCGCGACGAGCCCGATTACGACAAGCTCATGCGGCACCGGCTGGCGATCCTCGCTGCGCACGGACTGGGGTTGCCGGACATTCAACGTGTCATCGGTTCGATGCGCCCGCTCGATGGCGCGGCCGAGTTTCTCGACTGGCTGCGGAGCCGATTTCAGCTGATCATCTTGTCGGATACCTTCGACGAGTTCGCCGCGCCGCTCATGGCGCAGTTGGGGTACCCGTGCCTGTTCTGCAATTCACTGGTAGTCGACGACGCCGGTAAAGTCCGCGACTACCGCATCCGTATCCGCGACGGCAAACGAAAGGCCATCATGGCTTTGAAGCTGCTGAATTTCGAGGTCAGTGCGGCGGGCGATTCGTACAACGACACGACCATGCTCGCCGAGGCCGACCACGGTATCTTGTTCAGGCCGCCGGACAACGTCGTTCGCGAGTTCCCGCAGTTTCCGGTGACACGCACTTACGCGGAGCTGCAATCGGCGTTTCTGCGCGCCGCGGGGGGGCACGGACAATGAGGCTAGGGCGCCGGCAACCGGTGCAGCGGTCGCCGGATTTGCGCCCCCGGCACCGCCCTTCCCGCCCGAACGGTCGTAGGTTTGCTTGCTGAGTCGTTCAAGGCATTCGTATCTCCCGGATACGATACACTGGCGGAGTTGGTGACCGTCGGATAGGCCGCGTTGCTGATGACGACTTCCAACGTGATTCCGGTACTGCCGGTCGGTGCCAGGGGCGCATTGCTCACACACGTGACGATCTGACTTGCGGCGCTGCAACTCCATGTATCACCGCTGGCAGTCGCGAAGCTGAGCGAGGCGGGCAAGAAATCTCTGACCGTGATCGGTGCGTTCGTGGTTGCAGTTCCGACATTCGTCACGGTGAGGAAATATAAGCCGTGCAGCCCGGCGCGAAATGCGCCCACCGTCGTCTTGTTGAGCGTCAGATCGGTAGCGGCGGCGATGCCCACCGTCGGCGTGGCGATCGCCGCAGGGGTGACGGTCGCCGTCGGTGTCGAGGTTGCCACAGCCGGTGCGCCGGTGAATGTTGGTGTACCGCCCGGCGCGCCCGCGCCACGTCGCACCGTTGTGGGTCGCCGGGCAGTGTTGTTTCCCGCAAAGGTATCGCCGGTATAGATCAACGTCGCGACGTTCGTCACCGTGGGGAAAGCGGCATCACTCACGTGCACGGTCAGTGTGATCGTCGAGGTGCCGGCCGGCGCCAACGGACTGGGATTCAGGCAGGACACCACCTGATGACTCTGCGTACAAGTCCAGCCGTTGCCTACCGCCGCTGCGAAGCTCAGCGAACTCGGCAAGGTGTCCGTCACGGTCATCGGAGCGTTCGTGGCATTCGTGCCCGCGTTGGTTACCGTCACGAAATAGTTTCCGTCGAACCCGGTGGTGAAGAAGCGGCTGACGGTCATGGACAGTAACAGATCTGTGGCGGCGGCAACCGGTGTACGCGTCACGCTCGGGATAGGGGTGAGCGAAGGCGTTCTTGTCGGTGGGGGCGTTCCGCCGGGAAACGTCGGGGTTGGCGTTGCCGCAATGCACACTCCGGATTTTACGCTCGTCGCCTTGAAGGTCGCGTTGTTGGCACCGTTACTGTCCGCCGGGTAACTGACGCTGAACGTGTTACCGATTGACGGAAAGGCGGCGGTACACACTCCCACGGTCAACCGGAAGGTCGTGCTCGAGCCGGCGGCGATGGGTGTAGCATTTACGCAGGTAACCGACCGCCCTGCCGAGCCCGAGCAATCCCACCCCGCGCCGACTCCTGACACGAAGCTCAGCCCATCGGGTAACTGGTCAGTGACAACAGCGTCCGCATCGGTGGCGGCGGGACCATGATTGGTGACCGTGATGACGTACAAGCCGTCGACACCGACTTTGAATGACGTGGCTGTGACCCGGATGCCGAGATCGGTCGGCGTCGCGGCCGCGGCAACGCTGCCGCCGACTAACGGCAACAGTACGGTCGCACATAACACCATGTATCGGCGTGAGCTGTGTCCTGCGATCGGCTGCATGGAAAGCCTCCCGTGGTTCATTCTTCGCATAAGCCAATCCTCCGCGGTTGACAAGATCCTCTGGACAAAGATCCGTCGGGTTCCCCCGCTCGCATTGGCCCCGACAAACTCGTCGTGCAGCGGCTGGGGAACTACCCGCGGCCTCAGTTCCCGACCGCGAACAGCGTGGCGTTATTGATGGCGTATACGGTGCCGTCGGGGCCGATAAGCGTGGGCGTGTACGCTTCGCCGAGACCTGGCGTCAGGACGATCGACTGGGACAACGTTCCGGTGGTCATGTCCCAGCGATACAGCACGCCGTCCTCATTGTTCGCCAGAATCGACTTCGTGACCGGATCGATGGCCGCGGTGTTGATGCACCATTCGCGTACGGCGTTGGGAAACGTCGGGCGGAACTCCAAGTCCGGGGTCGGCCCGACCGCAGTCATGACTTCGCGCATGACCATTCTTCCGGAAATCGGATCGACCATTTGATCATTCGGGTCGAGCACCGCGATGCGGTTTACCCCGTCACCGCCGCCATCGGCATAGTTGTTGTACTTGGTCATCAGCAGATACGTGGAGCTGCCGGTGTATGATGAAACCATCGTCGCCGGGACGATCGACGCAGTGTCGTCCCAGCCGAACGACCCGGGGACGCCCTTGGGGTTGAGCAGGGCGTCGAAATGCAGTAGCCAGCCGCGAAAATGGTGCTGGCCGATCGAGGTTTCGAGCACGCCGAAGTAGACGTCGCCATCGGGTCCGATGCTGGGTGATGATGTCGCATCATCGTGCACTGTAGCGTCGCTTCCAGTTTGCGGATCAAGGAGGCGTACTTTTGCGATCGTCGACAAGGTGTGGCTGTTGAGGGCCAGCAGATATCCGGGCCCGCTCCCGGTGCCGGGGCCATTGTTGACGGTGAGGTACAAGGTGTTGCCGTCGGCACTGAGCGCCGGCGCGCAGTTGTGCGCGACTTTCGTGAAGGCGGGATCACCGGCAGCTGCGGTTGCGGCCACCCACGTGCCCTGGCCGGTGGCGTCCACACGGGCAATGCCGCTCTGCAAATTGAGCGGCGTTGCGCCGGTGACCTGAAAACCGAAGAAGACGTCGCCAGCAGCGTCGGCAGTCAGCGGAGTGTTGATGAACACGGCCCCTTCATATGCCCGACGGCCAGCGCGATACTGGGTGGTGCCGTAGAACGCGATCGCTCGCCGGGGTGCACTCCCGCGCGTATCGATACGCGTACGCGAGTACAACGTGCCACCGGCGCCGGCAACCCACAATGTGCCGCCGGCAGTGAGCACCGGTGAAAAGCTCGGCACCCAATCGTGCGGCGGCAGCCGATAGTTGGTGAACTGCCGCCAGAGCAATCGGCCATCACTGCCGCGACGCCCCTCGACCCGAAAGCCGTCGGTGGCGTGGACTTTCACCGGGACGATGACGGTGTTCGCTTGCGTCACCAACGGCGAGCCATAGTGGATGAACAGCTCGTTGCCATTGTACTGCGGCCGCAGGTCGACCTTGGTATGCCAGCGGATATGGCTGAGCGACTGGGTGGCCACATCGGCCAGCGCCGTATGCTGTGCGTTGCGTCCGTACCCGCCCCAGTACGGCTGCGCGATTTGGGCTAGCGCGGCCCGGGGATCCAGAAATAATGCGAGCAAGAGAGCCGGGACTAGGAAACCGCCGCGCATTGTTCCTTCTGAGTACCACACACAGCCGTGGCCGAGAAGCATAATGATACGCGCCGTCGTCGGGGAAACCGTGGAATTGCAGACGGCAGATCGACAATGTCATTGTGCGACCCGTGACCCAGAGCATTCCCCCAGATGGGCCAGGCCCCTCTTTCACCGAGCGCATCGCCGTCTGGGGCTTGACGTTCGTTGTCCTGGCGGCGTGCGCGCCGCGATTTCTGGACTATCTCAGACCGCCGACTGGGGACGAAGTCTTCTATCTCATCACTGCGCAGAGCATCGTCCACGACCGCGACCTAGACGAAACCAACCAGTTCGCCGACAAGGCCTGGCTGGAGTACTACCCGACGTGCGCGGAGTCTCGTGCTCAGGATTGGAAGGGCTTCCACCCGCCGGGCATTCCGTGCTCGCCGGACAGCCGGCTCGAGCCTGACACCACCCACACACTACGCAGGGGCACCTTCACCAAGCACGGCCTGGGGTTGTCGTTCCTCATCGCGCCGGCCTATGCGCTGGGCGGGCGGCGGGCGGTGGTGTGGCTGCTCAACGGGTGCACGGCGCTGCTGGCCCTGAACATCTTTCTGCTGGCCTGGGACGCGGCGGGACAACGGCGGATCGCGTGGTACTGTTGGGGGGCGCTCAGCTTTACCGCACCGGTCTTCAGCTATGCATTCCTGATCTTTCCGCAGCTGGTCGGTGCCCTGTGCGTCCTGTATGCCTTCCGCCGCGCGCGTTGCGCGGCGGTGGCGCGACTGTATGGCACCCCGTCTCATGCGTTCGCAGCTCCGGCCAACAGTGCATTGCAGATGGCCGGCGTGGCGCTGTGCTTGGGTTTCTTGCCGTGGCTTCACAGCCTCTACATCGTCGTCGTTGTGCCCCTGCTCGGCTATCTATTCGGTGGGGGACGGCGCCCCGTACACGGGTTTTTGTCGCACGACGGGAGAACCCCAAGTGCCACGAGCTTCGGTGGGCAGATTGCATTCGTCTTGATCGTGCTCGCCCTGGGCACACTGTACGCGGCGTGGCAAACCTACTTGCACGGTGTTCCCTGGCCACCCGCGACCGACCATCACGGCTTCAACGGCCCGTTGCTGGTTCCGGTCGGCCTGCTCGGTTTGTTCTTCGACCAGAAGTACGGGCTGCTGCTGTACAACCCGATGTATCTCATCCCGATTGCCTGGCTGTTCCGGCTGGCCGCGGCCCGACGTCGGATCGATTCCATGTGGGACACGGAGCTGATCTGGCTGCTGGCGATCATGGGACCGTACTATTTGCTGGTGGCCGACTATTCGCGCTGGTGGGGAGAATGGTGCCCGCCAGCGCGGTACATGTTGCCCATCGCCCCGTTGCTCACATTGCCGCTGGCACGCGCGTTGGCACACGCCCGCAGCCGCCTGTTGACCTGGTACGCCCGCGGCGCCCTGGCGTGGGCCGCTGCGCTCTCCCTGGCGTTCCTGCTCAATCCGATCCTCAGCTACAACTGGGAGGGGCCACGCCCGTGCGCACTGCTCCTGTGGTTCGAGGACCACTACGCCCTCTTCCGGACAGTTGCACTGGGTAACTTCTTTCCGTCCTACGTCAACTTTACAGAGCTGCCTTCGCTGTCCTATCCAGTGCAGGCCGCATGGTTGGCGCTGTCGGTATGGCTCGGGGCACGGATGACGCGCGGTGCGCCACCGGCGCACCAGAGCGCAGCCCGGGCGCGGATCGAAGTCGGGTGAGCGCGCTGGGGAGTTCGCGCCGTCAGTCACCCACATCGGCGCGGTGCACGCTGTCCAGCGAGAAGGCGGGGAGACAGACGGCGATATACTGCGCACCCTCAGGAAGGGGCGTGCTATAGCGCACTGTTTCGCCCGGTGCGGCGATCACCGCCTGACCGGCGTGGACATCAATCGTGCCGCCAGCATGCTCGACGCGCAGCATACCGCTGAGCACGATGCTGTATTCGTGGAACTCCGGCGTCTGCCGTGGTTCCGCCCATCCCGCCGGCGAGCGCATATGCGCGATACTGATGGCGCTGGTCCCCGAGTTGATCCGGCCGACGTATTCGTCGATAAGCTTCGGCTGGGTTCCCGCCGCCGGAATGCGGGTCGGGGCGGCGATCAGTTGCGGCATGGGCTTCCCCGAATCCAGTCGTCGTGGCGTGGGCGCCTGTCTAGAACCCTTCTTCACCGCGCACGGTCCAGAAGTCGTCCGACAAGTTGCGGTCGGCAAGGTAGTCATACGGCATGGTGAAATATCCTTTCATGCCCCATCCCGGCCCCCATGAGTTGCGTACCAGCACTCGCTGCGTTGCATCATCGTAGCCGACTGCAAGCACTGCGTGGCCGCCGAGCATCTTCTCGTTGTGCTTCGGCAAGGGGACCACGCCGCTCTTTGCCACCTTATCCGACTCGAAGCTCTCGTACACCGTAAAGCCGAAGACAAACGGATATCCCGACGCCAGACAGGCGCGCATTTCATCGAGGGCCTGTAACCGCGCGTATGCCGTCACCTGGTGGTCGCTCGCTTCTTTGTAGCAGGTCGCGCTGGGTTTCTGTGTGAATTTTGAGACGACGTAGGGCCACTTCTTCTCCGAACACACGCCCTGTTTGACGAGCGTCTTGATCCCGTCGCGGATCATGGCCCCCGAATCTTCGCTCACGCTGTGCTCGATGACGCGCTCGTTGTAGTAGATGAACAGACGACTGACATTGGTGAACGGCCGTCCGTCCTTGTTCTCCAAAAATTCGACGGCACCCGCGAGCGCATTGCCGGTGCAGCTGCCGAGGTTGCCTTGATTTTCGACGGGGGAGCACTGCGGACGGAGGTCGGTCGTGCGCGGCAGGGTCGCCGGCGCCCTACGCACCGCGCCGTACATGATATCGCGATGGTCCGGCAGATCAGGAACCCAGCCGTAGCCGAGTGTGGTTCCCGTCTCTAGACGTTTCGCTCCTCGTTTCGACGCCGCCATCTTTGCCTCCTTCCGCAGAAAACCGATCAACCGGTGTCCGGGATGTCGCCCGACTCCCAAGACGCCGTACGGCAACACAACGGTTGGCGAATCGGCGTTCCGATATACGGTTTCGAGGCGGGGTACAAGCGCCTGACCAACGGGAGCGGTTCATAGAAATAACGCCGGCCGCAAGCCTTAGTCCTTCGCCCGGGCGACTCGGTCGGCAATGGCCGGGAGCTGCTGGCGCTCCGCTTCCGTGTACTGCGCCGGGCCGAGGTCGAAGGTCAGCTTGTTGATCTTTGCGTCCATGGTCTCCACCAGCGGCTTGATCTTGGCGTCGCGCAGTTGCCGCACATAGCCTTTTACGCCGCGCGGAGTGGTCCCCCGAGGCCATGTGGTCTTCCTCTACAACCTGCTCGATCTCAAGCAGATGGCCTGGGCGTCACAAGCCGGCCGACTGCTCTAGCGTCCGTTTCTGTGATGCCTTGACTATTCATCTCGTGGCGTGCGAGTTCCTCTTTCGACTGCTGGCGGAGTCGCGGTGCGGCTCATCTGTATCCCCACCAGGCGCGCGACGAGGACTGCCAGATAGAACTGTCCGGTGATCGCTTCCGCTACCGCCGCGTAGCGCGCCGGCAAGGTCAGCGGCGTGATGTCGCCGAAACCGATGGTCGAGAGGGTCGTCAGGCTGAAGTAGATGAAGATGGGGAACATGTGCTGCTCACTGACTCCGGGAGAAGTCCCGAAGCTGAACGCCTCCGGGTGGCGCGTGAAGATCACGATGTACAAGAGCCCCCAGCACAGTCCGAGCAACAGGTAAATCGAGATCGACATGCTGATGGTCTCGCTCGTCACCTCGCGCTGCTTCAGCAAGCTGCGCAACTGGCTCCCGGTGACGTAGATAAAGAACACCAACCAAGAGACTGATCCGACCCGGTAGAGCCACGGACTCGGGGCGAAGGACACCCAAAGTCGCTCGGCGACTGCCGGCACGGCCAGCGCCCAGCCGACGAAGCTTCTTCTCCGCCGCTGAACCAGGAGCGCTTCGCGCTCGCCCACCAGATCGTCGACTTGGATGGCGAGCAGGGCCATGAGCAACACGAGGAGGATGGCCAGGCTGAAGGCGATCGCGCCGGGGCCGGTATCGCCGAGGAACGGCCGCACGGCGAACAAGGCGATGATCGCGATCAGGAGAGCGGTGTGTCGCCGCGCGCGCAGGTCACGGCCGATTGCTTCTGGCAGTCGCATCATGACTCCGTTACCACACCGACGCGAAGGTCCAAAATGTCGTGGTCGTTGCCCTCCAGCGCAGGGGTTGCATTGCGCGACCAGAGATGGTCATTTGCCGCGACCAAAGGAGGAGATGATGATGAAGGCTTCCTATCTGAGCGTGATCCCGGCACTGGCGCTTGCGCTGTCAGCTGGCTGTGCCTTCCAGCAGAAGAAGGTTGAGGAACAGTTGGCGCAGCCGGCGCC